>Ga0210064_1000406_pt1 | contig 20723 bp, 15 predicted proteins | sample Muzzi_CordC_D2_FD_185531 | JGI IMG/M metagenome (GOLD analysis project Ga0210064, IMG submission 185531) | Wetland microbial communities from San Francisco Bay, California, USA, that impact long-term carbon sequestration - Muzzi_CordC_D2 (SPAdes) | ecosystem: Environmental > Aquatic > Marine >...
CCGGCCCGCCAGTCTCCCGCGCTCGCCGTCGCAACGATCGCGGGGTTCGAAAAGGAAGCCGAACATGACTGCACGCAGCCCCGAGATCGCGATCGTCGGCGCGGGCATGTCGGGCCTGTTGATGGGCATCGAGCTTCGGCGGGCGGGCTTCGAACACTTCCGCATCTTCGAAAAGGCCGATTCGATCGGCGGCACCTGGCGCGAGAACACCTACCCGGGCCTGGCCTGCGACGTGCCGTCGTTCTTCTACTCCTACAGCTTCGAGCCGAATCTCGACTGGAGCAGTCGCTTTTCGCCGGGTCCCGAGATCCTCGCATATTTCGAGCGGGTGGCGGCGAAGTACGACCTGCTGTCGCATGTCCGCTTCGGTGAACTCGTCGCCGCCGCCCGCTATCGAGACGGCGGTTGGTCGATCGAGACCGGAAGCGGCGAGCAACACCGCGCAGACGTGCTCGTGCTCGCCACCGGGCCGTTGCACAAGAGGTCCTACCCGGCGATCGAGGGGCTCGGCACGTTCGCGGGCGCGCAATTCCATTCAGCGGCCTGGGATCACGGCGTTCCGCTCGAGGGCAAGCGCATCGGCGTGATCGGAACGGGTTCCACCGGCGTCCAGATGACCGCCCCGCTCTCCGAGATCGCGGAACACCTCACGATCTTCCAGCGCACGGCCCAGTGGATCATGCCGGTCGGAAACATCCGTTACAGCGAGGAGCAACGGCGACGCAAACATCGCTTTCCGTTCCTCGCCAAGCTGACGCGCTGGTTCTACCAGGCGATGTACGAATCGTCGTCGGTGGCGGTGGTTCGCCCCGGGCGCCTGCGGCAGATGATCGCCGATCGTTGCCACGCCCATCTCGCGACCGTAAAGGACGAAGAGCTGCGCCGGAAGCTCACTCCGGACTACGAGCCGGCTTGCAAGCGTCTCGTGATGTCCCGAGATTTCTACCCGGCGCTCACGAAGCCGAATGTCTCGCTCGAAACCGAGGGCATCGAACGCGTGGAGCCCCGCGGCGTGGTGACGCGCGACGGCCGGCTGCACGAACTCGACGTGCTCGTGCTCGCGACGGGTTTCGACGCCCACGCCTGGGGGGTCGATCACGTGGTCGGCGAGGACGGCCGCAGCCTGAAACAAGCCTGGAAGGACGGGGTGCGCAGCTATCGCTCGATCGCGATGCCGGGCTTCCCCAACCTCTTCATGCTGGCCGGCCCGAACAGCCCGATCGGCAACCTCTCGGTGATCGACATCGCCGAGACCCAGAGCCGTTACATCCTCGCGTGCATCCGCCGCATCGAGCGCGGCCCGGCCAGGGCGCTCGTGCCGAGCCTCGAGGCGACTCGAGCGTTCCACGCATCGCTGCTCTCGGCCATGCAGGACACCGTCTGGGTGACGGGCTGCAACAGCTGGTACCTCGACGAGGACGGCGTCCCGATCCTCTGGCCGTTCAGCGCGCGCCGCTTCCACAAGGAGATGCGGCGGCCGAAGTTCGACGAGTGGCTGGAGGTAGGGGGGTAGACGACTCTCCCTGCGATCGGCGCCTCGAGTACAATCGCAACGAGCCCCACCGGAGAAAAGGTCATGAGCACCGAAATCGGATTGAGCGACCCCTCGCTGCTGCGGCGGCAATGTTACGTGGCGGGCGAGTGGATCGACGCCGCCGCGGGCGGGACGATCGAAGTCACGAACCCGGCCACGGGTGAAGTGATCGGCACGGTGCCGGCGCTGACGGGCGACGAAACGCGCGCGGCGATCGCGGCCGCCGAGGCGGCCTGGGAGGGCTGGCGTTCCAAGACCGGCAAGGAGCGCGCCGGCCTGCTGCGCGGCTGGTTCTCGTTGATGATCGAGAATCAGGAAGACCTTGCCAGGCTGATGACGGCCGAGCAGGGCAAGCCGCTCGCGGAGTCGCGCGGCGAGATCGCCTATGCGGCTTCGTTCGTCGAATGGTTCGCCGAGGAGGCGAAGCGCATCTACGGCGACGTCATCGGAGATCCGACGCCGGGGCATCGCATCGTCGTTCTCAAGCAGCCGATCGGCGTCGTGGTGGCGATCACGCCCTGGAACTTCCCCGCGGCGATGATCACGCGGAAATGCGCCCCCGCTCTCGCGGCCGGTTGTCCGGTGGTGATCCGACCCGCGTCGCAGACTCCACTGTCGGCGCTGGCGCTCGCGCTGCTCGCCGAGCGCGCGGGAATTCCGAAGGGCGTCGTGAACGTCGTCACCGGTCCGTCGGGCGAGATGGGGCGCGAGCTCACCGGCAATCCGAGCGTGCGCAAGCTCAGCTTCACCGGCTCGACCGAGGTGGGCAAGCTGCTGATGGCGCAGTGCGCGGGAACCGTGAAGAAGGTGTCGCTCGAGCTCGGCGGAAATGCGCCCTTCATCGTCTTCGACGACGCCGATCTCGACGCTGCGGTCGCGGGTGCAATGGCGAGCAAGTTTCGCAACACCGGCCAGACCTGCGTGTGTGCGAATCGCTTCCTGGTCCAGGAAGGCGTCTACGAGGCCTTCGCCGCCAAGCTCGGCGAGGCGGTTTCACGGCTGCGAGTCGGCAACGGCCTCGATGAAGGCGTCGAGCAGGGGCCGCTGATCGACAGCGCCGGAGTCGAGAAGGTCGAGAGCCATATCGAGGATGCACTCGCAAAGGGTGCTGCGTTGGTTACGGGGGGCCGGCGCCACGCGCTCGGCGGCAGCTTCTTCGAGCCGACCGTGATCGCGGACGCAACGACCGATATGGCGATCGCACACGAGGAGACCTTCGGCCCGGTCGCGCCGCTTTTCCGCTTCCGCGACGAGGTCGAGGCGATTGCGATGGCGAACGACACCGAATTCGGCCTGGCGGCGTACTTCTATACCCGGGACATCGGTCGGGTCTGGCGGGTCGCCGAGTCGATCGAGTACGGCATCGTGGGTGCGAACACGGGCGTCATCTCGAACGAGGTCGCACCCTTCGGCGGCGTGAAGGAGAGCGGCATCGGCCGCGAAGGCTCGAAGTACGGCATCGACGACTTCGTCGAAATCAAGTACGTGCGGATGGGCGGAATCGACGCCTGAAGCGCGATCTTCTCGGGCCCGCAAGGGAGCTCTTGCTTCGACTGCGGGCGACGGGAGGTTCCACACTCCGATTCGGTGCGCCGGGCGTCCGTTCCAGGATTCGCCATCTCCGTGCCCGGTCGTTCATTGCCGTCGCCGGCTCAATCCAGGTAGGTGCGTCGGTACTTCTCCATCTCGCGGGTGGGCTTCCACCACCTCGTCACTCCCATGTCGTCGGCGACCTTGTTGGCTGCGAGGTAGCCCGGGCCGCCGAGGACCAGACCTCCCGGGTAGGTGGATGCGCCGCACACGTACAGACCCTCGATCGGCGTGTCGGTGCCCGAGCATTCCTGGTTGGGTCGGAAGCAGCCGAGCTGCAGCGGATTGTAGTCGCCGTGCTTGATCGAGCCGCGCCGCATGTTCGGCAGGCGGATCTCGATGTCCTCGGGTGTCTCCAGCGCGGTCATGAGTCGGTTCTCGGCCGTCATGTTGGGCGCCGCCTTCTGCCACTTGGCCAGGACGGCTTCCTGGAACTCCGGTCCCCGCTTCTCCCAGCCACCCTCGATGCCGTAGGGAGCGTGGGACTGGAAGAAGGAGACGTGCTTGCCCGGAACGCGGCTCAAGTGGGGATCGAAGAGGGTCTGGCAGGTGCTGTGGCCTCCGAAGGCCTGGAGGTCGAGCCTGCCGGCGATCACGTTTTCCCAGTGTTCGAGGATCTGATCCATGCTCTCGAAGCCGGCGATCGTCATGAAGGATTCGTCGACCCACGGGTCGCCGCAGGCGTACTTGGGAGCCTCCTCGGAGGCAACATGCAGCGTGCTGTAGCTCCACTTGTCGTACTCCCAACCGCTGACCGAATCCTTCAGATCGCCCGACAGGTTCTCCGTTCCTACCAGATCCAGGAAGGTCGTGTGCGGGTCGAGACTCGAAACGACGACCTTGCTGTGAAGCGTGCGCCCCTCCCACAGCTCGACACCGCAGACCGAGCCGTTCCGGATGTTGATCTTGTTCACCTGGGACGAATCGAGGATGCATCCGCCGTTCCGGACGAATTCGCGCGCCAGGGCTCCGGCCATCTTGTGCGAGCCGCCCTGACAGTACGACTTGTTCATGCCGCGATCGAGCAGCAGGGGAACGAAGAAACCCAGGCCGGTTTCCTTCGGATTGAGCCCCCACATGCACGTGGTGTAGAGCATCAGGGCCCTCACCCGATCGTTCTCGAAGGTGTCCGTGATGATGTCGAGCGGGCTTCGCTCGGTGAGCTCGAGCATGTCCTTGCCCAGCTGCGTGCGCTCCATGCACTCGAACATGTCGAGCGGCGCCATCGGAGGGATGTAGGTGGCCGGGACGACGATTTCCTGCGAGATCTTCCGCCAGTCCCGCATGATCCGCCCGAACGTCACGGCATCCTTGGTCGAGAATTTGTGGATCGAATCGACCGTGTCCTCGAGCATCCGTGTCAGAAGCAACGACTTGCCGTCCTCGAAGACCATCGAGGTCTGCAGGTTCGGCTTGATCCAGACCAGGCCGTGTTCACGGAGGTCGAAGTCGCGCAGCGCCGGCATGAAGTCCACCATCATGTGATAGACCGCATGGATGTTGGAGTAGTAGCCGGGGAACAGGATTTCTTCTGTCGCCAGTCCACCTCCGATTTCGTAGCGGCGTTCCACCAGGACGACCTTCAACCCGGCCTTCGCGAGATAGGCGGCCGTGATCAGGCCATTCGGACCCGCACCGATGACGACGACATCCCACTCGCTCTCAGCGGGAAATTCGGAGAAAAAGCTCTGGGGGTGGGGCTGTCCTGCGAGTTCCTTCACCATCGTGTCTTCCTTCCTTCGTCGATTGTTCGTCGATTGGAAGCCTCGCTTCGCGGGCTTGCTCGCTCCCGTTCGAGGCGCGGTTCAGCTCGCGTTGGCCGGGCGCTTTCCCTCCTCCGGGACGTACCAGGGCGACGCGTACCACCAGTCTCCCGGATCGGCGACCTCGTCTTCGATCAGGATGTGCATGAGGTTGTAGCCGACGGCCATCAGGCACAGGCCACCGGGGTGTGCGGCGGACTGATGGGCGAGATACAGGCCTTCGATTTCCGGCACGCGGTAGCGGGCGAGCTCCGGCAACGGACGCTCGTTCCACCACTGGTCGCGGTCACAGCGGATCCCGTACCACGACCCCCCGAGCATGCCGGTGTTGCGTTGCTCTTGCTCGTAGGGTGAATCGCTGATGATGCGAATCAAGTTGTCGTCGTCGAGGTTGTCGACCACGCATGCGAGGCTCTGTCGCATGAACTCGTCCCACTTCTTCTTTTCGTCTCCCCGGTCCATGGCGTCGTCGCCGTCCACGTTGTACTGCGGCGTCGGGACCATCATCCACAGGGGGCCGTTGATGTGTTGGCCCGGGCGAGTGCACTGGGGATTGGTGGGGTCGTACAGCGAGCTGGCGACCATGCCCCACATCGCCTCGTCGGGTGCGATCGTCAGGTTCTCCTGCCGCCCCAACACGTTCTCGACGTTCTTGAAGTAGATCTCACGCGATTCCATGTTGAAGAAGGCGCCCGTGAACGCGTCCTTCGGAGGCGGCAGGCGATACTTGGTGCGGTACCGGAATTCCTCCTTCGTGAGGTAGTGGCTCATGTAGAGGCTTCCGCCCTTGATGCTGAGATCCTTGATCCGCTGGAGGAAGCCCGCGTCCAGGTGCTCCGGGCCGATCATGTCCAGGAAGGTGGGTTTGATGTGCGCCGCGCTGATGACGGCCTTCCGCGCCCAGATCTTCTTCGCTCCCCAGGTGGCATCGTCCCGGAGCCGCACACCGGCCGCTCGACCGTTGCTGACGATGATCTCCTCGACCGGACAGCAGGCGCGGAACACCGCTCCATGTGCGACCGCGCAGCGGATCAGCGCGTGGTAGTAGCCGTGCATGTTGCCGCGCGCTGCGACCGGCTTGGCGACGGCCGGCGGCATGACGGTCGCGACGCTGCACAGTGCCGGGATCGCCACGCCCTCCATGTGACCATGAGCCCCCGAGCTGAGCGCGATGTAGGCCTGGCTCACCTTGAACGGCTCGGTTTCGAGGTATTCGTCCATCAGGTCGAACATGGTCATTTCGAGCAGTTCGCGCGTCCACATGTCGGGCTGGTACTGCTTGTAGACCTGCATGAACGGAATGTTGTCTTCGTTCAGCTCTACGTCCCGGGGGTGGGGGGGGCACCAGAAGGTGGCTCGCATGAGATCGCGGAAGGCGTCCTTGCCGGCGAGCATCAAGCAGATCTTGGCCCAACCCATCTTGTCCGCTTCGGTCACTTGCGAGAGGCCGTCGCGGGTGAAGATGTAGCGGTCGGTCTCGAGGTCCACCGTGACGTTCGGGTCCCAGTCCATGCGGAAGCCGTACTTCCACAGCTCGAGCTGCTCCCAGCCGGGTGCCGAGCCGCCGTAGTTGGCGATGGCATGCGGCTGGATCCGTACTCCGGCCAGGGGCTCTGCGGTCTCCTGGGCGCCGCCGCATTCCGGCCGCTCCTCGAGCACGCAGACGCTCAGTCCGCACTTGGCGAGGTAGGCAGCGGTCGTCGTGCCGTTGTGACCCGCACCGATGATGACGATGTCATATGTCTCTTCCTTGGCCATCGTTTCCCCTTTGGTCCACTTCCCGTGGCGCCGGGCCGACCGGTGGCATGGGAAACGCCCCCCGACGCCACCCCCGATCACTCCCAGGAAATCTGCTATTTCTTATACCACGAAAGCTTTCTAGAAAGCTATCGGTAAAGCGAAAAGATTCTTGAATTCGACCGAGCGTGCGGTGGGCCGCCGACCGCTGGCAACCCGCTCGATCGGGCCGCAGTCGCGACCGTCCGCGGCCGGTTGGCGGCCGGTCCGCGGACGGTCAGCGGTAGAAGTGGCGCTCGATGATGTCGAGCAGGCGGCGCATGGCATCATCGATGGTGTCGAGGTCGTCGCGGGACGCGGTCTGAAGCAGCTCGTGGGTGTTCGAGAGGAAGGCCCGGAAGGCCTCCGCCTCCACGCGCCGTCCCTTCGGCGTCAAGCGGACCAGGGTGCTGCGTCCGTCGTCGGGGTCCTTCACGCGCGTGACGAAACCCAGACCCTCGAGACGCTTCAGCATCTTCGTCATTCCGCCCGACGAGCGCTCGAGCGCGGTATAGAGCTGATTGGGCGCGAGCTCGTACGGAGTCCCGGCTCGGCGCAGCGCGGCGAGGACGGCGTAGTCGCTGGGCGTCAGCTCGTAGGGTTCGAGCGTCTCCTGTTCGAAGGCTTCGATCAGGACGCTCAGGCGAGCCAGCAGGGTGATGAGAAGCAGGCCGGAGGTGTCGGTTGCGTCGGGATACTCCCGCGCCCACGACTCCGAGAAGTCATCGGTCCAGCGCCTTTCCTTCGTCGTCCGCGCCACCTGTCGCCCCTCGAAATCATTCGCTCGCGAAATCGCCGGTCCCGGCCCGTTCCGCGGCGTATGCTACTCCAGACTCCAGGCCGGATCCGACTCGTTCTCCTGCGGAACTTCGTGCAGAATCCCCCCCAGCGGTTGGCGACCGCCCGCATGCCGCCACCGCCACCACCGCCATCGAAAGGAAGGTACGAATTGCGCGATCTGCGAGGCAAGGTCGTGGTCGTCACCGGCGCCGCGAGCGGGATCGGCCGGGAATTGGCGCGCGGCCTCGCCGCGAAGGGAGCGCACTTGGCGCTGGTGGATCTCGACGAGGCTCGACTTGCCGAGGTCGCCGCCGAGCTCGAAGCGACGGAGCGGCGGGTCAGCAGCCACGTTGCGGATGTCGGCGATCGGCAGCGCATGCAGGCGCTGCCCGACGAGGTGGTGGCGGCGCACGGCGGCGTGGATGTCCTGATCAACAACGCGGGCGTCAGCATCGGGGCGATGTTCGCGGATCACTCGCTGGACGACGCCGAATGGCTGCTGAAGATCAACCTGATGGGAGTGATCTACGGCTGCAAGTTCTTCCTGCCCGTGCTGCTCGAGGCCGAGAGTGCCCACATCGTCAACGTGTCGAGCATGTTCGGGATCTTCTCGATGCCCGGGCAGGCGATCTACTCGACGTCCAAGGCGGGAGTGCGCGCCTTCACCGAGGCACTCTGGACCGAGCTGGACGGCACGTCGGTGCGGTCGACGTGCGTGCATCCCGGCGGAATCAATACCGACGTGATTCGCTCCGCGCGGGGCATGCAGGACGACGACAAGCAGCGCGCGGTGGCGATCCAGGAACGCTACGCCATGCCCGCGCAGCGTGCTGCGGGCAAGATCATCCGGGCCATCGAGCGCGACGAGCGTCGCGTCCTGGTCGGCGTCGATGCCCACCTGGGTGTCTGCTTGAAACGCCTGTTCCCGGTGGGCTTCCAGCAACTGATGACCCTGGCCTTCCGCCTCGGTTCGAAGCGGGGCTAGGCGTCACGGGAAGAGCGCGGCCTTGCCGTTGATGCGTCGGTGCAGCAGATCGTCGACGGCGCGCTGCGCGTCCTCGAGCGAATAGCGCGCGGGTTCGCTCGGGTGCAGGCGACCCTCGCTCGCCCAGCCGAGCAGTTCCTCCAGCAATGCGCGTTGCGGGGCGCCGTTGCGGAGCATCCAGGCGCCCCAGTCCACTCCGACGACGCTGCGATTGCGCAGCAGCACCTGGTTGAGCGGGATCTTCGGGATCGATCCGCCCGCAAAGCCGATCACGAGATGGCGGCCGCCGACGCCGGTGGCGCGCAGTGCCGGCTCGGCGAACGCATCTCCGACGGGATCGAAGACGACGTCGACGCCGCCGTTCGAGAGCTCGCGCGTGCGCGTCTTCAGGTCTTCGTCGCCGTAGCGGATGCATTCGTCGGCGCCGAGCGCTCGGCAGGCCGCGAGCTTCTCGTCCGTGGAGGCGGCCGCGATCACCCGCGCGCCCAGCGCCTTGCCGACGTCGATCGCGGCGCGGCCGACGCCGCCCGCCGCGCCGAGCACCAGCAGCGACTCCCCCGCGCGCAGCCGCCCGCGTTCGCGCAGCGCGAACAGGGCCGTCGAATAACTCTGCACGAACGCGCCGGCCTGGCCGTCCGTGAGGCCGGCGGGCACACGCACCGCCGCCGCAGCGGTGACGAGCACCTTTTCGGCGAAGCCCCCCATGCCCGTCATCGCGAGTACGCGACCGCCCGGCTCGAATTCGCCGACGTCCTCGCCGACCGCAGCCACCGCGCCCGCGATTTCGCTACCGGGCACGAAGGGCAGCGGCGGCTTGATCTGGTACTCGCCGCGCACGAAGAGCGCGTCGACGTAGTTGAGGCCGGCAGCCGCGACTTCGACCAACAGCTGACCCGCGCCGGGTCGGGGATCGGGCTGCTCCTCCAGCGTGAGCGGGGCGCCGAATTCGCGACAGACGATGGCTCGCATGCGGGGAGCTTCGTTCAACGCGAGAGATTCGTCGAGGCTTCGCTCCGTCCTGCGAGCGAAGCCTCTGGGTCGGGAATTTCCGAACTGGCGCATTCTGTATGCTGTCGGATCGGATCGGATCGGGCCGGGCGTGGGGACGCTCCGCGATTCGCGTCGCGTGCCGTGCGGCAACGACATCCAGGCCGATGTGAAGATTCCGGGTGGACCACGAGTGACCGTACCCGGTCGACCGGATGAATCCGCGGCCCGGCGTGCAATGAAACGGGCAGAAGGACGACGACCATGCTTCGGAAGTTCGTCTACATCACCGGCGCGCTCGACTACCTGGTCGGCGCGGCCACGTGGGGCGGGGCGCTGTACGACCCGCAGCCCGGACAATTCGTCGCATTCATGACGCTGGGAATGTTCCTGATGATGGCCGCCGCCTGCCTGATGTGGGCGTCGAAGGACATGCCGAATCGGGCTCCGGTGATCTTCTGGCAGGGGCTGGTTCGCCTCACGGCCGTCTGCTCGGTGATCTACGGAGTGGAGGTCGGCCTGTCACGACCGTGGGAGTACGCGCTGGTGGTATTCGACGGCGTCATCGGTCTCACCTACGTGATTGGAATGCTGCGCGTCACCGGTTGTTCGCCGATCGAACTGCTGCAGTGCAAGACGACGCCGGGCGCTCGAGCGGTCTGAGAGCTCGCGGGGATGCGAACTCCGCCGTCCCGGTCGGAATCGGCGACGCGGGTCGCTAAGTGGTTTCGCGGGAGCGCGCCGGCCGCGGCCGCCTTCGCCGCCGGCGCGCGGGGCGATCGGCTCGGCTCGATTGATCGGCACCGCGCGCACCCGCCGCGTGCCCGGCGGGCCGCTTCGCGTCGCCGGACGCACCCGTCTCGACCGCCGCCTCGCCGGCGGGGCCGCTGCGGCTCTTGCGCCGGCGACGGTTTCGCCGCTTCTTCGGCGCCGCTCCGGCGGTCGAGCCCGAAGCCGTCGCGGCTACCGCCTTCTCGGTCGCTCGACCGCCAGCACGTTGCGGGCGCGCGACGCGGCCGGCGTTCGTTCGCTTGACCGGTCTCGACTGCGACGTGATCTCGTTGGTGAAGTCGACGACCTGGCGCAGCGGCTTCGGCGCCGTCGCGGCACTCGCGGGTGCTTCTTCGCCCCGTGCACGACGGCGCGCTCGCTCCTCGGACTTGGCGTCGTCGATCAGGGCCAGCACCTCGTCGGTGTCGGCTTTGCGATCGGAGTCCCGGTAGTTGCCATGCAACTCGCTCTCGGGTTCGAGGCGGTTGGATTCGTAGAGGGACCACATCTCCAGCGCGTAGCCGCGTCTGGCTCGGGCGGGCGCGAATCGATCGAGAAATCGATGCAGATTGTCCACGTCGCGGAGCAGGAGCTTGCGGGCGTTCTGGTTGTGCGCGGGGTCCACTGCTTGAGGAAAGTCGATCAACACCGGCCCGTCGACACCCAGCAACACGTTGAAGTCAGAAAGATCGCCGTGGACCACTCCCGCACAGAGCATTCGCACGACTTCCCGAATCAATTTCCGATGGATCGCGTCGGCCTCGCTCGCCTCGAAGCTCAGATCGCCCAGGCGCGGGGCGGGATCCCCGTGCGCATCCCTTATGAGCTCCATCACCAACACGCCGTCGACGAAATCGATGGGCTTCGGGACTCGCACGCCTGCGCCGCGCAGGCGGTAGATCATTTCGACTTCGGTGTTGCGCCAGGCGGCTTCGTCCTGCTTGCGACCGTGTCGTGTGCGCTTGCTCACGGCGCGTTGGTCGCGGCTGTTGCGCGTCCGCCGCCCCTCGGTGTATTCCGCCCGGTGTTTGAACGTGCGCTGGTCGGACTCTTTGTAGACCTTCGCGACGCATTCCTCGCCGCCGGCTCGCACCACGTACACCTGGGCCTCCTTGCCGCTCATCAGCGGCCGGAGCACCTCCTGGATGATTCCGTCGTCCACCAGGTTCTCGAGGCTTTCGGGGGTCTTCATGCGCGCTTCATTTCCGGGGAGGAGTGTGTCGTCGGCTTCCGACTCGAACGAGAACCGCCGCACCCGGAGGTGCGGCGGCAGGCCCAGCGTAGCCCATTCCTAGATTTCGCGGCGAAGCCCGTCGAGCAGCGCTCCGGGCGCGCGGACGCGGACGTGGGCGCCGTCCGCCTCGTAGCGCTCCGAGAGGACGCGGCAGCTCTCGTGCAGCATGCCGACCTTGGCCTGTTGATCGTAGGGGACCACGAATTCCGCCTCTTCCATCGAGCTCTCGAAGAAGGCCTGGATCCGCGCGTGTAATCGGGCCACGTCGTCCGCCGAGTGTGCGGACATCACGATCGCCTCCGGGAATTCGTCGGCGACGGCCGCGCGTCGATCGTCGTCGAGCAGGTCGCTCTTGTTGAGGATCAACAGGCGCGGATGATCCGCGGCCGCGATGTCTGCGAGTACCGCGCGAGTCACTTCGTATTGCTCGCGAAACGCGGGGTCGGCGGCGTCCACTACGTGCAGATGCAGGTCGGCGTCCCTGGCTTCCGCGAGCGTGGAGCGGAAGGAGGCCACGAGATCGTGGGGCAGATCCTTGATGAATCCAACAGTATCTGAAATCAAGATCCGAGGTCGAGTCTCGGGCACCAGGATGCGCACGGTGGTGTCGAGGGTGGCGAAGAGCTGGTCGGCGACGTACATGGAGTCGTCGGAGAGGGCGCGCATCAGGCGCGACTTGCCCGCGTTGGTGTATCCCACGAGGGTGACGGTCTGGGTCGCGCTGCCGCTGCGGCGATGGCGACGCGTCTCGGCCTCGCGCTGCACCCCGACCAGGGCGCGTCGCAACTCGGCGATGCGGTCGCGGGTGGCGCGGCGGCCGAGCTCCAGTGCCGATTCGCCGGCCCCCTTGCCCCCCACACCGCCGCGCTGCCGATCGCTGCCGGCGTTGGCCTCGCGCAACCGCGGCGCCAGATAGAGCAGGCGGGCGATCTCGACCTGGATCCTGGCTTCGCGGCTGCGCGCGTGGCGCTTGAAGATGGAGAGGATGACCATCGAGCGGTCGAGCACCTCCACCCCCGTGGCCTTCTCGAGATTGCGCATCTGGGTGGGCGACAAGTCCTGGTCGACGAGCACGGTCACCGCGTGTCGCGGTTCGCTCCCGGAAGCCTCCGCTGCAAGTCCTCGAGCGTCCGGTTCGTCTATCTCCTCGTCGCCGTCGCGGGTTCCCGGTCGTTCGAAGCCTGGAACGAAGCCCCGGCCCCCGGTGTATTGCGCCAGCTCCCTCAGCTTGCCCTCGCCGACGACGGTGGTCGCCCCGAGTCCGCTTCGCTTCTGGGTCACGCGGCCGATGACCTGCAGGCCGAGCGTCTTGGCCAGTCGCTCGAGCTCGTCGAGGGAGCTTGCAAAGGCCCGGTCGGAGACGCCCTGGAGCTGCACGCCGACGATCACCGCCGGGGGACGGTCGGCGTCGGGAGCGATTCGCGGAGGGCCTGCGTTCATGGCGCGCAAGCTTGCAGCATCCTGGGCCGGATGCAATCGTCCCGCCACTCGCCGTATTCACCGAAGCGGTTGCACGGGTGCCGGGCGGACGCTCGAGACCGGGAAGACCGCGTCGATCGAGCTGGTCGACGGGTCGACGGGCTCCACGATCCGCTAGGCTGTTCCACCCCCGGCGTCGATCGATCCGCACGCCGATATCGAGAACGAAAGGGAAGTGATCATGAGCGACGAAGCACACGCACACGGACTCGGAACGAAGGCCATCCACGCCGGGCAGGAGCCCGATCCGACGACGAATGCGCGCGCCGTTCCGATCTATGCGACGACCTCCTACGTCTTCAATGACACCGAGCACGCGGCCAATCTCTTCGAGCTCTCGGAGTTCGGGAACATCTACAGCCGGATCATGAATCCGACGAACGACGTGCTCGAAAAGCGTCTGGCCGAGATGGACGGTGGCGCGGCGGCACTCACGTTTGCATCGGGCCAGGCGGCCATCAACGCGGCACTGCTCACCATCTGCCACTCCGGCCAGAACTTCATCTCGGCCACCAGCCTGTACGGGGGCACCTGGACGCTCTTCACCCAGACGTTCAAGCATCTCGGCATCGAAGTGCGCTTCTTCGATCCGAGCGAGCCCGAGCAGATCCACGCGCTCGTGGACGCGAATACGCGCTGCGTCTACTTCGAGAGCATCGGCAACCCGAAGAACGACGTGCCGGACTTCAAGGCCATCAGCGACATCGCTCATCAGCACGAATTGCCGACGCTCTGCGACAACACCGTCATGACGCCGATCCTGCTCCGCCCGATCGAGCACGGCGTCGACGTCGTGATCTATTCGACCACGAAGTTCATCGGCGGGCACGGCGTGCACGTGGGCGGCGCCGTAGTCGATAGCGCGAACTTCCCGTGGGCGGACGACCCGGAGCGCTGGCCCGAATTCTGCGCTCCCTCACCTTCCTATCACGGTGCGGTCTTCGAAGAAGCCCTCCGGCCGATCGGGAACATCGCCTACATCATGCACATGCGAACCCACTGGCTTCGCGACACCGGTGCGGCCATGAGCCCCTTCGCGGCATTCCTCACACTGCTGGGCCTCGAGACGCTGCATCTGCGCATGCAACGCCACAGCGAGAATGCGCTGGCGGTGGCGCGATTCCTCGAAGGCCACGACGACGTCGAGTGGGTGAACTACCCGGGCCTGCCGAGCCACTCGCATCACGAAATGGCACAGCGTTATCTGCTGGACGGCGCGGGTGCGCTCCTCGGCTTCGGGATCCGCGGCGGCGAGGAGGCCGGCAAGAAGTTCATCAACAGCGTGAAGCTGGCCAGCCATCTCGCGAACATCGGAGACGCCAAGACGCTCGTGATCCACCCGGCGTCGACCACGCACTCGCAGCTCACTCTCGAAGACCAGGCCGCCACCGGAGTCACGCCCGAGTACGTGCGGGTATCGGTCGGCATCGAGGATGCCGAAGACATCATCGCGGATCTCGACCAGGCGCTCCGAGCGAGCCGCTAGCGCTGCGGCCGCCCGAAGCGGAGGTCATCGTGAGCCATCCCCCCAGCTCGGACGATATGCGGAGCGCCGCACCGCTTCCGCATGCGCGGCTGTGGACTTCGACCGAACCGCTCGCGCTCGAGAACGGGGGGCGTCTGCCGGAAGTCAGCGTCTGCTACGAGACCTGGGGCGAGCTCGACGCACGCGGAGAGAATGCGGTCCTCGTCTGTCACGCCTTGAGCGGCGACAGCCATGTGGCGCGGCACGACGAGGGTGACGATCCGGGCTGGTGGGAGCTGTTGGTGGGGCCGGGCAAGGCCATCGACACCGACCGCTACTTCGTCATCTGCTCGAACGTACTGGGCGGATGTCGCGGGACCACGGGGCCGAACTTCATCGACCCGGCCAGCGGGCGCCCCTATGGTGCGGACTTCCCGGTGGTGACCGTCGGGGACATGGTCGCGGTGCAGAAGCGGCTTCTCGACCATCTCGGGATCGGGGCACTGCGCGCGGTGGTGGGTGGTTCGCTCGGCGGTCTGCAGGTGCTCCAGTGGGCGGTGGACCATCCCGAGCGCGTGATGACGAGCATCGTCATCGCTGCGGCGCCACGGCTCAGCAGCCAGGGAATCGCCTTCGATGTCGTGGGGCGCAACGCCATTCGTCACGATCCGCGTTTTGCGGACGGCCAGTACTACGACGGCCCGGCCCCGGAGTCGGGACTCGCGCTCGCACGCATGCTCGCCCACATCACTTATCTGTCGGACGAATCCATGCGCTCGAAGTTCGACCCCACGCGACTCCGGCCGCGCGCCGTCGAGACCGGCTTCGAGAGCACCTTCTCGGTGGGTTCGTACCTGGCCTACCAGGGCACGCGCTTCGTCGAGCGTTTCGACGCCAACAGCTACATCACGCTCTCCACCGCGATGGACCTCTTCGACCTCGGAGATTCGGACGAAGCGGTCCGCGCCTCGCTCGCGCCCTCCCGCTGTCGCTGGTTCTTCATCAGCTTCTCGAGCGACTGGCTGTTTCCCGCATCCGCGTCGCGGCAGATGGTCGACGCGCTGGTCGCCCAATCGAAGCCGGTGAGCGGGTGTGTGATCGACAGTCCGGCCGGGCACGACTCCTTCCTGCTCGAGGACAGCATGGTCCATGGCGCCCGCATGATCGCCTCGGCCATCGCCGTGCCGCCGACCGGCAGTGCGCCCACCGGCGTCCTGCACGCCTCGCACGTCGATGAACCCACGAGCATCTTCTTCGCGCAGCGCCTCGACTATGAGATGATCCTCCGCCTGATGCCCGCCGGCGCGAGCGTGGTGGACTTCGGCTGCGGCAACGGTGAGCTGCTCGCCATCCTGCGCGAACGCGGTCACGCGCCGTTGCTCGGCGTGGATCGCGACCTCGAAGACGTGATCGACTGCGTCGGTCGCGGCCTCGACGCCATCCACGCCGACCTCGACCATGGGCTCGGCGCGATTCCCGACCAGAGCTTCGACGTGGCGCTGCTATCGCAGACGCTGCAATCGATCGTCGACGTGGCCGGTGTGCTTCGCGAGATCGTCCGCGTCGGACGTCGCGGAATCGTGAGCTTCCCCAACTTCGCCCACAAGCCGCTGCGCGAGATGTTCCTCAGCGAGGGACGGCTCCCGAAGGAAGAAGGCCTCTACGCATACGAGTGGCACGACACGCCGAATCGGCGCTTTCCGTCGATTCGCGACTTCCAGGAGCTGTGTGCCGAGCTCGGCATTCGGATTCTCGAGGCGATCTACGCCGACTCGCGCACCGGCCTGGAGGTCGAGGACGATCCGAACCTCCACGCGGACATCGCCATCGTGGCATTGGCGCGGAGCTGAATCGACGACCGCCGAGACGCTACCCTGACCCGGGTTCGTCGATCGCACAGCGGCAGCACGGAGGTCAGGGATGCAGTTTCGAAACCGGGTCACCGAGTTGCTCGGTGTCGAGATTCCCATCCTGCAGGCGCCGATGGGCTGGATCGCTCGCGCGCAGCTCGCGTCGGCGGTCTCGAACGCCGGCGCGCTCGGCATCATCGAGACTTCGTCGGGAGAACTCGACATCGTCAAGGACGAAATCCGCAAGATGCACGACCTGACGGACAAACCGTTCGGCGTGAACATCGCGCAGGCGTTCGTGCGAGATCCGGGCATCGTCGACTTCGTCGTGGGTGAGGGCGTCAAGTTCGTCACCACGAGCGCGGGCAGCCCGATGAAGTACACGGCGGCGCTGAAGGGCGCGGGTCTGACCGTCTTCCACGTGGTGCCGACGTTGAAGGGCGCGATGAAGGCCGTCGAGGCGGGAGTCGACGGCCTGATCGTCGAAGGCGGTGAAGGCGGCGGGTTCAAGAATCCGCGCGACGTCGCGAGCATGGTCCTGTTGCCGCTGATCCGCTCGAAGCTCGAGGTGCCGATCATCGCCGCTGGGGGAATGCTCGACGGAGCGACCATGGCGGCCGCGTTTGCGCTGGGCGCGGAAGGCATCCAGATGGGAACGCGCATGGTGTCCTGCGAGGAATCGCCGGTGCACGAGAACTGGAAGAACGCGATCGTCGCCGCGGCCGAGACCGATACGATCTTCCTGAACCGACGCTTCGGCCCCGGCCTTCGGGCGCTGCGGACGGAGCGCAGCGAGTCGCTCGAATACGCCGACGGGAACGTGATGGGCGAGTTCGGTCGCGCACGGGATCTCTACTTCGGCGGCGACATGAACGCGGCGATCGCGCTGTCCGGCCAGGTCGTTGGTCGCATCGAGGCGGTTCGACCCGTCGCCGACGTGATCGCCGAGACGGCGAAGGAGTTCTTCGAAGTGATCGAGCGCGTCGCCGACGCCTATCTACGGGCGGATCCCTGAGCGGAGGGGATCGAGCTGCTTCAGCACCCGGCTAGGAGTCTTCTCGTCGCGACTCGAGGTAGGCGCGGCGCGCCTCGGCGCACTCTGCGTCGCCGAACGCGGTGACCAGGCCATCGGCGTCCGACCAGCTGCGCATCGTGCCGACCATCTGGTCGGTGACTGCGTTCACGTGACGTTTGGTCGAGAAGATCGCGTGGGACGCCTTGGCGGCCAGCGCGTTCGCGAGCTCGCTTACGGTCCGGTCGAGCGCGTCGGGTGCGACCACGCGGTTCAAGAAGCCGGCAGCCTTCGCCTCGGCGGCGTCGAACGGGCGGCAGGTGAGCACCAGTTCCTTGGTCAACGCCGGACCGATCTCGCGCACCAGCCGGGGAATCCCTCCCCAGGCGAGCGGGATGCCGAGATCGACCTCGGGGATCGAGAAGCGGGCGTCTTCGCTGGCGACGCGCAGGTCACATGCCGCTGCGAGCACCAGCCCACCGCCGACGCACCAGCCCCGGATCGCGGCGATGGAGATCGCGCGCATGCCCTCGAGTGCGTCCGCCATCTCCCGCCCGAGGTCGGCGGCCTCCCGCATCGAGATCTCCGGCTTCCCGGTGAAGCTCCCGAGGTCGGCGCCGGCCGAGAAGGCGCGGCCCGCCCCGGAGACGATGACGACCTTGACATCGGCTTGCCGATCGAACCAGCGCGCCGCTTCCGCGAGCTCGCCGAGCGTCTGCGTCGACAGCGGGTTGAGCTTGTCGCCTCGGTTCAACGTCAGGGTTCCGAGGCTTCCAGCAGCCTCGGCCAGCAGGGTTTCGAACATACGATCCTCCCTGCCTCAGCATACCACCCTGCTCGTTTTGTCTTTCGATTCCGCTCGGATCGGTCGTTCGGCAGCCGCCGCGCGAGTCACCTCCGCTCGCCGGCAGCGTGGTTCAGCCGTTGCACGAAGGCTGCGAGCAGGGTGTTCAGGAGCGGCCGCAGCGGCCAGAGCAGCCGTCGCACCCAGCGCAGGCGCTGCGTCATCTCCGCGCGGTAGTCGTCGAAGGAGTGCCGCTGATAGTCGAGCAGGCGCTGGCTCTCCTCGGTGTCCAGCCAGTCCGTGTAGTACTCGTCGCCGCCATGGAAGCGCTCGGACCAGCGCAGCCCCGCGGCGGCGATCGCGGCGCCCATGAATTCGGACTGGGTGATCTGACAGCGCGAGCCGCCGCCGATCAACAGTATCCGGCCGGCCACGATCCGGTTCTTCTCGACGGCGTTTGCCATCGCGAGGGCGACGTCCTCGGGATGCACCCATTCGAGTCGATTGTCGGAACGCACCGCGATCAGCGTGCGAAGCATCGGCGCATCGGCGGAGAGGGTGCGCGAGTCGACCGAGACGCCGATCCGGAAGATCACCCACGCGATCGAGGACGCGACGAGGTACTGCTCGACGGCGAGCTTGTGGCGCGTGTAGGCGTCGGTCGCCACCACAGGATCGCGCGTCGTGCGCGGCGGGGGCCGGCTCTGCGTTGCGCCGAACACGGTGAGCGATGACGGGTACACGAGCAGCGGCCGGCGCGGCGAGCGCGCCAGGCTGTCCACGAGCTGCTTCGTCGCGGTCACGTTCACCGCCTCGGCGAGCGCGGGCTGGTCTTCGGTGATCGGGGGCAGCAGGCCCGCCAGGTGAATCACGGCGTCGACGTCTTCGACCTGGTGCGCGAGCCAGGCGGCGTCCCGAATGTCGCCCCAGGCGATCTCGACCCGTCCCGCGTGCGCGCGGGCCGCGCGCCGGTTTCCCGCGCTCTCGAGGTCCGTACAGCGTACGGCGATTCCGCGGCTCACGAGCTCGCGAATCACCATCTGGCCGAGGTTGCCGAACGCGCCCGTCACCAGGACCTTCACGTCGCTCCCTGCGGCCCACGCGCGACCGCGCCGTTCCGACCGCGAGATACACCAGCGGCGGCGGCTCGGCTAGCCGACCGTCGAGCGCTTCGGATCCGGGTGGGTCCCGTCTCGGGGCGTCCCGATCTCGACGCTAGTTCCCACCACCGGGTTCCGGGTCGCGGTTGGGAGGGGCCATCGGGTCTTCGAAGGGCATGAAGGGCGCATACTCCTTCAAGGTGTGCTTGACGAACGTCCAACGAATCGCGCTCAGCATGTCGTCGAGCTGGCCGTCGGGAATGAACGGGAACTCGACTCGACCGCGGAAGGGCTTCCGCTCGCTGCCGCCGGGCTCGATCACCCCGTGCTCCTCCAGACTGAAGATGAAGGGGATGACCGTCTGCATCACAGGGCGGAAGATCCAGAGGTAGTCGCGCAGCAGGTCGTGCTCCTCGCGCTGATCTTGCTCGATGTTGTAGACCCGCGGAGCCCAGAGTTCGTGGACCACGCGTTCGCTTTGCTCGAGATCATCGCCAATGAAATGAATCTTGAATTGGCGCCACTTGACCGCCGCGAGCTTGTTGCTCCAGAAGAAGAGGACTGCCTCTCTCGCGGACGCTTCGCTCTCGCCCACCAGGAAGGCGCGCTGGTCCACGCCGTCGATTCCGCGATCGTCGGGCAGCTCGGCCCCGGCGATCGCAGCGAATGTGGGATAGAGATCCACGAGCGCGACGATCTCGTTGGTTACGCGACGAGGCTCCACTCGGCCGGGCCATCGGATCATCATCGGCGCTCGAATCGATCCCTCCCGCACCGTTCCGAGATGTCCTCGAAACGGTCCGGAGCTTCCGGCCCATGGGTGTGCGTGCACGTCCGGGCCGTTGTCGCTTGCGTAGACGACCAGGGTTTCCCGGCGTATGCCCGCCGCGTCGATCGCATCGAGAACCTGGCCCACGCGGTAGTCGTGCTCCGCCAGGACATCGGCGAAGGGGCCGCGGCCGGTGTGGCCGTCGAAGTCGGGATGGGGAATCACCGGATGGTGGACCAGTGACCACGAGACGAAGAGGAAGAACGGCTTCTCTCCCCCCGCCTTCTCGTTGATGTAGGCGATCGACCTGTCGGCGATCTCCGCGTCGATGAGCGGGCGGCGTTGCAGATCGTAGGGCTCGAGTCTTCGCACCTTCTCGCCCTTCTCGCCCTCGTAGAGTCGCGGGATCTCGACGATCTCCGGGTCGAATCCGACCGACGACGAGTGGGCGGCGACGTCCGTGCTGAACGGGAATCCCCACCAACGGTCGAAACCCTGGTCGGTCGGGAAGCGTCCGTCGCGATCGCCCAGGTGCCACTTGCCGAAGATGGCGGTCTCGTAGCCCGAATCCGCGAGCATCTCGGCGATCGTGTACTCCCATGGAGCCAGCCCGTTCGGCAGGCCCGGAGGCGCAGCCCGATTCGTGCCGGAGCGAATCGGGTGTCGCCCGGTCATCAGGGCCGAACGCGATGGCGTGCATTCGGCCTCGACATTGAAATTGGTGAAGCGCACCCCTTCCTGGGCGAGTTGGTCGAGGCGCGGCGTGGCGGCGCCCCGGAGTACGCCGCCTCCGTAGACACCGAGGTCCCCGTAGCCGAGGTTGTCACTCAGCATCACCACGATG
>Ga0210064_1000411_pt1 | contig 20641 bp, 13 predicted proteins | sample Muzzi_CordC_D2_FD_185531 | JGI IMG/M metagenome (GOLD analysis project Ga0210064, IMG submission 185531) | Wetland microbial communities from San Francisco Bay, California, USA, that impact long-term carbon sequestration - Muzzi_CordC_D2 (SPAdes) | ecosystem: Environmental > Aquatic > Marine >...
CTGCGCAGGTGTCGGCGTCGAGCATCCCGACATCGCGAATGCCTCGCGCCGGATCAAGCAGTCCGAGATCGATCTGTGCCGCGAGAACGGCGTCGACGCGATCACCGAAGTCAAGATCGGCTACGACGGCATCGTGTTCGCCAACTCGAAGCGGGCGCCGAAGCAGAGCTTCACGCTCCGGCAGCTGTTCCTGGCGCTGGCCAAGGAGATCCCGGCGCCGAACGGCGACTTGATCCCGAACCCGAACAAGACCTGGAAGGACGTCGATGCATCGCTGCCGGACGTCGCGATCGAAGTGCTCGGCCCGCCGCCGACCTCCGGCACTCGCGACGCCTTCGACGAGCTCGCGCTCGAGGGCGGCTGCAAGACGTTTCCCGACATCGCAGCCCTGAAGGAGACCGACGCGGATCGCTACAAGCAGGTCTGTCATTCGATCCGCGAGGACGGTGCCTACGTCGAGGCGGGCGAGAACGACAACCTGATCGTCCAGAAGCTCGAGGCGAACGATGCGGCGTTCGGCGTGTTCGGCTTCAGCTTCCTGGACCAGAACGGCGACGTCATCCAGGGCAGCGTGATCGACGGCGTGGCTCCCACCTTCGATGCGATCTCGTCGGGTGAATATCCCGTTTCGCGTTCGCTCTACTTCTACGTGAAGGTCGCTCATGTCGACTCGATCCCGGGTATGAGGGAATACCTGGCCGAGTTCACCAGCGAGAAGGCCTGCGGCGAGTTCGGCTATCTCGCCGACAAGGGGTTGATCCCGTCGCCGAAGGTCGAGCGCGAGCAGTTCCGCTCCGACGCGGTCGCGCTCACGGTGCTCCAGGATCTTCCCGGAGTGGCGTCGAAGTAGCGAACGATCGTGATCACCGCTGCCCTCTTCATCCTGCTTCTCGCCGCCGGTGCGAGCTTCGTGCTCGGCCGGCGGCGAGTGCTCGGAATGGTCGATCGACCGGTCGAGCTGCAGTCGCTCCCCGGCTACTACGGCTGGTATGCGGCGCTGTGGTGTCTGGTGCCCGGCGTCGTGGTCGCACTCGTGTGGCTGGGAAGCGCGCCGTGGTTGCTCGACGGCGCCACCTTGAATGGGCCGGGCATCGATCTGGCGAGCCGCAGCGAGGCCGAGGTCTCGCTCTTCATGAACAACGTGAAGAATCTCGCCTCGGGAAACATCGCGTCGCTGCCCGACGATCCCACCCTGAAGCTGGCGGCCGAGCGCTACGGCGAATTGCGCGGGCGCGGCGCTGCGATCGCGTCCGCGCTGGCGGCACTCTTCGCCTGCGCGGGTTTCAGCTACGCGTTTCGACGGATTCGTCCCGACCTCGCCGCGCGCGACCGCATCGAACGTGTGCTTCGCCTGACCCTGATGGCGTGCTCGACGCTGGCCGTGTTGATCACCCTGGGCATCGTGTTCTCGCTGCTCGCCGAGACGCTGCGATTCTTCGAGAAGGTCAGCCCGATCGAATTCCTGTTCGGAACGCATTGGAGCCCGCAGACCGCGTTGCGGGCCGATCAGGTCGGAAGCTCCGGATCGTTCGGTGCGGTCCCGATCTTCACCGGAACACTGCTCATCACCTCGATCGCGATGCTGGTCGCGGTGCCGGTCGGCTTGATGTCGGCCGTCTACATGGGTTTCTACGCCGGCCGACGGGCTCGCGCGTTCGCCAAGCCGCTGCTCGAAGTACTCGCGGGAGTTCCGACCGTCGTCTACGGCTTCTTCGCGGCGCTCGCGGTCGGCCCGGTGATGCGCGATGTCGGCGCTTCGCTCGGCCTCTCCGTCGCGTCCGAGAGCGCGCTCGCGGCCGGGTTGATCATGGGCGTGATGATCATCCCCTTCGTCTCGTCGCTCTCGGACGATGCCATCGCGGCCGTGCCCGAGGCCATGCGGAACGGATCGCTGGGGCTGGGCGCGACCGAGTCCGAGACGATCCGCAACGTGATCCTGCCCGCGGCGTTGCCGGGCATCGTGAGCGCGTTTCTGCTCGCGGCGTCGCGTGCGATCGGCGAGACCATGATCGTGGTGATGGCCGCGGGCATGGCGGCGAACCTGACCGCGAACCCGCTCGAAGCCGTGACGACCGTGACGGTGCAGATCGTGACGCTGTTGACGGGCGACCAGGAGTTCGACAGCGCGAAGACGCTGTCGGCGTTCGCGCTCGGACTGGTGCTCTTCGTCGTGACGCTGTGCCTGAACCTGATCGCGTTGGCCGTGGTCCGGAGGTTCCGAGAAGAATATGAGTAGCGCGAACCCGAAGACCGCCACGCGTTGGTCGAGCCCTGAAATGCAGGCGCGACTCGCGAGCCGACACGCCGCGGAGCGGCGCTTCCGGCTCTACGGGCTGTTCGCGATCGGCGTCGCGGTCGCGACGCTGGGCGGCTTGTTGTTCAGCATCGTGGGCAAGGGCTACACGGCGTTCGTGCAGACGGAAATCCTGCTGGACGTGTATTTCGATGCGGCCGCGGTCGGAGATCTCGAGGGACTCGGCGACGACGAGCGAACAGCGGCGCTGCGTCGCGTCGACTACGCCGGGTTGCTGCGCGATTCGCTGCGGGCCCAGTTCCCCGAGGTCGAGGGCCGAAGCGCGGTTCGCGCGCTCACGGCCCTCGTGAGCGCGGGTGCGCGCACGACCCTGCGTGAAGAGCTCGTGACCGATCCGGACCTGCTCGCACGGCGCGTGCCGCTCTGGCTCACGGCCGACGACGAAGTCGACATGCTGATGAAGGGCCAGGTCGCGCGCGACCTGCCCGAATCGGAACGTCGTCTGAGTGACGCACAGCTGGCATGGGTCGACGCCCTCGCGGCCGAAGGCCGCATTCGGACGGTATTCAACCGGACCTTCCTGACCGCGGGCGACTCTCGCGAGCCGGAGCTCGCCGGGATCTGGGGGGCGCTCGTCGGAACCGTCCTCACGCTGGCGGTGACGCTCGCGGTTTCCTTTCCGATGGGCGTGCTCGCCGCCGTCTATCTCGAGGAGTTCGCTCCACGAAACCGCTGGACGGATCTGATCGAGGTGAACATCAACAATCTCGCCGCCGTTCCTTCGATCGTCTTCGGCCTGCTCGGGCTCGCGGTCTTCCTGAACGTCCTGAATCTGCCGCGTTCGGCGCCGCTGGTGGGCGGCCTGACGCTGGCGCTGATGACCTTGCCCACGATCATCATCGCCGCGCGCTCGGCGATTCTCTCGGTTCCGCCCTCGATTCGCGAAGCCGCGCGCGGCGTGGGGGCGTCTCCGCTCCAGGTGGTCGCCCACCACGTCCTGCCGCTCGCATTGCCCGGCATCCTGACCGGAGCCATCATCGGCATGGCGCGAGCGCTCGGCGAGACCGCGCCGCTGCTCATGATCGGGATGGTGGCGTTCATCGTGGACGTGCCCGCCAGCCTGACGGACGCCGCGACCGCGTTGCCGGTCCAGGTCTTCTTGTGGGCCGACAGCCCGGAGCGCGGCTTCGTCGAAAAGGTGTCGGGCGCCATCCTGGTGCTGCTGACCTTCCTGTTGCTGATGAACGCGGGGGCCATCGTCATGCGCCAGAAATTCGAAAAGAGGTGGTGAGCGATGCTGCTTGCGGCATCCGATGGCCGGCCGGAGGTGATCGTGGCGAATTCATCGACCGAGGACGACAAACCGAAGATGAAGGCGACCGCGGTGGACGTCTACTACGGCGACACGCATGCGGTCAAGAAGGTCGACCTGCCGATCTTCGTAGGCGATGTGACGGCGTTGATCGGTCCGTCCGGCTGCGGCAAGTCGACGCTGCTGCGCTGCTTCAATCGCATGAACGACTCCATCGCCGGCTGCCGTGTGGAGGGCGAGATCACGCTCGAAGGCCGGTCGATCTTCGACTCCGAGATCGACGTCGTGCAGCTGCGCGCCCGCGTCGGAATGGTGTTCCAGAAACCGAATCCGTTTCCGAAGTCGGTCTACGACAACGTCGCCTACGGCCCGCGAATCCACGGCATCGCGCGCAAGGGCCCTGAAATGGATGCGATCGTCGAATCGAGCCTCGAGCGCGCCGGCCTCTGGGCGGAGGTGAAGGATCGTCTCCAGGAGTCCGGCACCGCGCTCTCCGGCGGTCAGCAGCAACGCCTGTGCATCGCGCGGGCGATCGCGGTCGACCCGGAGGTGATCCTGATGGACGAACCCTGTTCGGCGCTCGATCCGATCGCGACCGCGAAGATCGAAGAGTTGATCTACGAGCTGCGTGGCCGGTTCGCGATCGCGATCGTGACCCACAATATGCAGCAGGCGGCACGTGTGTCACAGTGGACGGCGTTCTTCCATCTCGGTGAGCTGGTCGAGTACGGTCGAACGGAAGACATCTTCACGAATCCCGTTCAGGAACGAACACGCGACTACATCACCGGTCGCTACGGTTGAATTCGGAGTGAATGGAAATGGCTAGAGTCTTCGATCCGGTCCTCGTCGAATTGCGCGAAACGCTGTTGCGGATGGCCGGCCGCGCCGAGGCGATCCTCGAGAAATCGCTGCGCAGCGTCTGGGAACGCGACGCCGAGCTGGCCCGTGCGGTCGCCCGCGACGACCTCGAAATCGATCGCCTCGACGTCGAGATCGACGACCGGGTGCTGAAGGCACTGGCGCTCCAGGCGCCGGTGGCGGGCGACCTGCGCGAAGTCGTTGCGATCAAGATGATCGCGAACGATCTCGAGCGGATCGGCGATCTGGCGCGGAACATCGCGAAGAGCGGCGCGCGCCTCGCGGAGCAACCCAGAATCGCGATCGACCCGGCGCTGACGCTGCTCGCGAGCGATACCCAGAAGCTCCTGCAGCAGGCCCTCGATTCGTTCAGCCGGGCCGACGCGGCGGCCGCCCGGGCCGTGCTCGACGAAGACGATCGCATCGACGCGGAAGAGGACGCGGTGATCTCTTCGGCGCTCCGCATGATTCCCGAGAGCCCGTCGACCGCGTCGGAGGCCGTCGACGTGATCATGATCGCGAAGAATCTCGAACGGGTGGGAGATCACGCGACCAACATCGCCGAAGGCGTGATCCTGATCTTCGAGGCCCGCAACGTGAAGCACGCCTCGAAGCTCGCGGGCTGACCGCCGGAGCACCCGATCGCCGCTTGCTCGCTCGCCGCCGCTCGAAGCGGCAACCCGACGACTTGACGTCGCGTCGGCCGGGTGGGACGCTTGCGGCGGGTTGCCATGAAAGAGCGCCGCCTTCGCACCGCACTCCCGGCCGCACTGGCGGCGGCGCTCGCCTGCTCGACCGTTCACCTGCCGCAGGCGGCTCCCGTCACCGAGGCGTCGCTCGGCGAGGCGATCGAGACCCTGAACGATTCGGGCGGCCGCGTGGAGCTGGTCGAAGGCGGAATCGTCGCCGACCTCTACGTCTACGAGTGGCGGCGCGTGGAGCGGAGCGATTGGCGCGACCCGCGCGACCTGCGAAGGGGCGGAGCTCTCGGAATCGAGGCCGACAGCGAACGGCGACTGGTCGGCCCGAAGCGCGGTGTCTATCTGCCCTACCGGTCGATCCTGGCCGTGCGGGCGCGCAGCTGGCCGTTGTGGTCGGGCGTCGAGCTCGAGCTCGACGAGGCCTTCCGGCTGCGCGGGCCCCGCGTTCGCGAAGCCCCGTCCGGGCGGGCCTGGGACGACGCGCCGGTCGTCATCAAGGCGCGCGACGAGCAGGACGCGCGCAAGTTGAGCGAGGCGATCGACCGCGTACGCCGCGCCCGGTTGCCGGCCGCCGAGCCCGCGGAAGCGCCGGAAGCTGCGCCCGTGGCGCCGGAAAGCCGCCGCCGCGTCGTCCGCCGCGCGGCTCAGTCGTGAACCGGGACGGTCTCGGTGTCGCGCCCCGAGCGCATCACCGTGCCGGGCGTCGCGCCGGTGAATTCCCGACCGCGCACGATCTCGACACCGTTCACGAGCACGTGTTCGATGCCGTCGGCTTCGGCGTAGAGGCGGCTGGCACCGGTCGGCAGATCGTCGCGGAAATGGACGGGGCCGACTCCGACTTCGTCCGGGTCGAAGATCACGATGTCGGCCCACCAGCCCTCGGCGATCCGGCCGCGGTCGCGGACGCCATAGAGGCGCGCGGGCACGTCGGTCAGCTGGCGGATCGCCGCTTCGAGCGACAGCAGGCCCTTCTCGCGGACACCCGGGCCGAGCAGTGAGGTCGAGTAGCTGAAGGTGTCGATCATGTCGAGATGCGCGCCCGCATCCGAGGCGCCCACCACGGTGCGATCGTCCTGCCAGATCTCGCTGCGGAGCTTCCAGCTGGCTTCGTCGTCGCCCGGGATGAACGGCGTGAACGAGGTCTTCAGCCCTTCCGACAGCGCCAGGTCGAGCAGCGCGTCGAAGGGTTGCTTGCCGAGTTCGCCGGCGATGTCGCCGATCCGGCGGCCTTCGAAAGCCTTGTTCTCGGGCAGGAAGGTCGCGTCCACCGTCATGTTCTGCCACACCGCGATCGCGCGCAGCGCTCCGGCTTCGTCGGAGTTCGCTCCCGCGTCGAGCCGAGCGCGGACCTCCGGGTCGGCGAGCGCCTGCATGCGCGCTTCGATGGGCAACCCCAGCACCTCGGACCAGCCCGGGAAAGCGTCGAAGATGAAGCCGCTGTGGAGGTTGATACGCAGCATCATCACCTGGCTCGGTGTCAGGGCGACGATCCGTCCGCCGCGTTCGGCCGCGTAGTCGGACGCGCTGAGCTGGCTTTTCGCCATCTCCTGGTTGAACGCTGCGACACCGAGCACGTTCCAGTTGAGCGGACGATTGGCCGCGACCGACATGTCGGTCATCAGGGCCTTGTGCTCCTCTTCGAAGAAGCCGACCGTCGGAATGAATTCGAGTTGGGTGCCGGGGAAGTCGGCCAGCACGGCCGCCAGCGCGACGATTTCGTCGCGCGTCGCGAAGCGCGACGGCACCGGGTTGCCGGCGTTGTCGTTGTGGGTCGGCGCGTTGCTGGACGAGAACCCCATGCCGCCCGCCGCGAGCGACTCGCGCAACAGCGCGCACATCGCGTCGATCTGCGCGCGCGTGGCCGGCTTGCCCACCGCGTCGGGGCCCATCACCACCCGGCGCAACGCCGAGTGCCCCACCAGGAAGCCCGCATTCACCCCGATCCGCCCCTCGAAGCGCGAAAGGTATTCCTCGAAGCTGCTCCAATCCCAGGGGACGCCCGCGCGAAGCGCATCGAGGGGCATGCCCTCCACCCGCGCGAGCATCTCGCACAGATAGCCGCCCGCCTCTTCGCTGAGCGGCGCGACGCTGAAGCCGCAGTTGCCGCCGAAGATCGTCGTCACGCCGTGCAGCGGCGAGGGCGACAGCATCGGATCCCAGAAGATCTGCGCGTCGTAATGGGTGTGGACGTCGACGAAGCCGGGTGCGACCACCTTGCCGGCTGCATCGAAGGTCTGCCGGGCATCTTCGTCGACGGCTCCGATCGCAACGATCCGACCGTCCCGAATGCCGACGTCCGCGCGCCCGCCGGGCGCCCCGGTGCCGTCGATGACCGTTCCACCGCGAATCAGGCAATCCAACACGAGAGATCCTTTCGAATGATTCGAGCCTGCGTGGCGGTGCCGAGATGCTCCGCCCGCCGGGCGTCGATTCTACTCCCGGGCCGGAATTACCGTCGCCCATTCTTCGTTCAGTTTTCGTTCAGTTGCACGTCAAACCGGCGCCATCGACCGCCGCGAGAATGTAGCCGCGGCAGGCTTCGCGCTGGGCTTCCGAAATCCCCTGTATTTCCGTCTGCTCCTGTGGCGCAGTCGGATTGAACTGGCAGGCGTTGTCCTCCGTGAAGGTCACCGCGACGGCGGAGCAGTCGTCGCTATCGGCCGCACACGGGGCGCCATCGAGCCGCAGCGCCGCGATGGCGGTGAGCGGCTTGTTGGGCCGGGTGTCGGTGCAGGCGATCTCGGTGTAGACCGCGGGAGTCTGCAGCTCGGCGATCAATACCGCCACGTCGAGCACCGTGAAGCACGCGCAGTCGCAGGCGTCGCCGACGCCGACGGTCCCGTAGGTGTCTTCCTGTTCCGGGTTCGGCTCGCTCGGACAGTTGTCGCAGACGTCGCCGATGCCGTCCGAGTCGTCGTCCTCCTGGGCCGGATTCGGCGCTTCGACGCAGTTGTCGATTTCGTCGTGAACGCCGTCGGCGTCGATATCCGAGAACTCGCAGGGCAGCGGGTCGCCGCCGCTGAAGCGGTCGAAGTGGTGCGCGAGCCGATCGCAGGCGCGCTCCGAGCCGCGCGGATTCTCGCCGTCGCAGTCGAGCGCCTCGCAGTAGGCGTTGCAGACTCCGAATGCGCCGCGCTGCAGATCGGCCGCCTCGCAGGCGCGCTCGAATTCGATCAGCAGGCGCGGACGGGCGGCCGGATCGGCGCTCTCCCGGGAATCGAAGCGCTTGGCGGTGGAGGGCGCGTCCTCGCCACCGAGCAGGATCCAGCCGTGATTCGAAGCCGGTGCGTCGAGCCAGCTCTGGACGTCCGCCACCAGCGCCGGCGTCGACCCCCAGCCATAACCGCCCGCACCCGCCACCGTCGAAACGGCGCTGGCGGTCGCTGCGAAGTCGCCGCCCGGATTCGCCCAGAAGTCCGTGTCGTAGAATCGATGCACCCAGGTGCTGTCTCCGGCTGTCGAGGCCGCGCCACTGCCTCCGGACGCCGCCGCCGCGCCCTCGCCCCAGTCGGCGGTCACGCGCTGCAGACCCAGCTCGACGGGCTGCGGATTCGACGGCGTGAGCGAGAGCTCGAGGCGCGCGCTCGTCACCTGGGCGCCGCCCGGCAGCGCGCTCGCCACGTCGAAGCGGAGCAGGGCACGGCGCACCGATCCGGAGGGTTGCCCGGTGCGGCCCGCAAAGAACACCGGTCCGGAGCCGTTGGCGCTCGATCCATCGGGGCTCGCGATCAGCGTGGCATCCCCGCTGGCCGGCAGAACGACGCTTTCGGCAGCGGCCTGCCAGGCGAGACCGAGCACACAGAAGAGGGAAAGGAGAAGTCGCATGACATGACCTCCGAATCGCATCGAGGCGATCCATATCTTCGAGCAAGAAGCATGCCGCTCTTTGGCTACAGCGGCGGTCCTTCACAAGCGATACGGGGCAAATTGCCACGGCCTTCCAGTGGCACTGTGGAGTTTCTGCCCCCATTTGAGTGTATCACGATGCCTCGTTGCGCGGGCGGCGGCATGTAGATTGCACCGCCTTGACACAAAGCAGGAGGATCGCCCCATGCGTATTTCGAGAATTCTCGTCGGAGCGGCAGCGCTCGTTCTGATCAGCGCAGGCTCGGCCCCGGCCGACCTGATCACCGTTGGCGCCAGCCAGGACAATTCGATGTTCTCCGAGAATGGAGATACCAGCAACGACCTCAGCAACGGTGCCGGCGAGTACTTGTTCGCCGGCGCGACCAAGGATTCCTCCCCCGGGGACCTCTATCTTCGCCGCGCGCTGATCGCGTTCGACATCGCGGCATCCGTACCGGCCGGATCCACCATCAACTCCGTCACCCTCACGCTCTACATGTCGCGCACCCGCACCCAGAACGAGACCGTCGACCTGCACCGCGTGCTGTCGGACTGGGGCGAGGGGACGTCCGACGCCACCGGCGAAGAGGGCCAGGGCATCACCGCCACCACCAACGATGCCACCTGGAGTCACCGTCTGTGGCCCGGCACGACCTGGACCACCCCGGGCGGCGATTTCGCCGGCACCGCCAGCGCTTCGACCACCGTCGCCGGCCAGAACGGCTTCTACTCGTGGTCCAGCGCGACCATGGCGAGCGACGTGCAGAGCTGGCTCGACACTCCGGCTGGAAACTTCGGCTGGATCGTGATCGGCAACGAGAGCGGCTCGCGCGTGGTCAAGCGCTTCAACAGCCGCGAGAACACCACCTCCGCCCGCCGCCCCGCACTCGAAATCGACTTCACGCCGCCGTCGCCGACGGGCGCCTGCTGCGCGCCCGACGGCAGCTGCTCGGTGGTGCTCGATCCGGGCGCGGCCTGCATCGCGCCCGACGTCTATCAAGGCGCCACCACCAGCTGCGACCCGAACCTGTGTCCGCAGCCGACGGGTGCCTGCTGTACTGCCGACGTCGCCGGCACCTGCAATGAAGTGACCGAGGAAGCCTGCACGGCCGCGGGCGACAGCTTCCAGGGCGAGTTCTCGACCTGCGCCGCCAGCGACTGCCCGATCATCCCGACTCCCTTCGTCGATCCGCTGCCGCTGCCGGCCGCGGCCGTGCCCGTTTCCGGCACGCAGGGCGGTGTGGCGACCTACGACATGGCCATGCGCGAGCTGCAGCAGCAGCTCCACTCGGAATTCCCGAACCCGACGACGGTGTGGGGCTTCAGCGACCAGCCCAGCGGCGGCGGTTACCCCGGCCCGACCATCGAGGCGACCACCGACCAGGAGATCACGGTCAACTGGATCAACGACCTGCGCGACACCGCGGTCGCCGGCGATCCACTGCGCACCACGCACTACCTGCCGGTGGACACCTGTCCGCACGGCGCCGACGATCAGTCGCCGAAGACCGTCGTGCACGTGCACGGCGCGCACGTGACCGCCGCTTCGGACGGGCATCCCGAAGCCACCTACACCCCGGGCAACCAGGCCACCTACGTCTACCCGAACAAGCAGCTGCCCTCGACGATCTGGTATCACGACCACGCCCTCGGCATCACGCGCCTGAACGTCTACATGGGCCTCGCGGGCTTCTACCTGATCCGCGATGCGTTCGAAAATGCGCTCGGTCTGCCGTCCGGCGAGTACGAGATCCCGCTGGTGATGCAGGACCGCAGCTTCAATGCCGACGGCAGCCTCGAGTACCCGCCGATCTGGCAGGACCACTTTTTCGGCGAGACGATGCTCGTCAACGGCAAGGTCTGGCCCTATCACGAGGTGAAGCAGGGCAAGTACCGCCTGCGGCTGCTGAACGGCTGCAACTCGCGCACGCTCAGCCTGGAATTCTGCCCGGGCTCGAATACCTCGCCGTGCCCGAGCCCTGCGAGCTTCGAGCTGCTCGGTGAGGAGGGCGGCCTGCTGCCGGCGCCGGTCTCGCTCACCAGCGTGACCCTCGGCAACGGCGAGCGCGCCGACGTCGTCGTCGACTTCGCCGCGTACGCGGGCGGCTCCAGCGTCTACCTGGTGAACGGCGCACCGGCTCCATACCCCGGGACTCCGGGGGTGGGCATGCTCCCGGACGTGATGGAGTTCCGCGTGCAGGCGGAGGCGGGCTTCACCGACCCGGTTCCCGGCAGCTTGCGCGCGATGGAAGTCCTGCAGGAGGTGGACGCGGTCGAGCACCGCACCTTCGAGCTCAGCAAGGCCGACGGCGACGCCTGCAGCCCGTTCATCTGGGAGGTCGTCAGCACCGACGGGCTGAACGGCGCCGTGCTCGGCTCCAGGTGGGACGACATCAGCGAGTACCCGGAGCTCGGCACCACCGAGGTGTGGAGCTTCGCGAACCGCTCGGGCATCACGCACCCGATGCACATGCACCTGGTGATGTTCCAGGTGCTCGATCGCCAGGCCTTCGACGAGGTCGGCGGCCTGATCGTACCGATCGGTTCACCGGTGCCTCCGCCCGCGCACGAGGCGGGCTGGAAGGATACGGTGCAGGTCGGCCCGAACGAGATCGTCCGGGTGATCGCGCGCTTCGACGACTACACGGGACTGTTCGCGTACCACTGCCACATCCTCGAGCACGAGGACCACGAGATGATGCGCGAGTTCCAGGTCGTCCCGGAGCCCGCCCGCTTGCTGATGCTCGTTCCGGGAATCGTGACGCTGCTGGTGTTGGGGCGCAGGCGAATTCGCGCGTAGTCGAGTGCGCACGGCGCGCTCTTGGCGCCACCCGAAGCGGGGTGGCGCCGAGACCGCCGGCGGCGAGGTCCGAGTCGTCCGCGCCGACGCGGATGGCGCCGCGCGCGAGGCTGCGAATTCTCGCGCGCTTCGCTCGGCCGGGACTTCGTGGTAGCTTCGGGCCGTGGCCGTCTCGCGCGAAGACACCCAGGCGCAGCTCGTCAAGCTCTCTGCAGGGACCCTCCAGCACGTCCCCAGTCAGACGTACACGCTCGCAGATCGCTTCGAAGAGCGGGCGGCGGGCGATCCGGACCGCGTCTTCATCGCGTTCGAGGACCGACGCATTTCCTACGGCGAATTCAATCGCCGCGCGAATCGGGTCGCGAACGCCGCGCATCGCCTCGGGCTCCGCCGCGGAGACGTGGCGGCGCTGCTGATGGAGAATCGTCCGGAGTTCATCGAGATCTGGGCCGGACTCGCGAAGCTCGGCGTCACGATCGCGCTCGTCAATCCGAACACGCGGGACCGGGCGCTGCAACACGCCCTCGAGGCGTCCGGCGCGAAGGTCGTGATCGTCGGCGCCGAAGTCCTTCCGAACTACACGACAATTCCCGCCGCGAGTCGGAGCTGGCGGACCTTCGTGGACGTCGAGGAAGGGGCGGCGTCGGCGCTCCCGGACGGGTGCGGAGACCTCGCCGTGGAGCTCGCCGCTGCCGGGGACGAGAACCCCGACCCCGCACTGCGGGAGGGACTCCGCGCGGGGGACGATCTCTTCTACATCTACACCTCCGGCACCACCGGCCTGCCCAAGGCCGCGCGCCTCAGCCACATGCGTTATCTCGGCGTCGGCGACGGCATGTCGGAGATCGCCGGCTGGGGGCCCGACGACGTGATTCTCTGCGTGCTGCCGCTCTACCACGGCGCCGGCGGCATGGTGGTGGTGTCGAGTGCATTGTCGCAGGGGGCGACGATCGTGTTGCGGCGCAAGTTCAGCGCCAGCCGGTTCTGGGACGAGGTGCGCGAGCACGGAGTGACGACCTTCCAGTACGTCGGCGAGCTCTGCCGCTATCTGCTGAATCAACCCCCGACGGACCGCGACCGCGATCACTCGTTGCGCGTCATGATGGGCGCGGGGCTCGGGGCCGACATCTGGCAGGAGTTTCGGGAACGCTTCGGCGTCGAGCGCATTCTGGAAGGTTGGAGCTCCACCGAGGCGAATACGTCGATGCTCAACGTCGACAACAAGCCGGGTTCCTGCGGTCGGATCCCGTTCAAGGAGCTGCACAACGCGCGGCTGGTCCGCTACGACGTCGCGACCGACAGCTACCCGAAGACGGCGGAGGGCCGGCTGATCGAGTGCGAGGTCGGCGAGGTCGGCGAGCTGATCGGAATGATTCCCGACCTGCCGGATTCCGGGGCCGGCCGTTTCGAGGGCTACACGTCGAAGGAAGCGACCGAGCAGAAGATCCTTCGCGACGTCTTCGGTCCAGGCGACGCCTGGTATCGCTCGGGCGACCTGCTCCGGCAGGACGAGGAGGGTTATTTCTACTTCGTCGACCGGATCGGCGATACCTACCGCTGGAAGAGCGAGAACGTGTCGACCCAGGAGGTCGCCGAAGCCCTCGGAGCCTTCCCGGGGCTCGAGGTGGCCAACATCTACGGCGTGCGGGTTCCGGGAACCGACGGACGTGCGGGCATGGCGGCGCTGGTCTTCGCGGCCGCTGCGGCATTCGACGGCGCCGCCTTCTTCGAATTCAGCGCGGAGCGACTACCCCACTACGCCGTGCCGCTGTTCGTGCGCATCCCGGATCTGGCGGATCTGACGGCGACCTTCAAGCTGCGCAAGTTCGACCTGCAACGCGAGGGCTACGACCCGGCGTTGGTCGGCGACCCGTTGTACGTCCGCGACGAGCAGGCGCGCGCCTACGTTCCGTTGACGCCCGAGAGTCTCGCGAAGGTCGGGCTGCCGGCGTTCGTAGCGAACGAAGCGCCGGAATAGCAGCCGTGAGCGATCGAGCGAGCATCGCCCTGGTGGCGGCGGCCGCGCTCGCGATCCGGATCGCATTCGCGTGGGTGTTGCCCGCGTTCCAGGCGCCCGACGAGGAAGCGCATTTTCGTTACGTGGTGTTCCTCGGCGAGCAGCGCGCCCTGCCGATCCAGCCCGAGCGCAGCATCGCTCTCTTCGCCGATCCGATGCACCAGGCGTATCAACCGCCACTCGCCTATGCAGCGTTCGTTCCGGTCGAGCGCGCGTTCGCTGCTGCGCCGCCGCGCGTGCGGCTGCTCGCGGTTCGGTTCCAGAACGCACTCTACGGCGCCATGACGGTGTGGATCGGCGGCCTCGTGGCGATGCGGCTCACACGGCGCGGCGATCCGCGGCGGCTGTTGACGACGATCGCGCTGGCCTTCCTGCCCGGCTTCGTCGCGGTCGGGGCCGCGGCCAACAACGACTCGCTCGCGAATCTGCTCGCGGCCGCGTTGTGGTTGGCTTTGATTCCCACCGCGGGCCGCGAAGCTTCCGCCTGGCGCAGCGGATTGCTGCTCGGCGCAGCCTGCCTGGCCAAGTTGTCCGGTCTGGTGCTCGCGCCGTTGCTCTTGGTGGTCCCGTTGCTCCGGAATCGCAGCGACCTGCGCGGCGCGCTGCGTTTCGCCGCGATCGCGCTGTCGGTCGCCGCACTCGTGCTGTTGCCGTGGGCGGGCCACAACATCGCTCGCTACGGCTCTCCGCTCGCGATCGGAGTCGGCTCGATACCGTTCGACTGGCTCGAGTCCGTGCTGCCGGGTGCGGAGCTCGCGGGCTTCACGCGCGCCCGCTACGGCAATGCCTTCTTCCAGTTCTGGGGGCGCTACGGCATCGCGAACAACCTGGCCTGGACCGGCGTGCCGATCGTGCTGGTACCGATCGCGGGGCTGGCCGCGCTCGGCTGGCTGCGGCGCCGGCGGTGCGCGGACGCTCGGGATGCCTTCGACGCGTGGGCTCCGGGCTGGCTGCTGTCGGCGGCCCTCGCGATCGCGGGTCTGGTGCAGTTCTCGCTCACCTACGCGGGGGCCTGGCAGGGTCGCTACCTCTACAGCGCGATGCTGCCGTGGGCGCTGCTCTTCGCGGGCGGTATCGCGCGCTTGCTGGGCGTCGGCGCGAGTTCCGACGCTGCGGCGTCGGAGACGGCATCGGCACGCGCCCGCTGGCTCGTCGTCGCGCTCGCCGTCGTGCTCGCGGCCGTCAACGTGGTCGCCCTCGTGAAGCTGCGCGCGTTCTTCGCCGAGGCACCGCCCGGGCATTGGCTGCTGTTCACCCGGCTCTAGCGCGCCGCAACGGTGCGCTGCTGCGGGCTCAACGCGGCTGGGCTTCGCGCTCGAATACCAGCCGGTCTGCAGCTTCGGCGATATGGGAGTTCGGCAGGAATTCCCCCATCACGCGATAGCGGTGCGCCATGCGCTCCGCCGGATCCGAAGGATACACCAGATCGTGTGTGAAGATCACCGCCGAGGCGAGGGCGGCGAGCGTGCACAGTGCCAACGTGAGCGGGCGAAAGCGGGGGCGGATTCTCGTGACCGCGCGCGCGAAGAACACCGCCGCAGGTACCGACAACGGCAACAGGTACGACCCCTTCACTGCGACGACCGACTGCGCCCACCACGTGAAGGCGACGAAGAACGCGATTCCGATGCCGAACAGCACGACCAGCGGCGCGTCGTCGGAACGTCCGCGGCGCCGGATCGCGTCGGCCACGGCGAGACCGAAGCCGAACAGCATCAACGCGGTCGGAACGATCCCGAGGAGCGTCAGCAGCGGCCCGGTATAGACGCCGTCGCGGTGATATTCGAGCGGGATGCGATGGCCCTGTGCGTCGTACCAGATCGACGCATAGGCGAGACCCCAGACGTTGGTCATGGCGGGATTGCGCCGCGGCAACGCGAGCGAGTCGCCCTCGACATGGTGGATCGACGGCCGCAACAGGCAGGCCGGGTTCACCCAGAGGTAGTCGCTCACGCGGCGCGGCCGCAGGATGTTGCCGGCCTCCATGCTCTTGAGCGGTTCTTCCAGGCGCGTGAACGGGAACGGCGAGCCTGTGAGCAGCCAGTTCCGTGCGTAGACGGGGCCGGCGACGATCGCGCCGATTGCGAGGCCCACCGCCAGCGCGCGCAGCATTCCGCGATCGAAGTCCAGTCGCAGGAACGGCACCGCACAGGCGGCGACCACGAACAGGCCGCTGAACTTCGTCGCGAACGCGAGGCCCGCGAACAGGCCGGCGAGCGCCGCGTGGCCGACGCGGTGCGGGTCGCGCTGCAGCGCGAGGATGGAAGGCAATGCGAGCGCGGCGAGGCCCGCCGCGAGCGCTTCGTTGCCCACCATCGCCGCGGACATCTGCGCGACCGGAACGAACAGCACCAAAGCGGTCGCGACCCACGCGATCGGCCAGCTCGCTCGCGCACGCACCAGCGACCAGGCGACGCCGCCCGCGAGCAGAGTCGCGATCCCGCCGATGGCGCGCAGCCCCGCCGAGATCGCGACCGGTCCGGCGGGTTCGAGCAGCGACCAGACGCGACTTCCGAGCAGATAATAGAGGGGAGGGTGGAAGGTCAATGTGCCGCTGAAGAGGTCGGGCAGTCGCCCGGTCTCGACGATCGCGAGGATGTAGCCGACGTGCGGCCCGGCGTCGTAGCCCGCCAGCGCCGGGATGCCGACGGCGTTCCAGGCGTACTGGATCGTTGCGGCTCCGAGCAGCAGCGCCAGCGCGATCCGGGCGGTCGCGCTCTCTCGGGTTGTGGGCGCCGCCCGTTCGCGCGCATCGGCGAGCCGTTCGCTCACGCGCCTACTCCCCCGTCGCGAGGCGTTCGGTTCGCATCCCGCGAGGCTATCATGCGGTCCCGCTTCGCGGGACCTGGACTCGCTACGCTCATGCGGTCCCGCTTCGCGGGACCTGGACTCGCTACGCTCATGCGGTCCCGCTTCGCGGGACCTGGACTCGCTACGCTCATGCGGTCCCGCTTCGCGGGAGCTGGACTCGCTTCGCTCATGCGGTCCCGCTTCGCGGGAGCTGGACTCGCATTTCGAGCTCGGCTCCTCAGTCGACGTACCCGAGCGCACGCAGCTGCTCGACCTCCGCTTCGCCGGGCGGCGGCAGCGGGGTCATCGCGGTCGGATGCTCGGCATAGCGGCTGATTTCGGCGGGCAGCGGGTTCGGCCCCTTCACGCGCCGCCAGCGCTCGGGCGAACTCCAATCGAAGAAAGCCGAGTTCGGCGAAATCGTCGGCGCGCCGCGACCCCGAAGGCTCCGCCAGGCGCTGCCGACCCCGACCAGCCAGTGGAAGCCGCTGCCGCGATACGCACTCAGCTGGCCACCGTTGTCGCAATAGACGTAGCGTTCCGGAGCGACCAGCGTCGCGCCGGAGCGGTTGGCGAGCGCAACCCCGCTCGCGTCGGGCGGGGCGCGCAGGCCCGCGAGCGCGAGCAGGGTCGGGGCGATGTCGACATGGCTCACGAGGTCGTCGCGGCGCCCGGGTGCGAGGCCCGGTGCGCGCAGGATCATCGGGACGTGCGCGACGTCCGGTGTCGTGGTGTGGGTGTGTTTGAAGTAGTGACCGTACTCGCCGAAGCTCTCGCCGTGGTCGCCGGTGAGGAGCACGACGGTCTCTCGCGCCTCGTCCGCGCTGGCTCGTTCGAGAAGCTTTCCGATCCACTCGTCGGCGAAGAAGATCTCGCCCGCGTAACGCCCGCGATACTCGCTCAGACGGGTCAGCCCGGGGAGGACCTGGTAGGGGGGGATTCCGCCGCTTTCGTTGTTGCCGGCGCGAATCGGGAGCTCCGGTTCGTCCGGCGCTGCGGGAATGTCGAATCGATCCGCGATTTCCTCGGGCGGGGTGTAGGGGCCGTGGGGATCTTGATAGTGGACCCAGAGGAAGAACGGCCGCTCGTTTCGCGCCTCCAGCCACTCGATTGCGCGCTTCGTGGTGGCGGGGGCGAGGCGCTCGACCACATCGGGGCGGTTCGCCTCGGGCACACCCAGCTCGTCGTCGAAGACTTCGAAGCCCCGGTCGAAGCCGACGCGCCGGGTGAGCAGGATGTTGCTCACGAAGGCGGCCGTTGCGTAACCCGCATCGCGGAACGTCTCGGCGAGGGTGATGCGATCGCTGAGTCGGGTGGTGCCGTTGCCGTGCCCGATCGAGTGCTCGCGGGTATATCCGGACGTCATGATCGCCGCGTGGGAGGGCGCGGTCTTGCCGGAGGCTGCGATGGCACGCTCGAAGACGACGCTGGTCTCGGCCAGTGCATCGATCGCAGGGCTCACATCGAAGCGGAAGCCGTAGGTTCCGAGGTTGTCGGCGCGCAGCGTGTCGACCGTGATCAACAGCACGTTCGGGCGCGTTTCGTTCGCGGGCCCACAGCCGAGCGGCAGGCAGGCGGCAGCCAGGAAGCAGGCGAACGCGAGAGACGCGCTGACGCGACGACCCGGGCCGGTGCGCGAGGGATCTTCGAGGGACATCGCAGGGAGGGTTAGCGCTGCCACAGGGCGTTCGCGAACCGGTCGCGGCAGAGTAGACTCACACGAGTGATTGCATTCGAGACCGAGGTCCGGGTCGACGACGCCCTCGTCGCGGCCGTCGAGCAGCGACGCCGCGAGCTGGGCCTTGCGGCGCCGCGAATCGCGCTCTTCGTGTTCGACTGCGCCGACACCGGCAGCCTCAAGCGCGTTCTCGATCGGATCCCCGATCCGGTCGCGGCCTGGTTCGAAGAGATCGTGATCGTGCAGGATCGCAGCGTGGCCGAGCAACGACCGGTTCGGCGCGATCGGCTTGCGCGTGAATACGCGAATTTCCGGATCCACCGTTTGCCGCGAGATGCGGGTTTCGGGGGCGCGCGCAAGGCGGCGTTCGAGTACGCGCTCCGGAAGCATTTCGATCACGTCGTGTTCATGCGGGGAGACGGTCTCCACCCGCCCGAGGAGCTGCCGGCCCTCGTTCGCCCGATTCTCGACGACCCCGATCAGGTGGTGTTCGCGTATCGTCGGCTGCGGCTTCCGGACGCACCGGGGAGCTGGAAGCTGATTCCGAATCTGATCGCTCACACGCTCGCGACCGGCTTCCAGAACCGGCTGTTGGGGCTCCGGCTGCGCGACTACCACTCGAGCTTCCGGTTGTACTCGATGCGAGCCGTCGAGCGAATGCCCTATCAGTTGAATTCGGACGATCATCGCTTCGACACGCAGCTGGTGATCCAGTGCCGCGTGCTCGGCGTGCCGGTGCGCGAGGTGCCGGTCGGCCCGCTCTGGCGCGAATATGCGACGAACGCGACCGGGTTGCTCGAGGTGCTTCGCGCCAGCCGCTGCGCGGTCGATTATCGGCTGCACCAGCTTCATGTCTTCCGGCTCGGAAACTACTTCGTCGACGAGGGTGTCCGTTACACCTTCAAGCACAGCGAGACGGGTTCGCACATGCAGATCGTTCGCGCCATCGCTCCCGGCAGCTCCGTGCTCGATCTCGGCTGTTCGCAGGGCCTGCTCGCACGACCGCTGCGGGACAAGGGCGTCCGCGTGACCGGAGTCGACATCGCACCGCCGTCCGGTGCCGCGAGCGATCTCGAGCAGTATTTCCAACGCGATCTCGATCTCCCTCTCGATCTGCCGTTCGGCCGCGAATTCGACTACGTGGTGGTGTCCGACGTCATCGAACATCTGCGAAATCGCACGCAGCTCTTGCGTCGGGCGCGAACCTTTCTCAAGGAAGGCGGACGACTGATCATTTCGACGCCGAACATCGCGTTGTGGTTCTACCGGCTGTCGCTGCTCGTGGGGCGCTTCGAGTACGGCCCGCGCGGCGTTCTCGACGAGACGCACGTCCACCTGTTCACGCGGGCGACCTTCCGGCGGGAGGTCGAGAAGGCCGGCTTCTACGTCCTGAGCGAACGCGTGACGGCATTGCCGTTCGAGATCGTCTTCGAATCGACGGGGCGCAGTCGCCTCGTGCGCGGCTTGAATCGGGTCTACCACACGCTGGCGAGGCTGTGGCCGACGATGTTCGCGTATCAGCACATCCTCGAGGCCGAAATCACCACACTCGACGACGAGTCGATCGTCGATCCCGATCGGGCGCCGGAGCCGCCGGAGCCGTGAGGCCGGTCGCGGGCAAGGCGGAGGCCCGGATGTGCGCTCGCGAACGCCGGGCGGAAGCGTTGGTCGCAACGCGGCCAACGCGCAGCAGGGCGGTGCGGGCGTGAAATCGCGTCTCGACCTCGGGGTGCGGATCGCCACCGGGCTGGTGCTCGCGTGTGCGGTCGTCTCGACGCTCTGCCTGGTGTACGGCTTCTCTCAGCAGCGCTTCTTCACGATCGACGAATACCAGTACGGTCACGCGACCTGGCTCGTGTCGCAGGGCGAGCGCCCCTACCTGGACTTCTACGAACATCACTTCCCGCTCAGCTACGTGTTGCACGCACCGCTCGTCGCCGAAGCGGGCAGCTTCGTGGAACGCGCGCTGCAGTTGCGCACGATCGCGTTCGGCTACCTGTTCGCGCTGGCGGCGACCCTGTTGGTGTCGACCTGGTGGGTCACGCGCAACCCGTTTCCGGCGGCTCTCTCGGCTTGTTTGCCGCTCGCGTTCGGCTTCGGCCTGATGTCGTCGATCGATTACCGGGCCGACAACTTCGCGGCCTGCCTGTTCGTGATCTGCCTCGCGCTGCTCGAGGCGAACCGCGCCCGGCCCCGTCGCAGCCTCGCGCTGGCGGCCGGCCTGTGCTTCGCCGCTGCGATGTTCATGACGCAGAAGATGGTCTTCCTCGGCGGCGGTGCGGTGGTGGTGCTGCTCGTCATCGACCTCGGGTCGAAATGGCTCGCCCGCGGCGAGCGGACGCCCTGCATCGGCCGGCCCGCGGCGTTCGTCTCGGCCGCGGT
>Ga0210064_1000412_pt1 | contig 20638 bp, 16 predicted proteins | sample Muzzi_CordC_D2_FD_185531 | JGI IMG/M metagenome (GOLD analysis project Ga0210064, IMG submission 185531) | Wetland microbial communities from San Francisco Bay, California, USA, that impact long-term carbon sequestration - Muzzi_CordC_D2 (SPAdes) | ecosystem: Environmental > Aquatic > Marine >...
AGACGAAAGCGATGCCTCGTTCCTGTATCTGCAGCCGTCCATGGCCGTGGTGACCAATATCGACGCCGATCACCTGCCGGCCTATGAAGGCGACTTCGAGCGCTTGCGGCAGACCTTTATCGAATACCTGCATCACCTGCCGTTCTACGGTCTGGCGGTGCTGTGCCTGGATGATCCCGAAATACGCAGCGTGCTGACGGAAGTAACCCGGCCGGTAATCACCTACGGGATCGATTCCGCCGCCGATGTACGCGCCGGCAATCTCATGCAGAACGGTATGCAGACCCGGTTTACGGTCCGGCGCCCGGACCGCACAGGTGAATTGCCGGTCACCCTGAACCTGCCCGGCCGGCACAATGTGCTGAATGCACTGGCGGCGATCGCGGTCGCCACCGAACTGGGTGTGTCGGATGCGGCCATCCAGCAGGGGTTGGCGCACTTCCAGGGAATCGGCCGGCGCTTCCAGCTGGCCGGCGAAGTGCCGGCACCGGCCGGCCGTGTCCTGCTGATCGATGATTACGCCCATCATCCCCGGGAGATTGCGCCGACCCTGGCGGCGGTGCGTAGCGGCTGGCCCGGACGCCGGCTGGTCGTGGCGTTTCAGCCACATCGCTTTTCGCGTACCCGCGATCTGTTCGATGATTTTATTCAGGTGCTCTCAGAGGCGGACGTACTGATCCTTACCGAGGTCTATCCCGCAGGCGAGATGCCGGTCAGTGGCGCGGATGGTCGTGCCCTGTGCCGGGGCATCCGTACCCGCGGGCAGCTCGATCCGGTATTCGTGGAAGACATTCGGGATTTACCCGGTGTATTGCAGGATATCCTGCAGGACAGGGATGTGCTGCTGACGCTGGGTGCCGGTGATATCGGCACGGTGGCCGCCGGTATGCGGGATGGGCTGCTGACGGCGGGGACGGGGGAATGATGGTTGCGGCAGCCACATGCGAATGGCGGGGTGAGTTGCGTCATGACGTCCCCATGGCGGAATACAACTCCTGGCATGCCGGTGGCCGGGCACGGCGTTTCTATCAACCGGCCGATCTCGATGACCTGTGCGCGTTTCTACGGGGTCTGGACGAGGACGAACCCCTGTTATGGCTGGGCCTGGGCAGCAACCTGCTGGTTCGTGACGGTGGTTTCCCGGGTACGGTGATCTACACCTTCGGTGCCCTGACGATGCTGGAATGGCTGAATGAGCGCACCCTGCGTGCCGGTTCCGGCGTGACCTGCAGCAAGGTGGCGCGCAGCACGGCAAAGGCCGGTCTGGTGGGGGTCGAATTCCTGGCCGGGATCCCGGGGACCGTGGGCGGTGCCCTGGCGATGAATGCCGGAGCCTTCGGCGGCGAGACCTGGCGCCATGTGCAGGCGGTGGAGACCGTGGACCGTGCAGGCCGGCTGCATACCCGTCCGCCTGCGGATTACCGCATTGGTTATCGCACGGTCACCGGTCCTGCCGATGAATGGTTTGTGGCCGCGTGCCTGGAACTCGAACCCGGGGATGCACAGGCTGCGCACGAGCGCATCCGGCAGTTACTGGCGCACCGCAACACGACGCAACCGACCCAACAGTACAGCTGCGGGTCGGTGTTCCGCAATCCGCCGGGGGATCACGCGGCCCGGCTGATCGAGGCGGCCGGGCTCAAGGGGGCCGCCGTGGGTGGCGCCAGGGTGTCGGAGAAACATGCCAATTTCATCATCAATACCGGAACGGCGACGGCGGCGGATCTCGAACTGCTGATCAACCGGGTGCAGGGCCGGGTGGAACAGGCCTACGGTGTCCGGCTGGAGCCGGAAGTCCGTATCAGCGGTGAGCGGCCGACGTTATGAGGCGAAATATGGAAAACGCGGGTGTCGGCAACGCAGCGGATTTCGGCAGAGTGGCCGTGCTGATGGGCGGCCATTCGGCAGAGCGGAAGATCTCGCTGCAGAGCGGCGCGGCTGTCCTGCAGGCATTGCAGGACGCGGGTATCGATGCGCACGGACTGGACGCGGCGGATGAAAACCTTGTCAGGGAACTGGCCGGGGGTGGTTATGCGCGCGCCTTCATCGCCCTGCATGGTCGTGGCGGTGAGGATGGTGTCATCCAGGGACTGCTCGAGGTCCTCGGGCTGCCCTATACCGGCAGCCGGGTGCTGGGTTCCGCGCTGGCAATGGATAAATTGAGAACCAAACAGGTGTGGGAGAGCGCCGGTATTCCGACCCCTGGGCTGACCCTGCTCCGTAGTGTGGCGGATGTCGAGGCATTGCGGCAGGTCCTGCAGTACCCGGTGATCATCAAGCCGGCACACGAGGGTTCCAGTATCGGTATCAGCAAGGTGGATACCGCAGGGAAACTGGGCGCGGCGTGGCGGCTGGCGCGGCGCTACGACGACGAGGTGTTCGCCGAACAGTGGATTGAGGGCGGGGAGTACACGGCCGGCATCCTGGCAACCGAGGTGTTGCCACTGATCCGCCTGGAAACGCCCAACACATTTTATGACTACGCGGCAAAATACGAGGCCGAAACCACACGCTATCTGCTTCCCTGTGGCCTGGAGGACGCGCGCGAGTCGGTATTACAGGCACAGTCGCTGGCCGCCTTCCAGGCCGTTGGCGCCAGCGGCTGGGGGCGCGTTGATTTCATGCTGGACGCTGCCGGTCTGCCCTGGTTCATCGAGGTGAATACCGTGCCGGGCCTGACCGATCACAGCCTGGTGCCGATGGCGGCGCGGGCCGCCGGGATGGACTTCACGCAACTGGTGTGCCGTATTCTGGAAACGACCCTGGAGTGCACCGACGCCAGGACGGAGGGGCACTGTGTCAAGGCATAAACGTCCACTGCTGCGGCATGTCCTGGCGACCTTCCTGCAGGATCATTTCCGCTCCATAACGGGTCTGATGCTGATTGCCGTGATGGGGGCCGCCGTAATGCTGGGTGTGCAGTGGCTGCAGGACCCGTATCGGTTCCCGTTGCGTGTGGTCAAGGTCAATGGAGAGATTCACTACCTGGAAAAGGCCCGGCTGCAACAGGCGATGGCCCCGTTTATCCAGGGCGGATTTTTTACCGTTGATGTGGCCAGTATCTGCCGTGCCGTCGAGGCCTTGCCCTGGGTCTACCGGGCGAAGGTGCAGCGTGACTGGCCGGACCGTCTGCATGTGCTTGTTGAGGAACAGCAACCGGTGGCACGCTGGGGCAGGGACGGCTTGCTGAACCGCTTCGGTGAATCCTTTTTTCCGGAAGCACTGCCGGAGGCTGTCAGATTACCGCAGCTGTCCGGACCGGAAGCGCATGAACAGATGGTGCTGGAGCAGTACCGGGGTATTGCCAGGTTACTAAAGCCGCTGGGTCTGCAGCTGGCGCGGGTTCAGCTGGATGAACGGCGTGCCTGGTATCTGGAGATGGATGACGGTGTGCAACTGGAACTGGGGCGTGCGGATACCCGGCAACGGTTGCAGCGTTTTGTGCGGAGCTGGCCGGAAGTGTTTGCCGGGCAAACGGAGGCGCTGGAACGGGTGGACCTGCGTTACAGCAACGGCTTCTCCGTGTACTGGCAACCGGCAGACACCGGCGGGAAAAACAGCAAGCGTCAGCGGGGTTAGGGGTTGAGCAGGATGCCGAAGAAAACGGAAAAAAATCTGATTGTAGGTCTCGATATCGGGACTTCCAAGGTCGTTGCCATTGTGGGTGAAGTCATGCCGGACAGCACCATCGAGGTGATCGGCATCGGATCCCATCCCTCAAAGGGGCTGAAGAAAGGAGTGGTGGTCAACATCGAGTCCACAGTGCACTCGATTCAGCGCGCCGTGGAGGAAGCGGAGCTGATGGCCGGCTGCCAGATTCATTCGGTCTATGCCGGGATCGCCGGCAGCCATATCCGCAGCCTGAATTCACACGGTATCGTCGCGATCAAGGACAAGGAGGTGGCCCCGGGTGATGTGGAGCGGGTGATCGACGCTGCGCGTGCCGTCGCAATACCGGCGGACCAGAAGATACTGCACATTCTGCCACAGGAATTTCTCATCGATAACCAGGAGGGGATTCGCGAACCGGTCGGTATGTCCGGTGTGCGTCTGGAGGCCAAGGTGCACATGGTGACCGGTGCCGTCAGTGCCGCGCAGAACATTATCAAGTGTGTGCGCCGCTGCGGACTGGAAGTCGATGACATCATCCTGGAACAGCTGGCCTCCAGCTTTTCGGCCCTGACCGAAGATGAGAAGGAACTTGGTGTGTGTATGGTGGATATCGGTGGCGGTACCACGGACATCGCCGTTTTCACCGAAGGTTCCATCCGCCATACGGCGGTAATCCCCATTGCCGGTGACCAGGTTACCAATGACATCGCTGTGGCCCTGCGCACGCCGACCCAGTTCGCGGAAGAGATCAAGATCAAGTATGCCTGTGCGCTGACCCAGCTGGCGGCGGCTGATGAAAATATCGAGGTACCGATCGTCGGGGACCGCCCGCCGCGGCGGCTGGCGCGTCACACTCTGGCGGAGGTGGTGGAGCCGCGTTACGAGGAGTTGTTGACACTGGTTCAGGCGGAACTGCGGCGCAGCGGTTTCGAGGACCTGGTTGCCGCCGGCATAGTCCTGACCGGTGGCAGTTCCAAGATCGAGGGTCTGGTCGAACTTGCCGAGGAGGTGTTTCACATGCCGGTGCGGCTGGGTGTCCCCCAGTATGTCACCGGACTGGTGGATGTGGTGCGTAACCCGATATTTGCCACCGGTGTGGGATTGTTGCTGTTTGGTTATCACAATCGTGATCAGCGCGCGCTGGATGCAGGACTGGGCAAGGGTATTCGCAGTGTGTGGGATCGGATGAAGGGCTGGTTTCAGGGAAATTTCTGAGGATGAGGTGCCAAGGTGAGGATGTAGTGACGGGGTGCAGTGCGGTTGTGTGTTTCAGTCAGTTAATTTTTTTGTTCTTCTGAGGAGGAGACAACATGTTTGAACTTCTGGATGCATGTGGACAGAGTGCGGTTATCAAGGTGATTGGCGTTGGCGGCGGTGGTGGCAACGCAGTGCAACATATGGTGGAAGCAAATATCGAGGGTGTGGATTTCATCTGTGCCAACACGGACGCGCAGGCATTGAAAAATATGGCGGCGCGTACCTCGCTACAGATCGGCAGTTCGATTACCAAGGGGCTTGGCGCCGGAGCCAATCCCGATATCGGCCGGCAGGCGGCACACGATGACCGGGAACGGATCCAGGAGGCCATCGAGGGCTCCGACATGCTGTTCATCACCGCTGGTATGGGAGGTGGTACGGGTACCGGTGCGGCACCCGTGGTGGCCCAGGTTGCCAGGGAGCTGGGGATACTTACGGTGGCGGTGGTCACCAAGCCATTCCCGTTCGAGGGCAGCAAACGCCTGCATATTGCGCATAACGGGATCAAGGAACTGGGTCAGTACGTGGACTCGCTGATTACCATCCCGAATGAAAAACTGCTGACCGTACTGGGCAAGCAGATCAGTCTGCTGGATGCGTTCAAGTCGGCGAATGATGTCCTGCTCGGCGCGGTGCAGGGTATCGCCGAGCTGATCACCCGTCCGGGCCTGATCAATGTGGACTTTGCCGATGTGCGCACGGTGATGTCCGAGATGGGTATGGCCATGATGGGGTCCGGCTGTGCCAAGGGCGAGGATCGGGCCCGGGAAGCGGCCGAGGCGGCCATTGCCAGCCCCTTGCTGGAAGACGTCAACCTGATGGGGGCGCACGGCATCCTGGTCAACGTCACTGCCGGAATGGATATGGGTATTGGTGAGTTCGAGGAAGTCGGCAATACCATCAAGGATTTTGCCTCCGAGAATGCCACGGTGGTCGTGGGTACCGTGATTGATCCCGACATGCGCGATGAACTGCGGGTGACCGTGGTTGCCACGGGACTGGGTGAGGATGCCCGCAAGCCGGTGGTAGAGAAGCCGGTCTCACTGGTGCAAAAGACCCGTTCCGGGGAAGTGGACTACGGGAAGCTCGATAAGCCCACCGTGATCCGCAAGCAGCCGCAGAAAGTCGCGATGGGAGGTAATCAGGCCGAGGACCTGGACTATCTGGATATCCCGGCGTTCCTGCGTCGTCAGGCCGACTAGCCCGGATTTCTCACCGGGCGGCGATGAATCATCGTAATGTATTGAGATAGTGAGAAAAGTGGAGAACAGTCAGAATACATGGTGTTATCAGGCCAAGCCTATCCCGGCCCTGGCTGGTCCTCGTGCGCCTGGACTGGCTCTTCACTCAAGTGGTAGCTACGGCTACTACTTTCGCTCCAGAGCGGCGTCCAGACACCCGATTCCTGCGCCAGCATCCGGGATCCCGGTGAGATATCCGGGCTAGGATCGGCTCTGATGGGGGCGGCCTGGTAGCACTGTCCCGGCTACTGGCCGGCTTGCCGGCCAGACAGGCTTGCTACGCCGTGGCGTAATAAGCGGTCCTGTCATGGCAGGGGCAAGCTGGTTCCTGCCTCCGGCTGTTTGCAGAGGTTCAGTGCGCTATTGTACGAAATTTATGTGCACATAAATATTATAAATAACGTGCCGGCGTGATGACGAATAGTTGTCGGATCCGGGTGTGTTCCTGTTTCTGGGAAAGGGTGGTTGTGGTAACATCCCGACGGCTTTTCTGGTACTTGCCAGAGTCAAGAGGGCAGCATTAATCAGGAATAATGAAGCCATGATCCGGCAACGTACTCTCAAGAATGTCATTCGTGCGACAGGCATCGGTTTGCACACGGGTGAGAAAGTCTATCTCACCCTGCGGCCGGCGCCCGTGAATACGGGTATCATTTTCTGCCGGGTTGATCTTGATCAACCGGTGCAGATCAGGGCCTGTACAGGGAATGTGGGGGATACGAGTCTTTCCACAACCCTTGCCAGCGGTGATGTCCGCATTTCGACTGTGGAGCATCTGCTGTCGGCAATGGCGGGACTGGGTATCGATAATGCCTACGTCGATGTGAGTGCGCCGGAAGTACCTATTATGGATGGCAGTGCCGGGCCGTTTGTTTTTCTTATACAGTCGGCAGGCATTGAAGAGCAGGAAGCACCCAAGCGCTTTATCCGTATCAAGCGTACGATCCAGGTTGAAGATGGGGACAAGATTGCACGCTTTGAACCGTTTGACGGTTTCAAGGTCGGGTTCACGATCGAATTTGATCACCCGGTCTTCAAATCGGACATACAGCATTCCGAGATCGACTTCTCGGCGACTTCTTTTGTCAAGGAAGTCAGTCGGGCGCGTACCTTCGGTTTCATGAGTGAAATCGAGCAATTACACCAGCGCGAACTGGCCCTTGGCGGCAGTATCGATAATGCGGTGGTAATGGATGACTACCGGGTGCTGAATGAGGATGGCTTGCGTTATCGCGATGAATTCGTGAAACACAAAATCCTGGACGTGATCGGTGATCTTTATCTGCTTGGCCATAGCCTGATAGGTGCCTTCAGTGGCTACAAGTCGGGACACGCGCTCAACAACCGGTTGTTGCGTACCCTGATAGCGGATGAATCCGCGTGGGAACGGCTGACATTTCATGAGGTCACCCGGACCCAGCTCGCATTCATCCGTCCGGTTCCGGTTAACTGATATCGATTTTCCTGCGCTGCTTCGGTCAGCGTTTGGCGGGCTTCTGCCCGCGTCTGGCAAGTCTCACCAGAGCTGCTTTTAGTTCGGGGTCGGTCACTTTGCGGGCACCCTGCTTCAGGGTATGTGAATTTTTCCTTGAAATCAGAGGCTTGCTGGATGCAGAACGCCCGACAGGTGGCCGTTCCGGCGGGCGGACGCGCACCCGCACTGTGCGCAGGTTCACAGTTTGGTCGCTGGATAGTTGCTTGACTAATTGAGTTGTATGGAATCGCAAGCGGGCAGCCCAGACAGGCGAGTCGGCTGCCAGGGTGAGAATATCGTCACGGAGTGACAGGATACAGCAATGGTCGTTGAGTGGTGACGGGATAAGGTTATACACGATTGCATCCAGTTTCCTGAGCGCCCGGGCGCGGCTCAGCAGGCGGGAAATCTCGCTATTGCCCAGCAGTTTGTTAATTCGAAGAGGTTTATTCGAACGCATGATAAATTTAGAAATCACTGGGACGTGCCGCTAGACACTGAATATGAACATCATACTGTTTACCAGCAAGCGCGGACAAATCTGGAGTTTCGAGATCAGGGTGCTGCGTACCGCCCTGGCTGCCGTGGCGGGAATCGCATTCCTGGGCGGTGTCATTCTGTACAGTGGATTTCGCATGGGCGAGAACCAGCTGGCCTGGCTGGATAACTGGCGCAGCGAGGTCCGCAAGCAGCAAACGGAGATTGCCGGCGCCCGTGATTCGGCCCAGACCAATCTGGATGCACTGGCGTTACGAATCGGCCAGATGCAGGCCCAGTTGCTGCGTCTGAATGCATTGGGGGAGCGGCTGGTACAGCAGGCCAGCCTTGACCCGGACGAGTTCGATTTTACTACGTTGCCGGCCGTTGGCGGGCCGCATGATAGCTCCGGATTTCAACCGACCCGGGTACCCGACTTCCTGAAGATGCTGGAGGAACTCGACACCGAAATGGGTGATCGGCAACAAAAACTTTCGGTACTGGAAACCTTGCTGATGAACCGGAGTCTGCGTGAGCGCGTTATGCCATCGGGTCGTCCGGTTACGAGTGGCTGGTTGTCATCGAAATTCGGGACGCGTGCGGATCCGATAACCGGCAAGCAGGAGTATCACAAGGGGGTGGATTTTGCCGCCGAAGAGGGTTCCGATGTTATATCGGTCGGTGACGGCGTAGTAACCTGGTCAGGTAAACGCTCCGGCTACGGGAATCTGGTAGAGGTCAGCCATGGCAATGGCTATACCACACGCTATGCCCATAACAGGAAATTACTGGTGGGTACCGGGGATACCGTTAAAAAAGGTCAGCTGATTGCGTCGGTTGGGTCCACCGGGCGTTCCACGGGTCCCCATGTCCACTTTGAAGTCCTGCACAATGGCAAGGCAGTTGATCCGGCCAAATATGTAAACGACTGATCCGGCGGGGCCTGCGATTCGCACCCACTGTCCTGGAATCTCCCTATGTATACTGCTTTCAATCTGCTAATTTGCAGGTACTTGCGGTATTATGTCGCATTGTGTTTTTACCCGGTACAACACCACTGAAATCTCATGGCACTTAATATTCTTCGCAAGGTCTTCGGTAGTCGCAATGAGCGGCAGCTGAAACAGATGTCGCGGGTAGCCGCCCGGATCAATGCACTGGAGTCCGGTCTGGAGGCGCTTCCCGACGAACAATTGCAGGCCAAAACCCCCGAATTCCGCCAGCGCCTGGCAGACGGCGCTTCGCTGGATGACCTGCTGCCGGAGGTGTTTGCCACGGTCCGTGAGGTATCAAGACGGGTGCTGGGTATGCGCCATTTCGACGAGCAGTTACTTGGCGGCATGGTACTCCATGATGGCCGGATTGCAGAAATGCGCACGGGTGAAGGCAAGACACTGGTCGCTACCCTGACTGCCTGTTTGAATGCCTTGCCTGGCAACGGTGTTCATATTGTTACTGTGAATGATTACCTTGCACGGCGTGATGCCGAGTGGATGGGAAAGATCTACGGATTTCTCGGCATGACGACCGGGGTGGTGGCATCCGGTCAGTCCTACGAAGAAAAGAAAGCGGCCTATGCGTCGGATATCATCTATGGTACCAACAACGAGTTCGGATTTGATTACCTGCGCGACAACATGGCATTCACGGCCCGGGACCGGGTCCAGGGCCGGCTTAACTTTGCCATTGTCGATGAGGTGGACTCCATACTGATCGATGAGGCACGGACTCCGCTGGTTATTTCCGGGCCGGTGGACGAGCGATCCGACCTGTATGCCAGGATGAACGGCCTGATGCCCGAACTCACCCTGCAGGAGAAAGAGGACGGTCCGGGTGATTACACACTGGAAGAAAAGAACAAGCAGATATTCCTGACCGAGGCCGGCCACGAACATGTAGAACGGCTGCTGGCCAGGGATGGCCTGCTACAGGAGGGAGAAAGTCTCTATGATGCGGCTAACCTGAATCTCATGCATCATCTCATGGCGGCGATGCGTGCCAATATCCTGTTCCAGCGGGATGTTGACTACATCGTGCAGGAAGGCCAGATCGTGATCGTTGACGAATTCACCGGCCGTACCATGCCGGGTCGGCGCTGGTCCGAGGGGCTGCATCAGGCCGTCGAGGCGAAAGAAGGTGTCCCGATTCAGGACGAGAACCAGACCCTGGCCTCGATCACCTTTCAGAACTACTTCCGTCTGTACGGGAAACTTGCCGGAATGACGGGTACCGCGGATACCGAGGCATTCGAGTTACAGCAGATCTACGGGCTGGAAGTGATCGTGATCCCTACCCATAACCCGATGATCCGGAATGATATGGGCGATCTCGTCTATCTCACCATGGAAGAGAAATTCAATGCCATTATGGAGGATGTCCGGGCTTGTCAGCAGCGCGGGCAGCCGGTGCTGGTGGGTACGGCCTCCGTCGAGGCATCCGAGTATCTGTCAAAGCTTCTGAAGAAGGAGGCTATCAGGCATGCGGTCCTGAATGCCAAGCAGCACGAGAAAGAAGCACACATCATCGCCCAGGCGGGGCGGCCGGGGCATGTAACGATTGCCACCAATATGGCCGGCCGGGGTACGGATATCGTGCTTGGTGGTAACCGCGAGGCGGAGATCGCCGCACTGGAAAACCCGGATGAGGCAACCGTCGCTAAGATCACCGCTGACTGGCAACAGCGTCACAACCAGGTTATCGAAGCCGGCGGGCTGCATATTGTCGGCACGGAACGCCATGAATCCCGACGTGTCGACAACCAGTTGCGTGGCCGGTCGGGCCGCCAGGGCGACCCGGGTTCCAGCCGCTTTTATCTCTCCCTGAAAGACAACCTGATGCGTATTTTTGCTTCCGACCGGGTGGCCGGTCTGATGCAGAAGCTGGGGATGCAGGAAGGCGAGGCAATTGAACACCCGTGGGTAACCAAGGCCATTGAGAATGCCCAGCGCAAGGTCGAGGCACATAACTACGGTATTCGCAAGACACTGCTTGAATTCGATGATGTCGCCAATGACCAGCGCAAGGTGATCTACGAGCAGCGTAATGAACTGATGGAAACCGATGATATTCAGGATACCATCCGCGCAATTCGCCATGATGTGGTTACTGCCGTCATCGACAATTTTATCCAGCCGGGCAGTCTGGATGAACAGTGGGATATTTCCGGTCTGGAAGAAGCACTGCTACAGGAATACGGGATGGAGATGCCGGTGGGGCGCTGGCTGGAGGAGGATGATGCCCTGCATGAGGAGCCGCTGCGGGAACGCATTCTCAAGACCATGGAGGATGCCTATGCCGAAAAGGAACAGCTGGCGGGGAGCGAAGTTGTCAGGCATTTCGAGAAGGCCGTTATGTTGCAGGTCCTGGATGTATCCTGGAAAGAGCACCTTGCCGCAATGGATTACCTGCGCCAGGGGATCGGCCTGCGCGGTTATGCACAGAAGGATCCCAAGCAGGAATACAAGCGCGAGGCATTTGAAATGTTTACCAATATGCTCGATCGCATCAAGCATGATGTGATCGGCATCGTATCCAAGGTACAGGTGCGGGCGGAATCGGATGTCGAGGCCGTTGAACAGCAGCGCCGCACCCAGGCGCCGCGTCACTATCAGCATGCCGATGCCAGTGCCATGGGTGAGACCCGGGAAGACGCGGCCGCGGGGGATAAGCAGGCTCACACGCCATTCACCCGGCAGGGTAGAAAGATTGGCCGTAATGAACCCTGTCCTTGCGGGTCGGGCAAGAAATACAAGCATTGCCATGGAAAACTGGCCTGATACCCCCGGCCAGTCAGCAGCCGGGTAGCGTAATGCCCACACTCTACCCGGTCGCCGGTTTTCGTCTGGGGACCGCCAGTGCCGGCATAAAATCTCCGGGTCGCCATGATCTCGTGGTTATGGAAATCACCGGGGATTCGGCATGTGCTGCGGTATTCACGAAAAATGCCTTTTGTGCGGCGCCGGTCGTGGTGGCGCGTGAACACCTTGCCATGGAATCTCCCGCCTATCTGCTGGTCAATACCGGTAATGCCAATGCCGGTACGGGCGCGCGGGGACTGCGTGATGCCCGTCAATGCTGTGAGTGGCTGGCAGCTCGGGTCGGTTGCCCGGCCGCTGCAGTATTACCGTTTTCTACCGGTGTGATTGGTGAATTCCTGCCAGTCGAAAAGATCCGGGAGGGACTTCCGGCGGCGCTGGCCAGCCTGTCGGAGGATGGCTGGGCTGCGGCTGCACAGGGTATTCTGACAACCGATACGGTACCCAAGGCGGCTTCCCGGAACCTGCAAATTGGTGATCGCCGTGTCACGGTAACCGGTATCGCGAAGGGCGCCGGCATGATTCGTCCGGACATGGCAACCATGCTGGCCTTTGTCGCCACGGATGCGGCACTCGACAGCCGTAGCTTGCAGTCATGCTTGCAACACGCCGTGGCGGGTTCCTTCAACCGGATTACAGTGGACGGTGATACTTCAACCAATGATGCCTGTGTACTGGTCGCAACCGGTGCGAGTGGCCTGCAGTGTAGCGCGGACAGCGATGACCGTTACGATCAGGTCACGAGGGCTGTGACCGGTGTCTGCGAGGAGCTTGCACAGGCCATTGTTCGCGACGGAGAAGGGGCAACCAAGTTCGTCACGGTAAGCGTTGAAAACGGCACCACGTCGGATGAATGTCTGCAGGTGGCTTACACCATCGCCCATTCACCCCTGGTCAAGACGGCGCTGTTTGCCAGTGATCCAAACTGGGGCCGCATCCTGGCGGCTGTCGGCCGTGCCGGCCTGGGCAGCCTGGACCTGGGGAAAGTGCATATTTTTCTCGATGAGGTATGCATTGTCCAGCAGGGAGAAAGGGCAGCTGGTTATAACGAATCTGCCGGGCAACGGGTGATGAGCCGGGATGCATTTACCATACGGGTCGTTCTCGGGCGCGGGGCTGTGACGGAACGAATCTGGACCTGTGATCTTTCCTACGACTATGTGCGGATTAATGCCGAATACAGAACCTGAGGGCAGGTGTCTCAACTACAGTGATCCGGAGTCTCCCGGTTTCCATGGCGTGGGGGGTATCCCGTTGCAGTGAGACAGCGGCAGGTTGGTAAAATCGCCTTGCGGATTGATTGATACTGCCCGGGCAAATGATTGATCTTCCCGGGGCCCGTATGGCCCATTCCTTCCTGGAATACAGCATGTCCATTGTGTCACGTTACTCATAGATGCAGGAAACCGGCAGTATGTATCGTAGCCATGTCGCAGTCGCAGTGATCGTTGATGATCGGCGGCGTGTGCTTATCAGCCGGCGTCCCGCCCATGTCCATCAGGGCGGCCTGTGGGAATTTCCCGGTGGCAAGCTGGAGGCCGGGGAATCCGTTACCTCCGCCCTGCAACGGGAATTGCAGGAGGAACTTGGTATTTCCCTGGGTTCTGCACGCCCCCTGATCCGCATATATCACGATTATCCGGATCGTCAGGTACTGCTGGATGTCTTGCGGGTTGACCGTTTTGCAGGCATCCCGCACGGACGCGAAGGCCAGCCAGTCGTATGGGCAGCTCCCGGCGAACTTGCGCATTACCGCTTTCCGGCAGCCAATATACCGATCATCAAGGCCGCTACCCTGCCGGATCGTTACCTGATTACGCCGTCGCCGGGTAGTGATCAGGCGGGCTTTGTGAGGCATCTTGCACGGGCACTTGGACGGGGTATATCACTTGTCCAGTTACGGGCAAAGCAGCTGACGCTGCCACAGTACCGGGCGCTGGTAAAACAGGTGCTTCCCGTCTGCGAGTCCGCCGGTGCCCGGCTACTGGTGAATTCCGATCCCTGGTGCGCGGTGGAACTCGGGGCTCATGGTGTGCACCTGAGCAGCAAGCGGTTGATGCATTTGAAAGAGCGTCCCCTGGACGATCACTATCTGGTGGGTGGTTCGTGCCATAACGCGGCAGAACTCGAGCACGCTTGCGCCATCGGACTGGATTTTGTCGTTGTGTCACCGGTCCGCGAAACCCGGAGTCATCCCGGCACCGCTACGCTTGGTTTCGCAGGAGTGCGGGCATTGACAGAGCTGGCCAACCTGCCGGTCTATGCCCTTGGTGGAATGGAGGAGAAGGATCTGGGGAGAGCCTTTGAAAGCGGTGCCCAGGGTATTGCGGCAATAAGCGGGTTGTGGGGCTAGCCCGCACTAGTCCTCGGGCCCTTGCCCGTTATTCGGTACTTCGTTACCCGCAATGCGATGGGTTTCATCCAGCCAGTCACCCAGATCGATCATTTTACAACGCTCACTGCAGAAGGGGCGCCAGCGTTGTTCTGTTGACCAAACGACCTTTTTTCCACAGGTCGGACAATTAACGGTCTTTACAGCAGGTATATCGGTCATGCCGGTGGCCAGATACGTAATCGAAATTTTCTAAAAACCGGATCAACAGTAACCCGGATCCAGGAGTAAAGCGGTTGATCCGGCAGTCTCGAGTGATAGAGCATTTTGCTCAGATCGCACAACAAGCAAGCTCAAACTCGACATCCTTGTTCGTCTGTCTGGCGCGGTCTTCAATTGTGGAGAAATCCAGGAAGCGTACCGTAACCCGGTGCCGGCCACCGCTTAATTCGGCAAAGAAGGGTGCATTGGCTGGCAGGGATATGCGTACCAGCTGAAACGGCAGGTTTGGATCCAGGGTTTGCTGGTAAACACCACCACTGGCAACGGCGGGTTTAAGGATGGTGCTTTCGCGGGTTAATTTCAGGATGAGCTGAATAGCCTGGCCAATGGCATCAAAATTACCGAGCCAGCGATACAGGTCATCAGAACGTTTTTGGGGTGGCTGCTGAAGCCAGTAGTGAAACGCCGGCAGGTCGAATTCGCAGGTTCCGCCCGGAATTGCGCAGCGTTGCCGTATGCTGTTCAGAAATTCGCTGGTCTTGAGATTGCTGGCAATTTGTCCGTTTATGTTGTGCAAACCGGCCATCCGGGCGCGGATATCGTCCAGCAGTTTCCGGAGCTGTCGATGGTCGATATCAGGATTCTGTTCCAGCCGTTTGAGGCTGCTTGCGTGTCGCTCGAGTTCCTTGAGCACCTCGGATTTGAGATTGGTATTCCCGATAATCGAGAGAATTTCAATTATACAGGCGAGGGTGGCCCGACTGTCCCACTCGGTACTGCACCTGACGTGATGTGCTGCCTGCTTGAACAGGTATTCCAGACGCAGGAAGGTCCGCACCCTTTCGTTGAGCGGCTGTTCGTACAGAATTCTTGTAGCCACAGGGCAGGGCTGATTGTCTCGGGCTGCTTCCACGGGTGACTATTGTCACCCAGGTACCCGCTATTCGCAAATGGATATCAACCGGAGCTTGCATTTGCCATTTCGAGATAACGATCATGTTGTTTTTGCACCAGAATGGCGAGCTCATCCAGGTGGCCGGCATTACAGATTACGTCATCTGCCGCTCTCAGCTGCATTTCCCGGGTTGCCTGGGTTTTGATGATGGCGTTGATTTCGTCCTTTGACAAGTGGTCCCGCGCCCCAACCCGGGCGAGCCGGACATTCACCGGGGTATCGATTACCAGAATCCTGTCAACCAGACCTGTCTGATTTGTTTCCAGCAACAAGGGTATGACTACAATGCCATAAGGTGTTTGGATGTTATGTATTAACCTTATGATATTGTTTATAATTATTGGGTGAAGTATCGCTTCCAGTTGCTGTCTGCGTGCGGGGTCGGAAAAGATCAGCCTGCGAAGTTTGCCACGGTCAAGCTGCCCGCGCTCATCAAGGCAAGCAGAGCCGAAGGTCGTGACAATCTCGCGCAGGGCGGGTTCGCCGGGTGCCACCAGTGCGCGGGCAATCTCGTCGGCATCAATAATCGTTGCACCCAGTCTCCCGAATAGTTCGGCTACGGTCGACTTGCCACTGCCAATGCCACCGGTGAGTCCGACAGTCAACGGATGATGTGGTTTCATTCGGAGGTGGCGGCGGATTATTGCAGGTAGAGCCTGAGGATGTCTTCTCCCCACAACAGGGTGATCCAGCCCGCGCTCGCCAGAAATGGTCCGAACGGTACGGGTTTACCGCGTTCATGCACCTTGAGCAGCATCAGCAGGATGCCGGTCAGGGCACCGACAACCGAGGAGAACAGGACCACAACAGGCAGTGCCTGCCAGCCCGTCCAGGCGCCGATTGCGGCCAGCAGCTTGAAATCACCGTATCCCATGCCTTCTTTCCCGGTTGCCAGCCGGAACAGGTGGTAGATTCCCCACAGGGACAGGTAACCTCCCAGTGCTCCCAGGATGCTGCTGTGGCTGTCCGTGAAGATACCCGCCAGGCTTAACGTGAGACCGGCCCACAACAGGGGCAGGGTAATGGAATCGGGCAGCAGTTGCCGGTCATAGTCGATCACACACAGGGGGATTACCGCCCAGGTGAATCCCAGCGCCGCGGCAGCCGCGGCCGTGAATCCGAAATGCACGACGGTTACCACGGAAAGGATGGCGGTTGCCAGCTCGATCACCGGATAACGCGGTGATATCCGGGTACCGCAGGCAGTGCAGCGGCCTCTGAGTATCAGGTAGCTGAGAACCGGTATATTTTCCCAGGCCCGGATGTGGTGCCCGCATGCTACGCAGCGGGAAGCCGGTATGATCAGATTGAAGGCCTGATCGCCATCCGGCTGTGTGCTTTCGGTTGCAAGGAACTCATGACACTGGCGTGACCAGTTTCTGTCGAGGATGATGGGCAGCCGATAGATAACGACATTGAGAAAGCTGCCAATCATCAAACCCAGAATGGCGACTGTTACATATAAGAGAGGCGGTGATGACTCAAGTAGCAGGAGCAGGTCCATACAATCGGCCAGATTGATTCAACACCATCAAATGGTGCGTTGCAGATAGTGCTGAAAAATATCAGATAGCCGCACCCATCTTGAAGATTGGCAGGTACATCGCGACCACGAGACCGCCGATCAGAATACCGAGAATGGACATGATGATCGGTTCGAGCAGGCTGCTGAGGGCATCGACGGCATCATCCACTTCCTGTTCATAAAAATCCGCGACCTTGTTGAGCATGCTGTCCAGTGAGCCGGATTCCTCTCCGATGGCAACCATCTGTTCAACCATATTGGGGAACAGGCCGGTCTGGGACATGGCGAACTGGAGTTGCTGACCCGTGGCAACACTGTCACGTATCATGAGAACCGCATCGGAGTACACTACATTGCCGGTAGCGCCGGCAACGGAACCGAGCGCCTCTACCAATGGCACGCCGGCAGCAAACATGGTCCCGAGTGTGCGTGCATAACGGGCCACGGAGGCCTTGTGCATGATGGTGCCGACGATAGGCAGTTTCAGTGTCAGCCGGTCGAGCGTTCGGCTGAATTTTCGTGAACGTTTCTTGGCCTGCAGCACGCCGATAATGCTTCCTGCCGCAATACCGAATACCAGCCACCACCATTCCTGCATGAATTCGGACAGATTTACCACTACCCGGGTGAATGCGGGGAGATCAGCCCCGAAGCTGGAGAACAGCTGTTCAAACTGGGGTACCACGAAGATCAGCAGTATCGCCGTGACGATTATCGCGACAACAATGACGGCCGCCGGGTAAAACATGGCCTTCTTGATCTTTGCCTTGAGATACTCCGTTTTTTCCTTGTAGGTTGCGATCTTGTCAAGCAGGGTTTCAAGGACACCGGCCTGCTCGCCGGCATTGACCAGGTTAATGACGAGATCGTCAAAATAGATTGGATGTTTTGCCAGTGATTCTGAAAGGCTGGTACCCGATTCAACCTCGTTCTTGATTTTGAGTATCAGGGAACGCATGCTGGGGTTGTCATGACCGCGTCCGATAATATCAAAGGACTGCACCAGCGGCACGCCGGCCGCCATCATGGTGGCAAGCTGGCGAAAGAAGATGGCGATATCTTTCGGGACAATCCTTTTTTTGGTGCTGCCGGAAAACAGGGTGGCCTGCTTTTTGATCTTGATCGGCACAATCCCCTGCTTGCGCAGATCGGCCTTGATCAGTGACGGGTTGGTGCCGCGGGTTTGCCCCTTGACGCGAACACCGCGCTTGTCGGTACCGGTCCAGATGAAAATTTCCGGTTGCTTGAGTGCTTTTTCCGCCATGGCTTAATCCTTCGTGACGCGATCGATTTCTTCCAGGCTGGTGATTCCCGCGGCAACCTTCTTCAGGCCCGATTCCCTGAGATTGGGAATAGACTCGGCAAGTGCCTGTTGCTCCAGTTGCAGGGAATTACCACCTTCCATTATGAGACGTCCCATCTCCTCTGACACCGGCATGACCTGATAGATGCCAACCCGGCCTTTGTAGCCTTCCGTGCAATGGTCGCAACCGACCGGTGCGTATATTGTCAGGTCATCCACCTGGTCTTCCCTGAAACCGGCCTTGAGCAGGGCATCATGGGGTATGTCACGCACCTTCTTGCACTTGTTGCACAATCTCCGTGCCAGGCGCTGCGCCATGATCAGGTGCACTGCCGATGCGATATTGTAGGGTGGTACACCCATGTTAGCCAGACGCGTCAGTGTTTGCGGGGCATCATTCGTATGCAGCGTCGACAATACCAGGTGCCCGGTCTGGGCCGCCTTGACAGCAATCTCCGCGGTTTCCAGATCGCGAATCTCACCCACCATGATGATATCGGGGTCCTGGCGCAAGAAGGCGCGCAACGCCAGGGCAAAATCCAGGCCGGCCTTCCGGTTCACATTGACCTGGTTAATTCCCATCATGTTGATTTCCACCGGGTCCTCACAGGTGGAGATATTGCGGTCCGGGGTATTCAGGATGTTCAGGCCCGTGTAGAGGGAGACCGTTTTACCGCTGCCGGTCGGACCGGTAACCAGAATCATGCCAAAGGGTTTGGCGAGGGCATCCATATAGAGTTTTTTCTGCTCTTCCTCGAATCCCAGCGCATCGATGCCGAGTTGTGCTGCGCTGCTGTCGAGAATACGCAGCACGACTTTCTCGCCATACAGCGTGGGCAGGGTGTTGACGCGAAAATCGATGGCGCGGTTCTTGGACAGGTTCATTTTAATGCGACCGTCCTGTGGAACACGGCGCTCCGCGATATTCATGCGGCTCATTACCTTGAGTCGTGCCACGATGCGCATGGCGAGAGACCGTGGTGGCGAGGCGATTTCGTGGAGTACACCATCCTGCCGGAAACGCACGCGGAAGTCTTTCTCGTAAGGCTCGAGATGCACATCCGAGGCCCCCTTGTTAATAGCATCCAGGAGCACCTTGTTAACGAAGCGGACGACCGGAGTGTCATCGATATCGGATTCGGTTACATCGTCCGATTTTTTATCGTCATCCCCACTGTTGACATCCAGGTTGTCCAGGTCCGCATCCATGAGGTCGGACATGGTGGTATCCATGACGTCGAGGGCCAGCTCGATGGTTTTGCTGAGCTTTTCCTCCTCGACCAGTACGCCTTCGGTATTGATGCCGGTATGGAACTTGAATTCGTCAATGGCCCCGAGATTGGTCGGGTCCGAAATCGCGATGTAGAGTCGATTGCCCCGTTTAAAAAGCGGTAGCGCATGGTGCTGGCGTATGAGTTTCTCGCTGACCAGACTGGTGGGTGCGGATTCAAGATCCATGATGCTCAGGTCAAACAAGGGTACACCGAATTCCTGTGCGCCGGACCAGGCGATATCACCGCTGTTCAGGATCTTGTTTTCCACCAGGTAGGTAACGAAATGCTGGCGTTTCTTGAGGGAGGCCTCATGCGCCTTGAGTGCGGATGTTTCATCAATCAGGCCATCCACAACCAACCGGCGGGCCAGTCCGTTCAGGTGTACTATTGGGTTGGTGGTTGCCATTGGTTATTGCATAGCTCGAAAACTGGGTGTTTGCTGTGATCCTGTTCAGTTATTCCTGATTAAGCGACTTTACCCATGAACGCAAAGATCACGGTAAAATTGCAATAAATCACTGATTTGTCAACCTGTTCCAGACACTATTTCTACAATTATCTCCATTTGTCCGCCGACTCCTGGAGACATTCTGCTAAGGTACTCTGGTTTCTCAATATTTCGTCCGTCAGATAACAAACTTTAATTTCTGTATATTAGTGATTACTGTATTAACAGGCAAAATTTTCGGGTTAAAACCGGCCCCGGGATCCTTCACATGCCGGTTTGCCTGCGCAAGGATGCCACGATCGGTTAAGGCAAGCGCGAGCACTCAGGTTGCCAGGCCGGACAGGACCTTCAGGTACTGTTGTGCGATGAGTGGCCAGGCATAGTGTGTTTTCACGTATTCCCGCGCCCGCAGTCCAAATTGTACTCGATCTTCCGGGTTTCCCAGAACCGATTCGATTCTTTCCGTATAACCGTTAACGTCACCTTCAGTTACCAGGAAGCCGTTCCGACCATGCTGGATGGCATCCTTTAAACCTTCAAGATCTGCTGCTACTACGACCTTCCCATACGCGGCCGCTTCCAGTACTGCCAGTCCAAATCCCTCCATGTCTCCGGGAACCCTGATATTGGGCTGGACGAAGATATCGGCGGTGCAAAATAACAGCTCTTTCTGCTGTTCGGAAACCGCACCCAGATAGAATAC
>Ga0210064_1000414_pt1 | contig 20563 bp, 15 predicted proteins | sample Muzzi_CordC_D2_FD_185531 | JGI IMG/M metagenome (GOLD analysis project Ga0210064, IMG submission 185531) | Wetland microbial communities from San Francisco Bay, California, USA, that impact long-term carbon sequestration - Muzzi_CordC_D2 (SPAdes) | ecosystem: Environmental > Aquatic > Marine >...
AAGCCCATCGGGAGAAATGGCTGGCAGCCGTCCCGGGGGATGATCACTACCGCCGCCCCGGTCCCATTCGGTTTACCGGCAATAGTGAGGAGGAGCGACCGATCACCCTTGAGCTCAATGCGGTTGGAAAATCGGAGGGTTAGATTCCGAGATGCAGCCATCAGCCACCTGAGGGGATCAACTCATAACGTCTGTCTTAAGTTTGCCAAAAAATATAAGTTGCCAGGTGTCAGGTGTCAGGTGTCAGCCTATCTGCAGGCCGCGAGCGTCCAGTCTGATCGTAGAAGAAATTTAATGAAGTTTCACACAAGCGTTTCAGCTCATTCGTTGCACCTTTCTGACACCTGAAACCCGACACCTGAAACCTATATTTTGGTATTGACCCTTAAAATAACTTCGTTTAATTCGATACCATGGTAAAAAATCTCAACCAGACGATCAGCATCGCCAAGCACATCGTCGATGGCTCCATCACCATCGAATCGATCAGCGAGTTCAGAAGTATTCTCAGAATATTTCCCAATGATGCAGCGCTTCATCGAGTGTTTGCCGACCTTTTGGTCCGCAAAAATACTTTTGAGACCGCCATAAGTTCTTACAGCAAAGCGGCAACCTTAAACATCGAATCCGGAATGATGCTGCAGGCGATTATTTGTAAAATCCTCGAATGGCGCCTGAAAAAGCCGACCCGGCAGGGGGCCCTGCGATTTTACCGGGCCCTGAGCGGTGGTAGATATCATCAAACACCACTTAATGTTTTCATCAACAGTCTGTCATTTACCGAATTTACAGCCCTCGTGAATCAGATGACGCGCATTCGTATGGCCGCCGGACGGACCCTCAGAAAGATCGGTGATCAGGAAACGGATCTATATCTCATCGTGAATGGAAATTTAAAAGCAACGACGCTTTTGCCGCTGAACGGGAATCAGGAGGCGCCGCAAAAAAACACCGTATATCTTTCCGAAAATGATTTTTTCGGGGATATTTACCCCTTTGATTCTGAAAAAATTTCTCAAGCATTCGTTGAAACCATTACGGCAACAGAACTGGTCAAGATTTCAAAGGCGAAATTACGGCGGACATCTAAAAAACATCCCAATATCGAACTGGGGCTAATCGATCTGTTCAAGGCACGATCGGAAATCGGCCAGGAAGGCCTCTTGCGCAAGGTTCGACTTATCGATCGCCATAAATTTCCCATTAAGATTGACTTGCAGATCTATCCCGGCGAATCGGGTGACCAACCGATTGTCGTGGATGGGTATACCCGGGATGTATCGATTGGCGGCATGTGCATTGTACTGGATGCCCAATACGATCATGTGCCCGCCATGTATCAGGATATCAAGAACGTGCATATTAAAATGTCGATGCCCGGTGATGCCATGACGATCAGTGTGGCTGGCCAAATCGTTTGGAGCAAACAGCTGTATGCCGGTGACAAGAAGACGGTTGCATTGGGGATTCAATATAAAAACATGACGCCTAAGCTCAGTGGATTGCTGGTTGTATTTGCAGATATTTTAGATGGAGCCGATTGATCCGGTAAACTGATCCATCTGCGGTCTGCCGAAAGTTGTTGGATGCAGGCAAGGGATCAGGCGAAAAGACGGAGATCGCCAATCATTTTGCGTTACGCCCGGGTTGGGCGCCCCCTATTCTTTTGCACGTTTACTCGGCGTAGTTAAACTTATTTTCCAACTGGCTTTTTTCATCCTCGGTTATGATTTTGAGTTCCACCAGGAGGTCGCCAACACCGTCATCCCGCAGTCTTTTGTTTCGCATGATAAATTCAGGTCTTTTGTTGTCCAGACTGACGAAAGTATCGTGCAGATTTAGCGTTGATTTTTTCAGCAGGTGAACACGGTGTCCCTCAATAATAAAGTGATTGTCCAGCACAAACCATAGCAAAGCCGCCGCTCCTGCGATGAGAATGTACTGTTTTAGACGCTCTTTCATTTTCAACGGTCCTTTATTGTTATGATATTTTTAAAGATTGAATGTAGCGGCCGGCATTTAAACCGTTGCCATGTATCTGTTATTTTAACAGGGTAGCGGATTAAGGTCAATAATGAGAATGCCGGATAGGTTTTAATTAATTGAAATTATTACTTTAATCTTTAATATTCAATAAATCGTCATGACCCCAACCGACCACGGAAAACGATCAAATTTAATAAAGCAGGCGTTTGATGGCTTTAGAAACCACGTATCCTCCGGTAAGGCGGCGTTTTTTCAGAAATACGGCATGGAATTTATCATGGGTCGCCGCGAAGGGCCTTACCTGTGGGACATTGACGGATCCAAGCGCCTGTTCAATCTGCGCTGCAATGGATAGATCGTGTGCAATCGGTTTCTGCATCCAATCGTCATAACTGGAGGTATCACCATTACTGGCAAAGGCAAAATCAAAAGGCCAAAATACACTGGTCTTGAAACGCCAAATAGGATAAACTAATTAATCCGCCCTGAAAAATAAGCGACACCGTAAAATTACCTCGATTTGGTTTTTGAAAACTGAGAAAAATATTTTAGGAATGCCCCGGGCGGATAAATTAGAATTAGGATTGTGCGCTGCTGGAGTTATGTATGAAAAAGCTGAAAGATGTATTGAACAAGCCTGTCAACCTGGCCGATCAGATGGTATTGGTCGGTATTTTTTTGGCATTTTCATATTGGGGTCTCGAATCCTTGCTAAATGTCTTTTCACCCGAGGAAGTGAATATCTATCGTCAGTTATTCGGCCCCAATGTCAGTGAGATATGGATGCGGCTGATCGTGTTATGTCTGTTTCTGATATTTGGTTCCCATGTTCAATATACCATCAACGAGCGCAAGAAAGCCGAACAGGCCCTGCTGGATTCTTACCGCAAACTGCAAAATGCCAGAATGACCACTATCCTGGGCCTGGCCAAGCTTGCCGAATATCGGGATGAGGGGACCGGAGCGCATCTGGAAAGAATCCGCGAGTATGCCAAAATTATCGCGGAAGCGCTGGCCAAAAACCCCAATTATGAAAACATTATCACACCGGAATACATTGATGATATTTACCAATCTTCCATTTTGCACGATATCGGAAAAGTCGGGATTCCCGATGCCATTCTCTTAAAACCCGATAAACTGACTGATTCGGAGTTTGCTGTTATCAAGCGGCATACTTTACTGGGCGGTGATGCCATCAAGGCCATCGAATATCAAATTGAGGGTAAATCCTTTTTAAAAATGGGAAGGGAGATTGCCTATAACCACCACGAAAAATGGGATGGCAGCGGATATCCTGAAGGGCTTAAGGGTGAAAATATACCGCTTTCGGCCCGGATCGTAGCGCTGGCGGACGTTTATGATGCGCTGACCACCGAACGATTTTACAAACGCGCCTTTAGCCATGAAAAATCCCGCCAAATCATCATCGATCTCAAAGCAACTCACTTCGATCCCGCGATCATCGATGTATTTCTGCAACTGGAGGACGATTTCGACAAAATCCGGGAGGAACAGTTTAAAGAGGATACCGGTTGGATCGAACTGCCGGCCCCTGCGATGGGGAACTAAACGACTATTTCAATAATTAGCATGCCATCCACCAGTGAAAAATACATACTAGCGGTCGATTTGGGTACCTCCGGTCCCAAATCAGCGCTGCTGACCACCGGCGGGGAGGTTGTCGATTATGAATTCAAAGAAAACGAGGTTATCCTGTTGCCGGAGGGGGGAGCCGAACAACGTCCCGATGATTGGTGGGACGCCATTATTGACACTGCCAAAAAGGTGATTGCCAAACAACTGGTCCCGGTGGACGATATTGTGGCAATCTGCTGTTCAACCCAGTGGTCCGGTACCGTAGCGGTAGACCGGGCCGGCACGCCCCTGATGAATGCGATTATCTGGCTTGACGCCCGGGGCAGCCGCCAGGTTCGGCGTATAACCGGGGGGCTGGTGAGAGTTGAGGGATACGGGGTTTTAAAATTACAGCGCTGGCTCAGGCTGACCGGTGGAATTCCGAGCCATTCAGGCAAAGATCCGATTGCCCACATTTTGTTTATCAAAGACAATTATCCTGAGATTTACCGTCAGACCTACAAATTTCTTGAACCTAAAGACTATATCAATCTCAAGTTTACCGGTAAATTTGCTGCATCCTTCGACTCCATCGCGCTGCACTGGCTGACCGACAACCGTGATTTAACCCGGGTCGATTATGATGACCGTTTGCTGCGACTGGCGACCGTCGAGCGGGAAAAGTTTCCGGACCTCAGGCAAGCGGTTGACATTTTAGGCCCGATCAAGGCGCAGGTGGCCGCTGAACTGGGACTGAGTGAGAACGTGCAGGTGGTGATGGGAACTCCGGATATCCCGGCGGCGGCGATCGGATCCGGAGCGGTCAGGGATTATGAAGGACATCTTTATATCGGCACCTCATCGTGGTTGACCTGTCATGTGCCGTTTAAGAAAACGGATATATTTCACAGCATGGCATCGTTGCCCTCCGCCATCCCGGGCAGATATTTTATTGCCAACGAACAGGAAACCGCCGGGGCCTGCCTGAATTATTTAAAGGACAACATTTTGTATCATAAAGATCAACTGCCGGCCGAAGAACAGCTGCCGAATGTCTATCGGATTTTCGATCAGATCGCCGCCAAAATACCGGCCGGCAGTGACCGGCTGATTTTTACCCCGTGGCTGTATGGTGAACGGACCCCCATCGAAGACCACAGCGTTCGAGCCGCCCTATTCAATCAGTCATTGAAGACCACCCGGGAGCATATAATTCGGGCCGTATTTGAAGGCGTGGCCTATAATTCAAGATGGCTGCTGGGATATGTTGAAAAATTTATCAAACGGCGGATGGACGCAATTCATATGATCGGCGGAGGTGCTAATTCAACAATCTGGTGTCAGATCCATGCCGACGTTTTCAACCGCACCATCAAGCAGGTAAAAGATCCAATTCTGGCCAATTTGCGTGGCGCCGCGTTTCTGGCTGCCGTATCATTGGGCTATCTCAGCTTCGATGATATTCCGGAGCGCATTCAAATCGCCAATATCTGCAGGCCCAATCCTGAAAACCGAAAAATATACGATGAGCTTTACCGGGAATTTTTAAATATCTATAAGTGTAACAAAGGAATTTATGCCCGCCTGAACCGTGCTAGATAGATGCTGGGTACCGGATGCTGGATGCGGGTTGCACGGTCTGGGTTGCGGGTTGCAGGTTGCGCGGTCCGAGTTGCGGGTTACGTGTTTGGAGTTACGGACATTCCCTGCTTTATGCGCTATGCTCGGACATCCGTATTCGGTCTTCCCACTTCAACTTGGCTACCGTTCGACAAGCCACATTCGGCCTGAACTCAGATCGAAGGCAGGCTCCGAGAACGTCGAGGGAAGCTCGTCCCAGGCCGAATTCAGATTTTTGGCTTCCATCCTCAATTCTTCATTTATCAGTTCCCACTTCGACTCGACTGAGCTCGTCGCAGGCCGCATTCCGACTTCCCAATTCCGTGATCTGCCATCTGATCTCAGGTTGCAAGCTGTCGGAAAGGTCAGATGATTTAAAATTCCTCAATAGTTAAATATTTGAATATATTTTAATAATTTCATTTTGTTATCAACTATCTCAACGGCCATCAATTTCGGCGGGTGCCATCGAAATTTGATCTTAAGTTTTAACTGCCGCAAGCCGATACAAGTCATGGATACCAGATGTTTAGGTTGTCCAGTCGCTTGGCAGGTCGGGTTCGCCAAGCGGTCATAAGTAAAAAATAACATTATATCGAGTCGTTAGGATCTTTTTTAATACTTTGGTCTGCTGAATTCGAACCGTTGGGAAGCGGAGGCCTTCCCGGGTGGATCTAGCACGGTTTAATATTAATGACAGTATTTCAACCTACACAATTCGGCAAATACCAGCTTTTGGACAAAATCGCCGTGGGCGGCATGGCTGAGCTGTTTCGTGCCAAATTAACCGGTGCCCAAGGGTTCGAAAAGCTGATTGCCATCAAAAAAATCCTGCCGAATCTCTCCGAAGAGGATAACCTGGTTACCTCTTTCATTGACGAGGCCAAGCTCGCCGCCCTGCTGCATCATGAGAACATTGTTCAAATTTATGATTTCGGCAGTATGCATAATGAATATTTCATCGCCATGGAGTTTCTTTTTGGCAAAGATTTGCGAACGATCAGAAAAACGGCCAAAGAAAGGGACATGCCGCTGAGCATGGAAAATATTCTCTACGTTATCTCGCGAATCTGTGCCGGACTGGACTATTCACACAATTTAAAGGACATGCGGGGACAACAATTAAATATCATCCATCGCGATATAAATCCCCAAAACATCCTGGTGACCTATGAAGGGCAGGTTAAAATAATAGACTATGGTATTGCCAAAGCCGCCAGTCAAAACTCCAAAACCAGAGAAAATTTGATCAAAGGCAAATTGGCATACATGTCCCCTGAACAGGCCAACGGACAGGCCATCGATCATCGTTCGGATATTTTTTCAACCGGTATCATTTTGTACGAGCTGCTGGCAGTCAGGCGGATGTTTGAAGGCGAAACCATGCATGTTCTGTCATTGGTGCGCGAAGCACATTATGATCCTCCGGAAGAGGTGATTCCCGATCTGCCGGCCAAACTGAATCAAATATTACGCCGGGCTCTGGCCAAGGATCCCGATGACCGCTATCAATCTGCCGGTGAAATGCTGGCCGATGTGGAAGAGTTCGCTTTTGAACTTGCGCTGCGGCCGAATGCCCGAAGTTTCGCGCAATACTTGAAAGAGCTTTTTGAGGAAGAGTTTGCCGAAGAGGAACTGGCACTCTGGGCCAAATCCAAGATATATGAAGCCGGCGAGAACGAAGAAGAAAGCGGGCAGACGCCGGTACCGGGCACGAATGGTGACACCGTTATTTTGACGAAAGCCTTCCTGAATGAAAAATTGAAACAATTCAAGCAGGTCCTATTCAAGGGAATCTGGCAGCAAATGGCCAAAGTTTTGCGAATCAAGAAACAGAATACTACCGCGAAAAAAAAGCACAACCAGAAATCGTCGCGACCCGGATTCAGGCTTGGGGTCTTGAAACCCGGCCTAGTGGTTCTTGCCTTTTTGGTGGTGGTAGCCTTAGGGATAAAGCAAATGTCTTTTTCCCGTTCTCAGCCTGAGGATACGTCACCTGTTTCTCAGCCAATAGTGGCCGGGCAACCGGCAGAACTTGATAAACTTGCGGCCGGCAAGGCGGCTCTCGAAGCGAAACAATACACTCTGGCGGCGGCTCTTTTTGAAGAAATAATCGCCGGCGATCCGTCCATGAAGAGGGAGCTTTCCGAGTTTTATGTCAAAGCTTCATTGGGGCAGGCCGCTGAGGTAATTGAGACGGATTCGGAACAGGCCCGGAAATTTTTGCTGAAAGCGCTGCAAATGGATCCCGACAATATTTCGGGACTTTCAAATCTGGGGTTTATCTACATGGGCCGGAAGGATTATCCCAAGGCCATTGAAACTTATTTAAAGGTGGCTGATCTGGCACCCGATCTGCCGGATACATTTTTCAACCTTGGCTATGTGTATACCATCAGCAACAATTATCAACAAGCTAAGAAGATGTACCGTCGCGTCGTGGAACTGAAACCGGCATTTACGGATGAAGCACTGTTTAATCTGGCCGTCATTAACGATAAGCTGGGCGAACATAAACAATGTATTAAAAATTTGGAGCAGGCCGTCGCTTTCAACCCCGGGAATGTATCCGCCAAAAAGTACCTGCGCCAATTGAAAAAGAAAACAGGAGAAAAAGGATGAATACCAGGCTTCGAAACTTTACCGGCATCAGTATAATGGGGTTAATCATTATCTCGATGTGCTGGGGATGTGCCGGTGTCGAGCAGAAATTTGATGATTGGCAGTCCGCCCTAAGAGAGAAGTTGGATTTCAACCCTTCGCAAGATGGGGACACTGTCGGCAAGCAACGGGATGAGGACAATTTTATCCATACCTCCCAATGGTCCTGGGAAACCCTGCCCTACGTGGCGGAATGGTACACGGGCGATTCGAAAAACTCAGAAAAATTAGCCGATCTTAACCCGGGCATTAATCCGGATAAGATTGCCGTCGGCAGCGAGGTCATCATACCGGTCAGTTTATTGAAAACCCGCAAACCCCTGCCGAAGAATTTTTCCGGTGAATACCGTAATGATTACTATAAACATACCGTGCGTTGGCCCGGTGAATCCCTTTCTCTGATTGCATCATGGTACACCGGTTCTTCCAAAAATTGGCGCAAATTGGCCAAAACCAACCCGCGTTTGAATCCGAATCAGATCAAAGGCGGCGATGTTATTATGATTTCGCCTGCGTTGCTGAAAACGCGCGTAGCGTTGCCGCAAAAAGTAGCCGCGAAATATACTTCGGATTATTTCGCTTATCAGGTTAAAGCGGACAATGAAAAATTGGAAAATATCGCCAGATGGTACACCGGCAATGCCGCCAATCGAAATTTATTGGCCAAGGCCAATCCGGATCTCAATCCCGATCATCTGACGAAAGGCAATGAGGTTTATATACCCAATAAATTGCTTAAAACCCGCCGACCGATTCAAGCAGCCGAACCGGCGGCGGCCCACCCTGAGCCCGCAGTCAAGGTTCCGGCACCAGAGCCAAAGACAGCGCTGGCCGAGGATGAAAAAATCAAATTGTTCGGGCCCAAGCAGTTTCCCAAACAATAGTTTCATCCCCAAACAAGTTGCAGATTTAAAAGCGAAACCTTCCTGAGGCTTAACACTGCAGGTCAATGCTGCCATTTGTGCCATCCCACCGGAGTGGATCAAAGTCGTGCCTTACGGACCTGAATTTTTACTCAATCGTTTGAACTTGAAGCAAAACTTCTTGCTCCGGCCATTCGTGAAGCGTAAGTTGATCGACCTTGCAGGGTGATCCGTCTATTTCAGCAGATTTAATAGATTGCCAGAAGCTGCCGGGTTGCTGAGCAAGCAACTCGCCAAGGGCTCTGGAACTAACCACAACTCCGCGCGTTAGAAAATGCGGGCCGAGTTCTTTGGCAACCAGATTGAAAAGTTTTAGGGTAATCCTGCCCGGGGATGATTGACTGCAGACTTGATCCGGCACGTGCGAAATAGAATGCCGCATTCCCGCCAGCGGGCCACCCCGGCGCATAACCGCTCCGTTGAGACCCGGCATAGCGGCTGATAGGGAGATGACAGCCTTGTCAGGAACGCCGGCCGAAGCGAGGTCATCGACCGGGCTGCTATTTAAGAATACGGTTTGGGCCCGGTTCTGAAGGTAGTCCGGTGTAATCCCCAATTGATCGCAGAACATGTGCTCAAGACTGCAACCGACGGCTAAATCAATTGAAAATCCGCTGCGCAGCAATCCATAAAACTTGGGGATGCTGTCGGATGCCACTGTAAGCTGGACATGTCGCTGCGGCCTGCTGGTATTCTGCCCATTGGAAGCGTTCATGCGTTTTTAAGTACTCCGGTTATTCGATTTTCCAAATAGCTAAGGGGAGGCAAACTTTTTTACCTCCCCTAAAATTGCTTGGGTCACCGATAATTAGAAGTTAAACACCTCATCCAACTCCTCATCTGAAACTGAAAATGTTACGTTGTGCGGTGGTAACTGTTCTTTTTGGAAATATTCGGGCAGGCGATCATCTTTGCTGGTAAATCCAGCCCGCGCGTTGAACTCACGTTCATTCTTCAAAACCGACCGACCCAAAGCGGTGACGTCATCGGCTGTCAGATTCTGGCCGCTGAAGGCGCTGATTACATCGATCAGAGCTTGAAAGGTTTCCGGCTGATCTAGTAAAGGGAAGGCGATGAAAAGGCACATTCCAGTGGAGTCAATTGCCGCCGTAGCGATCTGAAGATTGCGCGACAACTCAACCTGGCCTTCGGGTTTTAAAGGATCCACGTTCCCACCGACAGCCAAAATATTGGTAGCGACCGCATATCCAGCCGTATGATCGGCTCCCATGGTGGTCGTGGCATAGGTGACACCCTGACCCTGCACCGCACGCGGATCATAAGCCGGCATGGACTGTTTTTTGACAACCGGCACTCTTTCGACGCCAAACACCTGGCCGGTGACAGCTGCGCCATTGCCGAGGATCCGACCCAGCGGGGTGCCTTTTCCGACTTCCTTGACCAGGTTGATGGCTGCTTCAACGTCACCAAATTCGGCGACACCGCCTTCCATGGCGACCGCAATTGTAGCTCCCAGTTCAATGGTATCTATACCGTAATCATCATCTAAGCGATCAATTTGGGCAATGGCATCCAGATCATCGATACCGCAGTTGCCCCCGTGAGCCCACATCGTTTCATATTCGACCTGTTTGGATAGAAAATTGCCGTTCTTGTCATAAAACGTTCCCGAACATCGAATGACACAACCCCGGTGGCAGCCATGGGTAGCGGAGCCTTCACCGCCCCGTGCATTTTCTAATTCGGCCTGGGTTTCTCCGCTGATCTTGCTGGCGCCTTCAAACTGGCCGAACCGAAAATTTTTGGTCGGATAGGCACCGGCTTCGTTGATGACATTGGTCAATCCATTGGTTCCATAGGTGGGTAGAACCTCACCCGATACCGGATGCTTTCTGAGGCCCGCGACAAATTCTTTATTGGCGGCTTTAAACTTCTCCGGATCTGCCGGGGACCGGGTTGGACATCCGGTGTCGTCGATGACGATCACCTTCACGCCCTTGGCGCCCATGACCGCACCCACACCGCCGCGGCCGGCATGCCGGGTAGGTCTTTGCTCCATGTCCGTAAAGGCAATCGAGGCGGCGGACATTTTCATTTCACCGGCCGGTCCGATGGAGATGCAATGGACATTTTCACCGTACTCGGCCTTCATCTTGTCGACCAGTTCATAGTTGCCGAGCATGCACAGACTGTTGTCTTCTTTGATGCCCACGCCATCTTTGTTGATAAATATTTTATAGAGGCTTTTTTCTTTGGGTTTGCCTTCCAGGACGATGGCGGCATAGCCCAATCGGCCGAGCATCTGGGATGGCTGTCCACCTGAATTGGCTTCCTTGATGCCGCCGGTCAGCGGGCTTTTGCAGCCAACCGAGATTCGGCCGGACATGGCCGCCGCTGAACCGCTCAACAATCCCGGCGCAATCACAAGTTTGTTGTCTTCGCCCAGCGGATGACACAGCGGGGGAACTTCTTTGGCCACGATCCCCGAAGTCATCGCCCGACCGCCCAGACCGGCATAATCACCCAGACCTTCAGTCTTGAATTCGGGGCCGCCGGCTGCGCCCATGTTAATTCTCAGAATTTTGTCCATAGTTGCCTCCTTTATAATGGGGATTATTAAAGTGTACTTAAAAAAATTACGGTAATGCTCTCTGGTTTGGTTTTAAACTCGGCTGCGTTCTTAAATTCCAGTCTCTGTTATTATTAGTATACGAGCGTAATGTCAAGTAAAACCAGAAATAACAGGTTCAGAGGTTCAGGGTTCAAGGTTCAAGGTTCCGGATGCCCCTCTTCAGCCTTTTAGCCGCTTTTCCTTTCAAACGTTTTCATAAAATCGACCAGGGATTCAACGGCCTCAACCGAAACGGCATTGTAAAGTGACGCCCGGCATCCGCCGACCGAACGATGGCCCTTGAGACCGCCCAGGCCATTTTGCAGTGCCTGCTGGATAAATTGTTGCTCCAGATTCTCGTCCGGCAGACGAAAGGTGACATTCATCAATGAACGGCTGTCTGGCTCGGCCGTAGCGCGGTAAAAGGTTCCGGCATCCATAAAATCGTAGAGCAGGGCGGCTTTTTTTCGATTCAAGGCGGCCATCTGCTCGAGGCCGCCGACGGTATCTTCCAGCCATTTCAAAACCAGGTCAAGGGTGTAGATCGCAAAACACGGGGGCGTGTTGTAGAGGGAGTTTTTAGCGGCATAGGTATCATACCTTAACATGGTCGGCACGGAATCCGGCACCCGACCCAGCATATCCCGGCGGATAACTACCAGGCACACCCCGGCCGGACCCACATTTTTTTGAGCGCCCGCATAAAACAGGCCGAATTTTTGGGCGTCGATGGGTTTGCTCATGATGTCCGATGACATGTCACAGATAATCGGCACGCCTTGGGTATCGGGAAATTTTGCCCAGCCGGTTCCCTTGATGGTATTGTTGGAAGTTAAATGGACAAACACCGCATCCGCATTGAATTTGATATTTTGCGGGATGTACGAATAATTTTTATCCGCGGAGGATGCGACGACTTTTATTGATTTGCCCTGAATCTCTGCTTCCCGGATTGCCTTTGAGGACCAGGTGCCGGTGTCCACATAGTCGGCGGTGCTGTTTTCCGCCAGAAAATTCATGGGGATCATGGCAAACTGCATGCTGGCGCCGCCCTGTAGAAAGAGGACGTGAAAGTTGTCGCCCAGGTCCAGCAACCGTTTGGTTCTGGCAACAGCATCGTTGATCACGTCGTCAAAATGTTTAGATCGATGGCTGATCTCGGTAATGGACATGCCGGATCCGTTGAAGTCCAAAAAATTTTCCTGGATCTCCTCAAGCACGACCAGGGGAAGGGCGGCAGGTCCCGGGTTGAAATTGCAGATTCTGTTAGCCTTCATTTTTTCCTCCGTATGGAATTGACGCTTAACTTTGATTTATTTGCCCGCAGCTTAGATCAAATAATTTTTTTCGGTATTCAAAGAACTTTTTGCAACCCTGGATATGCTGTTTTCAGGGCGGATTAATTAGCACAGATCCCATTCCAGTTGTCAAACGGTATTTTGAGGGATTGTTCGCTGATATTTCCATCAGAATGATTGACAAAGATGCCGGTTTCACCCTAAAGAGTGGCACGAACTTGGATGATGATTATATTTTGGTGCCTATTTATCGGACGGAGCGTCTTTGGTCCAGGAAAATTATGTAAGCAGATAAAATCCCAAATCCCAAGCACCAAATTGCAAATAAATCTCAAATAGGAACTATTGCACAGCCGGATAGTAAAATAATTGGATAACAATGCCTTGCAGCCATAGGGCATCCTCTCCTCCAAAACTTATAATTACTGAATGTAGCGACAAGCGAAAACAATGAAAATCTACACCTATCCATCAAAAACTGCCGAAAGTAAAGTTTCTGCCATTATCAACCGCGGTTTGTCTTTCAGGAAAAAAGACTACCAGGCCGTGAACCGGATTCTTGAAGATGTCCGGATGAACGGTGATGCGGCTGTCATTAAATATGCCCGGCGTTTTGACGCACCCGATTTGACCCTTGATTCACTGAAGGTGTCCGCCGCAGAAATGAAGGCGGCATCAAAAATGGTGGACCGCCCATTTGTGCGGGCCTTGAATCGAGCCGCTTCGCAAATTGAAACTTTTCACCGGCAGCAGGTTCGCCAATCCTGGATCGATACCCAAAGACCGGGTACCCTGCTGGGGCAGATGGTTAATCCGGTGGATGCGGCAGGGATTTATGTGCCCGGCGCCAGAGGTGGCGAGACGCCCCTGGTATCAACAGTTTTGATGACTGCCATTCCGGCAAAAATTGCAGGTGTCCCCGATATCGTAATGGTGACGCCTTCAACCAAAACGGGCGGAATAAATCCTCATCTTTTGGTGGCCGCCCAAAAGGTGGGCCTAAAAAATATTTACAAAATCGGCAGCGCCTGGGCCATTGCGGCTCTGGCTTATGGCACCGTAACGGTTCCCAGGGTTGATGTCATCGCCGGCCCCGGAAACGTATATGTGACCTTGGCCAAAAAAATCGTCTCCGGCACCGTCGGCATCGATATGATTGCCGGACCCAGCGAAGTCCTGGTGGTCGCCGATGACAGCGCCCGCCCAGAGTTTGCGGCAGCCGATCTGCTCGCTCAGGCTGAACATGATGTGCTCTCGTCAGCGATCCTGGTAACGGACTCCGCCAAAATCGCCAGGCAGGTCGCCGCAGAAGTTGACAAACAGCTGGCAAAGCTGCCACGGCGGGATATTGCGCAACAGTCGTTGAAACGCTTTGGTGCCGTATTGGTGGTCAATGATCTTGATACAGCCATTGTGCTGGCCAACCGCATCGCACCGGAACACCTCGAACTTCAAATTGCCGAGCCATTTGAGTATATGGGCCGCATCCGCAATGCCGGCGCCGTTTTTCTGGGACATTTTACACCGGAACCGATGGGGGATTACGTGGCCGGACCCAATCATGTGCTGCCCACCGCCGGAACGGCCCGGTTCGCCTCGGCCCTTTCGGTGGATCATTTCGTGAAAACCAGCAGCATTATTCATTACTCGCGCGCCGCCTTCAGGCGCGAAGCCGCTGATGTCATGCGTCTGGCTGAGATCGAGGGGCTGGATGCCCATGCCAGGTCGATAAAAGTGAGGTTATAAGGTTCAGGGTTCTGGGTTCAGAGGTTCATGGAATCGCTGCGCTCTTTCAAATTGAAAAAGTGATGAGTGCTGAGAACTGAGCGTGTGGCTGTTTCCATCGTCCGAATTCCTTTAAACTCAGTCCTGATGATTCTTTTCCCTTCGGTACTTGTCTGCAATTGATCGATTTTGTTGTTCGCTTTTGCTTTGCTTGAACCCTGAACCTTGAATCCTGAACCCTGAACCTATGATACCTGTTGAAATAATTTGATTTCAGGTGTATATATATTACTCAATGAGCGACCAAATTACAGGCGATAATCCAAAATCGGGACCGGATCAAATCTGACCCCGTTTTTTTTTGAGTGCCTCAAAAAAAAGATTGTTGAAATAATCAGCCTACATTCGAAACCTGAAAGGTAAAATGGTAAAATACCATTGCGCCGCTGGCGGACCAATCTTCAATCTTCAATCTTCAATTTTTACCCCGGAGGTTTGCCATTAAAAACAATAGTTTATTTGACGATATCCCCAAAACGAATTATGACGCATCTTCGCTGGAGGTCCTGAAAGGTCTTGATCCGGTGCGGCGCAGGCCTGGTATGTATACCGATACCAGTCGGCCCAATCATCTGGTTCAGGAAGTCATCGATAACTCTATCGATGAAGCCATCGCCGGATTTGCCAAAAGGATTGATGTCATTTACCACGAGGATGAATCGCTGGAGGTCAGTGATGACGGCCGCGGCATGCCGGTTGACCAGCATCCCGACGAAAAGATGACCGGTGTTGAGGTTATTATGACAAAACTGCATGCCGGGGCCAAATTCGGCCATAAAAACTACCGGTTTTCAGGAGGCCTGCATGGCGTCGGCGTGTCCGTCGTCAATGCCCTGTCAACCCGGCTTGAGGTGGAAATTAAACGCGGAGGCAACAAATATGCCATTTCGTTCAATAGTGGTGAAAAAGCATCCAAACTGGAAAAAATAGGTACAGTTGGAAAGCGCAATACCGGTTCGATGGTTCGGTTCTGGCCTGATGAGCAGTATTTTGATACGATTAAAATCTCCCTGCCCAAGTTAAAACATGTATTGCGCGCCAAAGCAGTCCTTTGCCCGGGCCTCACGGTCACCTTTACCAACAAGCTCAGCGGTGAAACGGATTCATGGTATTTCGAGGATGGTCTCAGAGACTATCTGCTTGAAAACCTCATGGAATACCAGCGGATTCCGGAAGCGCCGTTTGTCGGCGACCATGAAGGCAAAGAGGAATTTGTAAGCTGGGCCGTCATCTGGCTGCCTGAGCAGGGGCAGCTGATTGCCGAAAGCTATGTCAATCTGATTCCGACCCCGCAAGGCGGAACGCACGTCAATGGATTTCGCAGCGGCCTTCTGGCGGCTGTTAAAGAGTTTTGCGAATTCCGAAATCTGATTCCCAGGGGCATCAAACTGGCGCCGGATGATATCTGGGATAAGTGCAGCTATGTTCTATCGGCCAAGATGAACGATCCGCAGTTTTCGGGTCAGACCAAAGAGCGTCTTGGCTCCCGCCAATGCGCATCGTTTGTTTCAAATGTGGTCAGAGACGCCTTTGCCCTGTGGCTCAATCATCACACCGAGGCCGGCGAACAGCTGGCGGAAATGGCGATTGATAGCGCCCGCAAGCGACTGAATGCGGTCAAGAAGATCGTGCGAAAAAAAATCGGGGGCGGTCCGACGCTGCCCGGAAAACTGGCGGACTGCATTTCGCAGAATTCAGCTGAATGTGAACTTTTTCTGGTGGAGGGAGATTCCGCGGGCGGATCTGCTAAGCAGGCGCGCGACAAACAGATCCAGGCCGTGCTGCCATTGCGAGGCAAAATTCTCAATACATGGGAAGTGGAGACCGACGAAATTTTAAAATCAAATGAGATTCATGATATCGCGGTTGCCACCGGCGTAGATCCGGGTATTGCGGATCTTTCAAGGCTGCGCTACCGTAAGATTATAATTCTGGCCGATGCCGACTCCGACGGGCTTCACATTGCATCGCTGCTGTGCGCGCTGTTTCTGAGACATTTCAGGCCGCTGGTTCAAGCGGGTAATATTTTCGTTGCCATGCCGCCGCTCTATCGAATCGATCAGGGTAAAGCGGTTCATTATGCGCTGGACGAATATGAAAAGGATGCTATTTTAAAACGGCTCAACGACTCCTCTAAAAAGGCAAAACCCAATGTGCAGCGGTTTAAAGGGCTGGGAGAAATGAATCCGAGCCAGCTGCGCGAGACGACCATGCTGCCCGATTCGCGGCGATTGATCCAGCTTACCCTCGATGATGAGAAAAAGATTGTTAAAACCATGGATATGCTTCTGGCCAAAAAAAGGTCCAAGGACCGCAAGCAATGGCTCGAAGCAGAAGGCGATCTGGCAGATACTGAGGTTATTTAAACCTAATCGTTCAGGGTTCAAGGTTCAAAGGCTCTATGTGAAGGCAACTGTCGAATGTCGAAAGAAGAGAATGAAAAGCAAATCGCAGATTATGGAAGGAAAAACCCTAATCAGGATCGAGTAACGAAGGCCAGTCTGCGTAAAACTTCGACACGGCAGGCTGAGGACTGAGTTAAACAGAATTCGGGCGATGGAAGCAACCATACGCTCAGTCTTCACCACGCATCACTTTTTCAATAAGTCAGAGCGAAGCGATTCCATGAACCCAGAACCCAGAACCCAGAACCCAGAACCCAGAACCCAGAACCCAGAACCCAGAACCCAGAACCCAGAACCCAGAACCTCTGAACCTATTACTGGAGTAAAACACCATGTCAGTTGACGAAGTAATTTCCTATGAAGGCATCGAACAGCTTTCCCTTGATGCCTTTGTAAAACCTTCCTATCTGAACTATGCCATGTACGTTATCATGGACCGGGCCCTGCCGTTTATCGGCGATGGCTTCAAACCGGTTCAGCGTCGGATTGTATATGCAATGAGCGAGCTGGGGCTGCGCGCAACCACCAAGCACAAAAAATCGGCTCGCACCGTGGGCGACGTCCTGGGCAAATTCCACCCGCATGGTGACAGCGCCTGTTACGAGGCCATGGTGTTAATGGCCCAGGACTTTTCATATCGCTATCCACTCATTGACGGACAGGGCAACTGGGGATCGATTGCTTCCCCCAAAGAATTTGCCGCCATGCGATACACCGAGGCACGCCTTTCAGCCTATGCCGACGTCTTTCTGAGCGAGCTTTCGATGGGAACCGTTGACTGGGCCCCAAATTTTGATGGCACACTCAGCGAGCCGCGCATGCTGCCCGCCAGGCTGCCCAATGTCATTTTAAATGGTGCAACCGGCATCGCAGTCGGCATGGCAACCGACATCCCGCCCCATAATCTCAATGAAATCGTCGATGCCTGTATATCCCTGATCGACACACCCAAATCCGCCATCGAGGATATCTGTCAATTTGTACAGGGTCCCGATTTCCCGACCGGAGCGGAAATCATTACACCCCGGGAAGATATTATTAACATTTACCGAACCGGACACGGCATGATTCGAATGCGGGCGACCTGTGAGTACGAAAACGGCGATATTATTTTCACATCGCTTCCCTATCAGGTGTCGCCTTCCCGGGTGATCGAGCAGGTGGCCTCCCTGATGAGAGAAAAGAAGCTATCGATGGTTTCGGATATACGCGATCTGTCGGACCAGGACGAACCGACCCGGCTGATGATCATGCCGCGCTCCAATCGGGTGGATAAAGAAGCCTTGATCAGTCATCTTTTTGCCACGACCGACCTTGAGAAAAGCTACAAAATAAATATGACGGTTATCGGGCTAAACCGCAAGCCGCAGACGCTGGGGCTTTTGGACATACTCAAGCAATGGCTTAAATATCGCCGGCAGACGGTCGTCCGCAGGCTGGAATTTCGCCTGGATAAAATTAATGAGCGTCTGCACATCCTTGCCGGATTGCTGGTGGCCTATCTCAACCTTGACGAGGTTATCCGCATAATTCGGGAAAGTGACGAGCCCAAACCGGTCTTGATCAAAAAATATGATTTAACCGATACCCAGGCAGAGGCCATATTGCAGATACGACTGCGTCAGCTGGCCAAACTGGAAGAGATCAAGATCAAAGCTGAAAAGCATGAACTTGAAAAAGAAAGAGAATGGATCGAGACAACGCTGGCATCGGATCAGCGCCTGAAAACGCTGATGAAAAAAGAACTCAGAGAGGACGCTCAAAAATACGGCGATGACCGTAAAACCCTGATCGTCGAACGCAAGGAAGCCCATGCTATCCGGGATGTCGAGCTGACACCGATCGAGCCCGTGACCGTCGTACTGTCCACCGGCGGCTGGGTGCGTGCGGCCAAAGGACATGAAATTGATCCCATCAGCCTTAATTATAAAGCGGGCGATGAATTTCTGAGTGCCGCCCGCGGTAAAACCATCTATCCGGCAATCTTTGTCGATACCAGAGGCAGATCGTATTCTTTGCCGTCCCACAACCTGCCGTCGGCCCGGGGCCAGGGCGAACCGCTGACAGGAAGACTGACGCCTTCGAACGGGGCCAGATTCCTGGCGGTTATCATGGGCCCACCCGACCGCAAGGTGCTGCTTGCCAGTGATGCGGGATATGGCTTTGTAACGCAGATTTCCAACCTGGTTACTAAAAACACCAAGGGCAAAGCCATGCTTTCAGTGGCCGGGGGCTGCGAGCCGCTGCCGCCGCTATATGTCAACGACTATCAGACAGACTATTTAGCGGCCATTACGACGGAAGGTCATATGCTGGTTATCCCTCTCCAGGTTTTACCGGAGCTTGCCAAGGGCAAGGGCAACAAAATCATTCAAATCCCGCCTGCCAGGCTCAGAAAACGTGAGGAATATGTCAAATTGATAGAGATCATACCGGACGGCGCAGCAATTAAAATCCATGCCGGCAAACAATCTGTGCGCTTCACACCGGGCAATATTGCGGCCTTTGTCGGCGAGCGTGGTCGTCGCGGTAAAAAACTGCCCCGGGGCTTTCGCAAGGCGGACCGGATTGAAATAATTTTAGGAGAGAGCCAATAAAGACGGAACCGGGTAAAAGCCGATCACGCTAAGGTCGCGATCCAACGACCCGGCATTTTGAAGGATGGCATCACAGCGCGCTGTCTTGTTGATAAAGTGATGAATAGCGATGGCTGAGCGGGCGGGCGGAAGCTAACGTACCAATTTTATTTGACACATACCTTATTTTTCTATACTGTGAAGTCATATTGAATTTTAAGGATCGGCCCCGTTGCGTTCAATACTGGAGGGAATTTTTAACCAGGCATTGCGATGGTTAATGTTTGAAAGTTCCACAAGTCTATTCGAAGATAAACATTCTCCTGTAACAATAATCTCAAAGGAAAAACTGTGGAATTCAATGTAAAGTCCCGGGAACGTCTGTGGATTCTCGTAATTGCAGGTATCGTTGGATTGGTGGTGGTTGTCGCCGCCGGGTATTTAGTCTGGAATTCATTCCGGACAGATGCGGTGACCCCCAAGAAGGCCCAGGAACCCGAGTTGCCCCGGATGGCCAATTTGCCTCCCAAAAAGGAAGCCATTCCACCACCCCCGCCTCCATCTTACACCCCTGATGCACCGGTACTGGAACAGGCGCGCCAGGCCCTGCGCGAGGGCATAACACCCGAAGCGGCCCTGGCCCTGGCCAAGTCATTACCCGAAAGTCCTGAACGGGCGGATGCGGCGTTTCTTTTGCTGGAGTTTGCAGCAGACGCCGGGAATGCAGAAGCGGCACTGGCGGTGGGCCGCTATTACGACCCGACCGATGAAACGCCCAGCGGCACCATTCGTAAGAATCCGGAAACCGCCTATGGCTGGTATACGGAGGCCCTGACCGGAGGGCAGGAGGACGCCAGGATCCGGCTCGCTCAGCTTCGCAGCTGGGTTGAGGAGCAGGCGAACCAGGGCGCTTACGAAGCAAGGCAATTACTAAATACCTGGCGCTGAATTATTAAAGCTGAAAGGATGGACAATGCTGATTCGAAAATTTTTCCGAATTAAAGCATTTATTGCGGCCATGATCGGGTTGACTTGTCTGATGCTGGCCTGGGGCAAGGATGCCCCGGCACAGCAGTGTAAACCCTTGCTCATTCCCGGTAAGCGCTCCCTATTTCAACAGGTGATTACCCACCCCGGTGCCAACCTATATGCATCCGCC
>Ga0210064_1000415_pt1 | contig 20544 bp, 15 predicted proteins | sample Muzzi_CordC_D2_FD_185531 | JGI IMG/M metagenome (GOLD analysis project Ga0210064, IMG submission 185531) | Wetland microbial communities from San Francisco Bay, California, USA, that impact long-term carbon sequestration - Muzzi_CordC_D2 (SPAdes) | ecosystem: Environmental > Aquatic > Marine >...
TTCTTTGTGATTGAAAGCCTGGGGCAAGGTGCCAATTATTTCAAATCCCATATCCTTCCATAATTTAATGGCGTACCGGTTGGTGACGACGACCAGGTTATACTGCATGGCTTTGAATCCCAGTTTAACCGCCTCAATCAGGGAGTGGGCACACAGCGACCGCCCGATACCATGACCGCGAGCGGTCGCGCTGACCATATACCCCGCATTGCAGACATGGGAACCAAGCCCCGGCTGATTGGGTTTAATGTAGTATGTCCCGGCAACATTCCCATCTGATATTGCCACGTAGGTCGCTGTTGGTGTTGTCATCCAGATTTCGGATGCTTCAGCTTTATTGGTTTCCGGCGGATAGGCGTATGTGGTACCGCTTTGGAACACCTCTTGCACAATCGGCCAGATTTGATCCCAATCTATTGTTTCTGCTGTTCTAATCGTGATCATGACTTCTGATCCTCTCTTCTCAGCTCGCCTCGCATTAAAGAAAATAAGATTCCCAGCGCGCATAGCAAAGTGAATATTAAAAAAGATACTCTGACACTCTGCAAGAATTCACTGTAGTTGGCGGGCGATATCGGTTCGCGCCCGATGAAAATCGCGAATACCACCATGGCAATCGCCATGCTGACCATTTGTCCCAGCAAACGCATGGTCGCCACAGTGCCGGAAGCAATGCCCAGGTGTCTTTTTTCTACCGAGCCCATAATCGCGTTCATATTCGGTGATGAGAACAGGGCAAAGCCAAACCCGAGAAAGGACAGAATTAAAACGATCATTAATTTGGATGTATTCGGCCCGATAAAAACGAAAAACAAAAGTCCGATTGCCGTGATCAACATTCCGCTCGATGCAATCAGGCGCGGTTCTATTCTATCTGAAAGCCGGCCCGCCAGGGGTGAAAAAACCGCCATCACAATCGGCTGGGCAATCAGAATTGATCCGGCATACTGGGGCGGGATGCCCTTGATATACTGTAAATATAGACTGAGCATAAACGTCAGGGCGAATGTCGCCGAATAATTAATCAGCGCTGCCAGGCTTGAAAAAGTAAACAGCCGGTTTTGATTAAACAGCTTAACTTCAAACACCGGATAGGGGACGCGCAATTCGAGTCTGATAAAAAGGCCCAGCCCGGCAAGTCCGGCAATCATCAGGTAAACGGCAAGCGGTCGGGGTAACAGCGCGGCACCGTAGACTAATATTAAAATTGAAAGACCGTAGACCACACTGCCGCGGATGTCCAGTGTTTCTCCCCGGGCATCCGCCCATTCACCTTTTAAATATTTGATGGTCATATAGATCGACGCGGCGCCGAATGGTACGACCACCGCAAAATTACTGCGCCAGCCCAGATAGCGGGTGATGAAGCCACCGGCAAACGGCCCGACGGACAGCCCGATATAAACGGCCGAGACATAAATACCAATGGCACGCCCTCGTCTTGACGGCGGGAAAATGGAAATTAAAATCGCCATGCCGGTGGTCACAAACATCGCCGAACCAAAGCCCTGCAAAACCCGCATGAAAATGAGCATTTTAATTGAAAAGGAAAAGGCTGCCAGAAGCGATGACAATGTATATGTAATAACGCCGATGCTAAAAATTTTTTTACGGCCGTAAATATCGGCCACTTTGCCGAAGGGAACCAGAAAAACCGCGATGGCCAGCAGGTAGGACGTTGCCACCCAGCTCAAAACCACGGCATCAGCCACAAATTCGGCTTGAATGGTTGGCAGGGCCACATTTACCGACGAGATCGTGAATGGTCCCATAAACGAGGTCAGGGTGGCGACAAACAGGGCTGATTTTTCTAAAGATTTGTCGGTGTTCAATGCGATGTCGCTCCATGTTGAAAAATAACTATTGTCTGGTTTTTCCGGCAACATGTAAAGAAAAAACTTTCAACTATCCACTCGCCTCAGCTTGCCGGGCAGTCTCGTCCAAGGTTTGGATAAGTCCCAAGTATCAGCGACTGCCGGGTGACAAAAAAGATTTATGAATCTCGGGATTGAATTCTTTACTTCCTTTTTATATGGTGGCGAACTATAAACCAAAGCAATGACCAATTCCGAATAACGAATAACTAATTCGCCTTGGCGGAGGAAAACCTGATGGCGCGTTTTTTCGCTCAGTTAGGACTGAAAGGAGGAAATCCATGGATGAACACCAGGTCCTATGGAATGAGAAAGTAGCTGAAAAAATTATTAAAAACCTTAAGAAGCGCCGCATGGCAGGCAGTTATTGCGCCAGCGCTGAAAAGGCCAAAACCGAGATTCTCGAGATGATCCCGCAGGGGGCCACGGTCTTTCGCTGTGGCTCGATGACCGCCGGGGGCATGGGGTTGTGGGAGGCCATCGCCGCCTTGCCGGGCGTGAGCCTGATTGATCCTTATCAACCTGAACTGTCGCGCGAGGAAGGGCTGGAACTCCGGCGTCAGGGGCTGACAGCTGACGTGATGGTTGCCGGCACCAATGCCATTACCCTGGATGGGCGGCTGGTCAGCCTGGACGGGATGGGCAACCGGGTGGCAGCCATGGCCTTCGGTCCGAAAAAGGTGATCCTGGTAGTCGGCATGAACAAGGTCGCCCCGGATCTGGAATCAGCCGTCGCCCGGGTCAAGCACTATGCTGCGCCGATCAACAACATTCGCTACGGGCTCAAAAACCCCTGTGTCGAGACCGGTCTATGTTCGGACTGCCGGTCCCCGCAACGGATCTGCAATATGTGGAGCATAATTGAAGGTCATATGATTGAGGGGAGAATTCATGTGAAGCTCGTGGGGGAATTTTTGGGATATTAATATGGAAGAAAAAATAAAGGTGAAAATTGAGGCTGCAGTCGATGGGCTGCGGGATGAAATGATCGAGACCCTGGCCGAACTGGTGCGCATTCCCAGTGTGGTCGGCAGTGAAGGACCGGCTCAGGATTTTATGCAGCGGCAGTATGAAGACCTGGGGCTGGTGGTGAAAACTTTTGAGGCCGACAAGAACGCGGTTGGACAGCATTCGGCTTACGTTGAAAGCGGGCTGCCGTTTGAGGGGCGGCCCAATGTCATCGGTTTGTTGAAAGGTGATGCCCTTAAGAAGTCGATGATTTTAAACGGCCATGTCGATGTGGTTTCCCCCGAGCCGGTGGACCAGTGGCAGCATGACCCCTGGGGTGCTGAAATTGAAAACAACCGTCTGTATGGGCGGGGCGCGGTGGACATGAAGGCCGGGGTGATTGCCAATTTGTTCGCGCTCAAGGCATTGCTGAAAGCGGGTATCGAACCGGGCGGGGATGTCATGCTGCAAAGTGTGGTCGAGGAAGAAGCCGGCGGCGCCGGGGGGACCCTGGCCTGTTTATTGGCGGGCTACCTAGCCGACGGTATGATCATCACCGAACCGTTTATGATGCCGGTGATCAGCCATACCGGAATTTTGTATTTTCGTATAAAAATCAGGGGCCTGACCGCCCATGCCGGCCATGCTCACCTGGGGGTTAATGCCATCGGCAAGATGATGAAGGTGTATGAAGCCATGGTCTATCTGGACCTGCACCGGGCCGCGACGGTTAAGTTTCCTTTGTATCACAATGTTGAAGGCCGCTCCTGCCATCTGAATATCGGCACCCTCAACGCCGGCGATTGGGTGTCCACAGTAGCCGGCTTTGCGGAAATGGCGTGCCGGATTTCATTTATCCCGGGTGAGAGCATGGCCGAGATTAAAACAACCGTTGAGCAGGTGATTAAAGATGTGGCCCGGGCCGACGACTGGCTGAAAGATCATCCGCCGGAAGTGGAATGGTTCGGCTGGCAGACGGAGCCCTGGTACCAGGATCCGGACGATCCCTTCATTAAAACCGTTTTGCCATCTTTTGAATCCGTCTGTGGTCAAAAGCTTCAGGTTGCCGGTGCCACCGCCGGCTTGGACAACCGCTTTTCACCATATTTCGGGTTCCCCTCCATATGTTTCGGTCCCGACGGCAATAACTATCACAGCTTCGATGAATACGTCGAACTGGATTCGCTGGTTTTGGCGACTAAGGCGGTGGCCCTTGCTACCCTGGCTTGGTGTTCGGGAGATAAAGGACGGGAGGAGAAATAGAAGACGATTACTGATTACTGCAATTACACTTGCACCGACTGCTTAAGAGAGTTAGGACACAGAGTGTTCCTTTTTATATCAGAGATGCATAGATTTCAGATTTCGAGATATCATCGAAAAAGCATAACGAAACCAGGGTGAAAATACAGACCGATAAAAAACCGGGGCCTTCGTTTGACCTTTGAGAATGTCGCTTAAAATCCTGCTGCGGATAATTTGCAATTCGATTGCAAATTATCCGTTTTTTTTGAACAGGCGATTGCATCAAATTCTATATCGGTAAATTTTCGCTTGACAAATATATTAGTATACTAGTATATCAGTTCAAAAATCCGTAAACGTATATTTTGTCCTGATTTAGTTTTTTCATCATACTATTCCGCATTCTTCAGTTTTCAAAGAACAATTTACAGCCCTGAATGGATAATTTGTCAGGGCGGCCTAATGAGAGGCATTTTCGCCGAATCCAAAACCCCAAAAGGAGGAAATCATGAAAAAGAGCATTTTAATTTTGGTTTTAGTATTGGCCCTGGCGCTGCCAGGCGCTGTGTTGACCGCCGGAGCAGCCGACAGGAATACTTTTGTCTTTGCCAGCTACGGTGATGTTAAGGACTGGGATCCGGCCATCGCCTTTTCCCTGGAGGTGTTCATGTTGCGCCAGGTTTACGAGGGCCTGACCGTGTACAACACTCCCGGAGAGAAACCGCTGATTTTGCCCGGACTGGCCACCTCCTGGACCACTTCCGATGACGGCCTGACCTGGACCTTCAACCTGCGCAAAGGGGTCAAATTCCATGACGGCGAACCCTTCAATGCGGCGGCTGTGAAATACGTCATCGACCGCAACAAAAAATTGGGCAAGGGTGCGGCCTTCATCTGGGCGGCGGTCAAGGAGGTCAAGGTCGTGGATGATCACACCGTTCAGTTCCTGCTCAAGTACCCGGCTCCGATTGACATCATCGCCTCGGCCCAGTACTGCGCCTGGATGTATTCACCCAAGGCCGGTGAGAAAGGCACCGACTGGTTCATGCAGGGCAACGCCATCGGTACCGGTCCTTACAAGGTCGATAAATGGGACAAGAGCCAGCAGACTGTTCTGTCAGCCTTCAAAGGCTACTGGGGCGGCTGGATGGACAACAATTTTAAGCGGGTCATCCTCAAGGTGGTGACCGAGGAATCCACCCAGGTGCAGATGCTCAAAAGCGGTGAGGCCGATGCGGCATCGTTGATTCCCATCGATTCCATTCCCGGTTTGAAAAAGGATCCCGCGGTCGCGATGCTGACGCCGCCTTCCTGGAAAAACTACATGTACCTGATCAACGTCAAGAAGTTTCCGACCGACAACCTGAAAATCCGACAGGCCATTAACTACGCTTGTGATTATCAGGGCGTGATCGACGGTGTCCTGAACGGTGGTGGTTCTATCCCCAGCGGCCCCATTCCGGCGACCATGTGGGGACATGATCCCAACCTGCGGATTTATGATTTTAACCTGGAAAAAGCCAAAAAGCTGGTGGAAGAAAGCGGCATTGCCAAAGACAAGCTGAAGATTACCATCGCCTATATCGGCACCAGCCAGGTATACAGCAACGTGGCCCAGATGCTGCAGGCCAACCTGGCTCAAATCGGCATCACCGTGGAACTGCTGCCCGGACCCTGGGGTACCATCTGGGACAAAGCCAAAAACCTGGAGACCGCTCCCAACATGCAGTCCATGGCCTGGTGGCCGACCTATCCGACGCCCAGCGACTGGCTGATCGGTTTGTGGCGAACGGAAGATAAAACCTTATTCAATCTGTCCCATTACTCGAATCCAAAATATGACAAACTGGTCGACGACGGCGCGGCCGCCGAGGGCCTTGACAAAGCCAGGGCGATCGAGCTGTACAGCAAAGCCCAGAAGATTCTGGTCGATGATGCCGTAGCGGTTTTCTATGCCGACGTAAACGACCAGGCCGGCATGAGAGCGGATATTGGCGGTTTTATTTACAATCCGTCTTACAACATCGCGAGGATCTATGATCTTTACAGAAAGTAATTAAACCGCCTGCGCACAGATCGTTCAAGTTTTTTGAATACGTGAAGCACAATCTGCAGCCTATAGGTGTTATTTTTAGGGCGGATTAATTACGATGAAAAAATATATCGGAAAGCGGCTGGCTTTCACGCTGCTGGTTCTGTTCGGGGTCTGCACCATCACCTTTTTCGTGTCCCGGGTCATCCCGGGCGATCCGGCGTCCATGTGGGCCGGCCCCAAACATACCCAGGAGCAGCTGGAGGCCGCCCGCAGGGAACTCGGCCTGGACCGACCCTTGCTGGTCCAATATCTGGACTATATGGGCAACCTGCTCATGGGCGACCTGGGTGTGTCCATCAGGACCAAGCAGCCGGTGCTCGAAGAGGTCGGCCGCAGATACGCGGCCACCTTCGAGCTGGTCACCGTGTCCATATTGATCGCATTGGTCATCGGCGTACCGATGGGCGTCATTTCGGCCGTTCGCAAGGACAAGGCCATTGACCACGCCAGCCGGGCCTTTTCAATTTCCGGGGTGGCCATGCCGGTCTTCTGGCTGGGTTTGATTCTGCAAATGACGCTGCACGGCAACCTGGGCTGGTTCCCGTTACAGGGCCGGATCGGTTCGATGGTCTTAATCGACCATCCCATTAATGACATCACCGGTTTTTACCTTTTCGATTCTCTGATAACCGGCAACTGGCCGGCCTTTTTTAGTTCGATCAAATACATGGCCCTGCCGGCGCTGACCATGTCCTTCGCCTCGCTGGCCATCGTGACCCGGATAACCCGCTCCTCGATGCTGGAGGTGATGCGCGAGGACTACGTACAAACCGCCACCGCTTACGGCGTCAGCCGGCGCACGATACTATACAAATATGCCTTGAAAAACGCGCTGATCCCGACGATCACCATCATCGGTCTGGCTTACGGGCTCATGTTGGGCGGTTCGGTTCTGGTGGAATCGATCTTTGACTGGCCGGGATTGGGCAGTTACATTGTGCTGTCCATCACCCGCAACGATTTTCCGGGGATCGTCGGCTCGACCCTGGTCTTCGCCACCACCTATTTGACCATTAATTTAATTGTCGATCTGATCTATTTTTTCGTCGACCCCCGGATTAAGCATCCGGGAAGCAAGGGTTGAGTCATGGCCGAAGTTATAAACGCCCATAACACTCCCCGCTGGGAACGGCTGCGCTACTTCATCCATCTGTCCAAGAAAAATCCGCTGTTTTTAATCGGCGTGGGAGTGGTGGTTCTTCTGGTCTTCGCCGCAGTGTTCGCCCCCTGGATTACTCCTTATCCGCAGGACGCCAAATACGCCATTAAGTTTATTTCTAAGCTCAAACCACCGTCCATGGATCATTTTTTCGGCACCGACGCCCTGGGCCGGGATATCTTCACCCGGGTTATCTTCGGGGCCAGGATGTCCATCAAAATCGGGGTGACGGTGCTGGCCATCGCCCTGGCCATCGGGGTGCCGTTGGGACTTGTCGCCGGCTACTTCGGCGGCCGAATTGACGATATTATCATGCGCCTCAGTGACATCTTTCTGGCCTTCCCGTCGTTGTTGCTGCCCCTGGTCATCGCCGCCGCCCTGGGACCGTCGATCACCAACGCCATGATCGCCATTGCTGTGGCCTGGTTCCCCTGGTACGTCAGGATCGTCCGGGCCCAGGTTTTGACGGTCAAAGAGCAGCTTTATGTCGAAGCGGCCCGATCCATCGGGGTGAGCCGGTTCAGTATCCTTTTTAAGCACGTGTTGCCAAATTCCATGGCACCGGTCATCATCCAGGCCTCCATGGATATGGGCTACACCATCCTGACGGCGGCCGGGCTGTCTTTTATCGGCGTGGGGGCGAGGCCGCCGACGGTGGAGTGGGGGCTGATGATCACCGACGCCCGGGCCTATTTTCTCGACTTCTGGTGGACGGTTACCTTCCCGGGGCTGGCCATCTTTGTCACCGTGCTGGCCTTCAATCTGGTCGGTGACGGACTGAGAGACATCCTCGACCCAAAGGTCAGGGATTGAGGGTATGGATAAACCGATTTTAGAAATAAAGGGCCTTAAAACCCATTTTTTCACTTACAACGGGGTGGTCCGCGCCGTGGACGGGATTGACCTGACCCTAAACCGCAACGAGGTGGTCGGCATTGTCGGCGAAACCGGTTGCGGCAAATCGGTCACCGTGCGTTCCACCATGGGGTTGGTTCCCGAACCGGGACGTATTGTCGCCGGCCGGGTTTTGCTGGATGGTGATAATCTGTTGGCGAAAAACGATGCCGAGCTGCGACGTATCCGCGGCCGCCGGATGTCGATGATTTTCCAGAACCCGCTGTCCTCGCTGAACCCGGTATTCACCATCGGCAATCAGGTGGGCCATGTGATCAGCATTCATCAGGGTAAGAATAAAAAAGAGGCACTTCGCCGGGCGGTCGAGACCTTTGAGCTGGTGCGACTGCCGGACCCCGAGCGGTTGCTGGAAAAGTACCCCCATGAACTCAGCGGCGGGATGCTGCAGCGGGTCATGATTGCCATGGCGCTGTCCTGCCGGCCGGAGGTGCTGATTGCCGATGAGCCCACCACGGCGCTTGATGTGACCATCCAGGCCCAGATTCTGTCCTTGATGCTGCGGCTTAAAGAAGACACCAGCACGGCAATTATTATGATTACTCATGATCTGGGGGTGGTGGCCGAAACCTGCGATCGGGTGGCGGTGATGTATGCCGGCCTGATCGTGGAACGGGGCCCGGTGCGGGCAATCTTCAGCGAGGCCTTGCATCCCTACACCGAAGGGCTGCTGGCATCGCTTCCCGGGCAGCAAAAGGCCGGCGATGTACTCAGGACCATTGAGGGGCTGGTTCCTGATCTCATTCATCCCCCGGCCGGCTGCCGGTTTCATCCCAGGTGTCCGATAGCCCAAGAGGTCTGCCGGCAAGAAGTTCCAGAATTACTTGAAAAGGGTGACGGCCGGGCCGTGGCCTGTCATTTTAGATGAGTCTGGATGATGGCTGCTGGATACTCGATGCCGGATGCCGGATACTCGATTGTCAACTGCCGCCCCTATAAAAGGGAGGCTTGATGTATCCCCATAAAAGGGGCCGTTATATTATTGATTTTCACCGCAGAGACGCTGAGTACGCAGAGGACTTGTTTTAATTTTTTGCTTTCCGCTGAGAGGGCGGAAAACAAAAATCAGCAACCCTTCGGGGCTTTAACATGCCACTGCGCATAAGATACCTTCGTAAGTGGTTTAAATGTACAGCAAAGCTGAAAGCTTTTCCTTTGCCGTCCTCTCAACGGCAATGGATAAATATTATTTTTTCTCTGCGATCTTTGCGGCTCGAGCGAAGCGGGCGGTTTATATTTACCGACCTACCCGCATAGTATAGTTTGGACCATCAGCATAGCTGAAGGTTTAAGGAGTTAATTAAATTCGGAAGAAGCGCAGCATTACAATGGCATTGATTGAAGCCTTGAACATAAAAAAATATTTTCCCACCCAGGGCGGCCGATTGGTGAAGGCCGTCGATGATGTGTCTTTTTCCATCAAGAGCGGGGAAACCGTGGGGATGGTGGGAGAGTCCGGCTGCGGCAAGTCCACCATCGGCCGGGTTATCATTAATTTGATCGAGCCCACCGGCGGCCGATTGTTGTTTGAAAACCGCAACATATACCTGCTGCCCAAAGCGGAGCAACGGGCGCTGCGCCGGAAAATGGGAATTGTTTTTCAGGATCCGTATTCATCCCTGAATCCCCGGATGAATGCCCTGCAGATTGTGGGTGAGCCCTTGATCGTTCACCACAAATTAAAAGGAGCCCGCCTCAGGGAAGAAGTCGTGAGTCTGCTGGAGCAGGTCGGTCTCAAGCCCCAGCAGATCAACCGCTACCCGCACCAGTTTTCAGGGGGGCAGCGGCAGCGGCTGGGAATTGCCCGGGCCCTGGCGCTGGGCCCAAAATTTATGGTTCTAGACGAGCCGACCAGCGCCCTGGACGTATCGGTCCAGGCCCAGGTGCTGAATCTGATCAAAAGGCTTCAGGCCGCCAATACGTTAACATATTTATTTATCACACACGATCTGAATGTGGTTCGCCATATCGCTGACCGCGTAATGGTGATGTACCTTGGAAAATTAGTCGAAGAGGGTACGGTGACCGATATTTTTGAGCGGCCGTTGCACCCGTATACCCGGGCTTTACTGTCGGCCAACCCGAAAATCGATCCGAATTTGAGAGGCGAGCGAATGCTGCTTGAAGGCGACGTACCTTCCCCGATCGACCCGCCCCCGGGTTGCAGCTTCCACACACGTTGCCCTCTGGCTGAATCCGTATGCCGTGAAATAGAACCGGAGTTAAGGCAGATTGGTGACCGCAAAGTTGCCTGCCATCTGGTTTGAGCGTCAAAAAATAAAGGAAATCTCACAATGGAAGATTTATCGTTTAAAAATCTCTCAAATCAACCCGGCCAATCATTGTTGCGAACCCAGGTCTATGAGTACCTGCGCAATGAGCTGAAAGCGGAAAATTTAAAGCCCGGCATGTTTATCAGCATGAATCTGATTATGAAAAATCTGGGTATGAGCCGCACACCGCTCAGGGATGCCCTTTTGCAGCTTCAAACAGAAGGCTTTATAACGTTTCTGCCCCAGAGAGGGATTCGCATTAATGAACTATCCCAGCAGGATATCGAAGATCTTTACGAAATGCTCGGTGCACTGGATTCACGTGTGTTGCTTGCCGTTTTTGATAAAATCGGTTCCTTTGAAGTCGAAAAAATGAAAACGCTGAATCAAGAAATGCAAAAGAATATATCAGGAAGCACATTTGCTCGATATTGGGATTTAAATACCGATTTTCATAATGTCTATCTTAACCTTTCGTCTAATAAGCCGATTTTAAATCAAATTAATATCATCCGCCAAAGGTTATTTGAGTTCGGGAAAAAGGACTGGATTCGCAAAATGCGTGAAATGAACCACCACGAGCATTTGATCATGATTGAAATGATTGAAAAGGGCGATGCGGTTCAAGCAGCGGATTATATGAGGGATGTGCATTGTGTCATCAATTACTAACAGATGACAGAAGTCACAGAGGACCCGTCTTCGCTCTCCGAGCTGCGCCGCGGCACGCAGAAAAAGTTAGATTTTGGAAGTGGGACCCGCCGTCGTCCCAAACCAACGGGACTATGTCGCGGCAAGCATGCTGAAGCCGGATATAGAACAGCAAAGACAAATTAATCACGGAAGGCCACGGAATACCGCGGAAGTAAAAGCACTAAAACCAAAACGCCGTCGATTTCCGTGAAGAATCCGCGGTGAATAATTTCAGATATTGGAGGATAAATGGCCAGAAATCTTGGGGTTGCCGGGATACAGATGCATGTGGCTCATGGAAAAGACAATGCGGAAGCCATGTTGAAAAAGTTGAATACCGTTACGGACCTTTTTCCCTGGGTGGATATCATATGCTTCAGCGAACTTTGCATGAGCGGCCTGAACAAGAACAAGGCCATGCCGATTCCCAATCCGTCGCTGGATCAAATCATGGATTGGGCCCGGAAGAATAAAAAATGGATTATACCCGGTTCTGTTTATGAGAAAGAGAAAGATAAAATTTATAACACGGCGCTGGTGATCTCACCGGAAGGCAAGATTGTTGCCAAATACCGAAAACTGTTTCCCTGGCGTCCGCTGGAAGAAACGGAAGCCGGAGAGGATTTTTGCATTTTTGACATCCCGGGAAAAGGTCGGTTCGGGCTGTGCATTTGTTATGACCTCTGGTTTCCCGAGGTAACCAGAAGCCTTGCATGGATGGGTGCTGAGGCGGTGTTTTGCCCGACGGCAACCTATACCTCGGACCGTACCCAGGAGATGATCATGGCCCAGGCCAATGCCATATCAAACCAGCTTTATCTTTTTAACGTCAACGGCCTTGGCGTCGGCGGTATCGGTCAATCGATCTTTGTTGACCCGGAAGGACGCGTCCTGCAGACTTCCGGTGAATCCGAAATTATCATGACGGAAGTTATAGATCTGGACCACACGACGCGCGTCCGGGAATACGGCACCATGGGACAGTGTCAGGTTTGGAAAGCGCTGGCAGATTTTAAAGGACGATTTCCAATCTACCAGGATGATATCCTTAAGGGGGATATCTTTAAATCGATTGGCCCGTTAAAGCTGCATAAAAAGATAGGTAATTAGATTCACAGGATAATTGGAAGGAAATTGGCATGAGTGAAATATCTGGAAAACCGAGGGCGCGGGAACTGGGGTTGCTGTTTGATGGTGAGACCGGGGAATTCAATGCCATCACCGATGTCACCGGTGTCGAAGTTGGATTTACGACCCTGATCGAAGGTGAAGGGGCGGTTGAAGTCGGCCAGGGGCCGATTCGCACGGGTGTTACCGCCATTTTGCCCCGCGGCAAATGTGACACCCCCAGCCCCATCTGGGCCGGTCAATATAATCTCAACGGAAACGGTGAGATGACCGGCACCCACTGGATTCATGAAGCCGGCTATTTTATCAGCCCGATCTGCATTACCAATACCCATTCGGTCGGCATGGCTCACCACGCCACAGTCGGCTGGATGATCGAGCAGTATCCCGGTTTTTTTCGGGATGATCATGCCTGGGCCATGCCGGTTGTGGCCGAGACCTATGACGGATTGACCAATGACATCTGCGGTCGCCATATAATAGAAGAACATGTGCTGCAAGCCCTTAATTCAGCCGCATCGGGTTTTGTTGCCGAAGGCAATGTCGGCGGCGGCACCGGCATGATGACCTATGAATTCAAGGGCGGCACCGGTACTTCCTCCCGACGGGTAATAATCGGATCTGAGGAATACACCGTCGGGGTCCTGGTGCAGTCCAACTTCGGCTCGCGCCAGGATCTGAACATTCTAGGCGTGCCCGTTGGCAAACATTGGCCGGAAAATGCCATCATCAATGAGATAAACACACATGAGACGGGCTCCATTATTGTCATAATCGGCACCGATATTCCCATGCTGCCGATCCAGCTGCGCCGGGTTGCCAAACGGGCAGCGATCGGTATCGGGCGTACAGGTACACCTGGGGGTAATTACTCCGGGGATATTTTCCTGGCCTTTTCTGTCGCCAATGACATTGCCTGGCCCGGAATGCATGGGGAGCAACCGGCAGCATACGCGTTAGACTTTATCAACGATCATTATTTCGATGATATTTATCGCGCTGTCGTTCAGGCCATTGAAGAAGCAGTTGTCAATGCCATGATCGCGGCCGAATCCATGACCACAGTCAAACCCGAGGGCTATACGCTTGAGGCGATTGATCATGATCGGCTGAAACAGATTATGAAACGATACAACCGAATGTCTGAATAGATAACTGAATTTCCCCAGGTTACATGAAAACCGTTAAAGCTAAAGCCTTGCGGAAAAAAATATACCAGAAACTATTTGCATGTATCAAAAAGCAGAAAAGCATCTTTAATCTTGATTTAATAGTGATTTTTAGATTACATATTTTTCCGATGATGGAATACCGAAGTTGATTAAAAGGATTCAGCCAAGAGAGATCCCCATAAATTTAATATGTTAACCAAAAAGGAAAAATATCATGGACGGATTCTATGGTCGTATTTTAAAAGTCGATCTAAATCAGAAAAGTTTTCAAATTGATGCAATTGATGATGCAATTTATGAAACGTATCTGGGCGGAAAAGGCCTGGCATCTTACCTGCTATACAAGTTGAATCCGCCGGGCGTGGATCCGCTGGCTCCGGAAAACACGCTGATTTTTACCAACGGTCCTTTAGGGGGCAGCACGCTCTGGGGCTCCTGCCGTTACGGGGTTTACACCAAGTCACCCCTGACCGGGTTTTTCGCCGAGTCCTATTCCGGCGGCAAAACCCCGGATTGCATTGACGCCACCGGATTTGACGCCATCGTGCTACAGGGCCGGTGTGATGAACCCGCGGTGTTGACCATCCATCCGGACGGGGTCGAGTTTCATGCCGCCGGGGACCTGTGGGGACAGGAATCATACGGGGTCGAGGACGCCATCAAAGAGCGGTTTGCCATGGAAGCATATCGCAAAAAAGGGGCCCTGGTGATCGGGCCGGCATCTGAAAATCTGGTGCGCTTTGGCTGCATTAAAAACGACTACTGGCGCTCAGCCGGCCGAACCGGAGCCGGAACGGTGATGGGATCCAAACAGGTTAAAGGCATTCTGTTTACCGGCAACCGCAAACGGTCCCATGCGGATGAAGCGGCCGTCAAGGAATTTTCCAAAAACTTCATGGCCGAATTCAAAGATCATGCCGCGGCTAATGCCTACCGCACACTGGGCACCCCCATGCTGGTCAAAATGACCAACACCGCCGGTGCTTTTCCCAACCGTTACTGGACCAAAGGCACCATGGACAACTGGGAAAATATCAGTGCCGAAGCACTGGTTGAAAAAATGGATCCCACCCCCCATGCCTGTGGCAAGTGCTTTATGGCCTGCGGGCAGCTGGGCACGGTGAAGGAGGGCCGGCATGCCGGCCTGAAGATTGAAGGGCCGGAATACGAGACCATATACGCTTTCGGCGGACTGTGCCTGATCGATAGCATCCCGGAGATCGCCTATTTAAATGATATTTGCGACCGCTTGGGTATGGACACGATCACCGCCGGCAATCTGTGTGCCTTTACCATTGAAGCCGCCCGCCGGGGCAAGGTTGACTACAAAATCGATTACGGTGACGTGGATGCAATTGCGAATTTATTGCAACTGATTGCCCGCCGGGAAGGCATCGGGGAGGTGTTATCCCAGGGCATCAAACATGCCGCCAGGCAATGGGACCTGGAAGATATCGCGGTGCATGTCAAAGGCCTGGAGCCGGCCGGCTATGATCCGCGGTACCTCAAAGGCATGGGACTGGCCTATGCGACCTCGGACCGCGGCGCCTGTCACCTGCGGGCCACGTTTTACAAACCGGAGCTGGCCGGCATGATCCCGCCCGAGCAAATTGAGGGCAAAGCGCAAATGTTTCTGGATTTCGAAGACCGGCTGGCCATTTTTGATACCCTGATCCTGTGCCGTTTTTATCGGGATTTTTACCTGTGGGATGTGCTGGAAGATGTCATCCACAAAGTGACCGGTCTTGATGCCGGCGAGAAAGCGCTCAAGGAAAAAGCCCGTGCGATTGCCACCCAGATCCGCCGCTTCAACCTGCGGGAAGGCATGCAGCGTGAAGACGAACGGCTGCCCCAAGCGCTTCATCGGGCGCTGCAGGACACCGGCCAGGTGATCACCGAAGATCAACTGGAGGTGATGCTCAAGGAATACTATCAGCTGCAGGGGTGGGATGAGACCGGGAAGGTGGCGGGATAACGTGAGGGTTGGGCCTCAACCGTGAAAATCCCATTGGCGTTAATACAGTTTCAGACGAGCCTTCCGGGTACATGGATCGTTCTCAGGGCTGGCTCAACTCAAAATTTCAAATTTCAAATCACAAATCTCAAATAAATTACAATGATCCAAATACAAAATTTCAAACGGGAATCAATCTGTTTTGGTCATCGTTTTAGATGAATACGCGATCATTTATCACGAAAGCACGAAAGTTCTAAAATACGAAAAAAACACAGCTGGATTTTCTTGGTTTGGCCGGTTTCGGTCATTGAGTATTGTGATTTTGGATTTATTTGTTATTTGGTGCTTGGAATTTGGAATTTATAGCTTGCCAGCTGTGCTCTGTTATTCGTTTTATGCCTCCTGAGATTTTACATGACATCCGCCTGGTTTGCCTGAATTTTCATACGAGCGGCGCCGTCGACTTCTGACCGTTTGTCTCCGTCCTCTGACACCTGAACACTGAAACCTTTTCTTTATCCTTCAATAAATGCTTTTAATTTCCCCAGCCCCTCCTTGATTTCCGGCAGATTGATACCCGAGTAGGCCATCCGGATATAATAATTGTCTTCGCCTTCCAGCGGTCGGCCGAAATGCAGGCGCGTGCAAAACGACACACCGGTTTCCTGCAGTACGGTGCGGCGAAAATCATTGTAGTCTGTCAGGCCTGTTTTCTGCATGGCGCCGGTGACATTCGGCCACAGGTAGAACGTGGCATTGGGGCGAATGCAATGTATGCCTTCGATCTCATTTAAAAGGTCAACGGTTAAGTCACGTCGTTCTTTGAGGGTTTCAAGCACCTTTCTGGTTTCGGTCTGATCGCCGGTCAAGCCTTCGATTGCGGCATATTGGACAAAATGATTTGAACAGGACTCCTCGTTGACATTGAGCTTGATGATGACGTCAATGATTTCTTTGGGGCCGATGGCTGCTCCCAGGCGCCAGCCGGTCATGACAAATTTTTTGGAGAAGGTATACAAAATAAGGCATCGTTCGGCCATCCCCGGCAGGGAAACCAGCGATTTGCTCCGGCCTTCGTAACGAATATCAAAATAGGCCTCATCACACAGAACATAAAGATCATGTTTGAGCACCAGTTCGGCGATCTTTTCCAGTTCGGCCTGGGAGCATTCAGCGCCGGTGGGATTTTGCAGGTCATTGAGCACCAGCAGCCGCGCACGGGGCGTGATTCGACTTTCGAGCATATCCGTGTTGATTTCAAAATTATCCCGGGTCTCGATGTAGCCATAAGGCACGGCTTTGCCGCCGTGAAACTCGATTTGGGACTCATAAATGGGGTAACCCGGATTGGGATAAAGCACCTCATCGCCCGGATTCATCATCGTCAGGAAAAATTTGCCGATGGTCGGCTTGCCGCCCGGCTGGATGGCGACGTTTTCCATCGAGTATCGGGCTTGGCGCGAAGCACTGACATCATCCGCCAGGAGTTCACGCAATTGGGGAACACCGGCGTTGGCGCAATAGCCGGTCTTGCCCTCCTGCATGGCCCTGATGCCGGCAGCCAGAACGTTGGCCGGGGTTTTCAGGTTCAGGTCTCCCAGGTGAAATGGATACACCTTGTTGCCTTGAGCCGCAAAGGCCGTGGCTTCGGCCGAGACGGCAAAGGCGGTTTCCGTACCCAAACGAGCGACGCGTTCTGCGATTTTCATAATTTTTTTCTCCAAAAAAAATTAGTTGATTAGTTGAATAGTTGGCTGGTTGATTCGTTAATTCGTGATCGGAATGATATCGATTTTATTCCTTTTCCTATTTGACGACTTAACTTACACAAAATACGCACGACCCCAACGATTCTCACTATCTAAACGATCTCAACTCCTAAAAAGAGGAATCCCCAGCTCTTTTGCATTGACGATGCTGGGGGCTGCTTGGGGTGATTTTCCTTCCAAAAAAGACAGGATATCCGGCCGGTTCCAGGCCGGGCACCCGGACAGGATGCCGGCGACATTGCCGGCCGCCAGTGAGGCCATACCTTCCCGGGTCCAGCGGGTGGCCGACGCTATGTGGGGCACGATCAGCACATTGTCCAGTTCGACCAGCCCCGGTTTCATTTCCGGTTCATCTTCGAAAACGTCCAGGCCGGCCCGAAAGTTGGGGTGCTTTTGACAGTGGGCAACCAGCGCTGCCTCATCCACCACGGGACCCCGGCTGGTATTTACCAGGATGGCATTTTCCTTCATCAATGCCAAACTGGCGGAATTTATCAAATGGTGGGTCGACTCATCCAGCACGGTGTGAACGCTGACACAGTCGGCTTCGCGCAGCACATCCTCGACGGCAGCGGCGCGTTTGCAGGTCACCGGTTCCTCGCCGCGGGATTTGAGAAAATCTGCGTAGGCGGCAATATAATCCTCGAGGTCCTGATTCGGGTAAATATCGTGATAAATCAGGTTCATCTTGTGGCCTTCGACCATCATGCGGGCGTAGGTTGCGCCGATGCGGCCGGCACCGATCACCCCCACGGTCTTGCGCCACAACAGCTCCCCCAGAAACAGCGTCATCAACCAGCCCTTGTATTTGCCGGCGCGCAGAAATCGTTCGGCTTCCCCGGTGCGGCGGGCGGCGGCAAAGGTCAGCGTTACCGCCATCTGGGCCGTAGTCTCCGTTAAAACCCCCGGGGTGTTTCCGACCGGAATGCCATGTCGGGTGGCGGCTGCCACATCAACATTGTTATAGCCCACGGCAACATTGCTATAGGCCTTGCCGCCGGCTGCCTTGAGGGCGGCAAAAAGCTCATCGCCCCAATCTTCGGTCAGCTGTCCCAGGACAGCCTCACATTGGGCGCCAATGGCGGCCTTGATTTCCTCAACGCTTAAAACATCGTCGGAGGTGCAAAGTTCAACCCTGCAGCCGGCCTTTATCAACGTTTCCAACCAGCGAGAGCCCGGCAATTTTTTGGTGACAACGACGCGTTTGCTGCCGGAAGGATTGTGGGTTTCCCATTTCTTTTGCTCCATGGCGAACTCCTCCTTGAATAAAATAGCAGATAATTCTCACTTTTTAACTCGCTCCGGCTACTTCGTAGTTGATTAAAGACAATTGGTGGGATTGTCAATATTTTTTAATATTTTTATGATTAGTTCAAAATACCTTTACAAAACTGGTGATATGCTCAAGTTAATCTGTTTTTTCCTTTTTTTCAGAAGGCTTCCATAGCGCAAATAGTGAACTTACAAAATCCCGACGCGGTCGTTGAATTCATGGATTAATCCTTCGACCGCTTCCAGTTGATCAAAGGTTGCGCCCCAGTATTTTTCGTGGTCATACCATTGATCGTTCAACTCCTGAACGTCCCGACCCTGCTGTTCGATCCAGGTGAAATATTTGAGGTTGTGAATTCGCTTGCGGTCGTAGTAGCCCAGTTCCTGCACGTAATCGATGGAGACCGACATCAGCAGTTCCAGGTCCCTTTGAGCCTGGTCCGGGTGATAAGCGCCGTGTTCGGCGGTCAGTTCCGCCAGACGGGACTGATAAAGCTGCATGGAATCCGTGGCGATGGTCACCACATAGTCGTCTTCGGTCAGTTCGTAGTATTTGGCGAATTTGACAGCCGCCACCAGGTTGCCGATACCGGAAATGCCTAACAAATCCAATTGCCTTACAAGGTCTGCGGCGATGCCCTGGTTGGTCAGGGCCACCCGGCCGACAGGTTCGTTAAAAAGACGTAACAGGCGCATGGGGATCTCATCATTCACAGCAACAATAAAATCGGTGTTCTTAGCGTCATGGACCCAGGGCACATGCTTGTCACCGATGCCTTCAATCCGATGGTCACCAAAACCGTTTTGCAGCAGGGTGGGGCACTGCAGGGCTTCGGCGACGGCCAGTTTGGCACCTGGAAAACGGGTTTTGAGATAATATCCGGCTCCCAGGGTCCCGCCTGAACCGGAAGCCGATACAAATCCGGCCAGGCGTTGACCATCCTGAAGGTAGTGCGCCAGCAGCTCTTCAGCTGCGCTGCCGGTAACATGGTAATGCCAGAAGGGGTTGCCGAGCTCGTCAAACTGGTTAAAGATCATCAGGTCCTGTCCGGAATTGCGCAATTCCCAGCATTTATCAAAAATCTCTTTTACATTGGATTCGCACCCCGGTGTCGCGATCACTTCGCCGGCAATGGTTTTGAGCCAATCAAACCGCTCCCGCGACATGCCTTCGGGCAGTATGGCAATAGCCTGGCAGGCCAATAGTGCCGACAGATAGGCTCCGCCCCGGCAGTAGTTTCCGGTGGAGGGCCAGACCGCCTTGGTCGATAGTGGATCAAATTGACCGGTGATCAGGCGGGGTGCCAGACAACCGAAGGTGGCCCCGACCTTATGGGCGCCTGTGGGAAACCAGCGTCCGGTCAAGACGATGATGGGCGCCCGGCATCCCGAAAGTTCAGCGGGAATGACGATGTGATTGACGCCACCAAAAAGGCCGCCGCTGTCTTGTTGAGCATTTTTCCATGTGATCCGGTAAAGATTTGCCGGATGAACATCCCACAGACCGGTGCTTCGTAAGGTTCCCTGGATTTTAGCGGGAATTTTGGAAGGATCCTTCATCATGGCGAAGGTCGGCAGGCTAATGCCCTTTTCCCGACAGTAGTCAATCGTGCGCGATAATACGTCATCATTTGTGTTCAAATCTAACATAAGCTAACTTCCTTTGAAAATGTCGTTAAGAGATTGGATGGTTTTGTGCGGGATGGAAATGCCCCGGGCGGCGGCAGCACTATCTTTCAGACCGTTGCCCGTGGCCAGGATGACGACTTTGGCAGACGAAGGGATTTCGGTCCTAAATTTGAGAAATCCGGCAAAAGCCGCCGCACCGGCAGGTTCGCTAAACAGCCCGGTATTTCTGGACATCCGGGCCTGGGCGGCAATGATCTCGTCATCACTGACCGTGATCACCTGCCCGCCATGGGTTCGCAGCTGTTTAAGGGCGTGGCGGCCGTTGCGCGGAATGTCGACACTGATGGAATCGGCAACAGTTCGCGCCGGTTGTACCTCAAATTTGCCTGTTTGAAATGCTCGGTACAGCGCGTCGGAA
>Ga0210064_1000419_pt1 | contig 20475 bp, 18 predicted proteins | sample Muzzi_CordC_D2_FD_185531 | JGI IMG/M metagenome (GOLD analysis project Ga0210064, IMG submission 185531) | Wetland microbial communities from San Francisco Bay, California, USA, that impact long-term carbon sequestration - Muzzi_CordC_D2 (SPAdes) | ecosystem: Environmental > Aquatic > Marine >...
ACGCGCCGTCCGTCGAGGTCTGCGGGGTCGAGGTCGCTTCGGGCGTACCCGAGCAGCCCGTCGGCTTCGAGGAAATCGTACAGGGTGCGCGCAATCGCGCCGCGGCAGCGCACCAAAGCGGCGCCTGCGACCTCGCCGTGGGGATCGAGGACGGCCTGATCGCCCTGCCTCCGGCCGTCGCGACGGCCGGCAACCCGCACCTGAACATCGGCTGCGCCGCGGTCAGCGACGGGAAGCGCATTTCGCTCGGATTCTCTTCGGCCTTTGCGTATCCCCCCAACGTCACGAGGCCCGCGGTGAGCGACCGTCGCCCGATCGGCGAACTCTTCGATGCGCTCTGGCGCGAACGCCGCGGCGAATCGCAACGCCTGCCGTCGGCGCGCACCAGCGGAAACGTCGGTAAGCTCACCGCGGGCGCGTTGCCGCGCAGCGAGTACGCGCGTCATGCCGTGCTCTGCGCGCTCGTGACGTTCGTCAACCCGGATCTCTACCCGCAGCCCGAGGAATCGCCGTGATGTCCGAAGACACGGACGACCGACCGGTCGAAGGCGTGGAAGCGCTCGTTGCCTGGTTCGAGGCAGCCGAGAAGCCGCCGGAACGTTGGCGGGTGGGAACCGAGCACGAAAAGATCGGGCTGTATTCGGATAGCCACACCCCGGTTCCATACGAGGGGGAGCGCGGAATCGGCGCATTGCTCGAAAGGATCGCGCAAGACGACGGCTGGGAACGGGTCTTCGAAGGCGAGTACCTGATCGCGCTCGAGAAGAACGGCGCGAGCATCACACTCGAACCCGGTGGCCAATTGGAGTTGTCCGGTGCGCCGCTTCGGACGATTCACGAGACCTGCGACGAGTTCCACACCCACCTCGCCCTGATGAAGCGCGTCTCCGAGCCGTTCGGAATCGTCTGGCTCGGTCTCGGGATCCATCCCATCGATTCGGTCGAAGGGATTCCGGCGATGCCCAAGGAGCGCTACCGGATCATGCGCCGATATCTGTCGACGCGCGGTGAACGTGGTCTCGTGATGATGTTCGAGACGGCCACCGTACAGGCGAACTTCGACTACTCGAACGAAGCGGACATGTGCGAGAAGATGCGTACTGCGCTCTCGGTGAGCCCGATCGTTTCGGCCATCTATGCGAATTCGAGCCTGTCGAAGGGCGGCCCGAACGGATTCGTGTCCCGACGCATGGACGCATGGAACGACACCGATCCCGATCGCACCGGGCTGCTGCCGTTCGTGTTCGAACCCGACTTCGGCTATCGGCGCTACGTCGAGTGGGCGCTGGACATACCGATGTTCTTCGTCATTCGCGACGGGCGCTACCATCCGACCGACGGTCTCACGTTTCGCGATTTCATGAACGGTGGCTTCGGCGACCTGCGCGCGACGATCGCGGATTTCCAGCGACACCTCACCACGTTGTTTCCCGAGGTGCGACTCAAGAACATCATCGAAGTTCGCGGCGCCGATGCGGTTCCGCCGGGCCTCACCTGTTCACTACCCGCCCTCTGGAAGGGCCTGCTCTACGATGCGGAGGCGCGCGTCGCAGCGGCCGAACTGGTCGCGGGCGGTACCCATGCGGTCCGCCAGTCGGCCCGAATGGACGTGGCGAGGCGCGGACTGTCGGCTGAATACGGCGGCCGGCCGGTCCTCGACCTGGCAAAGGAAGTCGCGGTGATCGCCCACGACGGACTGCGACGGATCGCCCACGCGGGCGCCACACAGCCCGACGAATGCTCGTTCCTCGAGCCGGTCTTCGCGCAGCTGGAGCGCGGTGCGAGTCCCGGAAGCGTCGCGCTCGACTACTGGGAAGGCGAGTGGAAGAAATCGCTCGATCGCTTGATCGAGTACGCGCGGTACTGATACAGTCGGTCACCCCCGCAGGGGGAAACCGCTTCTCGGATTCGGAGGCCCGCCCATGGCGTCGCAGTTCAAGGTCACCTTCACGCTCGACGAGTCGGACGCGAACTACTTTCGCAACCTGTACAAGCAGGCCAAGCGGGAAGCGAAGACGCACGGACGCGAGCAGATCATCGCAGACGCACGCGCGATCGTGAAGGAAGTGACGTCTTCGAAGAAGACGCCTTCGTTCGTCGAGGATGCGATCAAGACCCTTGCGGATCTGGTCGACTTGATCCAAGACGAGGATTACGCCGCACCGCAGCGGGTCCAGACCGAAGTGCTCGCGGCGCTCGCGTATTTCTCCGAACCGGAAGACCTGATCCCCGACAACATCCCGGGCCTGGGATTTCTCGACGACGCGATCATGGTGAAGTTCATCGAGGAAGAATTCAAGAACGAGCTGTGGGGCTATCGAAAATTCTGCAAGAACCGCGATGCCTCCGAACAGCGGCCATGGGCTGCGAGTGCCAAGGGTCGCCTCGCCGAACGCCTCGCGCAGGATCGCAAGAAGATCCGCGGCGCGATTGCGGAACGTGAGGCCAAGGAGGCGCTCAAGAAGAAGTCCAAGGGGCGCAGCGGTTGGTGATCGTGCTCGATCGGCGGACGACTGCGCCATGACGAGCGGGAGTCGCCCTCGGATTCTCGTCGTCGACGACGAGGAGGCGATCCTCGAAACGATGTCGTACACGTTCGAGGACGAGTACGAAGTCTTCACTTCGACCGACGCCCGACGCGCGCTCGACATCCTGGACGACAAGGCTCCGATCGCGGTGGTGCTCACCGACCAGCGAATGCCGAACATGAGCGGTGTCGAGTTCGTCACCGAAGTGTGCCGACGGCATCCGGAAACGGTCAGCATGATCCTTACCGGCTTCTCGGACATGGACGCGATCATCCAGGCGGTCAACGATGGTCACATCTATGCCTACATCACCAAACCGTGGGAGCCCGACCAGCTGAAGCAGCTGATGAAGCAGGCCGTAGACCGCTACCAGCTCGGAGCCTTGAACGAGCGCCTGCTCGAGGACCTGAAGAATTCGAACATCTACCTCGAAGCGGTGATGGACCATCTCGACACCGGTGCGATCGCGGTCGATTCGTCCGGCCGTGTCCAGGCCGTGAACCGCCCGGTGCGCGAGTACCTCGGTCTCCAGGGCGAATTTCGCGGGCGGTTGATCGACGAGATCCTCGAGGGCCACGGGCTGAAGGCTGTCGGAACCGCCGCCGACCGGATCGCCACGGATGACGACGTGAGCTACGAGGATGTCGAGCTGTCGATGGGCGGCCAGATGCACCGCTTCAGGATCGGAGCCCAGGTCTTCAAGAACGATGCGGGCGACGAGTTCGGAAAGGTCATGCTCGTGCGCGAGATCTCGCACGAGCCGCTGCGAAGTCGTTACGACGATCTGGTGGGCCGACTCGTCGCGGTCGACGGCGAGCTCCGGGCCGAACTCGAGCAGGCGCGCGAGCAATTGAAGGCCCTACGAGCGGAAGTTCGCGGTTCGCGCATCGATTCACCCGGCATGGAGCAGCTCGCCGAGCGCGTATCGCGGACCCTCACCGCGATCGAGAACTGGATCGCCGTCGACGACGCGCTCGGGAGCGAGGATTACCCCGACGCGCAGCTCCTGCTGGACCGGATGCGCGTCGCGACCACGCGCTGGCCGCTGGTCGACCGGCTTCCCGCGCGCGTTCGGGAGCTCTCGAGAGCCGTGGATCAATATTACGAGTCCGGCGAAAACCCGAAGCAGCGAATCCTCTAGGCGAACGATGGCTACGTCACTGAACCGACTCGAACTTCGCGTCGAACGGCTTCGGTTGTCCGTCCGGTTCACCTACGCCTTCCACGCCCGCGAACTGCGCTTCGAGCGCGACGAAGGCGCCGGCTACGAACGCATCTTCCCCGAGACCTTCTCTTTTCATGCGAACCGCCACGATCCCGCGGAGCTCTATCTCCAACTCGAAGACCTCGCGAGCAAGCCTCACATGTTGTCGCCGCACGCGAATCGTCGCGACGCCGACGTGTTGTTCTCGCGTCTGGCGATCGCGATTCCGCGCTACCTCGAGGCGCTGCTGAACCGGTTGGAGGAAGAGGGTCGGATCGGCGATGACGCGATGACGCGGGTTTACGAGGACGTTGCGCTCTTCGTGCAGATATTGATCCGCCTCCTTTCGAATCGGGAGCTCACGGATGCGCGCGGGATGCAGATGGCCGTCCTGCATCTGCGCAAGCTCAGCTTTCGGTCGATGCTCGCACTCGTCGAGCGCCGCGTGTCGCCGCAATATCTCGAAGACTTCGTCGCGGGCAAGGTCGACCCCGTCGATCCGGCCGACGACCTGTCGGAAGCGGGCTTCTTCTACACCATGGAAAGCGGCGACTCCAACGCAGTGAATCGCTGTCTGATCCGCCTGGCGGAGCGCGCCTTCTATCGCTGGGTCGACGACGTCTGCCTCGATGAGAGCAATCGCGCCTTCGAGGTCGCCGATTCGCCGTTCGAAGACCGCGAGAGCGAAGTGCGGAGCGCCATCGCGCGTGTCGGTCGAACCGAGGTGCGGCGTGCTCGCGAGCTCAGCCCGTTTCTGCGCCGACCGGAAAACCGCGACTGTATTCGTGTCGTCGAGAAGCTTGCCGACTGGTTCCTGCGGCAATACGACGTCTATCACGCCTCGGGAATGATCCGCCACGCGGATCGGATCTCGCGCGGCATCGTGGAGCCCGACAGGATTCTCTCGCGCCACACGACGGCCAACTACATTGCGGCCGTGTTGCTGATCGCATCGCCGTATCTGGCGGCGATCTTCGGCTACCGCCGCGCTCCGATCATCTTCGACATCGCCTGCGCGGCGGAGTTGGTCATCGCGGTAGCGGGCACGGTGTGGTTTCTCGCCTATCGCTTCTGCTGGAAGCGCGACCTGACCTTCTTCCACGCTTCGGTGCCGCGGATCGCGGCGGGCATCATCGTCGGATACCTGCCGATCTTCTTCATCGACGAAATCTGGGTGCTCGCCGCCCAGCCGTGGTTCGTGCTCGCGGGAGTGGCACTCTTGATGGGCTTCATGACCCTGCTCTATCTGTACATCGAGGTGAATGGTCGGTTGAGCGACTCGAACGTCGCATTCGCGCGCGCACGCCAGATCTTCTGTCTGGGTGTACTGCAGGCCTTCGGGGTGGGGCTGATCATCACCGGGCTGGTCGGCGGCTCGATGGCGCTCCGGAACTGGGGATCCGCCGACACTCTCGCCGAGCTCGCAGCGGAGCTGCCCGCGTTCGCGGGCCAGCTTCCGCAGATCATCGGTTTCGAGCCGTTCTACGCCTTTCCGCCCGCGGTGTTCATGATGACCTTCCTGTCGTTCTTCATCGGAACCTTCCTGCAGCTGATGTGGGAGGATATTCCGATCACACAACCCCTGTGATGGCGGCGGCGGCGAGCGCCACTGCGATTCACGTGGGCTGGGATGGGAGATTCCCGGCGGAAGCCCGCACCGCGGATTACCGGGTACCCCGTGGCGGTCAATCGGGTACAGTCGGGCGCGAGCGGGTCTCGACGCGAGCGGGCTTCCAATCGCTGAGGAGAATGGAGCGGCGTGGAGAAACGTAAGATCGTGATCGTGGGGAGCGGACCGGCCGGCTACACGGCCGCCATCTACGCCGCCCGCGCCGAGCTCGAACCGCTGTTGTTCGCGGGATTCCAGTTCGGCGGCCAGCTGATGCTCACCACCGATGTCGAGAACTACCCCGGCTTTCCAGACGGCGTGACCGGGCCCGAGATGATGGAGATGTTCCAGCGCCAGGCGGAACGCTTCGGGACCGAGGTCGTGAACGAAGACGTCAGCGAGATCGCCGTCGAGAAGCGGCCCTTCGTCGTGAAGACCGCCGAGCGAACCGTGGCCGCCGATGCCGTCATCGTCTCGACCGGAGCCTCGGCGAAGTGGCTCGGGATCGAGTCCGAGCAGCGTCTCCAGAACAAGGGTGTCTCCGCCTGCGCGACCTGCGACGGAGCGCTGTACCGCGGCAAGCCGATGGTCGTGATCGGTGGCGGCGACACGGCGATGGAGGAAGCGCTGTTCCTGACCCGTTTCGCTACGAAGGTGACGGTGGTTCACCGCCGCGATGAGCTGCGCGCGTCGAAGATCATGGCGGAGCGTGCGCTCGAGAACGAGAAGATCGAATTCGCGTGGAATTCCGAGGTCGACGAGATCCTGGGTGAAGAATTCGTGACCGGAGTGCGTCTCAAGGACACGAAGACGGGCGAGTTGCGGGAACTGTCGACCGAGGCGGTGTTTCTCGCGATCGGCCATCGGCCGAACACCGCCTTCCTGGGCGGAAGTCTCGAACTCGACGACGTCGGTTACGTCAAGGTGGAAGCGGGGACCTCACGTACCTCGATCGAGGGAATATTCGCCTGTGGAGACGTAATGGACCCGGTCTACCGACAGGCGATCACGGCCGCCGGGAGTGGTTGCATGGCGGCGATCGACGCCGAACGCTGGCTGGCGGATCAGTAGGCGGTGAGCCGCGGCGCCGTCGGCGGCGCGCGGAGATATAGGGTATTTCGAATGGCTCTCTCGAAGGGAAAGCTCGAAAGCCTGGTTGCGCGGACGCGGGACATCGTCGTCGGAACGGACGCCGACGGACGGGTGATCTACTACAACGACGGCGCGACGCGCAGCCTCGGCTACACGCCCGACGAGGTCATCGGCGAATTCGTCGGCCGCCTCTACCCGAGCGTCGAAGAAGCCCGGAACGTCATGCGGGCGATGCGGGACGAAGGCCACGGCGGCAAGGGGATCGTCGAAACGTTTCGCACGACGTTCCTGTCGAAGAGCAACGAAGAGATCCCGGTCGCGATCTCGGGGACCATCAGCTACGACGAAGACGGAAAAGAAGACGGCACCATCGGCTTCGCGAAGGACCTGCGGGAGATCCTGCGCAGGGACAAGCTGGCGACGCTGGGTGAAGTGGCGGTCGGACTGTCGCACGAGATCAACAACCCGCTCGCAGTCCTGCTCAACCAGATCGAACTCCTGGAGCGTGACGTCGTCGTGCTCGCCCGCGAGCTCGACGTTTCGGTGGAAGTCGAGCGCCTCGACGCGATGCGCCGAGAGGTCGCACGCATTTCGGACATTCTCGGTCGGCTCGGCGCAATGGTCGAGCGGGAGCACTACGAGACGATCGACTACGTCGGCCCGACGAAGATGATCGATCTTCGCAGTGAACGTGAGAAGCACCCGACCGCCGACCGCCGCCTCGACGGAGTCAGGATCCTGATCGCCGACGACGACCTCGGGATCTGCAGCACCCTCACGGAATTGCTCACCGCGGCGGGATGCCGCGCCGAGGCGGTGACCGACGGCGAGCAGGCGCTGCGTCGAATCGAAACGTCCGAGTTCGATCTGGTGCTCACCGACGTCGTGATGCCGAAGATGGACGGTTACGAGCTCTACAAGGCGATCCAGGAGCACCACCCGCACCTGCCCGTGCTGATGATGACGGCGTTCCACTACGACAAGGACCACATCATCAAGCGCAGCCGCCTGAAGGGCCTCGAAGGCGTGATCTTCAAGAAGCCGGTCGATCCCGACCGCCTGTGTCAGGCGATCTACGACACGATCACGAGCGTCGCGTCGCCCTAGGCCCGTTGGTCTCGCCGCTTCTCGCGCGCTTGCCGGCCAGCCGTCCCGGTCGGGGATCGCCTCGCCGATTCGGGATCCGGGAGGATCGCTTCCGCGCCGGCGAGAGGTTGCAGCGGTGTGCGGGCGGCGCAGACGACCGCGACGGATCCGGCTCCCCGCTGCATCAGGGCCCGTGCCGCCGCGGCGACGGTGCTGCCGGTGGTGACGACATCGTCGACCAGCCAAACGCGCCCATATCCCGTGAGATCGCGCCTCGCGCGAAACGCGCCCGCGACGTTGCGCCGCCGCTCGCGGCGATCCAGTCCGGTCTGGGAGGGAGTGTCGCGGATCCGGATCAGCGCGGCCGGCTCGTGGCGGAGGCCTGCATTGCGTGACAGTGCCGAAGAGAGCAGCGCGGCGGGATTGAAACCGCGCGCGCGCAGCCGGCGCGCGTGCAGGGCGACCGGCACCACCAGGTCCGGGCGCTCTTTCGCACGGCACTCTGCGGCTTCGAGGATGAAGGCGCGCAGCACGCCGTGTGCGGCCGGATCGAGGCCGCCTACGCCCCGCTTCGGGTACTTGAAACGCCGCATCCAGTCGGCCGCGGCGCCCTCGTAGGAGCGCGCCGTCGCGCAATCGATCGAGGCCGGGAGCAGCGGCGGCGCATCCCCGCTGAAGCGAGGCAACGCGCGATCGCAGCCCGCACACAGAGATCGCCCGGGCTCGACCGCCCGCGCGCAGCCTGCGCAAATCGCCGGCAGCAGCAAATCGAAGACGCCGCGCAACAGCGCGCGCATGGCACTCCAACGGGACGCTGGGTCTGTTTTCAGCCGGGGACGATCAGCGAACGCCCCGTCATGGCGTCGACTGCGGGGAGTCCGAGCAGGTCGAGGACCGTCGGTGCAAGATCCGCGAGGCCGCCGTCGCGGAGCACTCGCCCCTTCCGATCGGGAGCGAGCCAATAGACCGGAACCGGATTCGTGGTGTGTGCGGTGTGGGGGTCGCCGGTCTCGGGATCGACCATCAGCTCGCAGTTGCCGTGGTCGGCGGTGACGATCAACGTTCCGCCGCGTTCGAGGATCGCGTGCGAGATCCGCTGGAGGCAACCGTCGATCGTTTCGACCGCCTTTACTGCGGCGTCGAGAACACCCGTGTGACCGACCATGTCGGGATTCGCGAAGTTCAACAGGATGAAGGCGTAGTCCTTTTTCTCCATGCAGGCGAGCAGCTCGTTGGTGACCTGCCGTGCGTTCATTTCGGGCTTGTGGTCGTAGGTTGCGACATCCCGCGGTGATGGGATCAGCACGCGATCCTCGCCGGGAAAGGGCTTCTCGACGCCGTTGTTGAAGAAGAAGGTCACGTGTGCGTATTTTTCGGTTTCGGCGATGCGCAGCTGCGCGAGCCCGGCCTGTGCGATCACCTCGCCGAGAATCTGGCGCGCGGGCTCCGAAGGGAAGGCGATATCGAGGCCGAAATCGGCGTCGTACTCGGTGAAGCAGACGAAGCTGGCGAGCTCGACCTCGGGTGTGCGATCGAATTGCCCCGCATAGGCTTCGGCCTTGACTCCGGTGATGGCGTTGGTGAGTTCGCGCGCGCGATCGGCGCGGAAGTTGAAGAAGACGACCGCGTCGCCGTCGGCGAGTGCGGCGCCGCCGTCGATCACGGTCGGCTTCACGAACTCGTCGCCTTCACCGCGTTCGTAGCTCTGCGTCACCGCGGTTGCGGCATCGGGGGCCGCCACGCCTTCGCGCGCCACGATCGCGCGGTAGGCGGCTCCGATGCGGTCCCAGCGCGCGTCGCGATCCATCGCGTAGTAGCGCCCGATCACGGTTGCGACGTGGCCGCCGCAGCGTTCGACGGAGGGCAACAGCGCGCGAACGAAGTGTTCGCCGGAGCGCGGCGGCGTATCCCGCCCGTCGAGGAAGAGGTGCAGCGCGGGTCGGATTCCGCGCTCGCGGCAGAGATCGAGCAGCGCCTCGAGGTGGTCGACGTGACTGTGGACTCCGCCGTCCGAGAGCAGACCCATCAGATGCAGGACCCCGCCCGCGTCCGCCGCGGCAAACGCACTCGCGAGCGCGCGATTGCTCGCGAGCTCGCCGCGCTCGATGATGTGGTTGATCCGCGTCATGTCCTGTTCGATGACGCGGCCTGCGCCCATCGTCATGTGACCGACCTCGGAGTTGCCCATCTGGCCCGGAGGCAGGCCGACGGCCTCTCCCGAAGTCTCGAGACGCGCACTCGCATGGCGCTCGCGGGCTTCGACGAAGAACGGCGCGTGGGCGATCGCGGTGGCATCGGCGGGGCCGCCGTCACCGATGCCGAAGCCATCGAGCACGATCAGCGCAACGGGAAAGGTCACTGCGCCGCCGTCCGACCGGGGTCACCGGCGATGTCGATCGAAGCCGCGTCGCTCCAGAGCCGCTCGAGGTCGTATTCCGCCCGAACCTCTTTCTGGAAGACGTGGACGATCAGTTCGTCGAGATCGATCAGCACCCAGCGACCCTCTTCGTAACCCTCGGTGCCGGCGGGCTTTCGTCCCGTCTCGGCTGCGGCTTTCACGATCGAATCCGTGACGGCCCGCGCGTGTCGGTCCGACGTCGCGGTGACGATCAAGAAGGTGTCCGCAAAGGAGGTCAGCGCGCGCACGTCGAGCGCGACGATGTCTTCGGCCTTCAGATCGATTGCGCCCTGGACGGCCGCATCGAGGATCGGGCGATTCGTGTTCTCGCTCATGTGGACTGCTCGCTACTCGTGGAGGCGCAGTATGCGCCACTGCCGGTAATGGCGGCGTGGGCACCGTGAGGGATCAGATAGCGCACCGACCGCCCGGCGCGCAGGCGCGCGCGGATGTCGGAAGACGAAATGTCGAGTCGGGAAATCTCGATCAGCCGAATCCAGCTGCCCGCGCTCCGGTGCCGGCCCGACAGGCCGTCCGGTGCGATCTCCACGCTGTCGCGGTAGATCGCGGGCAGCCATTCCGAGAGCGAACGTCGGGTCTGGGGCGGACGGGTCGTCACCGCAAAGTGCGCCAGAGCGAGCAGCTTCTCGGGCTCTCGCCAGCTGCCGAGTTCGACGAAAGCGTCGTAACCGATGATGAAGACGGGCAGCGCCGGCGCGAGCTTGCCGCCGATGCTGCGCAACGTCTCGACCGCAAACGAAGCTCCGCCGCGCTCGACCTCGATCGCGTCCACGTCGAAGCGCGGGTTGTCCGCGATCGCGCCGCGAACCCAGGCCAGCCGCTCGTTGGCGGGTGCGATCGGATCGTGTTCGCTCGGGCGCTTGTGCGGCGGCCGGGCGCTCGGCACGAAGGTGACCCGATCGAGCCCGAGTATCTCGGCGACCTCTTCGGCGGCGCGGAGGTGCCCGATGTGGATGGGATTGAAGGTTCCCCCGTAGATTCCCACCCCGGAATTACGGCTCATTCGCGCAGCTGACCTTCGCCCCGGAGCACGAATTTGAGAGTGGTGAGCCCTTCGAGGCCCATCGGACCGTAGGCGTGGAGCTTCGAGGTCGAAATGCCGATCTCGGCACCGAGTCCGAGGCGAAAGCCGTCCGCGAATGCGGTCGAACAGTTCACACCCACGGTCGACGAGTTCACACGGCGCAGGAATTCTTCCGCCTTCGAGTAGTTCTCGGTGATGATGACCTCGGTGTGGTCCGACCCGTAGCTGCGGATGTGTTCGATGGCGGCATCCATGTCGGGAACGACGAGGACGGCGAGGATCGGCGCGAGATACTCTTCGGCCCAGTCGCTCGCCGTGGCGGGTACGGCGTCGCCGAAGATCTCGCAGACGCGTGCGTCGCCGCGGATCTCGACGCCTTCCTCGTGAAGCGCTTTGAGGACTCCCGGCAGCACCGTGGTCGTGGCGTCGCTGTGCACGATCAGGGTCTCGAGCCCGTTGCATACTTCCATCTGTGACAGCTTCGAGTCACGGACGATCTCGCGCGCCATGTCGGGGTCGGCGCTCGCATCGATGAAGATGTGACAGACGCCGGCATCGTGCTTGATCACCGGGATGCGGGAGGTCTCGGATACCTTGCGAATCAGTCCCGGTCCGCCGCGGGGGATGATGAGATCGATGTAGGCGTCTTGTCTCACCAGGTGGTCGATCGCTTCGCGATCGGTCTGCGAAACGATCTGGATCGCGTCCTCGGGGACGTCGGTGTCGCGCGCCGCCGCGCGCAGCTCGGAGGCGAGTGCGAGGTTGGAGTGGATGGCCTCGGACCCGCCGCGCAGGATCACGGCATTGCCGGATTTTATGCACAGTGCGGCGGCGTCGACGGTCACGTTGGGTCGGGACTCGTAGATGATGCCGATCACGCCGAGCGGAATTCGCATGCGTCCGACCCGCAGCCCGTTGGGTCGCACCTGGGTGGTTTCGATCCGGCCAACCGGGTCGGGCAGGGCGGCAACGTCCCTCAGTCCGGCGATCATGGTGCTCCACTTGGAATCGACGAGCTCGAGCCGTTTCTTCATCGGGCCGGTGATGCCCTTCGCTTCGGCCTGCTCGAGGTCGCGCGCATTCTCGGCCTGGATATGCGACTTCGCGGCCTCGAGGCGCTCGGCCGCGCGAATCAGCCATGCGTCCTTCTGGCGGGTAGAAAGCTCGCCGAGGCGAAGGGCCGCCGCGGATGCGCGGCGGGCCATGTCTTGAATCTGTTCCTGGAGGTCCATGGAGTCTCGTTGCCGCGTCGGTTACGGCGTCGTTTCGTCCTCGAGCACGACGAGGTCGTCGCGGTGGATCACCTCGTCGCCGTTCGAATATCCTAGCATCTGCTGGATCTCGGACGTCACGTGCCCCGCTATGCGAGCGAGATCGTCCGACGCGTACGAACTGAGCCCCCGGGCGATCTCACGGCCGTTCGAATCGACACAGCTGACCGCCTCGCCGATCCCGAAGCGGCCGCGAACCGCAGTGATGCCGGACGGCAGCAGGCTCTTGCCGTTGTTCTCGACCGCGTGAACCGCGCCCGCGTCGAGCACGATCTCACCATGCGTTCGCGTCGTGAATGCGAGCCAGTGCTTCCGACTCGCGATCCGATTGCCCGAGCGGAACAACGTGCCGACGGATTCCCCGTTCGCCACGCGCGTGATGACGTTCTCGCTTCGCCCGTTGCACAGCACGGTCGCGGCGCCGCAGCGGGCCGCGGCCTGCGCGGCTTCGAGCTTCGTCTTCATTCCACCGCGTCCGATTCCGCTCGTCGAACCCTGTGCGGCGCGCTGGATCTCCGGCGTCACCTGTTCGATCACCTCGATCAGGTGCGGCTTGGGGGCGCCCTCGCGCGGGGGCTCGGCGTAGAGCCCGTCGACGTCGGTCAGGATGATCAGGAGGTCTGCGGCGGTGAGATTCACGACCGTCGCGGAGAGGTTGTCGTTGTCGCCGAAGCGGATCTCGTCGGTTGCAACCGTGTCGTTTTCGTTCACGATCGGAACGACGCCGCTGCGGAGCAGGGTCCCCAGGGTGTGGCGCGCATTCAAGAAGCGCTCGTGATCCTCGAGCCCGCTGCGCGTCAGGAGAATCTGCGCGACCTGTCGACCGAATGTCGAGAAGTGCTGCTTGTACAGGCCGGCCAGTCCGATCTGACCGACCGCCGCCGCCGCCTGCTTTTCGGGAATCGACTCGCGCGGAAATTTCCAGCCGAGGTCGCGGTTTCCGATCGCAATCGCGCCCGACGACACCAGCACGACGCCGCGGCCGGCGTCTGCGAGCTCGGAGATCTGCCGCGCGATGTCGGCGAAGGCTTCGTCGGCGAGGCCGCCGCTCGGAGCCAGGATCGCGCTGCCGACCTTCACGACGATGCGGCGCGCCTTCGCGGCTTCGTCGCGCGACTCCCGGCTCAGCTCCCGCATCGACCTTCCTCCTGCCCGGCGACGTCGACCTCATCGAGCGCGCCCAATACCGCGCGCAACAGTGTATCCAGGCCTTCGCCGGTTGCGCCGGACACGTGCTGCAACTCGATCCCGCGGCGCGCGAATTCTCGTTCGGTGGCCGCCAGCACGTCACGGTCGGCTACCAGGTCGAGCTTGTTCAAGACGACGATCTCCCGCCGGTCGAGCAGCCCGGCTTCGAAGCTTCCGAGCTCGTTGCGAATCGCATCATAGGCGCCGATGAGGTCGCGTTCCTCGAGGACCGCGGCGCCCGCGTCGATCAGGTGTACGAGCACACGCGTGCGTTCGATGTGGCGCAGGAACTGCACGCCGAGTCCCGCTCCGTCGCTGGCGCCTTCGATCAGGCCCGGGATGTCGGCGACGACGAAGCGCCTTCCAGCCACTTCGGCGACGCCCAGCGCGGGAATCAGCGTGGTGAAGGGGTAGGCGGCGATACGCGGCCGCGCGCCGGAGATGCGAGACAGCAGCGTCGACTTGCCCGCGTTCGGGAAGCCGATCAGGCCGACGTCCGCGAGCATCTTGAGCGACAGGCGGAGCTTGCGAATCTGTCCGGGCTGCCCGCGCTCGGCGAAGTCCGGAGCCTGGCGGGTGGCGGTCGTGAAGCGCGCGTTGCCGCGCCCGCCGCGCCCGCCCCTGGCCACGATGATCGATGCACCGTCGTGGGCGAGGTCCGCGAGCAGCTGTTCGCCGCCTTCGGCATCGCTGTCGTAGACGAGAGTACCGACCGGAACGGGAATGATGCTGTCCGCGCCACGGCGACCCGTCTTGTTGTTGCCGCCGCCCGGGATGCCGGATTCGGCGCGGTTCACCCTGACGATCTTCTGTTCGCTCAGCGTCGTGAGATTGCGATCGGCTACGACGACCACGTTGCCGCCGCGTCCGCCGTCGCCGCCGTTCGGGCCGCCGAACGGCACGAACTTCTCGCGTCGAAAGCTGACCAGGCCGTTGCCACCGTCTCCGGCGTAGACGGCGACCGCCAGCTCATCGATGAACGCTTCTCGACTCATGGCCGGGGCCCCCGGAAGCGGGGGAGGGAGCCGCGCGGGTTGCGCGACCTGCGAATTCAGCCCGCGGTGTCGACGCGCGCGATCCTGCGACCGCGAGACTTGGGATAGCTGACGACACCGTCGGCCTTGGCGAACAGCGTGTAGTCCTTTCCGAGCCCGACGTTCGGGCCGGGGTGGATGGTCGTGCCGACCTGACGAACGAGGATCGAACCCGCCTTCACCGTCTGGCCGCCGAAGACCTTCATCCCGCGCCGCTGCCCGTTGCTGTCGCGCCCGTTGCGCGAACTGCCTTGTCCCTTCTTATGTGCCATAGCTCAAGCCTCGATCGCGTCGACCCGGACCTCGGTGTAGTACTGCCGATGTCCGGCCTTCCGCCGGTATCCCTTGCGCCGCTTCATCTTGAAGATGACGATCTTGTCGCCGCGGTCCTGTGCGGTGATGGTGCCCACCACCTTCGCGCCGTCTACGAGCGGCGTGCCGATGCGCGGGTCGCCTTCACCGCCGACGAGCAGGACCTCGTTCAATTCGATCTTGTCGCCGACGGCGCCAGCGAGCTTCTCGATGCGAACGGCCTCGCCGGGTGCAACCCGGACCTGTTTTCCACCTGTGCGAACCACGGCGTACATCACGACTCCTCACGCTCTACGGAACCGGGCAGTATCGGGCTTTCCGCTTCCACGTCAAGCATTTCCACAATCGTACCGGCTGCGGGCGCGAAATCTCTCGCGACTCGGCGCTTCGGCTCGTCCGGATCGGGTTTCGGGTCGGCTTTGTCGCTGCCCCCAGGGGAGTCCGAGCTCTCGTCCGGCGCGCGCTCGTTGCTCCCGTTCGTCTCGACTTCGGCCGTTTCGGCCTCGGTCGCGGCGGGCTCGGCAGCGGGTCGCGCGACGAGCGCAGCTGCGAGCGCGGGCGGCGCGGCGAGTTCCGATTCCGCCGCGGGTGCCTCGGCTGCGACCTCGAGCGTTTCGGCTGCGCTCGCCTCGAGCGCGCTTTCGGGCGGTGCTTCGGCGTCGCTGTTCGCGGCCGGCTCCGGAACGTCGACGGGCGGCTCGGAATCGGGCTTGTTCTCCCGGAGCCAGCCCAGATCGAGCGAGATCGGCGGCCCGTCGCCGAGCGCGACGACGTCGAATTGCTCCTGGTGCAGACCGGGCTGCGCGCGGATCTCGATCTCGCGCCCGAGCTCCTCGGCGAGGTCGGCCTGCGCGCGGTGAGCCGGTCCGAGCAACACCTGGGCGACGCGCGGATTCACCGAAACGGCGATCGAACGGCCGCAGAAGCGAGGCAGGTCCTTGCGAATCTCGCGCAGCACCTTGAAAGCGACGCTCTCGGCCGACAGCACGTAGCCTCGGCCCTCGCAGTATCCGCACGGCTCGCACAGCATCTGCACGAGGTTCTCGCGCGTGCGTTTACGCGTCATCTCGACCAGGCCGAGCTCGGAAATCTTGAGGATGTTGGTCCGCGACTTGTCCTGGCGGAGTGCCTCCTGGAGCGCGCGGTAGACCTTCTCGCGGTTCGACGCGGATTCCATGTCGATCAGGTCGATGATGATCAGGCCGCCGATGTTGCGGAAGCGGAGCTGATTCACGACTTCCTTGACGGCTTCGAGATTGGTCTTCAGGACCGTCTCTTCGAGGTCGCGCTTGCCCACATAGCGGCCGGTATTGACGTCGATCGCGGTCAGGGCCTCGCTCTGATCGATGATCAGGTAGCCGCCGGACTTGAGCCAGGCCTTCTTGCCGAGATTGTCGTCGATCGTCGACTCGAGTTCGAAGTGGTCGAAGATCGGGGCGTCGCCCTGGTAGTGATCGAGCTTGGGCTTCGGGTCGGCGACGAAACGCGACAGGAAGTCGTTCATCTCTTCGTAGACGGCCCTGCTGTCGATCGTGATCTTCTTCGTCTTCGAATTCGCGAAGTCGCGGATCACGCGCAGCGGCAGCGACAACTCGGTATAGAGCACGCCGGGCGCGGCCGTGTGCTCCTTGCGGAACTGGATGTCGTCCCAGACCGAAGTGAGGTACTTCACGTCGGCTTCGAGATCCGCCTGACTCGCGCCCTCGCCCGCGGTCCGGATGATGAAGCCGAGGTCTGCGGGCTTCATCTTCGTGACGATCTCGCGGAGCCGACGTCGTTCGCGGTCACTGTCGATCCGGCGCGAGACACCGACGCGGCGCGCCCACGGAGTGAGGACGAGGTGGCGACCCGCAATCGACAGATGGGAGGTGATACGTGCGCCCTTGGTGCCGATCGGCTCCTTGGCGACCTGGACCACGATCTCCTGCCCTTCCTTGAGCAGCTTCTCGATCTTCGGCAGCGGCTGACGCTGCGTACCGCGCCGGCCGCGTCGCGGTCGCGGCGAATCTTCGTCGTCGTCGCTATCGGCCTTGCCGTTCCCGGAGTCGTCGAAATAATCGCCGACGTAGAGGAAGGCGGCCTTCTCCAGGCCGATGTCGACGAACGCGGCCTGCATGCCGGGCAACACCCGGGTCACTCTGCCGAGCACGACCATGCCGCCGACGCTGCGGTCGCTCTCACGTTCCAGGTGGAGTTCGTGGAACGTCCCGCGTTCCATGAGCGCGACGCGGGTCTCACCCGCACTCGCGTTGATGATGATCTCGTTGGGCATCGTTCTTCCGGCCGGAAATCGAGGTTGTTCCCCTTGGGAAACAGAACCCCGCACTCCCGGCGTTGGCGAGCCGCTTTACGATCGCAGTTGGGAACGGCGGGCCTCACGGCCGATGGCGGGGTTAGCGCGGATCCGGCTCCAAAGCCTCGAAAGGTCGGGCCGGGTGGACGGGGACGATCCCTAATGCCCCGAAAACACGATCAAAAATCTCGACTCGCACAGTGATTCGCACAAATTCTCACGACGGCACCGCGCCTGGCGAATCCACTTCCCGAGCCCCGTGCAGCACCCCGCCGCGCGTCCGCCCCGTTTCGTGGACCACGGGACCGCTCACTCGAGGTTGCCGAAATCGTGATCCGCCCCTCACAACGAGGCGAGAATCGGCGAGAATGGGTGCGCCCTCGGGAGAGCGGACCTCACAGGCCCGCACCAGTAAACTTCGTGAGAAAGTCATGGATTCCAGCGCCCAGGTCAAGACCGATCCCAGAAGAGCCCTCCCGTCCGTCGAGCGAATCGTCCGGGAGCTCGCGGCGGATCGCCCCGAACTCCCGGTCTGGGCCCTCCAGGCGGCGGCTCGCGAGGTGCTGAACGCGGCCCGGGAGCGCTTCTCGGCCGCCTCCGGCGCCTCCGAAGCCCGGGTCCCGAGCCCGGCGGAGCTCCGCGCAGAGATCGCCGCCGGCGCCGCGCGGTTCGCGGCGGGACACCCGCAACGCGTCGTCAACGCGACCGGAATCCCGTTGCATACGAATCTGGGCCGCGCGCCGCTCGCCGCCGGAGCGGCCGCGGCGGTGGCCGAGGCCGCGGCGGGCTACAGCGACCTCGAGCTGGATCTCGCAACCGGGCGCCGGGGGGACCGCCTGGCTGCGCTGACCGCGAAGCTGACGCTCCTCACCGGAGCCGAGGCCGCGCTCGCGGTCAACAACAACGCGGCGGCGCTGCTGTTGGCGCTCGACACGCTCGCGCGCGGCCGCGAGGTGATCGTTTCACGCGGCGAGCTGGTCGAAATCGGCGGATCGTTCCGCGTGCCCGAAATCATGGAACGAGCCGGAGTGAAGCTCGTCGAAGTCGGGTCCACCAACCGCACCCACGCGGCCGATTACGAGCGCGCGATCGGCCCCGAGACCGCGCTGCTGCTGAAGGTTCATCGCAGCAATTTCGAGCAGAGCGGCTTCGTGGCCGAGGTCGGATTGGCGGAGCTGGCCGGCGTCGCGGCCCGCCACGCCTTGCCGGTGCTCGAGGATCTCGGCAGCGGGACGCTGGTGGATCTGTCGCGCCGGGGCTTCCCGGTCGAGGCGTTCGCGCCCGCGCGTCTCCGGTTGGGTGCGGACCTGGTGTGTTTCTCGGGCGACAAGCTGCTCGGCGGTCCACAGGCGGGCATCGTGCTCGGCGCCGAAAGCGCGCTGATTCGAATGCGCCGCAACCCCCTCGCGCGCGCGCTCCGATTGGACAAGCTCTCGCTCGCGGCACTCGATTGGACGCTCGGCTGCTACCTGGACGGCCGGGCGGAGCGCGAGATTCCGGTGCTGAAGCAGCTCCTCGAGCCCGGTCCGCGTCTCGAAGCCCGTGCGCGCGCGCTGGCGGCGCGCCTGGTGAAGGTCGTCGGCGAGGGCGATCGTGTCGAGGTCTTGCCCGACCGCGCGTTCGTGGGCGGCGGATCGCTGCCGGGCCTCGAGCTCGACACCTGGGTGGTTGCGATCCGAAGCGCCCTGTCGGCCGAGAGCGTTGCGGAGCGGCTCCGGCAGGCGACCCCGGCCGTGCTTGCTCGCGTCCGCGACGATCTCGTGATCTTCGACGCGCGCACCCTGCTCGACGGCGAGGAAACGGCGCTCGAGGCGGCGCTGAGCGGAATCTTCGGTCCGGGTTCGTCGTGAGCCGGTCGTCACCCCGTCCGCAGCAGGCTTTCGTTGATTGCCGTCTGTCCATCGTTTAGGATCGAAAGCGATCAAATGCTGAATTCGAGTGTCCTGGTACTCAATCGCTCGTACTTGCCGATCCACGTGACGTCGGCGCGCCGAGCTTTCTCGATGGTCTTCCAGAACCTCGCGTGTGTCGTGAACGAACGCTACGAGACGTTCGACTTCGAGGGCTGGCGGAGGATTCGTGCGACCGGAGGTTGCGACGTCATCGGCACGCCGAGCGGCTCGATTCGCGTGCCGCGGGTGATCGTGCTGAGCATGTTCGATCGGGTCCCGAAGCGACACGTGCGCTATAGCCGTGCGAATATCTTCACGCGCGACAAGTTCACGTGTCAGTATTGCGGCGAACGCCCGGGCCGGTCGTCGCTGAACCTCGATCATGTCATTCCGCGATCGCTCGGCGGACGTACATCGTGGGAGAACGTCGTGTGCAGCTGTGTCGAATGCAATCGCCGCAAGGGCGGGCGAACGCCGGAGCAGGCGCGTCTGCCGCTGAAACGTCAGCCCACACGACCTCGCTGGACGCCGTTGATGAATCTGTCCGCGACCGGAGCCCGCTACGAAGAGTGGCGCCCGTTTCTGCACGTGCTCGACGACGAACGAAGCTCCGCGCTGACCGCGAACTGATCGCGGCGGGCAGCAGGGTGTCAGCATTTTTCTCGGCAGGGCGAAAGCCAGGAGTGTCATGAAGATGGGGATGGGTTCATCGCTATCACCGGGGCCTCGGATGATTCCCGTCGGCGGCGGGAAGGGCGGCGTCGGCAAGAGCTTCGTGGTCGCCAATCTGGCGGTCGTGCTGGCGCGCAGCGGCAGACGCGTGATCGCGGTCGACGGCGATCTCGAGGGCGCGAACCTGCACACGTGTCTCGGGGTTCCCGAGCCGCGAAACAGCCTCGCCGACTTCGTCGCGTACCGCGAAGACGAGCTCGAGAAGTTGCTCGTCGACACTCCGATCCCGAACCTCCAGTTCATCGCCGCAACCCACGGCAACCTCGCGACACCGCAGCCGAGTCATTCGCGTCGCGTGCAGCTGCTGCGCGCGCTTCGTCGGCTGCCGGCCGATTATCTGTTGCTCGACCTCGGCGCCGGGACTCATTCGGCCGTCATGGACTACTTCATGATCGGCGAGGAAGGCCTGGTGGTGATCGCGCCGGAGCCGACATCCGTCGAGAACGCCTACTCGTTCATCCGCGCCGCCTTCTACCGCCGGCTGCGTCTCGCGATGGTTTCGCACGACATGCGCAAGGTGGTCGCACTGGCGATGGACCAGCACAACGAGCGCGGAATCCGAACGCCGCTCGACCTGTTGCACGAGATCGAGGCGAGCGATCCGCGCGAAGGCAGGCGCTTCATCGAGACGATGAAATCGTTCCGACCGCGAATCGTGATCAACGACGCGAGGACGGCCGAAGACGTCAAGCTCGGATTCTCGGTACAGACCGTCTGTCGCAAGTACTTCGGCATCGAGTGCGACTATCTCGGATACATCAACCACGACGAGAACGCGCGACAGGCGGTTC
>Ga0210064_1000420_pt1 | contig 20432 bp, 18 predicted proteins | sample Muzzi_CordC_D2_FD_185531 | JGI IMG/M metagenome (GOLD analysis project Ga0210064, IMG submission 185531) | Wetland microbial communities from San Francisco Bay, California, USA, that impact long-term carbon sequestration - Muzzi_CordC_D2 (SPAdes) | ecosystem: Environmental > Aquatic > Marine >...
AATCCATCGACATCTTGTCGAGTTCATCGAGCAGGAACAGCGGGTTGCGCACCGACAGCTTGGCCAGGTTCTGGATGATCTTGCCTGGCAGTGAACCGATGTAGGTCCGCCTGTGACCGCGGATTTCAGCCTCGTCCCGGACACCACCCAGTGACATGCGGGTGAAATCACGACCGGTCGCGCGTGCGATGGAGCGTCCCAGGGAGGTCTTGCCGACGCCGGGTGGTCCGACCAGGCAAAGGATCGGGCCCTTCAGTTTCTTGACGCGCTGCTGCACGGCCAGGTATTCCAGGATGCGTTCCTTGACCTTTTCCAGCCCATAGTGATCTTCTTCCAGCACGCTTTCGGCCACTACCAGGTCGTTACGGATCTTGGAGCGCTTCTTCCAGGGAACGCTGACCAGCCAGTCAATGTAGTTGCGGACAACCGTGGCCTCGGCGGACATCGGCGACATCATCTTTAACTTGTTCAGTTCGGAAGTCGCCTTTTCCTTGGCCTCCTTGCTCATGCCGGCCTTGTTGATCTTCTGCTCCAGATCCTCGAGCTCGTTTGGCGTATCTTCCATATCACCAAGTTCCTTCTGAATGGCCTTCATCTGCTCATTCAGGTAGTACTCGCGCTGGCTCTTCTCCATCTGCTGCTTCACGCGGCCGCGAATACGCTTCTCGATCTGCATGATGTCGATCTCTCCCTCGATCAGGACCATCAGGCGTTCGATGCGGATCTTCGCGCTTTCTATCTCGAGGATCTTCTGCTTTTCATCGAGCTTCAGCGACATGTGTGCGGCAATGGTGTCCGCCAGCCTGCCCGCCTCATCGATCCCGGACAGCGAGGTCAGTATCTCGGGCGGGACTTTCTTGTTGAGTTTCACGTACTGGTCGAAAATGGCCAGCAGGGAGCGGGTAAGAACCTCCAGCTCCTTCTCGTCCTCCCCGGCTTCAGGCGCCAGGGGGATTATGTTTGCGGTGAAAAATGCGTCGGTATTTTCATAGCCCGTGATGCGGACCCGCTCGGCACCCTCGACCAGCACCTTGACCGTACCGTCAGGCAGCTTGAGCAGCTGGAGGATGGTCGACAGGGTACCGATTTCGTGGATGTCCTCGATATCAGGGTCATCTATTTCGGCATTCTTCTGTGCTACCAGCAGGATTTTCTTGTCTTCCTGCATGGCGGTATCCAGGGCGTTGATCGATTTTTCACGGCCAACGAAGAGCGGGATCACCATGTGGGGGTATACGACCACATCCCGCAGTGGCAAGACCGGTATTGCATGTGTGGCTTGGTCTGTCATGTCAGTGCCCATCCATTCCTGTAAAGTCTGATTAGTCCGGGTTGTCAGCGGCATTCCGCCAGAATTCCGTCACAACAGTTACCAGCCCGGTGCCTTACCCGTCGATAGCCTGGTGGTCAGAACTGCAACCATGAGTTTCTAATATGGGGCAGCTTCGTGGTACTTCAACCATATTTTTGACGGGCATTTACATTTCAGCAAGGAACATGCCAGCAGACATGCAAGTCGGAAAAAATAACAAGTAATGCAGCTGATTATTATTTAATATGAGGGGCTTACTCGGAAGCCGCGATGGGTTCCAGGGTGTCGAAGATCATGTAGGGTTCGGCGCTGCCGATAATCACGTTTTCGTCGATGACCACTTTTCTGACGTTTTCCAGGGATGGCAGGTCATACATCGTATCGAGCAGCACCTGCTCCAGGATGGTGCGCAGTCCCCGGGCGCCGGTCTTGCGGTCCATTGCCTTGCGCGCCACGGCCCTGAGCGCTTCCTCGCGGAACTCAATTTCACAACCTTCCATCTCGAAGAGTTTTTCATACTGCTTGGTGAGTGCATTTTTCGGTTCAGTCAATATCTGGACCAGTGCCTCCTCGTCGAGTTCTTCAAGGGTTGCAACGACCGGCAGGCGACCGACGAACTCGGGTATCAGGCCATACTTGATGAGGTCTTCGGGCTCGACCTCGTACAGAATTTGTCCCAGGCTGACTTCCTCGGACTTGCTCTTGACCTCGGCCGCGAAGCCGATGCCGCCCTTTTCCGAGCGGCCGCGAATGATCTTGTCAAGACCGGCGAATGCGCCACCCACGATAAACAGGATATTGGACGTGTCCACCTGCAGGAATTCCTGCTGGGGATGCTTGCGACCGCCCTGTGGCGGAACGGAGGCGACAGTGCCTTCAATCAGCTTCAGCAGTGCCTGTTGCACCCCTTCGCCGGACACGTCCCGGGTAATGGAAGGGTTGTCCGACTTCCTGGATATCTTGTCAATTTCATCGATGTAAACGATGCCTGTCTGCGCCTTTTCGACATCGTAGTCGCATTTTTGCAGCAGCTTCTGGATGATATTTTCAACGTCCTCACCCACGTAGCCTGCCTCGGTGAGAGTCGTCGCATCCGCAATCGTAAAGGGTACGTCGAGCAGCCGCGCCAGGGTTTCCGCCAGCAGGGTCTTGCCGGAACCGGTCGGACCGATCAGCAGGATGTTGCTCTTGGAGAGTTCGACGCCATCTTTTCTGGTATGCGCATCCAGTCGCTTGTAGTGGTTGTATACCGCAACAGCAAGTACTTTTTTGGCCCGTATCTGGCCAATCACGTATTCGTTGAGGACATCGTTGATTTCGTGAGGTTTGGGAAGCTTTTCTCCACCCGAGGCGGATTTCTCCTGCATCTCTTCCCGAATGATATCGTTGCAAAGCTCGACGCACTCGTCGCAGACGAAGACCGACGGACCGGCAATCAGTTTGCGGACTTCATGCTGGCTTTTGCCACAGAAAGAACAATAGAGCAGTTTCCCGTCTTCGCCCTTGCCGCTGCGCTCATTGGTCATCTCAAGCCCTCACCGTTATCTACAAAGTACCTGCCCTAGACAGGTTTGTAACATTCTTTGTTGTCGCGAATCAACTCCCATGAAGCCATTCCGTGCAAGGATACCGGTTGAATTCAGGGGTTTATGACGTATCTGGGCTGTTTTTTATGGCCTGCCGGCCGTGCCCGTTTCGGACCGGTCAGCTAGACTGATGTACTGCTGCCCTTGCGACGCTCCAGGATTTCATCAATCAACCCGTATGCCTTGGCAGCTTCTGCACCCATGAAATTATCACGTTCCGTGTCCAGCTGGATTTTTTCCAGAGGCTGACCGGTGTGGCTGGCAAGGATCTGGTTGAGTTTTTCTCGAATCAGGAGAATTTCCCTGGCGTGTATGTCGATATCTGTCGCCTGTCCCTGAAACCCGCCGAGCGGCTGGTGAATCATCATGCGCGAATGCGTCAGGCAGACACGCTTGCCACTGGCGCCACCGGCAAGCAGCAGTGCGCCCATACTGGCCGCCTGGCCGATGCACATGGTGCTGACGTCCGCCTTGATAAACTGCATGGTGTCATAAATCGCAAGGCCGGCCGTGACCGAACCGCCGGGTGAATTGATGTAGAGATGGATGTCCTTGTCCGGGTTCTCTGATTCGAGGAACAGCAACTGGGCGACCACGACATTGGCCATGTAATCCTCGACCGGTCCTACCACAAAAACCACTCTTTCCTTGAGTAGCCGTGAGTAGATGTCGTAGGAGCGTTCTCCGCGCGCTGTCTGCTCGACAACGATAGGCACCAGATTCAATGCCCGTGTATCCAATGCGCTATTCATAGGGTTTTTATCGGACATGCATGTTTATCCTTGAGATTGTTTGGCTTGTTCAACGAGGTCACCGAATGACATCACGTTATCGGAAATATCCACACCGCCATGCTCCATAATCCATTCAACGGCCTGGTCCTCGATGACAGAAGATTGCACGCCGGACAACATTTCCTGGTTGCCGTAGTACCACTGTACGACCTCTTCGGGCTTTTCATAGGATGCTGCGATATTGTCAACGACCTCGCGCACCCGCTCCGGATCCAGCTGGATCTGGTTCTGCTTGACGATCTCGGAAACGATGACGCCGAGTTTTACCCGTCTTTCCGCCTCAGTCTGCAATGCGGAAGTATCCGCAGCGACGTTGCCTTTTCGGTCGCGCAATTCCTGCATTTCATTATCGACCAGCTGCTTCGGCACTTCGACGGGATTGTTCTTCAGCAGCCCCGAGAACACCTGGCTCTTCAGGCTGGATGAAACCAGGCCCTTGAGCTCGCGCTGCATGTTGCCGGTGATTTCCGCTTTCAGCGCGTCCATACCCCCTTCAGCTATCCCGAAAGCCCTGGCAAAGTCATCATTCAGTTCCGGAAGTTCCATTTCCGAGACCTGGTGTACCTTCACCCGGAAGGCGGCCGTCTTGCCAGCGACCTCGGTGCCAGGGTAATTGTCCGGGAATGTAACCTCGATAGATTTTTCATCGCCCGCGGAAACCCCGCTCAACTGTTCCTCGAAGCCCGGTATCATGCTGTCTGAACCCAGCACGAGCGGCATATTCTCGGCCTTGTTGCCGGCAAATGTCTCGCCTTCGATACGGCCTTCGAAGTCAATTATGACCTGGTCGCCCGGTGTGGCAGCACGTTCCACCGCCGTCCAGGTTGCGCGCTGCTTGCGCAGGTTTTCCAGCATCTCGCTGATATCGTTCTCGTTGATATCCACCACGGGGCGGTCGACCCTGAAACCGTAATTGACCTGACCTGTCAGTTCCGGAAAGACCTCGAAATTGACGACGTATTCGAAAGGTTTTCCGGGCTGCGTGTCTATCGGTTCGATGCTGGGTTCGCCCGCCGGGCGAATGCTCTCCTGCGCCATTGCCTCCTGCAGTGTTGAGTTCAGAACCTGCTGAATAACTTCCGCACGAATCTGCTTGCCGTACTTCTGTTGCACGACCCGCAGAGGGACCTTGCCGGGGCGAAACCCGGCCAGGCGCACAGTCCGGGTCATTGACTCCAGTCGCGAGCTAACCTCAGCATCCACACGTTCGGCAGGCACCTGCACCGTCATGCGTCGCCCCAGCCCCCCTGTATTTTCCAAAGACACTTCCATTTCATTACCTCATTTTCGATTTGTCGGCCCGTACACCCGGATGCCCGCAATGACCGTGTCAGAGCCCTTTTTGGATGCGCAGAATCTGGCTGCATCCCGCCGGGTATGCGAAAGAAGAGACTCGAACTCTCACGGGTTGCCCCACTGGCACCTAAAGCCAGCGCGTCTACCAATTCCGCCACTTTCGCCCGGGAACATCGACCTGCTGCCAGACCGGCTAACACAGCCGGAAAGTGTAACGGTGTGCGGAGTGTTTGCGCACCCCCGTTTTTTTCGCTCATCTGCAACCAGGTCGGGTTGTGCAGGTGATTGTAGAAAATAAAAAACCCGCACGGGTGCGGGCTGATTTGGTGGGCCGTGTAGGAATCGAACCTACAACCAATGGATTAAGAGTCCACTGCTCTACCAATTGAGCTAACGGCCCTGAATTCGTGTTATTCCACCACAGCGGTCTGCCGGCTTCAAGCGTCTGACTTTGATACCGGCGGCTGTTGCTGTGATCAAAATGGGGTGGACGATGGGACTCGAACCCACGACGACTGGAATCACAATCCAGGGCTCTACCAACTGAGCTACGCCCACCATTAAGCTACTGTATATCAAAAATATATCAAAAACTTTCCGCCAATCATTTGGCGCGCCCGGCAGGACTCGAACCTGCAACCGTCGGCTTAGAAGGCCGGTGCTCTATCCGGTTGAGCTACGGGCGCCAGGTAAGTGCCCGGACTGCAGCACCCGTGTGCTGTCCTCATTGGTCGGGGTAGAGAGATTCGAACTCCCGACATCCTGCTCCCAAAGCAGGCGCGCTACCAGGCTGCGCTATACCCCGTTCTCTGCATACCGACTGCCGGCGGTCACGCAAATGCCGCCCTGCTGAGCGCGACGATAATACGTGCTACCCGGGAAGTGGTCAAATACCATTGCATCGGGCCAGACATCCCCGCGTGCGACTGCCGGCTTGTGGCCGGCAGAGGACCTGGTAGTCACGGGAAGCATGGTGTGTAGTTGTCCTTGGGGATGGCGGCGTGCGAGAATCGCGCCTTCATTTCACAACTGTCAATACGACATTAATGACCGCCAAACTGATTGATGGCAAGGGTATAGCAGCCGGGGTGCGCCGCTCCGTCAGGACCCGGGTAGAGGCACGCCGCAAGAACGATCTGCGTATCCCCGGGCTGGCGGTCGTTCTGATAGGCCAGGACCCCGCTTCGGAAATCTATGTGCGCAACAAGCGCAAGGCCTGTGACGAGGCCGGCATCATCTCGCACTCGTATGACCTGCCCTGTGAAACATCGGAGTCGCAATTACTGGGTCTGATCGACGAACTCAATAACGATGCCACCATCGACGGCATCCTGGTCCAGTTTCCCCTGCCAGCGCACATTGACGCAGACAAGGTGACGGAGCGGATTCGCCCGGACAAGGATGTCGACGGCTTCCATCCCTACAATATCGGGCGGCTCGCCCTGCGGCGCCCGTCACTGCGTTCCTGTACCCCGCGAGGGGTGATCACCCTGCTGGAGCACACCAGCGAAACATTCTACGGGCGTGAAGCCGTGGTGGTGGGGGCCTCCAACATCGTCGGGCGCCCCATGGGGCTGGAACTGCTGCTGGCAGGCTGCACGGTCACCACCTGCCACCGTTTCACCCGCGACCTCGAGCACCACGTCAGCCAGGCGGATATCCTGGTGGTGGCCGTCGGCAAACCCGGCGTGGTTTCCGGGACCTGGGTAAAACCCGGTGCCACGGTCATCGACATCGGGATCAACCGCAGGGAAGACGGCAGCCTGGTGGGGGATATCGAGTTTGACCCGGCCTATGAGCGCGCGGAATGGATTACACCGGTTCCCGGTGGCGTCGGCCCCATGACAGTTGCCACGCTGCTGGAGAACACGCTGTTCGCGGCAGAGGAACTGCACGCATAGAAAAAAGCGGCTAGCGCCGCCGCCAGGTCGTGCCGCCGGCACTGTCCTCCAGCACGATGCCATAACCCTCCAGTTCATCGCGCAGGCGATCTGCTTCCGCCCAGTCTTTTTGCTCTCGGGCGCTGATGCGGCGTCCGATCAGGGCTTCTACCGCCGCCTCGGTAAGATCTTCGGCAGCTGTGTCCTGTACCGTCGCGGCTTCGCGCAGGTAGCTTTCCGGTTCAACCTGCAACAGGCCCAGGATGCCGCCCAGCCGGTGCAGGCAGCCGGCAAGCCTGCCGGCAAGTCCGGTGTCCGTTTCCCTGCATTTGTTGATCTCCCGAGCCATTTCAAACAGCACCGCGATGGCTTCCGGGGTGTTGAAATCATCATCCATCGCCGCGTGGAAGGCCGTTGTGTAGCGCTCACATTCCGGTCCGGGGGGCGCGAATGGTGCCAGGCCGCGCAGGGCGGTATACAGCCGTGTCAGTGAGGCCTTGCCCTGTTCCAGGTTGTCCTGTGAATAGTTCAGCGGGCTGCGGTAATGGCTGGCGAGGATGAAATAGCGCACGTCCTCCGCCCGGTAGCGTTTGAGGATTTCCCGAACGGTAAAGAAGTTCCCCAGCGACTTGGACATCTTCTCGTCGTCAACGCGCACGAAGCCGTTGTGCATCCAGTAATTCACAAAGGGTTCGCCGGTGGCGGCCTCGGACTGCGCGATCTCGTTTTCATGATGCGGGAATTTCAGATCCATGCCGCCGCCGTGAATATCGAAATGTGCGCCCAGGCAACCGGTTGACATGGCAGAACACTCGATGTGCCAGCCTGGCCGCCCGTCACCCCAGGGGGAGTGCCAGCTGGGCTCGTCCGGTTTCACGGTCTTCCAGAGAACGAAGTCGAGCGGGTCACCCTTGGCGTTGTCCACGGCAACCCGCGCACCCGCCTGCAACTCGTCCAGCTGCTTTCCGGAAAGGCGGCCGTAACTGTCAAAGTGACTGACATCGTAGTAAACATCACCGTTGCCACCCTGGTAGGCGTAGCCCTTGTCCATCAGCTTGCCAATCATTTCCACGATGCTGTCCATGGACGATGTCGCCCTGGGTTCGATGTCCGGCGGCAGCACCCCCAGTGCCGCGGCGTCCTCGTTCATGACGTCGATGAACCTGTCCGTCAGCGCCTGTATATCCTCGTGGTTTTCGTTGGCGCGCTGGATGATTTTGTCATCAACGTCGGTAATGTTGCGCACGTAGGTAACGTCATAGCCCGCTTCGCGGAGGTATCTGACAACCACATCGAATACCACCATGACGCGTGCGTGGCCAAGATGGCAGTAGTCATAAACCGTCATGCCGCAGACATACATGCGGACCTTGCCCGGCTCGATGGGTTTGAAGATATCCTTGTTACCGGTAAGCGTATTGAAGATTTTCAGCATCGCGAGTTCTCTTGGTTATGGCCGCGCGGGAACGTGTTCTCTGCTGATCCTGCAGCAACAGCAGGTCAGTATCCCGGGGTCCACCCTGTAGTCCGGCGCATGGCGCGGCCATGGTAACGGAAAGCCGGGCTGGCGACAAAGCTCCTGCATGGCTATACCGGGCTTGTAAAGACGACGGAAGCTTATATGATGGGCGTATTTTATCCCGCGCACATGGAGACTGAAATGAAACAACTACTTGGCATGATGCTGACCATGGCTATCGGCATGCTGCCCGCAGCAGGCTATGGCACTGAAGATCAATCCACCACAGAAGGAGCAGGCATGGTTACCATCACACTCGAGACCAGTAAGGGCGACATCAAGATTGAACTCGATGCAGAAAAGGCACCGGCCACAGTGGCCAATTTCCTCGAATACGCCAGGGCCGGGCACTACGACAACACGATTTTCCACCGGGTCATCGCCGGTTTCATGATCCAGGGCGGCGGCTTTGACACCAGCATGAATCAGAAACCAACCAATTCGCCCATCAAGAACGAGGCGGACAATGGCCTGAAAAACCTCAGTGGTACAATCGCCATGGCGCGTACCAGCGACCCGCATTCCGCAACGGCCCAGTTCTTTATCAATGTCAGTGACAATGCCTTCCTGGATTTCAAGTCTCCGACACCGCAGGGCTGGGGTTACACCGTTTTCGGCAAAGTGACCGACGGCATGGATGTCGTCAGGTCCATCGAAAAAGTCCAGACCGGGAACAAGTCCGGCCACCAGGATGTGCCGTTGACGGATGTGATCATCACGAAGGTCACGATCGACGAATAGCGACGCTTCCCGATGCCGGGCACGCTGTTTATATCTGATCTACACCTTGACCCGGAACGCCCTGCCGTCACGGCATTGTTTCTCGAGTTCCTTGCGACGCGGGCACGGCAGGCGGATGCCGTCTATATCCTCGGCGACCTGTTCGAGGCCTGGATAGGCGACGATGACGAAACGCCGCTGAACCTCGAGGTGATCCAGGGCATCAGGATGTGCGTGGCTGCGGGCACACCGGTCTTCGTGATGCACGGCAACCGTGACTTCCTGCTGGGAGACCGGTTTGCCGGGCAGAGTCGTTGCCTCCTGCTCGCTGATCCCGCACGCATTGACCTCTATGGTATCCCCACCCTGCTGATGCACGGCGACCTGCTGTGCACCGATGACACGGAATACCTGGCATTCAGGGACAGGGTGCGTGACAGCGGCTGGCAGACGGAACTGCTGGCAAAGCCGCTAACGGTGCGCCGGGAGATGGCTGCGGAGATGCGCAGGAGCAGCAGGGAAAAAACCGCTGGCAAGCCGGAATCAATCATGGATGTAAACCCGGCGGCAGTGCTGGACACCATGACGCAGCACGCCGTCCTGCAGCTGATCCACGGGCATACCCACCGGCCCGGCGTGCATGCGCTGCAGATCGCAGGGCAGCCGGCCAGACGCTACGTGCTCGGAGACTGGTACGACCAGGGCAGCATGCTGGAATGCAACCGGGACGGCTGTCGACTGCATGAACTCAGACTGTAGGGTATTCTGTTAGCCGCCGGGACGGAATCTTTCATATCCATCCGGGAGTGCAAACAGGCCTGCCGCAACAGTTTCGCCTTCCCGGAAATCCACCAGTGTGCGCCGGTAACCGGACTCGTCCCACTCGCTGATTGGCAGGCCGTGGCGCAAATGCCGAGCGGGCGTGTAGACATAGCGAGACAGGAAACAGGGTGTCTGCCTCTCCTCTGGCACCGAGGCCATATCGCTGAACTGGCGATTTGCCAGTGCGGTCGCATACTCCGCTAGTGCCACGCTGACCTGCTCCAGCAGGCCCGGTGCCACGACGGCGTGATAGCATACCGTACCACTGGCGAGGAAGCGGATATACTCCGGCTGCTTTCCTGCGATTTCCGGTGCGGCTGGATCGATATCGCGCTCCTCGCTCAGCACGATTGCTTCCGGCGCTGCAGCCGCAGCCGGGTAGTTACCGATGACGAGGATGCTCTGATCCTCGTGACTGACACTGTAGACAGTCTGTGTGTTGCGCTCCATCAGCATGAAATCACTTGCATCATAGCCATCATCGAAACGCAGAAACTGCTCATTGACAAGTATGCGCAGCGGGTAGGGTTCCACGCCTGCTTCCTGCTCCTGATAAGTCAGCAGGGTAACTGTGGCCTGATCCTGGCTTTCCCCGTGCGGTTGTGTACACCCCGTAGCCAGCAGCACAAGTGGCAGCGCGAGCAGCCGCACTGTGAAGACCGGGCCTCGCGGCGTGCCGTTCATGCGCCGGTACCCGCCATTTTGCCGAGCATGTCGATTTCCTCCTGGGAAAACCCGGCCTGTCTTCTGGCCGAAGGGTTAAGGGGCATGGTGTTGTGACCGGGCAGGTACTGTCGCAGCACGTCTGCAAATGTCTTAACGGGGTCCAGTCCCCGCTGCTGGCAAACATAACGGAACCAGCGGCTTCCTGCGAGGACATGACCTATCTCGTCATCGAGAATCCGGCCCAGGATGACCGCACTCCGCTCATCTCCTGCCTGTTGCAGACGTTCTATCATTGTCGGGGTGACATCCAGGCCGCGGGCTTCCAGTACCCTGGGAACCAGCGCCATGCGCAGCAACACATCATCCGCTGTCTTGCAGGCCATTTCCCAGAGGCCGTTATGGGCCGGGAAGTCACCGTAGGCGTGGCCGGTATCCTGCAGGCGCCGGGATAGCAGTTGATAATGCAGCGCTTCATCCTCGGCAACGCCGACCCAGTCGCTGTAGAAATCCGCCGGCAGGTCGCGAAAACGGTACACGGCATCCCATGCGAGGTTGATGGCGTTGAACTCAATGTGCACCAGTGCATGCAGAAACGCTGCCTGCCCCGCCGGCGTGGTGAGCTTGCGGCGCTTGACCTGTGACGGGTGCACCAGTGCAGGTTTCTCGGGACGTCCCGGAACTGCAATCGGCGCCGGTGATTTGTCTGCCGCGAGTGAACAGCGGTCTGCCCGCCACAATGCGGCCACCTGCCGGGTAAGCGCGACTTTTTCATCCGGATCGCGAACGGCGATACACTCGCGGGCGCGGTCAAACAGGCTCTCCATCAGTGTGACAAGCCCCCCTACCCTGCGGCGACCGCCGCCAGCCCGCGTCCCAGGTCAAGGCGCAGGTCCGTGGTGTTTTCCAGGCCAACCGCCAGTCGAATCAGTCCCTCGGAGATGCCTGCCGCCTGGCGCTGCTCCGGCGCCAGCCGGCCATGGGTGGTGGTCGCGGGATGGGTAATTGAGCTTTTGGCATCACCAAGGTTGGCGGTGATGGAGAAGATGCGAGTGGCATCAATGAATTTCCAGGCTTCCGCCCTGCCGCCCTGCAGCTCGAACGAAACAATGCCGCCAAAGCCGTCCTGCTGGCTGGCTGCCAGCGCATGCTGCGGGTGAGAGGCGAGTCCCGGATGAAACACCCGCGCCATACCGGGCTGCTGTTCCAGCCACAGAGCGAGCTCCAGCGCGCTGGTGCTGTGCGCCTGCATGCGCAGCGCCAGGGTCTCCAGTCCCTTCAGGAATACCCACGCATTAAACGGGCTCATGCACGGGCCTGCCGTGCGCAGAAAGCCGTAGACATCCTTGCCGACGCGTTCGGCGTCACCCACCACGGCGCCACCGATACAGCGGCCCTGCCCGTCCAGATACTTGGTTGCGGAGTGAATCACGATGTCCGCACCCAGCGCCAGTGGTCGCTGCAGGGCGGGCGTACAGAAACAGTTGTCCACTGCCAGCAGGCAGTCATTGTCCCGTGCCAGTGAAGCGAGTTGCGCGATATCCGCTATATCCGTCAGCGGGTTCGACGGGGTTTCCAGGAACATCAGGCGCGTTTCAGGACGGATTGCCGCTTCCCATGCCACCAGGTCGGTCAGGGACACAAAACTTGTCTCTATCCCGAACCGCGCCAGGTAGGTCGAGAACAGTACGGTTGTCGTACCGAAAATGCTGCGGGAGGAGACAATGTGATCGCCCGCCTGCAGCAGACCGGCACAGGTCGCCAGTATCGCAGCCATCCCGGACGCGGTGGCGACACAGCTTTCCCCCCCTTCCAGTGACGCCAGTCGTTCCTCGAATGTCCTGACGGTGGGATTGGTGAAGCGCGAGTAGATATTCCCCGGCTGGTCACCGGCGAACCTGGCAGCGGCTTCCGCTGCGCTTCCGAACACGTAACTGGATGTCGGGAAGATGGCTTCCGCATGCTCGCCTTCCGGGGTGCGCCGCTGTCCGGCGCGTACTGCGCGTGTCTCGAAACTGAACTCGTCATATGCTGGCATGATCACTCCCCCGGCCCTTCCGGATATTGCGCTTGCGGTTTTCCATACAGGCAAAAAAAAACCCGCTTTCAGCCAAACGAAAGCAGGTGCCGTCGCTTTAGCTGTATTTGTGAGGCGCCCGCAAGCTGAAATCAAATCGGCGCAATTACACTACCACCCTAGTCGAGGCACGGTTGCCCGTCAATATGGCATGCCGCCCTCTCAGGCGCTGTTATGCAGGTCGATCACTTCATCGTCACTCTTGCGGCGGTCATGCTTGGCCGCATCGCTGCGGGATGCCTGCAGGTCACTGAGGTAGTCGTCACCGATATCACCGGTAATGTACTCTCCGGTAAAGACGGATGCATCAAAGCTGTTGATGACGGCGTTGCCCTTCTTGACCGCATCGATCAGGTCATCGAGGTCCTGGAATACGAGCCAGTCCGCACCGATTTCCCTGCAGACCTCTTCCTCGGTACGCCCATGGGCAATCAGTTCGTTGCAATTCGGCATGTCGATGCCGTACACGTTGGGGTGCCGCACGGGCGGTGCAGCCGAGGCGAAATAGACCTTGCGGGCACCGGCGTCCCGTGCCATTTCGATAATCTGCGAGGACGTCGTGCCGCGTACGATGGAGTCATCAACCAGCAGGACATTCTTGCCGCTGAACTCCAGGTCGATGGCGTTGAGCTTCTGGCGCACGGACTTCTTGCGCTGCTGCTGGCCGGGCATGATGAAGGTGCGCCCGATATAGCGGTTCTTGATGAAACCTTCGCGGTACTTGATGCCGAGGTTGTTGGCCAGTTGCATGGCGGAGGTGCGACTGGTGTCGGGGATCGGGATCACCACGTCGATGTCATGGTCGGGCCAGACGCGGTGGATCTTTTCCGCCAGTTTGTCTCCCATGCGCAGGCGCGCCTTGTACACGGACACATTGTCGATAATGGAATCGGGCCTTGCCAGGTAAACGTACTCGAAGATGCAGGGTGACATGATCGGGTTTTCCGCGCACTGCTGGCGGTAAATTTTCCCGTCCAGCGATATGAATATTGCTTCACCCGGTGCGACATCGCCAATCAGTTCGAAACCCAGCACGTCCAGTGCGACACTTTCCGAAGCCGCCATATACTCGGTACCCGCCGGTGTTTCCCGCTTGCCATATACCAGCGGGCGAATCCCGAAGGGATCGCGGAACGCAACGATGCCGTAACCGGTGATCATCGCGACCGCGGCGTAGGCGCCGCGACAGCGTTTGTGCACCGCTGCCACGGCGTTGAAGATATCCCCCACTTCCATGTGCAGCTTGGCGAACCGCTGCAGCTCATGGGCGAGGACGTTCAGCAGCACCTCGGAGTCCGAGTCTGTGTTGATCTGCCGCAGGTCCTCGCGAAACAACTCCTGTTTCAGCTTTTCCGCATTGGTAAGGTTGCCGTTATGGGCCAGGCTGATGCCGTAGGGCGAGTTGACATAGAACGGCTGCGCCTCGGCAGAGCTTTCACAGCCGGCAGTCGGGTAGCGTACATGCCCGATGCCCATATTACCGAACAGGCGCAGCATGTGCCGGGTATGAAAGACGTCGCGTACCAGGCCGTTACTCTTGCGCAAGTGCAGGCGCTGTCCGTCGGAGGTGATGATGCCCGCCGCGTCCTGACCGCGATGCTGCAATACCGTCAGGCCGTCGTAGATTGCCTGGTTAACAGTACCATGGGCAACTACGCCAATGATGCCACACATAGTCTATCCTCTGTAGCGGCCTGCGACCCTGGCTACGCGTAGGAGATGCTGGAGGCGATCTCTGCGGGCAAGAAGTTGCGCATCCACAACGCCAGTTCCTCGAAGTAACCAAGCAGCTGGGAATCCTGCCACCAGGGATCCTGCGGGATGGGCGTGAGTCCGGCAAGCATGACCAGGATGGCGACAATGACCGCGCCGCGCGCGACACCGAAAACAATTCCCAGCATCTTGTCCGTGCCGCTGAACCCGGTCCGCTCGACAAGCATGCTCACCAGGAAGTTGATCAGGGTACCCAGCAGCAGGACACAGATAAACAGCAGTGCAAAGGCGGTGATCTTCTGGGCAGAAGGGACCTGGATCCACTGGGCCAGCCAGGTGGCCAGTTCTTCGTAGAAAGCCATCGCCACCCAGAGTGCAACCAGCCAGGTGGCCAGTGCCAGTGCTTCCCTGACAAACCCACGGAACAGACTGAGTATCGCGGAAAGGACAATCAACGCCAGTATCACCACATCAATCCAGGCCATCGTCATAGTCACCTCTGAATGTGTGAGCGCGGAACGCCCAGTCCCCTGACTTCAAATGAAATTATTACAGGCCACCTATTTTAGCAGAACACCGGCGGATACCGCCATGTTGAACCGGTCCCGCTAGCCCGGATACTCGATGACGATCCCTTTGATCTTCTGCTGCGTCGCCAGTCGGGAATTTTGCTGTTCCGCACTGGTACGGGAAGCGGCAGGCCCCACGAGCACACGATAGACCTGTGCCTTGCCGATATTGATTGCCTGCAGCCGGGTTGTATGACCTGCTGCCTGCAGCCGGTCACGCAGACCTTCGGCATTCATCTTCTGGCTGAAACTGCCTACCTGGATGTACCAGCCCGGTGGTGGAACAGGGACTGTTTCGGTCTTCTTCACAGGTGCTACGGCTGGCGGTGGTGAGGGCTGTGCCGGGGGAGGCGCGGCCGTTACGGGTGCAGGGGGCTGCGCAACTGGCGGCGCGACCGCCGCTGCCACAGCGGGTTCCTCGGGCTCTTCCGGCTCCCCGGATTCCATCGGTTCAACTTCCCCTGCCTCCGGTGTTTCAACCGGTGGCAATGCAAGCTCCATGTCAGCCCCGTAATCCATCCGTGGCGGTTCGGGCATGCTGTGGCTGCGCGGTGACCATTCGTCGTCCGGGCCTTCCAGGATGATCGGGATAAAAATGACGGCCAGTGACACGAGAACGATGGCGCCAACCAGTCTCTGTTTCAGTTTCTGCTCCATAGCGGCTCGGCGTATTGAGAGGTTACCAGGCGAGCTGCAGCTCACAGGCGAAGACTATACATGACATGCCATTGCCTCCGCCACGGTAATAAACGAACCGCAGACAACCACCCTGTCACCGGCAGCAGCGTGCGAGCGTGCATAACGGCAGGCAGCGGCCACGCTCGGGAAATCATGCGCATCACTGACCCCCGGTGGTAGCATTTTTCGCAGCTCAACGGCGGGCAGTCCGCGTTCCACATCGAGGCTGGCAAGGCACCAGTGGTCCACTGTGTGCACCAGTGACTCCATGAAAGCAGCCACGTCCTTGTCTTTCAGCATTCCCAGGACCAGCCAGGTGCGACCGCCAGCCGGGACTTCTTCCAGCGTTTGCGCCAGGCGCCGGCCACTGGCCGGGTTATGGGCCACATCCAGTATCACGTCCAGCACGCCCGGCAGGACCTGGAAACGCCCTGGCAGCGTGACGGATCGCAGTCCCTGTTCGATAGCCTGCCGCTGAACGGGAAAGCGCTCATGGAGCGACTCCAGCGCCATCAGCACCCCGGCTGCATTATCAAACTGCTGCACGCCGGCAAGTGCGGGCGGCGGCAGTTGCCGGTAGCAGCTGTCAGGGCCCTGCCAGTTCCAGGCGGCCCCGGTAAGCGTGCAGGAAAACTGCTGACCCAGTGAAAACCATCTCGCACCCAGATCGGCAGCGGTTTTTTCCAGGCTGGCGGGCGGCTCCGGATCGCTGCAGATGGCCGGCCTGCCACGGCGAAAAATGCCGGCCTTCTCATGCCCGATCGTCTCCCGGTCGGCACCCAGCCAGGCGCTGTGATCTATATCGATAGAAGTGACCAGGGCTGCATCGGGGTCGATGATGTTAACGGCATCCAGCCGACCGCCCATGCCGACTTCCAGCAGGGTGATATCCAGATCCACCGCAGCAAACAGGTACAGCGCCGCCAGCGTGCCAAACTCGAAATAGGACAGCGTTTCCTGTCCCCGGGACTGATCCACGCACTCGAAGGCGCGACACAGTTCGCCATCAGTTGCCAGATGTCCGCAGATGCTGATGCGCTCGTTGTAGCGCAGCAAATGCGGCGAGGTGTAACTCCCGACCCGGTACCCTGCCGCACTCAGGATGGCAGCGAGCAATGCCACGCTGGAACCCTTGCCGTTGGTGCCGGCGATCGTAATGACGCCATAATCCGGCTGAAGCAGCCCCATCCGGTCCGCAACCGCGGCAGCTCGTTCCAGGCCGAGGTCTATCTTTTGCGGGTGCAGGGTTTCCTGCCAGGCAAGCCATGCAGGCAGTGAGTCAAAGCGGGGCATCGCCGGGAGTGTGCTTGTCGGTGCGCGACCGAAGGCGCGTCGAACCTGCCGGGTCAGCTAGAGACGGGCAGGTGCATGAGCATGGACAGGAGGTTGGCTATTTTCTCGCGCATATCACGCCGATCGACAATCATGTCGATTGCTCCATGTTCCAGCAGGAATTCGCTGCGCTGGAATCCTTCCGGCAGGGTTTCCCGCACTGTCTGCTCGATGACGCGCGGGCCAGCAAAGCCGATGAGGGCCTTTGGCTCGGCAATATTGATGTCCCCGAGCATGGCAAAGCTGGCCGAAACGCCGCCCATGGTGGGGTCTGTCAGCACCGAGATATAGGGTATGCCGGCTTCAGAGAGCTTTGCCAGGGCGGCGCTGGTCTTGGCCATTTGCATCAGCGAGAACAGGGCTTCCTGCATCCGGGCGCCGCCGCTGGCGGAGAAGCAGATCAGGGGCCTGTTCTCCTGCAGGCAATAACTGGCCGCCCGGATGAAACGTTCGCCGACCACGGCGCCCATGGAACCTCCCATGAACCTGAATTCAAAGGCGGTGGCAACGACCGGAATATCGTGCAGGCTGCCCTGCATGGCAATTAGTGCATCTTTCTCGCCGGTGACTTTTTGTGCCTGGCTGAGACGGTCCTTGTATTTTTTGCTGTCCCTGAATTTCAGGGCATCAATCGGCTCAAGCTCGGCGCCGATTTCCCGGGATGTATTCTCGTCCAGGAACATTTTCAGGCGCAGGCGAGCACCGATCCGCATGTGATGGCTGCATTTGGGGCAGACATCCAGGTTACGCTCCAGTTCTGACCGGTACAGGATGGCGCCGCAACCATCGCAGCGGATCCACAGTCCTTCCGGCACGGTGCGCTTGTTGCCACCGACAGTACGAATCTTGGACGGGACGAGTTTGCTAAACCAGCTCATGGTTGGGATTGTACCTGCAGATGCCGTTCGAACAAAAACAAATGCCGGTCAGCGTCAGCCTGCGGCATCCATTGCCGCCCGCAATTCAGCCACAATACCCGCGACCTGCGCCGGTATGGCTGCCGGCTGATCGGCAAACTCGGCCACCTTGCTGACCAGGACACTGCCGACGACCACGGCATCCGCGATTTGTGCCACTTGCGCCGCTGAGGCACCGTCACGAATACCGAAACCCACACCTACCGGCAATTGCGTGTGCTGGCGGAGTTCCGCCAGCTTCGCCTCAACGGCCTGCACGTTGAGGCGGTTGGCACCCGTCACACCCTTGAAGGATACGTAATAAAGGAAGCCGCTGGCCATCTCCCCCACCTTGCGCATGCGCTCGGAATCGCTGGTTGGCGCCAGCAGGAAAATAGTGTCAATGCCGTTTTCCCGGAATGCCCCGGCGAGTTCGGCCGCCTCTTCCGGCGGCATGTCCACGGTCAATACGCCATCCACTCCGGCTGCAGCAGCGGCCTGTGCGAAGTGGGCGTAGCCCCAGACTTCAATCGGGTTGAGATAGCCCATCAGGATGACCGGTGTGGTGCTATCCTGCGCGCGGAATTCACGCACCATGTCCAGCACCCGGTGCAGGGTGATATGGTGCCTGAGCGCGCGTTCGCAGGCAGCCTGGATCACGGGCCCGTCGGCCATGGGATCGGAAAACGGCACGCCGATTTCCAGCATGTCGGCACCGGCCTGCACCATGGCATGCAGCAGCGGTACCGTCACGTCAGGTTGCGGGTCACCCGCGGTAACAAAAGGAACCAGTGCCTTGCGCCGGCGAGATTTCAGATCGGACATGCATGCGGCTATGCGGCTCATACCTGTATGCCCTCCAGCGCTGCTATCGTATGGACATCCTTGTCGCCACGACCTGACAGGTTCACGACGATGATCTTGTCCTCGTCCATGCCAGCCGCCAGGCGGGTCGCATAGGCTAGCGCGTGACTCGATTCGAGAGCCGGCATGATTCCCTCTACCCGGGTGAGCTGGTGAAACGCCGCCAGTGCCTCGGTGTCAGTCACTGCGGCATACTGTGCTCGCCCGGTGTCCTTCAGCCAGGCATGTTCCGGACCGACACCGGGATAATCAAGACCGGCGGAGATGGAATGGGTCTCGATAATCTGGCCATCGCTGTCTTCCATCAGGTAGGTACGATTACCATGCAGCACCCCGGGACTGCCGGCACAAAGCGGTGCCGCATGCCGGCCCGTTTCAATGCCGTCACCGCCACCTTCGACGCCATGCAGGGCAACGCCCGCATCATCGATAAACGGGTGGAACAGGCCGATGGCGTTGGAACCGCCACCGACGCAGGCAACTAGCGCGTCCGGCAGCCGCCCTGCCTGTTCCAGGATCTGGCTGCGGGTTTCCCGGCCGATGACGGCCTGGAAATCCCTGACCATGGCCGGATAGGGATGGGGACCGGCAACCGTGCCGATGATGTAGAAGGTGTTGTCGACGTTGGTTACCCAGTCGCGCATTGCCTCGTTGAGGGCATCCTTGAGTGTTTTTGATCCCGATGAGACCGAGACAACCTCGGCGCCGAGCAGGCGCATGCGATAGACGTTGATTGCCTGGCGCCTGATGTCGGCTTCTCCCATATAGACCACGCACTCCATGCCGAGGCGCGCCGCAACTGTCGCCGAGGCGACGCCGTGCTGGCCGGCACCGGTTTCGGCGATAATCCGTTGCTTGCCCATGCGCTTCGCCAGCAGGGCCTGGCCGACCGTGTTGTTGATCTTGTGGGCGCCGGTATGGTTGAGGTCCTCGCGCTTGAGATAAATGCGCGCGCCGCCGGTTTCCCGGGTCAGCCGCTCGGCAAAATACAGTGGTGACGGACGCCCGACGAAATGCGCCAGATCGGCATCGAGTTCAGCCTGAAACTCGGGGTCCTTGAGGTATTTTTCGTATGCGGCAGTGAGTTCATTCAGTGGATGCATCAGTGTCTCGGCCACAAAACGGCCGCCATAGGGACCGAAATGGCCGCGTTCATCCGGCATATTTTCGGCTTTAGCTGCCTGTTCTTGCTTCACTGTTCCGCACCTCTCTCATGAATGCTTCGATTTTTTCTCTGGATTTAATGCCCTTGTCGCGTTCCACACCCGTGCTGACATCGACCGCGTAGGGTTTGACCGACCTGATGGCAGTGGCGACATTGCCGGGTGTCAATCCGCCAGCCAGGATAATCGGGACATGGGTAGGTTCGGGCACCTGCTGCCAGTCAAACGTGACTCCGCCGCCACCATGAATTTCGGGCTGCCAGGCATCCAGCAGGAAACCGGCAGCATCAGGATAGTCGGACACAAGGGATAATAAATCCGTTTCGCTTTGCATGGCGATTGATTTAATGAATGGCAGCCCAAAACAATTACATTGTTCATTGGTTTCCTGCCCATGAAACTGCAGCAGCCCCAATGGCACACTGGCGAGTACTTGCCGGACAAGGTCCGGCGTGGCGTTGACAAACAGCCCCGTCACGGTGACGAATGGTGCGACAACCGTGGCAATCCTGCGGGCCAGATCCAGTGTCACATGGCGCGGGCTTTTC
>Ga0210064_1000421_pt1 | contig 20424 bp, 15 predicted proteins | sample Muzzi_CordC_D2_FD_185531 | JGI IMG/M metagenome (GOLD analysis project Ga0210064, IMG submission 185531) | Wetland microbial communities from San Francisco Bay, California, USA, that impact long-term carbon sequestration - Muzzi_CordC_D2 (SPAdes) | ecosystem: Environmental > Aquatic > Marine >...
TCATTGCTGTGCCGTTAAACCGTGTTCATTCCGTTTCGCCCGGCACCCCCCTCTACAGACTTTTGTGTTTAAGTTTGTGAGAAACCCAGGCCGGCCTGACTGCTCAACAGGCCGGTCATTTGGTCTGCTGGCAATGGACGGCCGTAAATATAACCCTGGATTTCGTCACACTGTTCGGCCGCCAGGAATGCTTTCTGCTCCACTGTTTCAACACCCTCCGCTATTACCCGGAGGCCCATACTCTTGCCCATGGCAATCACGGCGCGGGCGATGGCCCGGTTACTGGAGTCTTGCGGGATATCCCTTATGAATGATCGGTCGATTTTCAGTCTGGAAACCGGCAGGCGCTTGAGGTGGGCCAAAGAAGAGTAGCCGGTTCCGAAGTCGTCAATGGCCAACTCGATCCCGCAGTCCCTCAGCCGCTGGAGAATATTGAACGAGCGCCCGTGCTGCTCCATGATAACACTCTCGGTAATCTCCAGCTCCAGCCAGTCCGGCTGGCAGCTGTTTTCCTCCAGGATCTGCGCTATGGTCGGTATCACCTTGTCATTTTTCAGCTGGTTCCCGGTGAGGTTGACGGCGATTCGTCCAGGATAGAGATCCGCATTGTGCCATGCCGTTATCTGCCTGCAAGCCGTCTGTAACACCCATCTGCCAAGTGGCAGGATGAGCCCGGTGTCTTCCGCCAAAGGAATAAATTTTGTCGGCAGCAACAGGCCCAGCTCCGGGTGCTGCCAGCGTACCAGTGCCTCCAGACCGATAAGCTTGCCGGTCAGCAGGTCAACCTGGGACTGGTAGTAAACGACAAACTGTTCTCTTTCCAGCGCGCGATGCAGGTGGGCCTCCATCAGTACCCGCTCAAAGGCGAGTTCGGTCATATCTGTCGTATAGAACTGAAAGTTGCTGCGTCCCTCGTGTTTCGCTTTGTACATGGCCGCATCGGCATTCCGCAACAGGATATCGGCGCTTTGTCCGTCCTGCGGATACAGACTGATTCCAATACTGGCAGAAACATAGAGTTCATGATCGTCATGCTTGACAGTGCGCTGCACGGAACGGATCAGCTTTTGCGCCATAGCCATAGCGTGTTGAGGCTTGTGCAGGGAACCCATAATGATGGTGAATTCATCACCACCGAGACGTGCCACGACATCCTCTTCCCGAAGGCAGTCCTGCAGGCGGCGGGCTACCGCTTTCAGAACGGCATCGCCCATGGTGTGGCCCAGACTATCATTGATCTGTTTGAATCTGTCCAGGTCGACGAACAGGACCGCCAGCTGAGTATCCTCACGGTGTACCTTTTTGATCGCCTGCCGCAGCCTGTCCAGGAATAACAGCCGGTTGGGCAAGCCGGTCAGTGCATCGTGATGAGCGAGTCGTTCAAGTGATAACTTCTGCTCCTCGAGCTGCTGCTGGACAGACAGGTGTCCGGTGATATCACGTGCGGTTTCGATAACACTGCGAACAGTCCCGTCTTCATGCAGTAGCGGTGTGGTAATCAGTTCCACATGTGACAGCCTGCCATCCGTCCCCGGGTGGTTGTGGACGACGGTAGCAGGCTGCCCCGATTCAATAACCTGCTTCAGGGGACAGGGATAATCTTTTCCACCACAAGGTGTAGTCAATCGGTGGGATACCTCATAACATTTTGGATTATCAATGTCGGCGACAAATTCGGGATTCACCGAAGCCCTTGCCGCTTTGTTCATCAGCTGTATGTTGCAATCCTCATCGATTACCATGATCGAGTCGTGCACACCGTCTATGACTGACTGCAGAAATTCCCGCTGTAGCCTCAGCTTGCGTTCCGCCTGCTTGCGTTCGGTGATATCCCGGTCTATACCCCGGTAACCGGCCAGATCCCCTTCCACATCGAAAAAAGGAACACCGCTTGTTTCCAATACAACCTCGTGACCATCGCTGTGCAGGTTGGCGTTTTCCAGAGAAGAAAATGGCGCCCTCTTCTCAGCAATGGCCCGGAACTTTTCTCCAATTATTCCGGCCTCCTCAGGCGACATGAAATCAAAAGGGGTATTCCCCAGCATATCTTCCGCAGCATGACCCAGAATTCTTTCCACCTGCGGACTGCAGTAGGTGTAGATCCCGTCGCTGTCGACTTCCCAAACGAAATCATCCGTTGTCTCCACCAGTGCCCGATATTTTTCCTCGCTGAGCCTTAACGCTTTTACGGCAAGCTTCTCTCTTGTGGTGTCAGTGATGATCCCCAGGTAACGTGATACTTTGCCATCAGCGTCACGTTCCACCACAGTTCGGCCATCTATCCAGCGCACATCACCATCGCGCGTCAGCAAGCGGTAAGCCTGCGTGAAGGATCTGCGTTGCCTCCCGGTGTACTCGCTTACCTCATGAATGACGCGTTCGAGATCATCCGGATGAATGATGTCGACGAATTTCGTTTTCCCCTCGACAAACTCTGTAACACGGTATCCCAGCAGGTCGACATTGTCGGAAACATAGTCAACCGGCCAGTCCGGTTCCGCTCTCCAGCAGAAGAAAATGGCAGGGCCGGCGGCCATGTAGGCATCTGCCAGCGACTGTCTGGTTTTGTGATTATCTCTTAACATTTACAAACTTACTCCAGATCCATATCCAGCCAGCGTTCAGGCTCGCATTGCTCCAACAGCGCGGTGGCAGACTGCCGGCGTTTGCAGGCTGTCAATGTTCTACGATCCGGAAAGGCGGCGCCATGCATTCTGGCCAGACGCAAATGGGCGGCGGGATCATTATAGTCGCTCAGCGATTCGACAACCCGGGCGGCGTGTTCCGGCTGGTTGCAGACCAACACCATGTCACAGCCTGCCTGCAGCGCCATGCGCGCCCGTTGCGGGTAATCGCCCGCCCACTCGGCACCTCCCATGCTCAGGTCATCGCTGAATATCACACCCTGAAAACCGAGCATCTGTCTGAGCACGCCGGTCAGCCATCGCCTCGAGAAGCCGGCAGGCTGTGAATCAATGTGAGGATACAACACGTGCGCGGCCATAATACCGTTCAAGCCGTTATGCATCAGACATTCAAAGGGAATCAGGTCTTTCATTTGCAGATCGGCCAGGGAGCGATCATCTTCCGGGAGGCTGTGATGCGAGTCGGCAACGACACCGCCGTGTCCGGGAAAATGCTTGCCGACGCTGGCCATGCCGGCCTGGTGCATACCGCGCTGGTAGGCCAGTGCAAGTTCTGTCACCACCTGCGGTTTGCGGTGGAAAGCCCGGTCACCGATCACGGCGGAAACCCCCAGGTCGAGATCCAGTACCGGTGCAAAACTCAGGTCGACACCCACCGAAAGAATTTCGCTGGCCATCAGCCAGCCGGCTTCCTGGGCCAGACGTAGTGCCTGATGATGATCCTTTTGGTAGATGGCACCCAGTCGGCCGGCCGGTGGCAGGCGGAAAAAACCGTCACGAAAGCGCTGTACGCGCCCGCCTTCCTGATCCACCGCGATCAACAGTGGCGGCTGGCGCAGCCGGTGTATGTCGTCGGCCAGCTGATGAACCTGTTCCGCCGACTCGTAATTGCGACTGAACAGAATCACACCACCCACTGCCGGGTGTTGAAGCATTTCCCGTTCTTCCGCTTGCAGTTCCAGACCCTGGACATCCACCATCACCGGTCCGATGCTCATTAATCCGACTCCTTAGCGTTTAAGAGGTTTCCGGGCAGTCATCCACACTGTGCCAGGCAAAGTATTGCCGGCCGCCGTTTGACCTTTGCATCGAATATATCGAAAAGGTCTCTCCCTGCAGGGTGACAGCTTGCGTATCGCTCGCCAGTACAGCAACGGGTGTTTCTGTGGGAGGCTCTGTCACAGTGCGCTGTGCCGCTTGCCGCAGCCGTTCGATTTCCTGGATCAGATCGTCTACCTGGCCGGACAGATACTCGACTTGCTGCTGCAGCTTGCGTTTGTGGCTGACGGGCATTTCCAGCACGTCTGCTGCGGCAATCTGCCCGCCGTCTTGTCTTTCAAGCGATGTAAGGTAGCGATTGCAGAAACTTCGCATATCCCGTTCAGGCAGATCGGTATTTTCGACCAGCAGCTGGTCGGCAAGGCTGCCTATATTGCGTACGGCGGCCGCTGGCGAATCGCCGTTGACCCGCGCCTGCTGATCGTGTGGCACAGCTTGCAGGTGCTTGTCTTCGCTTACCACGCCGAGCAGGGGTAGCTGCATTCCCAGGTAGAAGTTGGCCACTTCTCTGTAACTACCGTAACTATACCTTCCAATTGTATGATTAATTGACTTATTTACGACAACATGAATGTGATTTTCGACGTCTTCGGAATGCAGCAGCTTGAGCAGCGAATAAGCGTCAGGAAGCGATATCGGTGCCGGTGTAATCACCAGAATGACTTCCGGACTGACCTGCGCGAATGACAGCACATTGCCCGCCGCGCTGGTTGAAGAATCGATAAGCACGAAATCGTAATCGTCCAGCTGGGTCAGCGAAGCCGCCAGCTGATGAAGCTGCGCCGAGGTCAAGGCGGTTATCCAGTCGGTGCTGGAGTTGCCTGGCAGGATATCGAATCCCTGGCAGTTGTGGATCAGCACATCATCAAGCGCCACACCGTACAGTATCAGGTCCTTGAGGGTGCGCTGCAGTTCAAGTCCCAGCGACACGCTGACATTAGCCCCCCCTCCAGCGGCATCCAGCAGACACACACGCTGGCCGCGCCGCGCCAGCTGGGCAGCCAGGTTTATGCAAATAGTGGTTTTGCCAACGCCAGCCGTACCGCTGGTGACAGTAATGACTCTTGCCATGATGATTCGGGTGAATGTACCGGTCTGCTTGTGGACCGTTCAACAGACGCATCCTAGCACATCAACACGCTCATTCCTCAATCAATACCCGCAGGCCGGGCGCTACCCTGTCGAACAGCTCGATGATATCCTGATTATGCATCCGGACACAGCCATGTGAAGCCGGTTTACCCATCATCTCGCTGTCGGGGCAGCCGTGGATGTATATAAAACGCCGCATGGTATCGACGTCACCCAGACGGTTTTTACCCGGTTCCGCACCACACAGCCAAAGGATGCGGGTCAGTATCCAGTCGCGCTGCGGATTTCTGGCGGCCAGCGCCGGCGAATAACATTCTCCGGTCGGCCGTCGTGCGACAAATACGCTGCCACTTTCGCAACCCGCACCGATCTTTGCGCGTATCCGGTGCCAGCCACGCGGCGTTTTTTCGCTGCCCGACTGTTCGCCCGGGCCGTTTGCGGCAGTTGATACCGGATATTCGCCGGTGACCGCACCCTTCTCCCATAAGCGAAGGCGCTGTTCGGAAAGTTTTATATGGATGTAATTGTCTGACATCTGATGGCCGGCTGTTAGAGAGTCTGTTTGACTGCAATTGAAGTCAGGACACTGCTCCCTGGCGTCTGTCCAATTGCCCGTTGAATCATAATGGCCGTTTTCCATATTGATTAACTTAAACGTGTCATAAAATACTCTTCCTGTCGACCGGCTCGATATTTCAGTATCATTAGCGGTTATACAAGGCAAGTTTCATGTCGGAAAGCTTCACTACATCGGCCAAGCCACTCCACAGCCTCAGAAGCCGCTATCTGTTTGTCGCAGCGCTCGTCTGCATTATGTTGATCAGCGGCGCCATAGTCGCCAACTGGTATGCCAGGGATGTTTCGAGCAATAACTCCGAGGCCCTGCAACTCAGAAACGATGTAACAGAAAGCATTGGTGCAATCCGCAGCAAGATCTGGATGGCTCACAATCGGCTGAACGCCAGCTTGATTTTCCCCGACGCCGAAAACGAATACGACATCATCGCCAATCTGGGCGGTGCTGAAGAGGAACTGGCCACCCTGGCGGCGAACCCCGCCATGGATACCGCCGGGCTTTCAGATCAGGTGCAGGCGCTCAGGGAAAACCTTTCGCTGCTGACGGATAAAGTCCAATACTTGATGACCCAGCGCCAGGATCTCAACTGGACCTATCCGCTGCTGCCGTTTATCAATGAGAAACTTCTGGAACCCCACGACAGGTTTGAAAGCGCGGCTGCCCGGGCATTGCAGGAAATCGCCGAGGATGACGGACGCCCCTATGCCTCGCGTCTCTATGGTGAATTTGACCAGGTGCGTGATCTGTGGCGGAGCAAAATCCTTAACTTCAGGGCGGTGATCATCCGTTTTGCCTGGCTGAACAGTGTCGATGTGACGCCGCAGGAAAGGAATATCACCGATCTGGACGAGGAGATCGGTGAAAGACTGGCGACGCTGCAGAAGCAGGAGGCGCGAGGTGAACTGGGGATGGAATCCGAGGCCGCCCTGAAACAGATGCAGGAGGCTTCGGAGCGCTGGCAGGAAAACTGGGCTGCCGTCAGGGAACTGCGTTCCTCCAGCACCTGGCGTGCCGACATCCATTACGTGGGAACGGAGATCAACCGCTATCAGCAACAGGTATTCAACACGCTGGCGAGCATTGAAGCGGATATCACAACCTGGTCGGCAAAAAACGTCGCCATTGTGCAGCAGGCGGCCGCTCAGATCAGTCATGTGTTGTGGGGACTCGCCGGTGTCGCGCTGGCTTTTGTGATCCTGGTCTATCTCATGATCGACCGTTCGGTATTGCAGCCTATTGCCGCTATCGCCGAAAGCCTGTCCAGGCACGGCGAAGAATCGATCGCCGGACTGGATAACCGAAGCAGTCGGGAAATTCACCAATTGATCACGGCTTTCAATGCCATGCGCAATCAGGTCCATCAACGGCAGATGGCACTGGAACACCAGACCCTGCACGACGCCCTCACCGGCTTACCGAACCGGGTGTTAATGCAGGACCGCCTGGAGCAGGCCATTCATCTCATGAAACGCAATAATGGCGCCATGGCCCTGTTGCTGCTCGACCTGGACCGCTTCAAGGAAGTCAATGATAGCCTGGGACACCAGGTAGGGGATGAACTGCTGCAACAGGTTGGACATCGGCTGGAATCGCTTCTGCGCCACTCCGATACCGTGGCGCGCCTCGGTGGCGATGAATTCGCCATCGTCGCACCCAATACCGATAACCGGCAGGCAGCACAGTTTGCCGAAAAAATCGCCCAGGCCATCAAGGCTGTGTTTCCGGTCGGGAAACAGAATATCTATGTCGGTGTCAGCGTCGGTGTGGCTGTCTACCCTCACCATGGCACGGATGCCGGCACCCTCACCCGTCATGCCGACATTGCGATGTACAGCGCCAAACGTAACAACCTGGACTACAGCTTGTATAAAATGACACGCGATAAGCGACGAGTGGACAAGCTGGCGCTGGTGGGTGATTTGCACGAAGAGCTGGAAAACACCGAAAACCTGCAATTGCACTACCAGCCGCAGATTGATCTGTTCAGTCACGGAGTGGTCGCTGTGGAAGCGCTGTTGCGTTGGCCCCACCCTCAGCAGGGGCCTGTCTTGCCGGAACATATCATCAAGATGGCGGAACACACCGGTCTGATAGCAGCGCTCACCGAATGGGTTATAGAGACCACCCTGTCGGAAACCAGCCACCTGCGACAAGCGGGCAAACGCCTCGGCATGGCCGTCAACCTGTCCGCCTGGAACCTGCAGGATCCCGAGTTGCCGACCACCATTGCGCGAATACTGGAAAAATATGCCGTCCCTGCGGAGCAACTCACACTTGAGATCACCGAAAACGCCATGATGAGCGACCCGGTGCTGGCGCGGAAAATACTCGTGCGGCTGAGTGAAATGGGAGCCAAACTCGCTGTCGATGACTTTGGTACGGGCCTTTCGTCACTGGGCTACCTCAAGATGCTGCCGGTCAGCACGCTTAAAATCGACAAGTCCTTCGTGATGAATATGGGGAGAGACGAGAACGATACCATCATTGTCCACTCCGTCATTGAACTGGCGCACAACCTGGGACTCAGCGTTATCGCCGAGGGTGTTGAAAACCAGCAAACCCTGTCACAGCTGCAGCAGCGCAAATGTGACATGGCGCAGGGCTTTCACATCTCCCCCCCGCTGCCCGGGAACGTCCTGCAGCAGTGGCTGCGGGACCAGCGGCTGCAGATCGCTCACTAGGAACCCTCAGCCGCGGACTGTAACAGGCGCACCCTCAAGCGGCGAAAATCGTTCTCTTCCAGCCGATCCGCTACGACAATAACGGTTCGCGTACTGAAACGGCTGACCCGGAAACGCACGGCGACCAGACGATAACTGACCAATGCGGGTGTCAGCAGCTGTGCCGGCAACCATTCACCCCCAGGGCAACGGATCCGCCATCCGCGAACAGCATCCCACCCCAGTGCCTGCACCGAGCGGCGCAGTAACGGTTTGGCATGCAGACAACAGAGAAAGACGAAGTGCCCGCCGAGCAGACCGAGCAGCGCCAGACGACCCAGCCAGGAGAATGGCACCCACAGCCACACCAGCGCGGCCAACGTATATACCGCCCCCAGGGCGAGCAGCAGAATACGCGAGGGCTTCAGCTCAGCCAGCAGTGGCTGATCGAATATTGTCAACGATTTGTGCGACATCCTTGTCGGTCGGTCTTATCCGTCCCATCAACCATTCCAGTAAAACGGCGTCTGGATAATCCAGTATCCGGTCAAACAGCTGCTGACCCGCTTCATCCAGATCCCGGTAGCCGTTGTCCAGGAAATCCCTTAACAGCAAATCCAGTTCCAGCATGCCGCGCCGGCATTTCCATCGCATGCGCGCCAGTTCGCTCACAGCGAATTTTTTACCATCAATTCCTTGATGCGCCCGATGGCGCGGGCTGGGTTCAGGCCCTTGGGGCAGGCTTCGACACAGTTCATGATGGTATGGCAGCGAAACAGACGGAACGGCCCTTCCAGGTTATTCAGGCGTTCCTCGGTGGCCTGATCGCGGGTATCAGCCAGAAAGCGCCAGGATTGCAGCAGCGCAGCAGGCCCCAGGAACTTGTCCGGGTTCCACCAGAATGACGGACAGGAGGTCGAGCAGCAGGCGCACAGAATACATTCGTACAAGCCGTCGAGCTTTTCGCGGTCTTGCGGCATCTGCAATCGTTCGACCTCGGGACAGGGCTCGTCGTTGATGAGATACGGCTTCGCTGTGCGGTACTGCTGATAGAACTGGGCGAGGTCGACTACCAGATCGCGAATCACCGGCATGCCGGGTAATGGCCGGATTTCGATCGGATGCCGGAGTTCGGACAGGGTGGTAACGCAGGCCAGTCCGTTGCGTCCGTTGATATTCATACCGTCTGAGCCACACACACCTTCCTGGCAGGAACGGCGGAAGCTCAGGCTTTCATCCTGGGCCTTTATCAGCAACAGCGCATCCAGCAACATCATGCCCGGTTCAATCTGATCATCCGGCACTTCATAGTCCTGCATGTAGGGACGACTGTCCTGATCCGGGTCGTAACGATAGATTGAGAATTTCATGACTAGCGAGGCCTCGCCTCGGACCAATAAGTCTTGATGGGTACTGTATTTTCCCGCAAAGGCGCAGCGACGCAAAGGATAATTCCTGGCGGGCTTTGCGTCGTTGCGAGAGCAATTCCTGAAACCTGGTTCATTATCAAAGATTGTTTCGACTCAAGGTTTCTAGTAAGTCCGCTTTTTGGGCGGAAAAGTTTCCACTGTTAACGGCTTCATGCGTACCGGTTTGTAATCCATCTTGTCCCCTTCCAGGCTGAACAGGCTATGGCGTAACCAGTGCTGATCATCTCGATCCGGGTAATCGATACGCGAGTGTGCACCGCGGCTCTCTTTGCGTGCCAGGGCAGAGGTGACAGTGGCGACGCCGATTTCCATGAGGTTTTCCAGTTCCATGGCCTCGATGCGGGCGGTATTGAAGACCTGGCTGTGGTCATCGATGTAAGCATCCTTCAGACGCTCGCGCAGCTCGATGACTTTGTTCCGGCCTTCCTGCAGCACCTCCTCGTTACGGAACACGCTGCAATGGTCCTCCATTGTTTTGGCCAGTTCCCGGCGCAATCGGGATACCGATTCCCCCTTGCCCTGCCTGTCCCAGCGCGCCAGGCGCTGCATGGCCGGTTCAGCGGCATCATCCGGAATCTGCTGGTGATAGCGATTCTCTTTCAGGTGGTCGATAACGTGGTTAGCCGCGGCACGGCCGAACACCAGGATGTCCAGCAGCGAGTTGCCACCCAGCCGGTTGGCGCCGTGCACCGAAACACAGGCGCACTCGCCAACGGCGTACAAGCCCGGCACCGGCTCTTCGGCGCCCTGCTGAAGCGGCACCACCACCTGACCATTGCGGTCGGTGGGGATGCCACCCATGGTGTAATGCAGGGTCGGATACACCGGGATGGGCGTTTCTGCGGGATCGATGTGCAGAAAGGTCATCACCGTATCGCGAATACCCGGCAGCCGCTTCTTGACGATGTCGGCACCCAGATGATCGAGCTTCAGCAACACATGGTCCTTGTTGGGCCCTGCACCACGCCCTTCGCGTATTTCGATGGCGATGGAACGGCTGACGACGTCGCGGCTGGCAAGATCTTTGGCATTCGGCGCATAGCGTTCCATGAAACGTTCGCCATCGCCGTTTAACAGGTAGCCACCCTCACCGCGTGCACCTTCGGTAATCAGCATGCCCTTGCCGGCAATGCCGGTGGGATGGAACTGGAAAAATTCCATATCCTGTAACGGTATGCCGGTGCGCAGTGCCATCGCCATACCGTCACCGGTATTCACCAGTGCATTGGTGTTGGTGCGGAACAGTTGCCCGACGCCGCCGGTTGCCAGGATCGTGGTCTTGGCCTCGATCAGGATCGGTTCACCGCTGGCAATGTCGATCGCCAGTGCACCGAGAAAGTAGCCATCCTGGTTGCGTATCAGATCGATGGCAAAATATTCGTCGAAGAAATGGGTTTTGGCGCGAATATTCTGCTGGTACAGCGAGTGCAGGATGGCGTGGCCGGTGCGATCGGCCGCCGCACAGGTGCGTATCGCCTGATCACCCCCGAAATCGCGGCTCTGGCCGCCAAACGCACGTTGGTAGATCTTGCCCGTATCCAGGCGTGAAAAGGGGACACCGAAATGCTCCAGTTCATACACCACCCGGGGTGCTGCCCGGCACATGTATTCGATGGCGTCCTGGTCGCCCAGGTAGTCACTGCCCTTGACCGTGTCGAACATGTGCCAGTGCCAGTTGTCCGGCAGCACGTTAGCCAGCGCCGCGTTCACGCCCCCCTGGGCGGCGACGGTATGGGAACGGGTCGGAAAAACCTTGGAGACAACCGCAACGCGGGCCTCTGCCTGGGACAGCTGCAGCGCCGCACGCAGGCCGCCGCCACCGGCGCCAATGATCAGGGTATCAAAACTGCGTTTGGCTATATTCATGCTCTGGCGCAATCAAGTCTCAGACTGACGAGACGTGTAGATTCGTTTAATCTCTCGCAAAGACGCAGAGACGCAAAGGATTTTCCCGGCGGGCTTTGCGACCTGGCGAAACAGTTGATTGAAATTTGACTCATGTGTGATGTTGGTCACTCAAGGATTACCAGGGCCTGTTGCCATGATGGCCGCCAGGGTCAGTGCCCGCACTACCCACAGCAGACTGGTCAGCAACACCAGCGCGGTTACTGCCATCATCAGCAAGCGTAACCAGACGGCGTGTATATAGTCGATCAATACATCGCGAATTCCCACCCAGACGTGCAACAGGACCGCCAGTGCAAACAGGGCCGTGCCAACCCCCATGCCGGGTTGGCCCAGCCAGGAACGCCACTCGCTGTAGCTAAAGCTATCGCGAACGGCGCCGTAGGAAAGCACTGAGACCAGGTAAAGTGCGAGATAAATCGCCGTAAAACGTTGCAGCAACCAGGCACGTAATCCCTGTGCAGCACGGCTCACAGCAGATTCACCGCGTACCAGGCGGTTGCCAGCAGGGCGCCCAGATTGACCAGCCAGGCGCTGAGCCTGCCCGCGGCCTTGTCAAGACCGATTTCGACATCCAGCAGCAGATGGCGAATGCCCGCCAGCAGGTGGTGACTCAAGGACCACACAAGCAGCACGGACAGCAGCATGACAGGGGTTGAGTGCAGATGCAGCCGGACCTGCTGGAATCCCTGTGAGCTCTCCAGTGACAGGCCAAACAACCAGGCAAGCACGGGAATTGACAGGAACATCAAGACACCGGAGATACGGTGACCGATGGAGGCTATACCTCCGGGCGGCAATTTGATGAGAAGCAGGTTCAGAAATTTTGGCGCTGGTTTTTTTCTGGCCATCGGGTTAAACGTGTTCTGGAAGTCTGTGGGTTTATACCATCTGTTCAGACAATCTGCCAGTGTAGCTGACACCCGGCGCAGGATTGTCTACTATTCAGCACAGGATTTTGGGGGACAACATTATGATCAATGACTGGAAAGACTTCCTGCTGGCTGCCGGTGCCGAATTCAACGACACGGGTGTCGTTCATTACGGAAATTTACGACGCGAGCTGAGTGTCACGATTACCGGCAACGTCTTTGCGGACCTCTCACACTACGGCCTGATTTCGGTACACGGCGATGATGCTGAAACCTTCCTGCAAGGCCAGTTGACCAATGACATACGCAAAGTCGACGATCAGTACAGCCAGTTCAGCGGCATTTGCAATCCCAAGGGACGCCTGCTTGCCAGTTTCCGCGTTTTCCATCGCGGTGACAGTTACTACCTGTGCCTGCCCATGGCTATGATCGAAGCAGTCATCAGCCGCCTGCGTATGTTTGTACTGCGTTCCAATGTAACACTGGAGGAAGCCAGTGACACCTTCGTACACCTGGGCATATCCGGTAGCGAGGCTGAACAGGAACTGCGGAAATTCGCCGGCACATTGCCCGACAACACGAACGAGGTTACGCAGGATAAAGACTTGACCATCATCCGTGTGCCGGGCATTCATCCCGGTTTTGAAATCTTCACCACCGTCGAGCAAGCCAGGCAGCTGTGGAACAATCTCAATGTGCAGGGTGCGCCGATTGGGTCGGTAGCCTGGCAGTTTCTAGACATACAGGCTGGAATCCCGGAGATTTCTCCCGCAACTCGTGAGGCCTTTGTGCCGCAGATGGCCAACCTGCAGTTGATCGATGGCGTCAGTTTCACGAAGGGCTGTTATACCGGACAGGAAATCGTCGCCCGTATGCAATACCTCGGCAAACTGAAGCGACGCATGTACCGCGCCAGGGTCAATAGCGAATCAGAGCCGCAGGCCGGCAACGAGGTCTATGCCGGCGATGACGAAAACCAGAGCGTGGGTAAACTGGTATCCGCAGCCCCTCATCCGGATGGCGGCTACTCGATGCTTGTGGTGCTGCAGATTTCCAGCGCTGAAGGCAAAGCCAAACTGCGGCTGGGGTCTGTTGCCGGCCCCGTCATCACACTGGAGCATCTGCCCTACCCGTTTGCCAGTGAATAGGCGCGTTGCCCTCCGACGCGCTTGTCCATGGTCCGCCATCGCGGTCAGGACACCACCTCCGCCTCAATTGTCATGTCAATAGCCACGCAGATTTGCGTGTGTTCCGTGGCTGAATTCAACGCTGTTCAAGCGGGCTCGCGGTGACCGGGAGCTTGAGTGGCTTATATGGATCTGCTGGTCCTTAAATATCACGCCGGATTGTCGCTATAGGGGGAATACCGCCACAACCCGGGGAACGGCATGCAAACTGAAGAAATCTTCGTTAACGAGCTGCTCGAGGATCTGGAAAGCGGACAGCTGCAGTTGCCGACCCTTCCGGAAGTTGCACTGCGGGTGCGCGAAGTCGTAGATGACGACAACGCCAACGCCGGCCAGATTGCCGAAATCATCGCCCAGGACGCAGCACTGTCAGCGCGCCTGATTCAGGTGGGCAACTCTCCCCTGTATCGTGGACGCCAGGAAATCGACAGGCTGCCGATGGTCATTGCCCGGCTGGGAAACAAGCTGGTGCGCAACCTGGTGACCAGCCAGGTCATGAAGCAGATGTTCCAGGCGACCAACGACGTGATCGACCAGCGACTACGGGCCGTCTGGGAACACAGTGTACAGGTCGCCGCCATTGCCCGGGCACTGGCGGGCCGCTGTCCGGGTATTCTGCCGGATCAGGCCATGCTGGCCGGGCTGCTGCATGATATCGGTACCCTGCCCATTCTGTACCATGCTGAGGAACATGACGAGCTTCTTGACAGCCCCGATCTGCTCGATCAATTAATTACCCGGCTGCATACCCGAATTGGCGGTGCCATCCTCAAACACTGGAAATTCCCTGATATGCTGGTCGCGGTAGCCGCTGAGCACGAAGACCTGAGCCGCACTCATGATGGACCCGCGGATCTCGTTGATATCGTTCAGGTCGCTAATCTGCAAAGCCATATCGACAGTGGCCACCCCCTGGGCCAGACGAACTGGACACAGGTTACTTCCTTTCACCGCCTCGGACTGGATGTGGATGTACACGAAATCGAGCTTACCGATGTGGCCGAGGAAATTGACGAGGTTCAGAAACTGTTCGCATAACTCTCCATTGCCGTGCCGTTAACTCCCTCTTTCACCGGTCTGTGCATATGACGCTGCCGGGTTTCAACAGGACAGCAGTGATGAGCTTTTGCTAACGTTTTACCCTCAGTCCAGGTTCTGATTTAAGCGTATTTTTTGTGCAAATTCAGCCACGGAATACACGGCAATAAACAATAAACGCTTTGCCAGCCTTCTGTGTATTCCGTGGCTGTTTACATAACATTGGCTTATGTCAGTACCATTGATCTATACTCTTTAAAAGTATGGAGAAACCGGAACAGGTGTGGGCACTGAAAGAAAGGATTCCAGCCGGCAGAAACTGCGGGCAATGGAATTTGAGCTTCAGCAGAAAGAAGCTGAAATTGCCATGCTCAAAGAAGTTACCGAAGTCATTGCCAGCGAATACAGCCTGCAGAAAGTCTTCAACCTGGTCGCCTCCCGCGCCCGTGACCTGATACAGGCGCAAACGCTCGCCATCCCCATTCTTTCAATCGATCAATCGACCTATACCTACCGTGCCGCCATTGGAACCAGCGCCGACGAACTGCTGGATGCCACGCTGCCTATCGATATCGGCATTTGCGGTTGGGTGCTTCGTCACCGCAAGGCCTGGTGGCGAGGCATTCTGGATCAACTGAATGGCAATGAACGTAATCAATGGGAACAGAAAGCCGGCACCATCATCCTGGTACCGCTGATAGGCAAGCGCCAGTTTCTGGGTGGTATCGCCGGCATCAACAAAGCCGGTGGCGGTGAATTCAATGCGCGGGATCTGGACCTGCTTACCATGTTCGCCAGCCAGGTCAGTATCGCTATTGAAAACGCCATGTTTTTCGAGGAACTGGATGCCGCCAAACAGCGCGCCGAGGCTTACCGGGAGAAACTCCAGGATTCCAACAGACGGCTGTCGCGCAGCAATGAAGATCTTCAGCACCTCGCCGTCCACGACTCCTTGACGGGCTTGCCCAACCGCACGCTGATACTGGACCGTATGCAACAGGGCATCCTCACCGCCAGGCGCAATCAACACAGCATGGCCCTGATCATGATCGATCTCGACCATTTCAAGGAAGTGAACGACATCCTGGGCCACCCGGTTGGAGATAAACTGTTGCTCGGCGTCGGTAAGGGTTTTCAAGCCGTGCTCAGGGAACCCGATACCCTGGGGCGTCTGGGCGGTGATGAATTTGCCGCGGTATTACCACAGGCCGACAGAGATGCGGCGCTCATTGTCGCGGGTAAATTACAGGCGACATTGCAGAAACCGGTGCAGGTTGACGGCAACAGTCTTTCCATCGGTGCCAGTATGGGCATAGCAGTCTATCCGGGCCACGGTGCCGATCCATCCGCGCTGTTAAAATGTGCTGACGTCGCCATGTATGTCGCCAAACGCAACAGCGATGACTATTGCGTTTATAATCCGGCGCATGATGGCTACAAACCCGATCGCCTGGCACTGGTGCGCGACCTGCGCACGGCTATCCAGCGACAGGAGATCGGTATCGCTTTCCAGCCCAAGCTGGGTCTGAACAGTCGGTTGATTACCGGTGTGGAAGCACTGGCACGCTGGAGTCACCCCGAGCGCGGCATTATTCCGCCGTATGATTTTATTCCCGTGCTGGAACAAACCGGATTAATCAAACCTTTTACGCTGCAGATTCTCGAAAAGTCGGTGCGCTACTGTAAGGACTACCGGGAAAAGGGGTATGAACTCGGTGTCGCCGTCAATCTTTCCATGCACAGTTTGCGCGATGAAAATCTGCCCCGGCAGATTGCCGAAATTCTTGACCGCTTCCAGCTCGGTGAACACTGCCTGACGCTGGAAATAACCGAAAGCGCGATTATGCACGACGCTGAATGCAGCCTGGATATTCTCACCAAACTGGACAAGATGGGAATTGGATTATCGGTGGACGATTTTGGCACCGGCTATTCCTCGCTCAGCTATCTGAAACGCTTGCCCGTACAGCAACTCAAAATCGACCGTTCCTTTGTGAGCGATATGATCGACGACAAAGACGACGCCATGATCGTGCGCTCAACCATCGACCTGGCGCACAACCTTGGCCTGAATACAGTCGCAGAAGGCGTGGAAACCGAGGAAACGCTCCAGGCGCTCGAAGCCATGGGCTGCGACCTGGCACAGGGTTACCTGATAAGCAGGCCACTGTCTCACGATGACTTGCTGAGCTACCTGCAGGCCGGCGAGTGGAGCGTTCATGTCAACACGCAGGAGCACATCTCCTGACAGCGATGTCTGCCACATCAGTCGCTCCGAAGCGCGGTGCTCCTGCGTCGAGCAATCCACTGACATGCCTTCAGGATGTCATTCCGTTACAGATAACAGCAGCACTTGATAGAGTTAATCCTTTATATATTTTCAGGATAAATCACATTCTTATTAAAATACATTAGTAATGTGTCATGTCATTCTGACATACTGTCAAACTGACATGACAGTGACCTGGCAGTCATGCCAGATTAACTGTCATAACTGCCACCACTGTCATGACGCTTACTTCATGGTCGGTATCCGCTGTTTCTGGTAAGTCCTGTATTCGCTGAACCGTGCTTCGTCCAGGGCCTTGTCAGAGACGCCCGCAACAGCGTACTCATGGCCGCCTTTAAACTCCTTCACGGTTATCGGCACACCTTCCGTGCCGCCCACCAGCATCATGTGCGAGGTGCCGGCAAAGCCGGCGCTCAATTTCTGTGCGCTGCCGGCCATTTCGCGCATGAAGCCCATCATGGCTGACAGTGTGGCGAAGTCAGCTTTGGATACGCCCGCGCCGGCGGCTGTCGCCAGGCATACCTCGCTGACCTTTTCGTTGCCCTGCGTGGCTTCATAGACCTGGCAGTCGAAGCCGGCAACCTTGTTGCTGCCGCGCTTGACCAGCTTAACCGGTTGGACTGGTTCGGTCTCGAGCGCGCCGAGACTGGCCATACCGCCCATCTGCTGCTCGATCATGGCGCGCTGTTCGGGCGGCAATGATTTGAGCCGTTCGCGCATCTGAGCGATCTGTGGCGCCACCATAGAGGCAGTTTCAGCAAATTGGCTCAGGGTGGCACGATCGATTTCCGTGTACTCCTGGCGACCGGAGTTGACATGGATGATCAGATCACGCGACGCATCGTACATCAGATAATCCGACTGGCCTGGCGTCGACATGCGCGCCATGCTGCCCTTCACCTCGATAACAGCCTGGGGTGTACCAGCGGCATCCTCCATGGTAATGGTCGAGTCTGCCCGGGTGACCGTCACTGGCGACAGAGCCACCATCAGGGCTGATACTGGGCCGAAAATGTTCGAATTCATGATTTTACTCCGTGTTTGTTTGTCGTTATCGGTGTTGCCATTGTAACGCCAGGTTCTTCCGCTAGACAGTCCACGCCCACTCCGTGCCGGGCCTGTGCGTCTTCATGGCCAGAGTCTGGTAGAATACGCATTTCGTCTCCGCGACAGATAAGCAAGCAACATGAACAAGTTAGAAGAATTATTACAAGAACGTATCCTGATTCTGGATGGCGCCATGGGCACCATGATCCAGCGCTACCAGCTTGATGAAGCCGGTTACCGGGGGGAACGCTTCAAGGACTGGCCCTGCGACCTGAAGGGCAACAACGACCTGCTGTCGCTGACCCAGCCGCAGATCATCAGCGACATCCACAAGGCCTACCTGGAAGCCGGCGCGGACATCATCGAGACCAACACCTTCAACTCGACCGCCATCTCGCTGGCCGACTACCAGCAGCAGGACCTGGTCTACGAGCTGAATTACCAGTCCGCCAGGCTGGCGCGCGCCGCTGCGGATGCCTTCAGCACGGAGGCCAGGCCGCGCCTTGTCGCCGGTGTACTCGGCCCGACCAACCGTACCGCCTCGCTGTCACCGGACGTCAACAACCCGGGCTTCCGCAACGTCAGCTTCGACGAGCTGAAGGACACCTATTACGAGGCCACCAAAGCGCTGGTCGACGGCGGCGCCGACGTCATCCTGATCGAAACCATATTCGACACCCTCAATGCCAAAGCCGCCGCCTTCGCCGTGCAGAGCTATTTCGAAGACACCGGCAACCAGCGCCCGGTAATGATCTCAGGCACCATCACCGATGCCTCCGGCCGCACCCTGTCCGGCCAGACCGCGGAAGCGTTCTTTAACTCCATGCGCCACGTGAAACCGGTTTCCATCGGCTTTAACTGTGCGCTGGGTGCCAGGCAATTGCGCCAGTACGTTGAAGAACTGGCCGGCACCGCCGACTGTTATGTCAACGCTCACCCCAACGCCGGACTGCCGAATGAATTCGGTGAATACGATGAATCCCCCGAAGCCATGGCCAAAGAACTCGGCGAATGGGCCGAGAGCGGTTTCCTGAACATCATCGGTGGTTGCTGCGGCACCACCCCGCCGCATATCAAGGCCATTGCAGATGCGGTAGCGAAGTTCCCACCCCGCAAGAAGATCGACAACAACTTCGTGCTGCGCCTGTCCGGCCTGGAACCCTGCAACATCACCGAAGACTCGCTGTTCGTCAACGTCGGCGAACGCACCAACGTCACCGGCTCGGCCAAGTTCAAACGCCTGATCCTGGAAGAGCAGTACGACGAGGCGCTGGACGTGGCGCGCGATCAGGTGGAAAACGGCGCTCAGGTCATCGACATCAACATGGACGAAGGCATGCTCGACGGCGAGCATGCCATGGTCACTTTCCTCAACCTGATCGCCAGCGAGCCCGACATCTCGCGCGTACCGATCATGATCGACTCATCCAAGTGGCCGATCATCGAAGCCGGCCTGAAGTGTATCCAGGGCAAAGGCATTGTCAACTCCATCAGCATGAAGGAAGGCGAAGCGGCGTTTATCGAACACGCCAGGCTGTGCCGCAAGTATGGCGCCGCCATTATCGTCATGGCCTTCGATGAAAGCGGCCAGGCCGATACCCGGGCACGCAAGGTCGAGATCTGCACCCGGGCTTACAGGATTCTCACCGAACAGGTGGGCTTCCCGCCGGAAGATATCATATTCGACCCCAACATCTTTGCCGTCGCCACCGGCATCGAGGAACACAACAACTACGGTGAGGACTTCATCGAAGCCACGCGCACCATCAAGCAGACCCTGCCGCACGCCAGGATCAGCGGCGGCGTGAGCAACGTCTCCTTCTCGTTTCGCGGCAACAACCCGGTGCGCGAAGCCATCCACGCCGTGTTCCTGTACCACGCCATCAAGGCCGGCATGGACATGGGCATTGTCAACGCCGGCCAGCTGGCGATCTACGACGAACTGCCGGACGAACTGCGCGAACGGGTAGAAGACGTGGTGCTCAACCGCAGGAGTGATTCCACCGAACGCCTGCTCGACATCGCCGACAAGTACAAGGGCGACGGCAGTACCGCGGAAAAGAAAGAAGATCTCGCCTGGCGCGAATGGGACGTCGCCAAGCGCCTGGAACACGCCCTGGTCAAAGGCATCGACGCCTTCGTTGTGGAAGACACCGAAGCCGCCAGACAGAACGTCGATCGTCCCATCCAGGTCATCGAAGGCCCGCTGATGGACGGCATGAACGTGGTCGGCGACCTGTTCGGCGAAGGCAAAATGTTCCTGCCACAGGTGGTCAAAAGCGCACGCGTCATGAAAAAAGCCGTTGCCTACCTGCTGCCCTACATCGAAGAGGAAAAAACCGAGAAGACCAAGGCCAAGGGCAGGATCCTCATGGCCACCGTCAAGGGCGACGTGCACGACATCGGCAAAAACATCGTCGGCGTCGTGCTGCAGTGCAACAACTTCGAAGTGGTTGACCTTGGCGTAATGGTGCCTGCACAGAAAATCCTCGATGCCGCCAGAGAACACAAGGTCGACATCATCGGCCTGTCCGGGCTCATCACCCCCAGCCTGGATGAAATGGCGCACCTCGCTAAGGAAATGGAACGCGAAGGCTTTGAATTACCGTTGCTCATCGGCGG
>Ga0210064_1000422_pt1 | contig 20386 bp, 21 predicted proteins | sample Muzzi_CordC_D2_FD_185531 | JGI IMG/M metagenome (GOLD analysis project Ga0210064, IMG submission 185531) | Wetland microbial communities from San Francisco Bay, California, USA, that impact long-term carbon sequestration - Muzzi_CordC_D2 (SPAdes) | ecosystem: Environmental > Aquatic > Marine >...
CCAGGAAGAAGTCAATCGCCATAATGGCACCGCTCAAAACGACGCCATTGGTGAGCAACAGTGCCCAGTGCCTGGCGACCGTGTTCAGGTGCCGGCCTTTAATATCACCGATCAGGCTGCCGGAGACCGGAGCGACGATCAAGGCAAGAAAGATGGCATCGGCGCCGAGCGCAATCCAGTGTTGAGGTGACAATTGTGCGACCAGGGCAAGCAGCACCCAGGACAGTGACAGTGAAACGACGACCTGAACTGCCTTGCTGAACCGTCCCCGCCACAGCCATGCCCTGATCCGGCTTTGCGGCCGGGCCACTGCAGAGAGTACCAGCCGTCTGCGCAACAACAGATACTCCGTCCGGTACTGCCAGACAGGCCAGGAAAGCAGCCCGATAAGAATGAAAAAAACCCAGCACGGCGCCTGTGTCACGACCCGGGTAAACAAAACCAGCGCGCCAGCCGCCAGGACCATGCCCAGAATACGCAGCACGATCAGGCGATGACGCGGCCACCAGGCCAGGGTGTTCTGAGGGTCAGATTTTTCGTCCGCAGGATTCATGCCGATACCGACAGCAACCCGAATGGGCTGTTTACTGCCTTCATTTTCGGGAAGTTACCAGATGTTGCGGGGATAATGCGCGCCTCGCAGTCACGCGCCAACCCTGTTTTCCGACAATCCTGCGCCGTCAGTGACTTGGTGACAGGACCCAGGACCCGAGCTGTCCGAAGCCTGGTTTACTTGTTGATCAAGGACTGAAACAAACTCACAATCTTGTCCTGAATCGCCCTTGCCCAGTCAGGTTGCGGCAGGTTCCAGCCAATGAACATGCCCACCAGCAGGGTAAGAAGTGTAGTCATGGCTGTGGCTTCCTGAAAGACCTGATCCTGATAACCATTACGCGAAAAAACTACACCCCCTTCTGAAGCCGGTCAAGAGAAATCGCGCAGCCGAACGGGTTGCCGCCTCGATCCCCAGTCACCAGGTCTGGCTTCGAATATGCCGGCACAGGCGGTACCGCAGGATGCACATTTACCGTCTGCGGTAAGCTTCCAGTCGGTCAGTTCATACCAGTCACGACCGATCAGTTTTTGCCCGCACTGGTGGCAAAAAGTGCTGTCACCGGCCTCATTATGCACGTTACCGGTGAAAGCGTAGCGGACGCCATTATGCATGGCAATTTCACGCGCTCGGATCAGAGTTGCCCTCGGTGTAGGCGGCACATCCGTCATTTTCCAGTCGGGATGAAACGCCGAAAAATGCATGGGCACATCCGCCCCCAGCTTTTCCACCACCCACCGGGTCATTTCGTCGAGCTCTTTCTCCGAGTCATTTTCACCGGGTATCAGCAGGGTGGTGAGTTCCAGCCATACGTCGGTTTCGTGTCTGATGTATTCCAGGGTTTCCAGTACCGGCGCCAGGTGCGAACCGGTGATCTTGTGATAGAAGTCTTCGCTAAAGGCCTTGAGATCCACGTTCACCGCATCCATGTAGCGGTAAAATTCCGCTCTTGGTTCGGGGCAGACGTAACCCGCTGTAACGGCGACGGATTTGATGCCCTTCTCACGGCAGGCCCTGGCCACGTCAATGGCATACTCGTGAAAGATGACCGGATCGTTATAGGTATAGGCCACGCTGCGGCAGTTGAGCTGTTGCGCAGCACGGGCTATAAGCTCCGGTGATGCCTCATCGGTCAGGGTGTGGGTTTCCCTGGACTTGCTGATGTCCCAGTTCTGGCAGAATTTGCAGGCCAGGTTGCAGCCCGCCGTGCCAAATGACAATACCGGTGTACCCGGTAGAAAATGGTTCAACGGTTTCTTTTCGATCGGATCGATGCAATAGCCGCTGGAACGGCCATAGGTAGTGAGCACGATTTCATCATCCAGGTTTTCACGCACGAAACACAGCCCGCGCTGGCCCGCGTGCAACTTGCAAAAACGTGGGCAGAGGTCGCATTGCAACCGCCCGTCTTCCAGCTTGTGCCAGTATTTGGTGCTGACGGTGTACGGATCACGTTCTCTCATAACACGCGGCCTTTGGCTTCGATGGCATCGGACGGGTGATGACAAACAACGCTCTGTCGCGGCCGTTTCATAAGATCACCCTCCTCATACCCTTTTCTTCATCATAGCCCAAAAAAGGCAGGGCCTTTATTGATCCGTATCAACCCTTCGTTGATAGTGAGTTTTTTATCCCCGCCTTGATACAGGTCAAACCTCTTACAGCGAAAACTGTGCTTTACTTGCGTTTAAGTATAGTTCAGCGCATCAAGGAGACCCATCGGGAGGCATATTATGTTAAATCTCAATCCTGAAACGGTCTGCCTTCTGATTGAGAAGGCGCGTGTATTTCACAGCCAGGAAGGTGTGGCGTTTCCGGAGATAACGGACAGCCCGTCTGATGACTGGGCACTCCAGGCATTGGCCGCTCACAACGGCGATAGCGTCTTTCAGGAATTCAAGTCGACCATCGATGACCTGGAGCCGGATCAGCAGCAGGAAGTGGTTGCGCTGATGTGGCTCGGGCGTGATGAGTTCAGCGTCGATGAATGGGAGGCAGCCCGCGAGGAGGCCCGCAACAGCTGGACGGAGAGCACCGCTGAATATCTTATCGGACACCCGCAGCTGTCGGACTATCTCCTTGAAGGCCTGGATCTGCTCGGCTATTCCTGCGACAGCTGAGCGGCGAGTATCGCCAGCGCCACCAGGCTGAATCGAATGCGGCTTGATAACAAGGGATCAGCAGGTGGAAACTGTCAAGGCTGAGTACCCGTCGGATAAGACCGCGGAAAACCTGTTGCAGGTGATACAGGGGCTGGTCAGTGAAGTGCATCCGCAGCGCCCTCCCACAGCAGTCATCACGCTGGACAGCGCATTTGAAAAGGAACTCGGTCTGGACAGTCTGGCGCGTGTCGAGCTGATTTCCCGGGTCGAAAAGCGATTCAAGCTGGCGCTGCCGGAACGCAGCTTTGCCGAGGCGGAAACAGCACGCGATTTATTACGTGCGATACTCGGCGCAGCAGGACCCCGAACCGCCCTGTCGGCCGCTGAGATGCGTCCGATGGAACTGGGCGAAGCCACCGCCGCACCGGCCGAGGCGCAAACCCTGGTGGAAGTGTTGGACTGGCACGTCCTGCAGCATCCTGACCGCGCCCTTATCCAGCTCTACCAGGACGAAAATCAGGGTAAAATAATCACCTATCAGCAACTCGAAACAGGCGCCAGACAAGTGGCCGCCGGCTTGCAGCAAGCTGGCATACAACCCGCCGAACCCGTCGCGATCATGTTGCCCAGCGGCCCGGATTACTTTTTCAGTTTTTTTGGCGTGCTGATGGCCGGCGGCATCCCCGTGCCTATCTACCCGCCTGCCCGGCCATCGCAGCTGGAAGATCACATGCGCCGACACACCCGTATCCTGGCGAACTGCCTGGCTACCACCCTCATCACCGTAGTCGAGGCGAAACGTGTGGCACAACTGCTCAAGTCGCGGGTGCCCAATCTGCGACATATCGTGTCGGTTTCCGAACTCACCGCTGCCGGCGCTGTTGCGGTCCGCCCCGCCCTGAGCAGCAACGACATCGCGTTTTTACAGTACACCTCGGGAAGCACCGGCAACCCCAAAGGCGTGGTACTCACCCACGCCAACCTGCTCGCCAATATCCGCGCCATGGGTCAGGTCGTCCAGGCCGGCTCCGAAGACGTATTTGTCAGCTGGTTACCGCTGTATCACGACATGGGTCTGATCGGTGCCTGGCTGGGCAGTCTTTACTATGCAGCGCTTTTCGTCGTCATGTCACCACTGAGTTTTCTGGCCAGACCGGAGCGCTGGTTGTGGGCCATTCACCACTACCGCGGCACCTTGTCGGCCGCGCCGAACTTCGGCTATGAGTATTGTCTGCGGCGCCTGAAGGACGAAGATCTGGAAGGACTGGATCTGAGCTGCTGGCGCGCCGCATTCAACGGCGCCGAAGCGGTCAGTCCGGATTCCGTACAGCAATTCAGTGAACGCTTCGCAGCGTTCGGCTTTCGCAGCAAAGCGATGATGCCGGTATACGGCCTGGCAGAATCGACCGTAGGCCTGGCATTTCCACCCGTGGAACGCGGACCGGTCATTGACCGCATCGATCGCAACAGGTTTTCGCAGTCCGGACAAGCCACACCGGCACCGGCCGATGATCAACACGCTTTACGGTTTGCCTCCAGCGGGCCACCTTTGCCTGCACACCAAATAAGGGTAGTGGATCCTGCCGGAAACGAGTTACCGGAACGCCAGGAAGGACGGCTGGAATTTCGCGGCCCCTCTTCCACCAGCGGCTATTACCGCGATGCGGAAAAAACCCAAAGCCTGTTTGCAGGAGACTGGCTGGACTCCGGCGATCTGGCCTATATGGCCAATGGAGAAGTCTACATAACCGGGCGCATCAAGGACATTATCATCCGTGCCGGACGCAATATTTATCCCCATGAACTGGAAGAATCAGTGGGTCTAATTCCCGGTATCCGCACCGGCCGTGTCGCTGTGTTCGGCAGTGGGGATGCCAGGACAGGTACGGAACGACTCGTTGTCCTGGCGGAGACACGCATTAAAAATGCAGCTGAACTGGATAGGCTGCGTGCTGAAATCAATGTGTTGGCGACCGATCTGGTCGGTGCACCACCCGACGAAATCGTGTTGGCGCCACCCGGTACGGTACTGAAGACATCGAGTGGTAAAATTCGCCGCGCCGCAAGTCGTGAAATTTTCGAAAAAGGTAAAATCGGCAAAGGTCATCGCAGCGTAAGCTGGCAGGTCGCGCGCCTGGCAGTGGCCAGCATCACGCCACAGATACGACGTCTGGCACGCTATGCAATAGCTGCGTTTTATGCCGCTTATTGCTGGCTTGTCTATGCATTACTGGCGCCCGTCGTCTGGTTATCCGTCACGCTGCTGCCGAACTTTTCCCTGCGCTGGAACATTATGAAAAAGTGCACGCAGCTGCTTGCCAAGGCCACGGCGACCCCCGTCAAACTCAACGGCATTGAAAACCTGCCTGCGGACGGGCGACCCTATGTGCTGGTGTCCAATCACGCCAGTTATCTGGACGGCTACGTGCTGGTGGCGATGCTGCCGGGGCATTTCCGCTTTATCGCCAAGAGGGAACTGGCCGAATCGTTTTTTGTACGCGTGCCCCTGAAGCATATTCATACCGAGTTTGTCGAACGCTTCGACACCAGTAAAAGTGTACGTGACACCCGGCATCTTTCCGACGTGCTGAAGGCGGGACATGCTCTGGTTTTCTTCGCGGAAGGCACTTTTACCCGCACCCCCGGCCTGATGCCCTTCCACCTCGGCGCCTTCAGCGTAGCCGCGCAAGCCGGTGCAACCGTTATCCCGGTGGCGATTCGCGGCACGCGTTCCATCTTGCGATCGGAGTCCTGGTTCCCACATCGTGGCGCGATCAGCGTTGACATTGGCCCGCCCATCGATCCTATGGATTTTATCCAGCAAGCCGGGGAAGACACCTGGCGTGTAGCGATAGGCATGCGCGACCGCTGTCGCAAATTTATCCTGCGCCATTGCGGTGAACCTGATCTCGCCCAATGACTCCAGTGTCGGCCTCGCGATCAATGTCGCAGCAGTGTGGACGAGCGGTTTTGCCCGCTTCGACCGACAGCAGCGTCGCACACATACTGTCCCGGATGCGCATGAACGAAACCGGGCCGGAGGCGATGACGCCAATGCTCCAGGCGCGGCAATGACTTTCATCACACTGCCGGAATCCACCAACCCGGAAGGGCCGACGCTGGCGGAAGCCCTGCATAAGCGCCGCTCGATCAGAGATTACGCGGAACGCAGTTCGCGCAGCTGCTGTGGGCGGCGCAAGATACCACGACCGGTCCGGGCTGCGCACGGCGCCCTCGGCCTGGGTGCCGGTGGGCCGGCACCGTTATTTTCATAAACTGTATGCACTGGACACCGTGCTGGAGGGGCTGAACATACCAGCCAAGGCGCAGCTGGAATTCGCCATGCAAGGGCATATCGTGGCACAGGCTGAGCTGCTCGGCACCTAACAGAATGGGCAATGAGTTCGTGGGAGTGGCATCGACAAGCCGGATTTGCGAATAAATCCAGTCAAATCCTTCGGGTATCGCAGTGCGGCGGTTTGAATCTGTGCCCATCAGACCCATGCACAACGCACAGGCGCCGCGTCTGCCGGTTCAACTATGGCTATAGTAACCGCGCCGCACCCCGCGTAGCAGCTCCTGAAAATCCTCTCCCCGGATATGTACCAACTGCGTGTGGTCTCCTGCTTCGAAATACACATCGTCGAGACTGCTCAAGTCCTCGTCCAACAGCGTTTCGACACCATAGGCGGGCCCCAGTGGCGGCACTGCTCCGGGTTCGCAATCATTGAACAGTTGCGCGATTTCCCCTTCAGTCGCGAGTTGCAGGTCCCGATGGAGTTTTTTGCGAAGCGCATCCATAGGCAATAAGCAACTGGCAGGAATAATAACGATGGCATAGTCAGCCCCGTCTTTGACCACGACTGCCTTGGCAATATGATTTTCGGGAATATGGGCCGCTGCAGCCGTCTCCCGGCTGGATCCGGTACGCCGGTGCAGCAACAAATCATATTCCGCTTTCCGTTGCACCAGAAAACGCTCCTGGGTCATGGCGATGGTCATTGTGATTCTCCCTGGGATACAGTTTTAAGCCGGGTTTCGGGCGGTGTCGACTGCGGCACTTCAGGCGGTGTGCCGGGTGGCACCTCCAGCGGTGGTGGCGGTTCGAACTCAGGCACCGGCTCAGCGGGCACTTCGGGAGGTTGTTGAGGGGGCGCTTCGGGCGGCACTGTACCGGGGACCTCCGGATCCCCGGCATAAACTACCTGAGCGAATATCAGCGCAGCCATGGCTCACCTCCTTATGCTTTCGCCATATATCAAGTTTAGTTCATTCAGAACAAAATGCCATTCTGCTAGTCTTGATCCAGGATACAGGAACAACGGGAACAATGGTTTGTTATTGTTTAGAATGACAATAATTATTCAGCAACTTTCGCCCAAAAAACACCCATGACCAACATACAGCCATTAACACCCGAAGCCATGTGCCAGCGGTGTGATCCAGAGCGGTTTTCCTTTGCCACAAGCGCCGAGCTTGAGGATCTCCCGGGCGTCATCGGCCAGAGCCGGGCCATTGATGCTATCCGCTTCGGCATCGGCATCCAGAATCCCGGTTATAACCTCTATGTGCTCGGCCCAGCAGGCATCGGCAAGCACGCGGCGGTACGTCATCTGCTGGAGGAACGCGCGCAAACCGGCTTCAGCCTGTTCGACTGGTGTTACGTTAACAATTTCGAACAGCCTGCCAAACCACAGCTGCTGAAACTGCCGACCGGCCGAGGCTCGATACTCCTGGGCGATATGCATCGCCTGGATAAAGAATTGCGCCTGGCGATCCCGGCAGCATTTGCCAGTGATGATTACATGACGTCCTTACGCCATATCGAAGAAGCCTTCGAAAAACAGCAACAGGATGCATTCGCACAGCTGCAGCAGGACGCAGAACGTCAGGATATCAACTTCATTCAGCAATCGGGGCGATTCACCTTTGAGCCTCTCCACAAGGGTCATGTCATCACTGCCGATAAATTTGAAAACTTGCCGGAAGCCGAGCGCAAGCGCATCGAGGCATCGATCGATGCCTCGCAGCGCCAGCTGCAGGAGATACTGGATCAACGCATCCCCCAATGGCAACGGAAATCACAGGCCGACGTCAAAAAACTCAACGAGAAGACCACCACAACGACTGTGAATGGCATTATCCATGCGTTGAAAGAATCGTACCAGGATCTGGCGCCTGTGTTGCACTATCTCGATCGTGTGCAGCAAGACATTATCGTTAATGTCGATGCTTTCCGTAAGCCGCCGGAAAACACCGACAGGAAACAGGAAATGCTGAGCCCCGGCAGCCTGCCGAGGCGCTATCAGGTCAATCTGCTGGTGGATAACAGCAACCGCAAATCGGCACCGGTCATCTACGAAGACAACCCGAGCCTTGCCGCCCTGCTTGGACGCATTGAACACACCATTCAGTATGGCACACTGATTACTGACTTCACCCAGATCAAACCGGGTGCCTTACAGCTGGCGAACGGCGGCTATCTGATACTGGATGCGAGCAAGCTGTTGACTCAACCCTATGCGTGGGAAGGCCTCAAACGTATCCTCCTGACCAGTACGATCCGAATCGAATCGCTGGCGCAGATGCTGAGCCTGGTGAGCACGGTATCGCTGGAACCGGAACCTGTACCGCTTAAAATCAAAGTGGTCCTGCTTGGCGACCGCTTGCTGTATTACCTGTTACACGAATTCGACCCGGAATTTGCCGAGTTGTTCAAAGTGGCGGCCGATTTCGATATGACAATGGAGCATTCCCCTGAAACTGACTTGTTGTACGCACGCCTGATTGCGACCCTGGCGCGCAAAGAGAGTCTGCGTCCCTTCGATCGTGGCGCCATTGCCGCTATCATCGAGTTCAGCATGCGACAGGTCGAGGACTCGCGCAAACTGTCGATGCATGTGCGCAGCATCGCCGACCTGCTACAGCAGGCAAACTATTTTGCCGGTGAAGATGGGCATGAGACGGTGACGGCAGCCAACATACAACAGGCCAGAGACGCAGAGATCGTACGCAACAGCCGCTCACGCGACCACCTGTACGAATCGATTCAGCGTGGCGCGGTGATGATCGACTGCGAAGGTAGCGTGGTCGGTCAGGTGAATGGCATGAGCGTTATCACACTGGGTAATTTCAGTTATGGCGCTCCGGTACGTATCACGGCGACGACCCGGCTCGGTGAAGGTGAAATGGTCGATATCGAACGCGAGAGCGAGCTTGGTGGCCCTATCCATTCCAAGGGTGTATTCATTCTAACCAGCTTTCTGGGTGCGCGATATTCCCGCAATATCCCCCTGTCCCTGGCCGCCAGCCTGGCTTTCGAGCAATCCTATGGCGGCGTGGAGGGCGACAGCGCCTCACTGGCGGAACTCTGTGCCCTGCTGTCATCGCTGGCTGATGTCCCCGTCAGGCAATCGCTCGGTGTCACCGGCTCTGTCAGCCAGCTTGGCAAGGTCCAGGCCGTCGGCGGAGTCAACGATAAAATAGAGGGCTTTTACGATATCTGCAAACAGCGCGGCCTGAACGGACTGCAAGGCGCCATTATCCCGGCCGCCAATGTCGAACACATGATGTTGCGCGACGATGTGATCGAGGCCGCCAGGACCGGTCAATTTTCGATTTATGCGGTCGCGACTGTCGATGAGGCCATTGAAGTGCTGACCGGTATGTCAGCCGGCGCAGCCGACGACCAGGGTCTGTTCCAGGAAGCGACTTTCAACAGCCGGGTGCAGACCCGCCTGATCGAGTTGGCCACCATCCGTCATTCTTTTGTCGAAGTGGCGAAGGGGGATACGGAGAGGTCGCAATAGTTGCCGACTCCACTCATAGCTCACCAACCACATGAAAGCCGGTATCGTCACTGTGCCTGGCCGGGAAATCACGCCAGCGGTTGACGGAACAGGCCTCCCCGGGCGGAAAGCTCCAGGCCCCGCCGCGAATCACCTGTTTGCCACAGCCCGGTTTGTCTGCCGCTGTATCTCCAGAGTCTGGCCATACAGTATCTCGGCCTGGAAACGCGCCAACGTGATATCGCCCTGATGTATACGTCCTTGCTTGAGCGAGACCTGTGTCAGCTGTTCGTCCCCATCCATCAGGATTGCAAAGTCGATTCATTGGCATCTGGAAATAGCGGGCAGAAGAACTAGAATGTCTGATACAGCATATTATATTCCGCCTCGTAACTATCCCATCCTTGCTTTGTCGCTTTGGAGGCAACGAACACTGATGAGCTGGGCACTTGAATTTCACAACTCCAGGCTTGCCAGACTGCACCAGCTCGGGCGTAAAATTATCATTCAGTTCGAACCGGCCTATCTGCACTGCTCCGATAGCGAACCGGGTATCAGCCCCGGTTCCGGCTGGCATCAGAACGCGGACCTAATCTTCCGCTCCGCCTGGATTGATGGGCCACTGGATAGTGCAGGGACGGTTTCTGAAGGAACGCTGAATTTTCAGGGTGTTAAACTGAATCTTGTACCGGCACCCTGCCGGGTGTGCGGTAGCGTGGCTGCCAGCTTTACGCTTAACAATGGTCATTCCCTCAAGATCAGGGCAGAATCGGCAGAGCTCAGGTTGCTGGGCGATCCGGTTTATATCGATACTTTCCCAGGTTCCACTTCCCGGTAAATCAATAATCCCCGCTCCGTTGGCGCCGGCAGCCTGAGACCCGGTACAGCATATTTCGTCCCCCTCCACGGCATTGTCAATGGCGCGCCGGGCACATCAATTCGCCATATTTCTGACGCTCTTCTGAAACATATTGTTACAGTTTTCCACCAGCCGGAAATATCGGAGAAACATTCCACCGGTAGCCTGTGTATCAGGAAAACAGGTAATACACTCTTTTTATCTACTACGAAAGACCGCTCCCCAACGGATGGTCAGCCGGAATTTTGAAGGAGGCCTAAAATGGTATTTGACACATTTACAATCAGTGGATTCATTGCGGCTGCCGCGATTATCGGCATCCTGATTACTATCGGAATCAGGACCATGAGCCATTCTCGTGACAGCGATGCAAACCCGTGAAAGTTGTGCCCTTACAGGAGCGCCGGGCAAACGGGGCCGGAGGCAATTTTCATTAAATTGACTCCGGACCATTCACTTGCAGTACCTGAGTGAATCGATCAGCGACCAGGGTCCGCAATGCAGCCCGATCCAGTTTGCCATTCGTGGTACGCGGTAACGATTCAACTTTCACAAAAGCACGTGGCCGCATTGCACCCTTGATGCCGTTACGGCATATCTGTGCCAGCGCTGCTGCGTCGATATCGCCGCGGTAAACGGCAACGACCCGTTCGCCCCACACCGGGTCCGTCTGTCCGGTGACTGCCACTTCATCGATACCGGGACAGTTTGCCAGCAGTTGCTCAACCAGTTCGGGATGCACCTTTTCACCGCCGCTCAGCAGCATGTTGTCTGTGCGCCCCATCAGGGTCAGCCGCCCCGCTTTATCCAGTTGCCCGCGATCTCCCGTTGAGAACCACTGCCCGGCATGCCGATTCCCGCTGTGGTAAACCGCCGCACCACGCACCTGGATCACTTCATCGACAATCCGCAGCTCGAACCCCGGCAAGGCACGACCGACCTGGCGTGGATTGTCATCCTCCCTCCCGAGCTTGCGCGCTGCCATCATGGCTGCCGTTTCCGTCATGCCATAGGTCACCCAGACCGGCCAGCCCGCTGCCAGCGCCCTGCCCGCCAGTGTAGGCTCGAGTGGCGCACCGCCGACAAGCACCACCTGCAGGCTTCGCGGCGGTTGCTGTGCAAGATCCAGCAACTGTGCCAGCATCGCAGGAACCAGTGAGATATGGCTGACCCGGTGGTTGTGCAGATCATCTACAATGTCTGGTGCATCGAAGCCTTCGTGCAGTACAGCGCTTGCGCCTGCGCAGGCACAGCGCAGCAGGATAGACAGGCCACTGATGTGAACCAGCGGCAGACAATCCAGCCAGATGGATGTGTACGACAACTTCAGCCATTCATTGGCAGCCTGGACACTTGCCTGAAGATTGCTGTCACTCAGGCGAACCAGCCTGGGGAAACCGCAGCTGCCGCTGGTTGCCAGCAACAAGCGGGGGCGGTCCGGCGCTGCCGGTGATTTTACCGTACACACGGACTCCGCCTGCCCGGACGGTTCAGGCGGACTGGCCGCTGTCATGTCCTCTATATCATGCTTCAGACGGACAATGTCATCCTCACTGAGGAAAAGATCCGTGCGTGCCAGTTCCAGCAGGCGCTTACGCTGCCCATCCGGCAGGCGTGGATCGAGCGGAAACAGCACAAAGTCTGCGAACAAGGCCGCATGCAACAGGAACGCCAGCAGCCTGGCAGAACGGCTTTCCACCACCAGGGTGGCGCCGGTTTTCAGCCCCTGTGCACGCAGTCGCTGACAGAGCTGTGCCGTGAACAACTGCAAGGTCGCATAGTCGAAGCTGGCGTCCTTCAGCACCAGTGCCGATGCCCCAGGCTGCTGTTGTGCCGCACGGTGCAACCAGTCAGAGCAAAGGCCATTCGCTTCGATCTCCGTTATGCCCATTTGCAGCGCTTCCACAGGCGGTGACAGCCGAGACTCGTGAGGTCCTTCATATATTAATGTTTATTCTCATATTACTTTTACAAAACATTGTTTATAAATCATATTATATATTGCACTTCTGTGAGTCGACTTGAGGGTTGCAGAATGTTCGTTGCAGATTGCCGGCATCAGGCATGTTATGTCCGATTGACTATGGCAGGTCGCTGCGACGGAACAGGATGTACCCGACTGAGGCGCACAGACTGCCGATGAAAAAGGGATAAACCAGCGCCCAGGCTAGATAGCCGGCATTGCCGAAGGCGTCGAGGATAATAAACGCGGTCGGTCCCAGCAGCACCAGTTGGGCGTCGAACAGCATCATGGCAGCGGTGCGGAACACCTGCAGCGGGTTGAGCAGGGAGATGGCCACGGCGGCTTCGGGTGTCAGGCTCTCGCGGATCAGGATGCCGAGCATAATCAGGTCGAGGAACAGGATCAGGGTCAGCCAGACGACAAAAGCCGCACCCTGCGCGACGTCGGCCGAACGGGCCAGGGTAGAAATGAGCATGCCTATGCCAAGAAAGCACCAGGACAGCGCCAGCAACAGCCCGGTGTAATAAACAAACATACCCCAGGGCACTTCGGCGTGCCGGATCAGTCCCCACACGATGGCCAACAGCATGGCGAGGAACACCGGCAGGAACACGACGACGAAACGTCCCAGCAGTTTTCCCCAGAACCAGGCGGCCAGTGAGATGGGTAAGGACAGCATGTATTCGAACACGCCTGCCTCCCGGTCGCCGGCAACGGAACGCACCGTGGTGATTAATACGAAGATGGGCAGGATGGCCATCGCCAGTTGTATATAGGTGATCAACAGGCGTGACAGACCGGTGAACCCCATGATGCGTGACTCGGTGACACCGAACAGAAACAGCAACACAACAATACCGCCGAAGATGGCAGTGTAGACCAGAAACCAGCGGCTGCGCAGTGATTCGACAATATCAGACCAGGCTGATAATAGTAGATATTTCATCTTATTATCCTATCTTCTTTATGTGTTTTATTATTTATTTTCAGCTGCCGCTGCGATTCGATTTCAAGCACATGGTGGCGCGCCTGCTGAAATGTCATGCCACCTTCCGTGGCGTCATCCTGCGCGCCGATGCCGAAATCCATGGGCGTCCTCTGCCCACTGACATAGCTAGCTCTGTGCCCGTCGATCCAGCGTCCGTCACGATAGTCGTTTACCCATAACTCAGTGCCGGTATCGTCCTTCCAGGCTTTGTCCTGCAACCAGACAATGGCACCACCAATGTCGTCAAACTTGTAAACCCTTGCCTTCTTGCCGGCCGGACCTCCACGTATCTGTGCCGCGTGATAACGGTCACTCAATACCATACGGCAGCGTTCGCAGGCATCGCGATCCCATTTGACTTCCACCGGCCCTGTTCCATTTTCCGAACAGGCAGACAACAACCAGGCTGACACTGCCAGCAGACCGGCACACCGCCTGGTAATCTTTGTGTGACCAACATATTTACACACGAATCAAATTCCAATCATATCTATCGCAAAGCCGCAAAGCCCGTCAGGAAGATCCTTTGCGTCTCTGCGTCTCTGCGTCTCTGCGTCTTTGCGAGAATTTAATTGCATCTTCACGTCTCGTCAGCCCGAGACTTGATCTCGCCGCGCATCAACTGTTTCCTCTGCCTGTTCCTGCTGCATATGAATCGTCTTCAACAGGCCGGCATAGCGCGACAGTACGCCCAGGAAACGCAAGCGGTCGGGACCGGCGACCAGACCTTGCCAGTGAAGATCATCCCCGCAACGATGGAAACCCCATTCGGTAACGGCTTTGACAAAGGCCGGCGCTTCCCGCGTCAGACCGATGCGGCACAGCAGGCGCCCCCCCAGGTCAATGGCATCCTCGACGTGATCATCAAGCACGATGCGTCCCTGGTCCATTTCCACGACCCGGTTCACCAGCGAGGCGACCTCATCAAGACGGTGACTGGAAATCAGCATGACAGTATGGTCGGCTTTCTCGGCCAGCAGCTGGAAGAAGATATGCCGCGCTTCGGGATCGAGGTTGGCAGCGGGCTCATCCAGGATCAGGATATCGCTATCGCGTCCGAGGGCGACGCTGATGAGGATCTTCTGTTTCTGTCCGCCGGACAGTTTTACGAACGGGCGATGGCGCAGCTGCGCCAGCTCCAGTCCGAGACGATGGGCAACAGCTTCCATGCGTTGCGGATCGGCATCACAGACACTGGCGGAAAAACTGATCAACTGCCCGACCGGCATTTTCAGCGGCGGTGGTAACTGGGGGACGAAACCCACGCGTTTCAGGACAGCCTGCCGCTGAACCCTGGCATCCAGACCATCGACGCTCACCTGTCCGTCGCAGTTGTATTCCCCCAGCAGGCAGCGAATCAGCGTGGTCTTGCCGGCACCGTTCGAGCCTACCAGCGCCACGCGGTTACCCGGCTGGATTTCGAGATTGATGCCTTTGAGGATCTCGGCTTTGTTAAAGCGTTTGGCGACCTGCTGGAAACGGATCATGGTTGATGAAATTCGTCCATGCGCGGGCCTACTTTCCTGTCCCCGTGAACCGGTATTCAAAGTTCAGGGAATCCGTAGGACAGAGGTCCACGCACAGGCCACAGCGCGTGCAATCCGCGCCGATGGCCATATTGACATCGCGCGAACGTCCCTTGATGGTGACATCCAGCACATGCGGAACCAGGCAGGCTTTGCGGCAGTCACCTTCGTGGGCGCAGTTCTGGACGTTATAAGTAACCCGCAGCGGGCTGACCAGACCCACGATACCGTAAGTGACACCGATGGGACAGGCGTAGCGGCACCAGGCTCGGCGCGATACAAATATTTCGAACAGCAGCAGGAAACTCACCCACAGCAGGGCGATACCGGGGCCGTAAATCAATGCCCGGCTGACGATACCGGTAGGTGACAGGGTTTCGAACACCGTGTAACCGGTGACAAATGCCAGCAGGGCAAACATCACATACAACACCGTGCGCATACCGCGGTGAAAAGTTTTACCCTTAATGATCTTTTTCTCGACCAGTTTCAGGTGCAGCGATTCGGCCCACTCGGCAAGCAGGTGATAGGGACAAACCCAGGAACAGAAAGTACGTCCACCCAGCAGCAGCCACATAATCAGCACCGTGCCGGTGCCGATAACGAGATTGATGAGCACTTGCTTGAACGCCAGCATGACCTGCAAGGCCGAGTTGAGATCCGCCATGTGAAATCCCATGAAGCGCGATGCGGTCAGCGCGCCTTCCAGCAACTGGATGTCCAGGTAATAGGAAACCACGAACAACAGGTTGATCGCCAGCAGGGTCAACCAGCGGCGGTTGCGCCAGGTGTTCTTGTGCGGCACTTCGTGCAGCTTCATGATGAGTTCGCGGGTGATGACCTTGTTGACCTTCTTGTAATAATGGATCTCCTGCGCCGCCGGCAGGATCTCCTCCCTGGCCGGTTTCTTCGGCGTCTTGCCGAGCAGCTGCAAAAAGGATTCGCCTATCCTGTTCATAGCGTCTCCGCCGTCTTGCGGCTGTCCACGACAATGGCGCTATCGCCCTCCACCGGGCAGATCATTTCACATACACCGCAGCCGACACAGCCGTCCAGCACCAGCGGTCGCATGTGCACCTTGCCGTCGACGGTTTCGAACGCTTCCAGCCTGATGGCGTGCCTGGGCGGACACTGGTTGTGGTCGCCGGACGGCGGCTTGCCGGCTTCGCACTGGCCGATACGGATTTCGATCGGGCAGTGGCGCACACATAAGTCGCAGATCTCCAGGTCATAGGGGTTATCGCGCACGTACAGCGGATTCCAGCGGTCGATGTCGTCGTAGCGTAACTTGCCGTCGAAATCCGCGCCGCGCGCCTGCCCCGTGAAACCTTCGCCCCTGAGGGCAAAACAGGCATCCGGCCGGCCCAGGCGCGCAAACCCCATGCGCGTTTCGTGCGAATAGTTGATTTCGTGGCTCAAGGCACCGGTGGGACAGGCCAGCACACACTGCAGACCGTCACAGGAAAAATCGCAGGCCTGTGTGCGCGCGCCGATAAACGGTACACCGACGCCAAACCCTTCATCAAGATCCGCCAGCCTGATGGCTTGCACCGGACACACCTGCACGCATTGCCCGCACTTGATACAGGCGGCCAGAAACGCCTGTTCGGCCAGCGCTCCAGGTGGCCGCAGACGCTGCTGCCTGGCCTTTACAAGCGGTATAAAGCCCAGCAGCGATGCAGCCAACAGGCCGCTCGTCAGGGCAATGGAACGCAGGAACTCGCGTCGCTGATTCTGCTCGCGCGGATTCAGTTTGCGCTTTTTACCGCTCATAGCGTCTCCCCGGCTTCGACCAGCGGGGCCTTGTCACGCAGCACCAGTTCGGGCGGACTGAACGGCGCCAGGCGTTCGAGAAAGTCGAGCACCTCAAGCATGGGCGAACCGTTGAAAAACTGCGCGGAAGGCACGTCGATCCAGATGCGGTCGGCGTAGGAATAATGTTCGAAGGGGGTATCACCAACACCGTCTTTATCGCGATCGAAGCCCTGGTAGTGGTCCCAGTAATTGCCGTCCCAGGCATTGTTGTTGGCGCTGCCACCGTCGCTGACGACCACCTCGGTGAGGTTGCCCTTGAAGCGGTTACGCTTGAACTCATTGCCGTGCCAGCCGTTGAGAAAACGGACGCCGATATTGTTGAATGCCAACAGATTATCATGGATACGGTTGCTGGTATCGGGCTGATAAGGCGAAACGTCAAGGTAAATCCCGGTGGCATTGTAGAGTATTTTGTTGCTTTCGATGGTAACGTCCGAGGTCTCCTTGAAACCGATGCCAACGCCGGTGGCACCGACCGCACTGGCGATGATATTATTGCGGATCTGTACACTGTCGCTGTACATCAGGAAGATACCGACCGAGTTATTCCGGTAGATATTGTCTTCCACCTTGTTGTACTGAGAATACATGAAGTGCAGCGCATAGCGGCCGCCCTGGGCGTCATTACCGGATATAGTATTATCCTTCGAATACCACACCACCGTGTCGCGTGAATCGCGAATGATGTTGTCGGTGATCTTGTTGCCGAAGCTATACCACAGTCTCACCGCATCCCCCCTCAGCCCCAGTTCCACCGGTTTCGAACTGATACGGTTGCGGCGCACGATATTGTGTTCCGACTGCTGCAGGTCGATACCGAACAGACAGTTGTCGATCACATTGTCCTTGATGACATTGAAATTGCCACGCACCTGCACCGCGGCATCGATTTTGTTATGCGACTCACCGGAATTGGTGAGATGCAGGTTTCGAAGCACAGCGCCGTCGGTATCCAGGTAGATCACCGAACCCTTACCACCGGCATCGATGGTGACCCTGCCCTGCCCGTCTAGGGTAATGGCCTTCTCAATGGTAACAGGTCCGTCATAGCTGCCCGCTTCCGGCACCACAGTTGAACCCGCTTCCGCTGCGTCGATCATTCGTTGCAGCACTGATTCATCTGATGCCGCCAGCGGCAGCGCCAGCAAGCCGATCACCAGAAAGATTAGCAAGCGCAGCATTACACTCGATTCAAAGCCCTGTATTAAAAAGACCCCATCAGCAGGAGCGGTCTCCTTGCCGCGATACGCGGTATACAATCGCGCCGCAGGACGGCGCTCCCGCGAGGGATTGGATATGCTGTTTGCATTAAGCACCACCGTCCCGCAATTGTTTGCGCCGGATCAAGGCGGCGATACCCAGCAAAACCGACATCAGCAGCATCAGGCCGAAACCCGTATAGGGATAGGAGTGAGTGGCGAACTGCGCCACCTTGCCCTGACCAAATACGGTTGGCATAAACGGCTTCACGGTAAAGGCACCCATGGTGTTGAGCTTGTGACCGAAGAGCCACAACCAGGCGGAGAAGTCGATAATAAAGAACACCGGCAATGCCATTGGCACCAGAACCAGCAACCAGTAGAACAGGCCACCGGTTTTACGGCTGGCGACCAGCAACAGCAGCATGGCTGCGACCAGGCCACCAAATACCAGATGGGTCGCCATCTTCACCGTCTTAACCATCGGCTCGATCTCTGCGGGGTTGTTGAAATAGCGACCCAGGCTCTTGCCATAGTGCCAGCTCATGACCTGGAAGGTGCTGCCGTTCCAGGCTTCGTTGTTACCACTACGCTGCTGATCCTTCTCGAAAGTGACACGCAGCTGATCGATGAGGCGTTGCTTGTCCGACAGTACACCACTATCTGCCCCATCTGGCACATCGACCTTGATACCGGAGGCTTCCAGCGAACGCCTCAGCGCCGCCACCACACCAGTCTCGGCAGGCACACCCGCTTCCGCAGCAGTGTCCTGGTCCAGTGAAGTGACCAGCGCCGTCACATAAGCTGCCGACTCCATACCGAGGCCATCATCAGCGTATATGGTCAGGTACATCAATACCAGAATAACAGCGAAACCCACACCCATAACGGCGAAACGCAAACCCGGTGAGGTAATCACGAAGCCCAACAGCATGGTCCCCAGGAACGGCATCAGGAACTGGGAGATGGCGCGCTCGATCGGACCGCCTGCGGCGATAGGGTACATGCCGACATAGTGGTTGATGGTATCCATTTCATGAACGCAATCGAGCGCCTCCACTTCCTGAATCTCGTCCTTTTCCACCTTCCTGCAGCCGTTGAATACACCGGTCATGTGAAAATGGATGCGCACGCCATCGGGGAAAGCCTCCGGCGGATAGTTGGGCGCTGTCAACGAAACCCACCATATGGGGCTGACAAATATTGCCGCCAGTAACAGCAGCGAGAATCCGGTCAAACCGGCAACGATCAGGTTTTTTTTCATAAGAGAGTCCGTGCTCACTACCGACACCTTTCGGCAGAACGCCTGAAGTAATTGCGTCATTCCGAGTGGAATCAAGCGGTGCCGGCCAGCGCGCCTGACAGGCACCAGCCGACCGGTGAAGTTCACATTCCAGCGTCAGTCAAAATCCGGGTTGAGCCAGTCCTTGGAGGGAGCCAGATCTTCCTTCGGCGGTTTCAGACGCGAAGCATAATCGATCACCGCTATCATATCGTCATCACTGAAACCTTTGATCTGCTTCACCATGTCCGGATTGGCGTTACGGCGTTTCCCATCGCGGATCCATTCGAACTGGCGCAGCATGTACTTGTAATGCTGCCCTTCGATGCGCGGATAGAATTTCTCCGCATTACCCCGACCGTGCTCACCGTGGCACTTGACGCAGTTGTCCTCATACAACTTCTTGCCGCGTTCGAGCTTATCACCTGGTCCCACGCCGTTCCCGGGGTTCATCGGCAGGGTTTCGATATAGGCCGTGACATCGGCGAGTGCCTGGGCATCACCGATCGACTCCGGTAAGGCGAAAGGATACATGGTGGGGTTGTCGCGGTTCAGTGCACGAATATCGGCCAGCTGCTTGATCAGCACATTGCGATGCTGCCCCGCCAACTGAGGGAACGTACCTTCCTCGGTACCCCAGCCTTCCGTCAAATGGCAGGCGGCACACACTTCGTATACGTCCATTCCGTTTTCGAGATCCGGCGTTAACAACATCACTTCATCTTTCTCGCCACCGGCCACGTTCCACGCCTTGGATGGCGCCTCCGCCCAGGCCACGCCCGCCAACGCCAGCCCCAGAGTCAGGCTCAATGCCTGCATAATACGCTTTTGCATCTTCAGGGTTCTCCCGTTAATCACCGTTGATTACGGCCGGTCACACACTGCCCAGAGCGACGGGCCGGTCTATACTTGTGATACTGGCACTTCAAATATTAGCAGTCCTTGATATTGATCAAGTCTACGGCGTCAGACCTGACAGGTACTTGGCGATCGCAGCCATTTCCTCCTCGTTGACCATGTGCATAACACCCTTCATTGCTGCTGTCATGCCGTTGTTACGGGCACCGCTCTGGATGTCCTTCATCTGTTGCAGCAGATAACCCTCATTCTGGCCGGCCAGCTTGGGATAGACAGGCATCAGGGGAGATTTGGCATCTTTGCCGTGGCAGGCCGTACAACCGCCCTTGGACGGGTTGCTGTACAAGGCACCACCGTCCATGCCTTCCGCACCCACCGTCATTCCTGCAGCCATCATGAAAACCGCCGCCAGCGTGGAAAACACCGTCTTTATACACATAGTTCCCTCCTCCA
>Ga0210064_1000423_pt1 | contig 20335 bp, 17 predicted proteins | sample Muzzi_CordC_D2_FD_185531 | JGI IMG/M metagenome (GOLD analysis project Ga0210064, IMG submission 185531) | Wetland microbial communities from San Francisco Bay, California, USA, that impact long-term carbon sequestration - Muzzi_CordC_D2 (SPAdes) | ecosystem: Environmental > Aquatic > Marine >...
CAAAGGCGATCATTGAGGATGCTTTAGGCACACAGGTTTCTTGCTTTGCTTATCCCTATGGGCGCTATAACCATCGGGTACGTGATATTGTTCAGGAGCATTTTTCATGCGCCTTCTCCGACAAACTCGGCATGATTAACAAACACAGTGATCTCTATGCTTTTGAACGTGTGGACGCTTACTACCTTCGAACCGATCGGTTGTTTAAAATCATGTTGACCGGACTTTTACCATGGTATGTATTGGCGCGCGGCATCCCTCGAGGTATCCGTCGGGCGCTTCAACCAAGATCAGGTAAACCATGAATCGACCTTTACGCTTTTGTATGATCACAACTTTCTATCCGCCTTACAATTTCGGAGGAGATGGTTTGTTCGTACACCGGCTCTCAAATGAATTGGCAATTCGGGGCCATTCGGTGGACGTCATCCATTGCATTGATTCGTACCGGCTCTTGGCACGAAAAAGGCCGGAAACGACCTATGATGATCATCCCAATGTCACCGTGCACGGGCTTAAAAGTTCCTTTGGTTTTCTTTCTCCTCTGGCTACCCAACAAACGGGATTATCGTTATTCAAAACGGCACGCATCCGACAGATTCTGGAAAAAGGCTTTGATGTCATCCACTATCACAACATTTCACTTGTGGGTGGTCTTAAAATACTAGAGTATGGGAAAGGGATTAAGCTTTACACGATGCATGAATACTGGCTGGTCTGTCCCACCCATGTGATACTTAAATTCAATCGGACAGCCTGCCTTAATCCGAAATGTTTTTTCTGCGTCCTGGCGTACAAGCGTCCGATCCAGCTATGGCGATATTTTGGCCTTTTTAATGATGCTTTAACGCATGTGAATACCTTTATCTCACCAAGTCGTTCCTGCAAAAAAATCCATCATCGAATGGGGTTGGATGTTCCCATCGCCTATTTACCCAATTTTGTTATTTCAACGAATTCCGATTTGACAGAATTCGAGCAACCGAAAAGCGATGTGCCGGATGACCCATATTTTCTTTTTGTCGGCCGCCTGGAAAAACTTAAAGGCCTGCAAACACTTATTCCCATTTTCCGCCGGTATCTCAAAGCGAAACTGTTGATCGCCGGTACCGGTAGTTACGAGCCCTTGTTGCGTCAGCTGGCTGAAGGTTGTCATAACATCCGGTTTTTGGGCCACCTGTCCGAAAAGGAACTACATACTATTTACCGGGAGGCAATAGCTTTATTGGTTCCATCTTTATGTATAGAAATTTTCGCCCTTGTGGTCTTGGAGGCTTTTAGAGAAAAAACACCGGTTGTTGTAAGAAATTTGGGCGGTATACCGGAATTAATTAAAGAAAGCGGCGGTGGGTTTATCTATGACACAGATGATGAGTTGCTTGCTGCTATGGACCGGATCATGGCTGATCCATCAATACCGGAACGATTTGGGGCGTCGTAGATATGAAACTTACAAACGAAAATGGACGGAAGAAGCTCATCTGAAGCGCTACTTTGATCTGATTAATGACATAAAACTTAATCGCAAATAATTAAGGAGTTACTGTTCCATGCGCAAATCATATGATTTGCCACAGAATAATATTGTTTCCACACAAGGACCAGGTCATGGTATTCACATTACCGTTGGCACACTGCAAGGTTTTGCAGCTTCATCCTTGAGTCTTCCGACTGGAATTCTGACAGCAGCTTTTCTCAGCAGAATATTGGGTCCGGTGAATTATGGAGCCTTAACCGTTTCAGCTTCCATTGTTGTCTGGATCGAGGGCGCAATTATTATGGGATTCAGCCGGGCCGCGGTGAAGTTCGTGGCCGAGGCTGAGGACTGGCGTTCCGTTTCGACTCGGTTTTTGCAAGTTCAACTTGTGGTCAGTCTATTAGCCGCTTTTTTTCTGGCACTTGTTGCTCCGATTCTTGCTTCATGGCTTAACGCTGCTGAACTGTCAACTTATCTGCGCCTCTTTTCTCTGGGTATTCCTTTTACTGCTCTGTTTAATATTCATCAATCGATTCTGGTGGGCCGCGGATACTTTGGCAGCCGGGCATTTCTAATTGGTGCTTACTGGTTGATCCGGATGGCATTAATCTTTTTATTTGTAGGATTATGGCCGTCAGTGACCAGTGCGATTATGGCACTCATCGTGTCTTACGTTTTGATGTTAATCGGATCGCGATTCTTTGTAAATCCGACCCTGCTGGGCAATTCTGATCTTTCCTTTATCAATCTATGGGATTTTGCATTACCTCTTTTTTTCTACGCTGTTGGAATAAGTCTGTTCAACCGACTGGATCTTTTTTTTGTAAAAGGGTTGAGTGGAATACCCCAGGCTGCTGGATTTTATGGCGCAGCAAAAAATCTCACGATTGTACCTTCTTTATTTATTGCATCGCTTTCTCCTCTGCTACTGTCAAAGCTAACCCAGTTATGTTCGCAAGGTCAGAAAGAATCTGCCAAAGTGATGATCCAAAAAGCGATTCGTCTTACCTTCAGTTTATTGCCGTTTGCAGGAATGGCCTCCGGTGCTGCCACAGAAGTTGTATTGATAATTTACGGCCAGTCATTTTTTCCTTCCGGCAAGATATTGGGGATTCTAATTTTCGCTGCCATAGGCGTTTCCATGATTGTAGTTTCTTCTTCAGCGCTCGTTGCAGCGGGACGACCTGAATTAACCTGTTATCTGATACTACCAATCGTGGTATTGGCTTTTGGGGCTCATTTTATGCTTGTTCCCCGTTTCGGATCCACAGGAGCTGCTGGCGTTACAACCGGTCTTTCCTGGCTTGGGGCTTGTGGATTTATGCTTGCCGTATACAGAGTTTGGGGAGTTCGACTGCCTGTTTCAACATTTGTGCGAAGTATTATAATCTGTGTGCTTGCTTATGCCTTGGCTTTTAAATGGCAAACTTCCGGTCTTTTACTTTTATTAAAACTGCCACTAATATCGATGGTTATTATCATTACGACCACACTACTTGGCGAATTCAGTGGAGATGAGATTGCTTTTATTCGCTCAATTTTTGATTGGCGATCAAAGATGAAGCAACATAAAGAAAAGGTTAAATAGAAAATAGAACGCTTTTTCTGGTTTAGTAAGAATAGCACTCAATTTAGAGGATTTTATAAGAAAAGCAGTTGCTTAGTATAGGATTTTTCTGATTATGTGCACAATTATCATAAGATTAACTGCCTTATTATAAAAAAAGAAAGATAAATTATGGAAAAAGTGATTGTATCAGCGGTTATGATTACCGGTACATGTCGTAGGCGCGCACAACGAGCGCTGTATGCGTTATATGAACAAACGATAATCGAACAGATGGAAATTATTGTTGTGGATCTTGGCGCTTCGGAGTCACCACCGTTTATATGTGCGCCAAATATTCGCATTTCAATAATTCCAATGCCAAAAAATACTTCATGGGCGTTGGCAAGAATGACTGCGGTAAGAAAGGCGATTGGAGAATTTGTTGCGTTTATCGAGGATCACAGTTTTGCAAAGCCTGATTGGGCGGAACAGCTAACGCTCGCGTTTGAGGGACATTGGGCGGCAGTCGGGTATAGTGTCGTCAATGCAAATCCGAAAACCTATACGTCCCGCGGCGGGTTAATGGCAGATTACATTTTATCGATGTCACCGGTACATGGCGGCAAAACAGAATTCTTGTCTGGGAACAATGTGGCATATCGCCGTGAATTGCTGGTTCAGTTTGGCGATCGACTTAAAAATGATCTTGGAATTGATTTTAATATCCACGAGGAACTCAGAAAACAGGGGTATGAATTTGCCATGTCCCCCAAAGCAGTGATCGCTCATCAGAATTATGACCGTATCAGTGGCCTGATTCAAGCCAATTATCATTATAGCAAAATGTTGGCAGCGAACCGTGCTTCCTCACAAAATTGGGGACGTCTCAAAAAAACAGTCTATATCGTTGGTACGCCTATCGGATCTCCATTTATAAGGCTCTTACGAATCATCAAAAGTTTCCGGGGTCGGCAATCCCTGGTCAAGCCTTTTATATCGGTCCTGCCGGTGGTTTTTATTACATTTTTATGCTCCGCTGTGAGTGAATCTCTTGGATACCTTCTTGGCGCCGGGCAATCTGTTGAAGAGTTTAATAAATGGGAACTGATGCAACAGCGGACAAAAGACCTTTGAAATAAATGGAATCACTGTTTTTGATGGCATGGTAGCCGGAAGGATAACAATATCGCAACATTTTACCAAAAAACAAACCTTTTGAAAGGATTAATTTCAGGTGATATTGCCCGTATGGGTCCTTTTTACGTTGCTGTAGACTTAACTCGTCGCTGCAATCTTCAATGCCCTGATTGTCAGTATCATTCCCCGTTTTTGAATAAGCAACCATCAAATGATGAGCGTATTGTGGACATTCCCGTTCACAGTTTCGAGAAACTCTGTAGTGAAATCAAAACAATGGGAACAACAAGCTTGATTCTCACCGGAGAGGGAGAACCTTTTCTGCATCCACGTATGTTTGATTTAATTTCAGTAGCAAAAAAGGCGGGATTCAGCATCATCCTGTTCACCAATGGAACTTTACTCAACAAAAACAGTATTCAGTCTCTTTTAGATTCCCGTCTCGATGTTCTAAAGGTGAGTCTCTGGGCAAGTTCTGCTGAGGAATATAAGAAAAACTACCCGGGAGCTAAATCAGATAATTTTGAAAGAATTATGGATGGCTTAAAACTTCTGAATGACTTCAAGGTAGAAAAAAATATTAAATTTCCAGATGTTGTTTTACATCAACCTATTACCAGACAAAATTTTAAAAATATAAATTTGAGAATAGCTCTGGCTGAAAAAACTGGATGCAGTGCGCTATCCTTTTCACCTACATGGTCATGGCGTGGTGAATCTACCCCATCTCCGGATGAAATGAAGCAGTTATACGTCTTATTGACCAGGCTGAAAAGGCAGTTGGACTCATTTTCGTTAAAACACAACATCAGCCAGACACTCTCACGATATAAGATAGGTGAAGCTGTCTGGGAAAAACTACCCTGCTACATTGCATGGTACCATACCCGTATCAGGGTTAACGGTAATGTTCTTCCCTGCCAGCGATGTGATTTTCCAATGGGCAACATTAATGAAAACAGTTTTAATGAGATCTGGAACGGATCGATGTATCGAAGCTTCCGCAAAAAAACACTTACACGGAAAGGGCTGGCATCTATGGGTGAATATTGTGATTGTAGATTTTGTTGTTATGCTGGTGATAATATGAACATCCATCGGTTATTCAGATGGATTTCACCATTCGTGCCTTGGACTAGGAGACATTAGTATGTTCTTGAACTAATTAGAAATAGGCACTTAACGACGAAGATATAGCCCCTTTACTAAACACCTTCAAGAATGAATCTGAAATCGGTTATTGGAGTCTAAATATGAGATCAAGAGAACGAATTCGCGGTTTGTTACGATCCCCGAAACTGACGTGGGACGCCATCTTTCGGGGTCGTTACAGTTTCGTATACGACCAGATACCTTTTACCATGGAACGGATGTCGATGAAAAAACGGGCCAACCTGTTTAAGGCCGGTTTCAATCTTGTATACCGGCAGTTGACGCCATGGAATATGCCGCTTCACATGCAATTTGAGTTGACCAACTATTGCAATCTGCGTTGTCCGGTCTGTCCCTCAGGCATCAGGGCTGTGAAGCGCAAACCACAATCAATGGATGTCGACTTGTTTGGGCGAGTCATCGACGAGGTTGGTCCTTACCTTTTGACAGCTTCATTGTGGGCCTGGGGGGAGCCTTTGCTCCATCCTGAATTACAAAAGATTCTGCGTGCCGTTCGCAAACATAAAATTGCCACTCTGCTGTCAACGAACGGTCAATATCTTAACGACGAACGCGTTATCGAAGCGCTGACTCATGAGCCACCCACCCATTTGATCGTTGCCATAGATGGGCTGACCGACGAGACTAACTCCAAGTTTCGTGTTGGAGCGAAACTGAAACCAATTCTATCCGGGGTCCGGCGAATTGCAGAGATCAAGAAAAAAAGAAAACAGCAGTTCCCCATACTTCACATGCGGTTCATCGTGATGAAGCATAATCAGCACGAAGTTCCTCAAATGATCGAATTTGCAAAGACCAATCATTTCGATATGCTAACCGTTCGAACATTGTCGATCATTGATTCTGAATCGACTGATCAAACACATCGGAATTTAGTTCCCGAAAGGTTAGAATTCCAAGCATACGATTACAATCTCGGGAAACGTTTTGAGCGCAGAGATTTCATATGTCAAGAACCCTTCTGGTTTCCGACCGTTTTTGTCGACGGCACTCTGGTTGCGTGTGAACAGGATTATAACGCTCAGCAATCTTTAGGAGTAATTTCTGAAAATGTATCCTTTAAAGATCTTTGGTTCAGCAGGCACGCTGCGATGGTTCGCAAAATTATTCGTGATAATCCAAAAAGTCTAAGCTTTTGCCAGAACTGCCCTTACAGAGACCGCGAGTGCACAGATGTTAGCATAGCAGCGCATTTTCTGAATTCTGAAATTGATTTTCCTAATTTGATTTAAATACTGATTCGGTGTAATTGTATGTAAAAGCAATGGTATATAGGGCAAGCCTTTTTGACCAAAACTTATACTTTTAGCAGGAGATCACTTCATGGCAGGCAAACCCAAGACGATCAGGCTCGGAATTATTGGCTGCGGCAGAGTTGCCGAGGAACGACATTTCCCTGCCCTGCAGCACCTTCCGGATGTTCAAGTGGTTGCTGTGGGGGACATAGACACTAACCGTCTAGACTTTATAGCAGATCGGTATGGTATCGAACAGCGATTCAGCGATTATCGGGCATTACTGGACCGTGCAAATGTCGATGCTGTTGGAATTCTAACGCCAACCCAATCCCATTCCGAAATCGGGTTGGCTGCACTCGGCGCCGGCAAACACGTGTTGGTTGAAAAACCCCTGGCTTTGAATCTGGCCGAATGTGACCAGTTAATTGCCCGAGGTGCGGATTCGTCATGCAAGGTGGTTGTCGGTTTAAATCTTCGATGGCACCGCCTTCTGCGGCGTGCCTGTGAGTTCATTCAAAACGGCAAACTCGGCAGGATCAAAGCGATACACAGTGTATTCACACATTATCGCACTGGAGAAAACGCACCATACTGGCACAGAAAGCGCGAACACGGTGGTGGTATTATTTTTAACGAGGCTGTACATCACTTTGATTTGTGGCGATATTTGCTCCAGAGCGAGGTTGAACAAGTTTTTGCATATACTCGTCCGTCACCCTATTATGAAGATGAAACTCTGGTTACCAATGCTTTCCTGTCAAACGGAGTTCTGGCAACCGGTATATTCACTTTAAAGACAAGTCCGACCAGCGAAGTTGAAATTTACGGGGAGAACGGTCGACTGTCTCTATCTTTATATCGATTTGATGGCTTTGAGTTTTTCTCAGACACCACATACCCCGGCAATATTGCTGATCGTCTGAAGAAATCTATGTTCGCGTTGTTCGAATTGCCAAAGACAATTCCGATCATGTGCCGGGGGGGGGATTTCGCAGCGACATTCCATGCTTTATGGCAGCATTTCATCGATTGTATAAATCGAGACAAAGCCTCTGAATGTTCCCTGAAGGATGGAAAGCGTGCTTTGCAGATCTCGCTGGCGATTATAGAGTCGGTTTCATCAGGGCAACCGGTTCAGATCAGGATCGAAGATTTATAAATACAAACTGTAGAGAAAGTTTATGTCAAACCGTCCAAATTTTTCGATTATTATTCCGACTTGCAATCGTCCGATCCAGCTGGCGGCCTGTCTCGAATCAATCGTGCATCAGACGTATCCGCGTTCGCATTTTGAAGTGATCGCCATCGACGATGGCAGCAAAACACCCATAGGACCTGTGGTCTCAAAATTTCACGACCGTTTGAATCTGACACTTTTGACCCAGCAAAATCAAGGACCGGCATCAGCACGAAATGCCGGCGTTGCAAAAGCCAGTGGCCGCTATCTCGCTTTTACCGACGATGACTGTTCACCTGCCCCAGACTGGCTGCAAAAGCTGGAAGAGCGATTTGATTCTTCTTCCGATTTTCTAATCGGCGGAAGAACGATTAATGCAGTAACAGACAATGCATATTCAACCGCCAGTCAAGTCCTGATCAGTTACCTCTATGAATATTACAACGCCGATAATAACAACGCCCGCTTTCTGACCTCCAACAACATTGCCGTTTCTGCTGAGCTTTTTCGAACCTTGGGCGGATTCGATCCAGAATATCCGGGTGCAGCTGCCGAAGATCGTGATCTTTGTGATCGGTGGCAGTTTTGTGGATACGGTATGATTTATGCCCCCGAAGTCATTGTTTACCATCGGCACCATTTGAGTCCAAAGACATTTTTGAAACAGCATTTTGGTTATGGACGAGGGGCTTCGCGATTTCATCAAAGACGTTCTACCCGTTCAGCAAAAAGCCTTCGATTGGAACCGCTATCGTTTTATATCAATCTGATGTTTTATCCGTTTTTGAAAGGTAAAACTAGACGGCCATTCTTTATGGCTATTTTGTTGTTCTCAAGCCAAATGGGCAATGCAGCAGGATTTTTCTGGGGTTGGTTAAATCAGATAATCCTTCGAAAGGAAAAAAGGGATAATTTATAGCTCCTTGTATCTTGAATTAAAAGGACGATGATCCCTTTTGAAAGGTTTATTTTCCAATTCTTTAGATATGCAAGGTACCTATCGATCTCACTTTCGCGTTAAATAGAACAATGATAATCCATGATGCCGGTTTTCTTCTGTTCTGAAATGCTCATTTGCGGTTTAATACCAAAACTTTGTGTTTCATTCTTTAAGTGAGTCCAGCAAAAGGACGAAACCATCTGAAAATTCGATGCACACGCAGGTTGTCACTGACGAAGCAGCACCAACTGCAGTCGCAACGATCACCCAGTGATGCCAGACCCTCGCAGGTGATTGTTTGTCGCCGAAACTCACGAATAGCCGAACTGTTCCATATGTCAGGAAAGGTTTCCGTATTCAGATTTCCGAAATTGACCCGAAAATCGCAGCGACCGCAGGCCTGAACAGATCCGTCAACCCGAATTCTAGCATGATACCAGGCAACATAACAAGGCAGCTTTTCCCATACTGCGTCACCCATCCGATATCGTTCAAGCACCCATCCTATGTTATGCTCAAGACCTGTCAGCGCCAATCTTTTTTTCATTCCCAGCAAACGACGGACAAAGGTTATCATTTCATCCTCGGAGAGCGCAAAAGAATTTAATTGACTTTTGACATTATGCATGGGCGAGAAATATATGCCGTCGCATTCCCTTTCAGATCCAAGTTCGATCATTTTTTCGATTGTGTGAAGGTTTCGGGTGTTGACTACATGGTAAAGGATAACTTGTGGAATTGGAACGTTTAGTTTTGATTTGAACTCCTTGAGATATTTCAAACCAACCAGCACTTTTTCGAAATTCCCCGAAGGACTTCCAGGATAGTTCAGTTCATACTGGGCCGAAGAACTCGCCCATAAGCTGACTTTTATGATATCCACTCTGCTTTCCACCAGCGATCGTGCCATTTCCTTGTCGATGAGTGTCCCGTTGGTAAGCAAAGTAACATGAAAACCACTCGACTTAGCCGTTTTGATGAATTCAAATATTTCCGGATGAAGCAATGGTTCGCCAGACCCCTGAAAAATCAATTGACGAGTGTTGATCGTTTTAAGGTCTCGACACAAATCTTTAAATAAATTAATGGAGAAATCGGATTTGGCAGGTTTGGGTCCTTCGTCAGCTTTGACAAGGGGAGAATGATAAGGGCATCCCACGCACCGTAAATTGCAACGGTTGGTCAAATCAACATCTACATAGGCTGGTCCAGTCCTAGCAATATCGCCGCTTAGCAAACCTCGGAAAAGCTGAAACCTGTCTATAATATTCTTCAAATTACGTTATCTTTTTTCCGGTTAACAGTTTTGGAATCTAATACTAAAAATATATCGTCCGTATAATACAAAAAACATGACTATAAATAATTAGTATCATTTTAAAATATTAGAATATATTAAATTGATCTTAAAAGACATTTCATATTTAAAAAAGTTTGTCCATAGAATAAAGTTTTTATTTATATGAAAGAATACTTTATAAAAATTGAAATTATTCAGTTTTCTCTTTTTGGCTGATCATTACAATCTATCATTCCTTTGATTATCGAGAGATCTCTCCGGATATTGAAATTAATTCCACAATTATTATTACCTTATATACACAATTTTTGGAATTGTTTTGTTTATCGTTGGGCTAAACTATTGATATAGAAAAAAATGAAATAATACTCTGATTTTGCACGCATTTTGCGTGTATCAAAATGCCTAACAAATTAATTTAACTAGGCGGTGCAATCATGATTGAGTATCAAGAACCCTTCATAAAACGCCTTCAGCATCGCTACAAATTGTTGCGCGGACTCCTTGACGGTGAAAATGAACACACAGGACCCTTTTGGGCGTATATAGAAATTACAAGCCACTTGCTTTAAGCTTTGGTTTCGATAATGGGTTCTTGTTGATGTAACGATAAAAATTTGCCGAGTTATAATAAGGTTTTCGGCCATCTATACAAACAAAGCCTAGTTGAAATCTGGAATGGACCGTAACATCAATTCCTGACTTAATAAGTTTTTCAGTATTTTCTTCTTATGCAAACATATGGGCATTGGTACTCGATACGATTTTGATATCGCGTTTCTGGCATAAGCGGTTGTATTATAATCAGCCGGAATCAAAAATGGCTCTCCCCAATTAAACAAATCACCTATTGTGTCTATTATGTTTTTAAAGAGTCCAAAATCCATCAAATTTGTCGGTCAATCCATCCCTTATGTAACTGGACATAGTACGCTTTGTAAATTAAATAAGCTTGAAGGTTCTATCCGCAATGTTATGGGATAGCCACCGCATTATTCTAAGAGCTCGAACACCAACAATGACTTGATATTGCAAAACATGAACCAATCCGGGAATGTAATCAAGGGAAAGGATTCCTCAGAATGAACCGAAGCCAGGTGCCGACGGGCTCAGACTGGCTCATTAGGAGTTGCCATAGCACTCGGTGCCAAGGAAGCCGTTCATTACCAGCGAACAGGTCGGCTGGAGCCTCGCTTAGCCACTCTATAAAGCTGCTGCAACCAGGCACGATCACGGTCGGTTTCTGGCGTGCGTGATCTTGAATATCTATCCAAAAACCTTTATGTAAAGGTCGCAATCCGAGAGAGCCCGTCTCAAAGCGCCGACGTATTTGGGTTAGGTCAGTGGCGCGAAACTTAAAGCCGTGCTCATTGGGATCAAGACCTGCCAGAAGAAGCCCAATGATTGTTCGGATGCACTTCTCACATCGACCGCAATTACGGCTCCGTCCCCAACAAACCCGAATTAACACCGGAGGATTTGCGCCACGGACGTGCCGCGCAATGACTCCGAGTTTCTGCTGACGGGTCAGATTTAGTCCTTCATGCACGACGCGAGTTGAGGCCCATCGAACCTGATTGTCAATTTCGGGGTGCGAGCCCCAGCTTTGTTGAAATTGGCTGTTGAACGACGAAGCAATGTAAACATAAGCCATACTATGAATATAGGCAAGCGGCGCACAAATGGCTGTCAATCCTAATCCCTGCTGGATTGCAGAGTACCAGTTAGAATAACTTGGGAAGTACCTTTTCCGAAGGCGGTAGGAGCGGAAAAAGGTTCTAAAGTTGGTGCGGACGAACAAAATTTCCGTGTTCCATTGTTGGGCAAAAGAGCGTTGCTCTGAAGCTATGTCTTCCCAAAATCGAGATTCATGCAGCCCCACGTCAGCCCCCCAGACACTGACGATCCGCTGACACTCCTTTTTACGGGAAAAGAAGGTTGCCAAGGAGTCAACACCGCCACTGAATAGGACGGCGGCTCCGTTTGATCGATGCGGTGTCGATAACTCCACAAGCCGGTCGACTCGAACTTCGCCTCTCCACTCGACCCCAGGGTGAATCTGCGGTAATGTTCGCCGGACTGACTCCAGTGCCTCAACGAATGCTGCGTCGAGAGCGCGAATGCGCAATTCGACGTCTAGCACCCAGGCAACCGGGGCTAGTGTGGCAACGATGGGAATCAGCAGGATTGACTCTGGAACTCCTTCCAGATTTAAGCCATAAGAGACGAACATCTGCTCTCGCGAGAAATACCTTTGCAAAGCTGGAGAACAAGAAAGCGGATATCGCACGGTAGAACTATCTGATACGACAGGTTGTTCCACGGTGATCCAGTTTTTTGACATTAGGTCCCCTTACGGTGAGGGTTTGAGTTGCGATGGTCAGCCAAGCCTTTTTTAGGACTAGTAACATCAAAACTCATTCCACCGAGAAGCCGATTATGGATTTCCTGCCATAAACACAACCCAAGGTTGATCAAATTCGATTACATATATCTCAAAATCCACAAAAAAGCAAAAAAGCAAATCCGGTGAAATGAATTTGCCCCTTATAAAAAAACGATATCAAATATTTCAATAACTCAAAAACCTGTCACATATAGCGAGTCTGTCGAAAAACCCCAAAAAGGTAATTTATAGACTTCTAAATGTTTGACATTATTATATGCGAAATTCACAAAAATGCAGATATTGGACTTTTTCGACAGTCTCAGCAGGTATCGCATAATCATGTTACGTGTTGTTAAAGCCTCAATGGCTTTCAGGGAATATGATATTTATCTTTCTTTTCTCATCGATTCTTTAAACCCCTCTTCGTCCGAGATCATAGTAAATCCCACCAATAATTAAAATGAAAAAAAGAAGACACGATTTCGTTAATGAGTAATGATTGGTCTTGCAGGTTGCTTTGAATATTTTAAGTCTTTCTGAATTGGTCAGTGCCCTGGCGCTTTTGATCTTGTTATAATTTTTAAAGCTTTTCCCATAAATGTATTGCTTTCGAAAATAGGCATATTGATTTGATATTTCCATATGCCGTACATTGATATTTCTGAAATAGCGGACAGTATTACACGAATAATCATCCACCACTTGGCGAACAAAAATAACATCTGCACCTCTGTGAATTTCTAAAAACGGCCCAACTGTGTTGAATAGTTTTTTGCGAGTTGCCATGTTATTGGTATATCCGTAATATACGGTTTTATCGGCATTGGAAAAAGCATAGGCTGCTTTAGCATTTTCATAGCTTGATAACATGGAAAGGATATGTGAATCGGAAGCAAACTGATTTCTACCCAAAATAACGCCGATTTCAGGGTGACGAAATGCATCTTCAATATTTCGCAGCCAGTCAACAGAAGGTTCACAGTCAGCATCAGTAAAGGCGATAATCTTTCCCTTTGCATGTAAAATACCTTTATTGCGAGCTGCGTACGATCCTTGTTTATTTTGCTTCAGATACGTAATATCCGGATATCGCCTTATGATTTCCCGAGAGCAATCCTGTGAATTATTGTCGACCATGATTATTTCGTAGTGATTGACGGGATAATTTTGCGATAGCAGGGCTTTGATACAACTCTCAATATAGATTTCAGAATTATAAACGGGAACAACCACAGAGATTTTTATTTTATTCGCCTTCATTTCAAAAGGACTCCACGTTAATATCTGTTGAAATAGGATAATCTAACATGATTCATCTTTCGTTGATAGGCTACTTTTTTCCGGATGTTTAATTTTTTTTACGATGGGATCGATCCACCTGAAAAAGCAATGAATCCGAAAATTACTTTTCCCCAGGCAATGTTTATATGCGGATCAATAAGTGCAAAGGTAGATATTATCATACAACCTTACAGAATGGGTGGTGATAGAATTTGTTGTTGATGATTATTTAGCGTAATGGTAGATTTTGATTAACGGGAGGATTGAAATCAATCATGATGAATTAGTCAGAGGCCGAAATACGATTTGAGTATTTTCCTATATTTTTTCCCTAACCACCATGTCAAATTAAATATTCCATCCTCACGCCTTATCCAAGACATTTGCCAATGGTGAATACAAAAAGTATATTCTGTAACGCAATTAGAATTGAATCTTTTCCACCATGGATAGGGATAAAAATATTCTACAGGAAACACTTTAACATCACCAACATTCTGCAATCCATATTTTTTTAACCCCATTTTTGTTAAAACTTTTGTAAATATCACTGGACCACGGTTAAAATGTCTCCTTTTTTTTAATCCCTCCAAGGTCAACTCAATACAATTTTTTAAAAATGGATGTTCTGAAGTTGATCCAATAACAGCATTATTAACCCAGTAAGACTCTTTTTCTTGTTGCTGGAAACCCACAAAACAATTCTCACTCAACAACGCATCAAATTTCTTTACTACTTCAACATCGGTATCTAAATATATTCCTCCTTCATTATATAATGCATATAACCTAACGAAATTAGAAAGTTGTGACCAGAGACCTTTGTCATGACATTCTCGTGTATACTTAAAATCCATTGGTGAATTTGATTCGCACCATTTCTTTATTTTGTAGTCAGGCATATAACGCTTCCAACTATCGAAACAATGCCTTTGAAGGGAATTGGGGGGCTCATTTCCATACCAACAATAATGAATAGTTTTAGGAATCAATTTAACTCAGCTTCACCCAAATACTTTTTGTAGAAAAACGGATAAAATAGTATAAAAACAAAAGGATAAACGTATTTTAGCCATGACTTTCTTACAAACCATCTCAAAAATTTTGATCACGTTCAAGGGCAAGTTGAACAAAGCGAAATTCCATAACTGGGAATGCAAGCAGATGAAAAAACGCTGCAGACTCAGAGGTATGTGGGCCCTCCCGAGGCGGACGAGCATTTTGAAGCGACTCGCAACACCGTCATTGAGCGTAAGATGTTCTTTTAAGATGGATAGTCATAATAGTTGATAGTTAATACTATTATTTTCGAATAGTTATGGAATTCCTACCTATGAAAGTAGACTAAACTTCGTAAAGATATTAGCAAAAAGATCAATCTTTGACAATGCAATTAGTGTTTATACATATTTTCTTTATCTTGATTTAATATTTTGGACCTCTTAAATTCAACCATACCTTGTGGATTTCTTCAAAAATCAAAAACTGAAACCGTTGCAATGTAAAGGCAGCTAATAAAAGTAAGCGCTTGTTTGGATCATTTTTTTTATTATTAATGTGATTTTTCTGTTGCTCAAAGGAGTATACAGAAACTAAATTAGAGGATCTTTTATATTATGCCCAAATTGACCAGCCAAATTCACCAATTAGAAATTCCGTTCGAACCGGACGCGGAGCAGGTTTGGAAGCCTTGCCACATATTCAATGGTTCGACCTCCGATAATTGGGTCCTAAGTTGCCATGCATCTGCACTCAGACAAGGCAAATCTCCTCACCGGCCACATAGGCATCCAGAGGAAGAAATCCTCCTTGTGCTTGCTGGGGAAATCGATCTGATTTTCCAAGATCGTCCATTTTCCCAGGGTGTGAAACGGCATCGACTAAGAAGAGGTCAGTTTGTTTACTACCCAGCAGGTTATGCACATACACTGGAGACCCTGAGTGAAGAGCCAGCCAACTACATCATGTTAAAATGGAGCTCCTATCCGATCAAAAAAACCCCTCACATGCAGTTTGGTATCTTTACCACCATAGAGGGTTCTTCAGAGGTTAATGAAGATACTGAGAATGGATTCAGTACACATCTAATGTTTGAAGAAAGGACTGCCTATCTTCGCAAATTACACTGTCATACCTCTATCCTTGCCCCCCATTCTGGCTACGACGTACACATTGACCATTATGATGTAGTAATTATTGTTCTAGAGGGCGAAGTGATGACGCTTGGTGAAAAATTGAGATCGAATGGAGTCATTTACTATGCAGCCGGTGAACCGCATGGTATGAAGAACCTCGGAGAGACAACGGCCCGTTACCTGGTCTTTGAATTTCACGGGATTCACGCTGGATTCGGGGATAGATGTCGCATATGGATACGCTCCTTACTATCAAGATTGGATGATCCAAAGGATTTGATAGAGGGACTTATGAGATTTGTCAAGCGTCTTAGGAACTATGAGTAACTTAACGACTCTCGCACTCAAAGGGAGTGAAGGAAGATAACGCCCACAAATATATAAAACAGCAAATATTGTATGCTGTGTAGAGCATATTAACTTTTTTATACAATTTTTAGGTAGCGCGAACCAGGGCACTATTTTTGTGATAGTAAAGGTTTCGTGATATCAATTATATAAGGTCAGGTTGAGTGTCTAAAATTAAACCAACGAAGATTCGTATCGAGGCCTCGTCATATTGTCAACTGAGGTGCCCTTTATGCCCAATCAACAATAAAACCATACGTTCAGTGGTGGGAAAAGGATTCCTTAAAATGTGTGATTTCAAAAAACTCCTTGACGAGAACCCATGGCTCAAGATGATCGAGATCTCGAATTACGGTGAGCCATTTCTCAATCCTGAATTGTTGGAGATGATAAAGTATGCCTACGAACGAAAAGTCATTCTGAGCGCAGACAATGGGGTCAATCTTAATAATGTAAAGGAGGATATACTCGAAGCTTTGGTTAAGTATAGGTTTCGGAGTGTGACGTGTTCCATTGACGGGGCCAGCCTTGAAACCTATCGAATATATCGAGTAGGGGGAAACTTCGAGACAGTAATTGAAAATATACGCAAAATCAATATGTTCAAGAAAAAATATCAATCAAAATACCCACATCTAATGTGGCAATTTATTATCTTCGGACATAACGAACATGAAATACCAGCAGCCAGAAAGTTAGCCAGAAAGTTAGAAATGAAATTCAAATTGAAGCTCTCTTGGGACTCTAAGTTTTCACCTGTACGCGATCAGAAACTTGTGAAAAGGGAACTTGGAGTAGCTTCTCGAGCGGAATACGAACAAAAGCACAGCAAAAACTATATGTGGAAAATTTGCCACCAGATGTGGCACGATCCTCAGGTCAATTGGGACGGAAAGGTATTGGGATGTGCTCGTAATTTTTGGGGCCATTTCGAAGGAAACGCCTTTAGGGATGGGCTCATTAAGAGCCTCAATACAAAAAAAATAAGGTTCGCCAGAGATATGATCTTAGGCAAAAAAGCGATAAGAGCAGATATCCCTTGTGCAACGTGTAACATTTATAAATGGATGATCGCAGAAAGAAAGTTTCTGAAAAAGCGGCCATCCTTCCCATACCGGATGATAGGATTTATCCAACACTTTTTATGGAGGCATTAGATATAATTAACAATTACTTTTCATCATTATAATCGGTGTTAAAAAGGAATAAATGGAGACAGGTAAATTATACTATAGAATCCTCTGGATTCTTAGGTGATAGTTGCCCATATAAAGCGTTGCGACTTAACATTAATAAGCAACGGTTTTCAGATTAGATTCAAGGAATTCAAGGGCAGTCTCTGTAATCAGGAAAACAAAAACGACATACCTTGCCAACAGTCAATCCTTGAGATAAACCAACCTCAACTTCGCAAAGCATTGATATTATTTTTTCAGGGGCAAATCGCTTTCGTTTCATCCTGACTTTCTTCGTTTGATCTCAGTTCTTACCATAATTCTAACTTTAAAACTGGATCAATTTTTGGGGGTCAGGTCATCATGGATCCCGTGTGTTTTAGACACCACACCTATAAAAAGTTCACTGCGCTACTTGAAGGGAAAGAAAAAAAGTGGCACCTATATTCTATGTCTGTTTACCCGATACGCATTTGTGAAAGATATTCTTCGAGCGAGAAAACATAAATATTTGTTCTACAGCTGGGATGGAAGCCAGAAAAATTGCGAAGCAATCGCAACCAGTTTGTTAGGTAAGGGCTGGAAAGGCATCATTTATCCAGAAGAAAAAACCGAAGGCGATGAAGAACAACTGGCCTCCTTTCTTGCTTCGCTGCCTGATTCGGTAACCCGAGTGTCGGTGACTTGTAGCAATGGTAAAGAAGAAATTCGTTTTTTTCGTTATGAACCGCCAAATGTAACTTCAAAAAGTCTTTCGTACAAAGAGTTTCGAATCCGGTAAAATATACCTAAGGGCTTATATTCTCCAAATTTTTCATATTCAAAAAAAGCGTAAGTCTTATTTTGGAGTTTTTTAATCGCCTATATTCACATAAAATTGCAAGATAACTTTCTTATACTTTGGCGTGTTATAATACAATATATGATATCGTTTTTCATTAGCTTAAATCATTTTTTCGGAGGTTTGTCCTTTTCATTCAATAATATATTAGGTATTAATTGGTTTTAAGGTTGTTCTTATGTAAGTTATGTGTACTTTTTCGACTCAACTATAAACATCAACGTGAAAAGGATTCAAGTTGAGTAAGTTTGTTCTAAGGCTAAATTTTATAAATAGACGTACTGTTCTTTTTCATCTGTTAATGGCATCGCTATTGTTAGTTACTCTTTTGCTATCCCTTCGCAACACCTCTCATTCTCTCTGGTATGATGAAGCCGTTACTTCAGAAATTGCTCATAAAGAGACTTTCCCAGAAATAATTGATACCGCAATGAAAGGAAGACCCTATCCGCCCTTATTTTTTTTCATTGTACATGGATCAATAAAGTATTCAAATGACGAATTGGGATTGCGCTTTCCATCTGTCATCTTTGGGATTTTAGCTCTGATAGCTACCTTCCTTTTAGGAAAAGCGTTGTTTGATCATTCAATCGGATTTATTGCCGCCCTCCTTTTTGTATCTACCCCTGGTATATTTCGATCTTTTGTTGATGCAAATGCATATTCAATGCTGGCTTTTTCAGTAACCGCTTCCACATACTGTTTGTATATTGCAATTGTGTCACAAAGAATCCGCCATTGGATAGGATTTGTTTTGTTCTCTATAGTAAGCATAGGTACCCATATGTTTGCGATATTCCATGTGATTGGACAAATCATCGCAGCATTTTGCTTATCAAGACCTTGGGAGTCTGATATGTCCCAAAACGGCTTAGTTCGTTTGACAAATTCAATTCATAAAGAAAGGCGATTGGTTATTTGTTCATCAACAATATTGGTCGTTTGGGTTATATGGATTCTTTTCTATTTTTCAAATAAAGGCCTAACGACTCCGTTTAATTATCAAAAAATATTTTCAGCAAAAACTTTTATTTTATGTCCTGCTCTTTATTTTGGGTACCTATCAAAAGGAAAGTTAATACAACTTATTTTATGGACGGTTTTACAACTTTTCGGGAGCATATGGTGCTTTTTAAAAAACCGAAAAAAGTTTATATTTATATTTATCCTGATAATAGTTCCTACGTTTTTAATTTCGTTTGCTGTGATTGCGTTACTACCGTTCTTCTCTTTTAGATATGGTATCGGTTTGTTTCCATTAGGCTGTATTCTAAGTGCGTGTTCGGTAAGATTTCTGAGCTTGCTAACACTAAACCAACTGAAACGGCAACTAATAATTGTATTGTTGTCTCTAATTTATTTAGTTTATGCAACAACAGGATTTCTTACGATTTTTGACAAGAATAGTGATCTTTTGGAAATTCAAGACTGGAAAGGAGCTAGTAAATATCTTAGCTCACATGTAAATAAAAGAGACGTGTTATTTTTTGTTCAAAGCTGGAGGTATTTATCATTAGAATATTATTTTAAAACACCATCAAAGCTCTGTCTTGTAGAAAATGATAAACAACTGATAGTAAATGCGAAACATCTTCTCGAAGAACAGTCCTCCAGAGAAGGCAAAATACAACGCAGACAGTTTTGGGTGGTATTAAGCTCTTTGGAGAATAAAAATGCTTTAATAGAAAATTTTTTTGGCAATCTAAAAATCCCAGCAAAAGAAAAAGCGAAATTGTTAATTAAAAAGTTAAGAGAAAACTTCAGCATTGAAAGCATTGATGTCATGCATTTTAAGAGAGTATCGATAGTGCATTTCATTGCGAAAAGTTGAGTGAAGAGAGAAACATGTTCTATTGAATCGTATTATCTGAAATCTTCGGCATTAATTAAAATCAACTGAATCAAGACAATAGAGTTGTCAAAATTAAACAAACCATTTTTTATAAAAGACATTTAAAGTGGCGTTCAATCCTTGTTGGGTATTCTCAGCAGAAAGCAAGTGTTTGATGGTCCAAGAACGATTGCAATTATCATGTCTAAAGAATGTAATAACTCAAGTTTCGCACCCGCGATTAAGGGTTTAGCGAGATAAATTACTACTGATATTACTTCTTTTTATATAGAAAAGGACTCACTTTTGTAGTATGTTAACTACACGACATAATTAAACATTCA
>Ga0210064_1000424_pt1 | contig 20318 bp, 17 predicted proteins | sample Muzzi_CordC_D2_FD_185531 | JGI IMG/M metagenome (GOLD analysis project Ga0210064, IMG submission 185531) | Wetland microbial communities from San Francisco Bay, California, USA, that impact long-term carbon sequestration - Muzzi_CordC_D2 (SPAdes) | ecosystem: Environmental > Aquatic > Marine >...
GAAGCTCCCGGCGAAGCGCCAGGAATCGACTTCGCGATCGGCAACAGGGGGGGTGGAATCCGTGCTCATGATCGCCTCTCCGTCCGAATACCGCCGCGATGCGGAATCCCGACGATACCACGATGCCGTCCGGAAACACGGGCCCGTCGGTGTGCGTCGCATTCGCGGCCGATATCGATCCGCGGGCGACGCGCGGGCGTGGTGGCGGACGCGGAAGGCTCGGTTACCGTGGTGCTCGGGCCCGGGCTGGATTGGGCGCGAGGATGCGATGTCGATGCTCCGCCTCGAACCGCAAGACGAGTTCATGCACCCCAGTGAGGGGGCGTCGAACTACAACGAGTCGATGTACTTCAACTTCTACGACTCGGAAGCCCGATTGGGTGGGTTCCTGCGTCTCGGCAACCGACCGAACGAAGGCTACGCCGAGCAGACCACCTGCCTCTACCTTCCCGACGGTCGTGTGGGCTTCATGTTCAAGCGGCCGGAGATCGCGAGCAACGACCGCTTCGACGCCGGCGGTTGTGCATTCGAGGTGATCGAGCCCTTCGACGAACTGATGATCCGGTACGCGGGAAAGCTGGTCCTGCTCGATGAGCCCGAGCAGATGGCCGATCCGCGCCGCGCCTTCCGGGGGAATCCGTGGGTCGACGCGGAGGTCGAGCTGGCGATTCGCGGGCTGTCGCCGATGTACGGCGGTGAACCCGTCGATGACGACGGCGAGCCGCTGCTGAACGTCGAGAACGACTTTGCGAGGGGGCACTACGAGCAGCATCACGGCGCGCGCGGGAGCATTCGCGTCGGCGACGAGCGCTGGTCGTTCGACGGCCATGGGTTGCGCGACCACTCCTGGGGGCCGCGCTTCTGGCAGGCGCCCTGGTGGTACCGCTGGCTCACCGGGAACTGCGGCGACGACTTCGGTTTCATGCTCAGCATCATTGCTGCGCGCGACGGACGGCGACGGCGGAGCGGAATCGTATTTGCGGACGGCGTCTACCACCCGGTCAGGCATTGTACGATCGAGACCAGCTGGCGTGGGCAGGACGTCTATCACGAGAAGATTCGTGCCGTGGCCCGAACCGACCAGCGCGAGTATCGGATCAGCGGCGCGGTCCGTTCATTGATTCCGTTGCGGAATCGACGTGTGACGCCGGAAGGCGAGCGTTTGCTGACGAGGATTTCCGAGGGCTTGACGGAGTGGCGCGTCGAAGGAGTCGGAGTCGGCTACGGACTCTCCGAGTATCTCGACCAGATCGTCGACGGCGTGCCGGTCGGCTCGGCGGAGGGCGACGGCGCCTGAAGCCGGTCGCCGCGAATCGTCCGCGCGGCGCTCCCGCGCACGGGCTCCAGCCCGGTGCTGAAAAAGGCCGGTTCGGTCGGATCCGCGCGAGCTTGGGGGGTGTCCCTGATCGGCTGACGGTCGCGGCAGGCAGCCCCCAAGCTCGCGCTCCTCCGGCTGGATGAAGACGGTGGGACGGATGCGCAAGACCCGGCGCCGCGGAAGGAGAAAGGTCGGCCGGGTCTTTCCCCTTCACTGCCGCCGCGTACGACCTGGTGCGGATACGAACCCCATGGGCTGCGTGAGACGGCGAAGCGGCAAGCCCGCCCCGACCTCTCGCAACCATCGCAGGACTTCTTCAGCACCCGGCTAGGCGATCGCTTCGACCGGGTCGGCGAAGATGTCGATGAGGGAATCCGCCTGGTCTTCCCAGTAATAGGCCTTGCTTCCGAGGGCCAGGCCCGTCCCGTCGGCAGCGCGTTGGAAGGCGTCGGAAAGCGTCTCGGCATCGACTCGCGCGAGACAGATTCCGAGTCGATCGTCTCGAACGACTTTCAGCAGTCCCGGGTAGTCGTTCGTGACGACGGCCTTCCGAAGCGCGATGCATTCGTATAGCTTGTTCGATGCACAGTAGTAGTTGTTCGCGTTGTCATTGCGGTACAGGGCGGTGCCGATATCGCAAGAAGCCATGACCGCCATCATCTCGGAATGCGGCACCGGGTCGTGCAGGAACACCCTGTCGTTCAGCTCCAGATCGTCGATCTTCTCGCGTATGCCGTTCGCGTATCCCTTGAATGATCGGCCGAGTATGACCGCGACGATGCGGTCGTCGCAGAGCGATATCGCATCGACGATGTCTTCGACATGACGGGACGGGGCGATCGCTCCCGTGTGCAGTACGATGGTCGAGTCGGCGGAGATGTGGAACTTCTCCCGAAGATAATCGCTGTTTCCCGTGGGCAGATCTTCCCTGCGCGGAAAATTCTCGAGCAACCGGACCTCGTCGAGATCCGGGTACTTCTTCCTGAAGTATTCGAGCCGATTGATTTCGGGCAATATCACGACGTCCGTCCTGCGGACACAGCGCTTCTCGATGCAGCCCCAGATTCTCCCTTTGAGACCGCCCATGCTTTCCGGAAGCAGCTCGTGAGCGTCGAAGACGAGCTGCGCCTCGGCGGGGGTGTGGGCCAGGGCGCCTGCAAGCAGTGTGGTCAGGTCGTGGCAGTGGATGAATTCAGGAGCGATCTCGAGGATCTTCCGGTAGGCACGTAGATTGAAGACCAGCTGCTCGAGGAAATTTCCGGCAGCCGTTCTTCTCAGCTTCATGGGTATGAAGTGGATCGCGATTCCGAGTCCTTCCCCTCCCGTCCCGCGGCCGGAAAAGTCCGAAACGATCAATTCGACCGAGTGACCGGCGCCTCGAAGCGTTGCGATTTCCTTCCTCGCACGGCCGTCGTACTGGATGTCGCCGATGAGGGTCATAACGATCTGGGCCATGGCATTCGCTGTATTTGTCGTTCCGGTTGACGGAGAATAACTTGTGATGCAGATGGCGGGGGGGTGGAAGGGGAGAATGACCCGGATTTCCGAAGACCTGGATAAGAATCTCGCCGCAGCCTGTGAGCGCCACTGGGGGGAAGCCGGGTCGGTCGAGACATTGCGGCGGTTGACCGGAGGGGCGTCCCAGGAAACCTGGTCGTTCGATTTCGTCACTCCGGACGGATCGCGCCACGAGTCGATCCTGCGGCGCAACGTACGCGCGGAATTCCGGAACCTCGATGCCGCAACCGAATTTGCGCTGGTCGCAGCCGCGGAGCGAGCGGGGGTTCCGGTCCCGTCGCTGCGATTCCTGCTCGAGACTGGCGACGGGCTCGGGCAGGGTTACGTGATGGAGCGGGTTGCCGGGGAGACGATTCCGCGCAGGATCCTGCGCGACGTGCGCTTCGCCGATGCACTGCCGAAGATGGCTGCACAGGCCGGCGAGATTCTCGCACGCATCCACGCCATCGACGTCAGCGGAATCACCGGCTTGCCCGCACCGCCGGCTGCCGTCCCACCCGCCAGGGCTCAGCTCGCGCAGCTGCGTGAGCTCAGCGACGGCTTCGGCGAGCCGCACCCGACCTTCGAGCTGACCCTGCAATGGCTCGAGGAGTCGCTGCCCGACGATTCGCGCGTCGGGCTGGTGCATGGAGACTTTCGCAACGGCAACTTCATCGTGGGGCCCGACGGGATCCGTGCGGTGCTCGACTGGGAGCTCGCACATCTCGGAAATCCGATCGAAGACATCGGCTGGTTGTGTGTGCGGTCGTGGCGGTTCGGGGTCGATCGCAACGCGGTCGGGGGCTTCGGCAGCGTGGAGGATCTCCGTGACGCCTACGCGCTCGCGGGCGGACGCGGTGCCGATGCCGCGGCGATTCGTTACTGGACCGTGTACGGAACGCTGCGCTGGGGCGTGATCTGTCAGGCGCAGGTTGCAGCGCATCGCAGTGGTCGCGAGCGCTCGGTCGAACTGGCCGCCATCGGTCGCCGCATATGCGAAGTCGAATGGGATCTGCTCGATCTGATCGCCTGAACCGGAAGCGAGGAGTGCCATGCAGGACGTGCCCAGCGCCGCCGAACTCATCGAAGCCGTGCGGGAGTTCCTCGAGAACGACGTCCACGCGACTGCCGAGGGCCGAACGAAATTCCATGCGCGGGTGGCGATGAACGTGCTCGGGATCGTCCAGCGCGAGCTCGAACTCGGGCCTGCTGCGGACGCAGCCGAGCGCGAGCGCCTGCTCGATCTGCTCGCCGGGACGGGGCCCGAATCCACTCTCGGCGAGCTCAATGCCGAGCTCGCGCGGCGGATCCGGTCCGGCTCGTTCACCGGCACGCGCGAGGCGCTCATCGCTCATCTACGCGAGACGATTCGCGACAAGCTCGCAATCGCGAATCCGCGCTATCTGACCCGCTGACACCGTTCGGGGTGATCTCCCGCCTTCCCGGGCGGATCGTCAAGTCGACCATCCGATCCGCCGAAAAAGCAGCTGCGGCGTCGTATTGCCGTTAGGAGAAGCCGTGGATTCGCGACCGCGCGTACTCGTGATCGACGATGGAGAGCTCTCCCGGATTCGCGGCTTCCTGAGCGGATACGGAGTCGAGCTGCAGCACCTGCGGGGAAACGTCATCCTTGAGGATCTCGAAGGCTCGTTCGACCTCGTGATCGCGACCGTGAAGCAGACGCTCGAATTCGAGGGCTCCGTCGATCTCGCGAGCCTGCCCGGGAAGCCGGTCTGGATCGCGGTACACGCGCAGGATTTCCTGCCGCTGCGGGTGCGGTTGCGACGTATGGGGGTTCAGTACCTCGTGCAATCGAGTGTCGGTTCGGAGGCGTTGCGTCTGCTGCTCGCGCACAGTCTCTACCAGGGCCCGGAGCGGCGGGACGGGACGCGGCTTCCGGTCGGGGTGCCGGTGGCGTGCCGATCCGAGGCCGGGGAGGGTTTTCGTGCGGACCTGCTCGACCTGACCCGCGGCGGCTGCCGCCTGCTCGTGGATGCTGAGTTCGGGCTCGGCACCGGCGTCTCATTCGACCTGCCGGCCCGACTCGCGGGCGGTGAGAAGTGCGAGTTGTCGGGTCGGGTCGCGAGGATCGAGCCGCATCCGGGCACGCCGCGAACCCGCGTGACGATCGAATTCCGTGAGATCGGCGTGGAGTTGCTCGAATTGCTGGACTCCATCCTCCAGGGCAAGATCATCGGAACGGTGGTGACGCGGCTCGGTGAAGATCTCTCGGAAGAGACGGCGTCGACGACGATCCCCGCGAGCAACCGGGAAGCGCCGATCGGCGAATCCGAATCGCGAGTGGCGCCGACACCGGAGGCGCCGCCGGAGTACCCGCACAAGCGCACGAACCTGCGCACGCCGTACATGCGCAAGGTCACCGCGCTCCACGGCGACAGCCAGTTCGTGATTCTCGGCCGGGACCTGTCGATAGCGGGCATGCGCGCCGTGCAGATTCCCGGGCTTCCCGTCGGCATGGAGCTCGAGCTCGCGATCTACGGCGCGGCGGGTGCCGAACCGGTGCTCGTGAAGGCCGTGGTTGCGCGCGACGACGGCGATCTGGGCACGGTCTTCCATTTCACGGAGATGGCGGAGTGGGAGCTTCCGCGCCTCGAGGCGATCGTGAATGCGGGCTCGGAGATTCGATCACTGTCGGGCGACGCGGCGGGCGACCGGGTCGTCGTGACGCGTGTGCGCGAACGAGTGACGAGTCTGCCGCGGCGACGCTGAAACGCAAGGCTCAGTGTTTCCGGTCGACCCCGAGTCGACTGCGGATCGCGGCCTCGAGTTCGCGGGTTCCGGTGCCCGCGTAGGTCTCTTTCAGCGCCTTCAGCTTCGGGTAGCCCGCATCTCGCTCCGCGTCCCACTCGTCCGCGAATCGGCCGGAACGAATGGTCTCGGCCATTGCGCGCATCTTCGCCGCAACGTCGAAGTCGTCGAACGATCCGCGACGCGCGAGCTGGCCGTATTGGCTCGCCGGTGAGTGGAATTCGAGCTGGGCGCTGAATCCGACCTCCCGCAACAGGCGGTAGTTGCGCTCGACCTCGCCCGAGAGGAAGAGCTCGGTCATGATGGCTTCGAGCGGGATGCCCTGTTCGAGCATCACCGAAGCGAATGCCTGGTTGACGTGCGTGAGCGCGGGAGAGAGCAGTTGCTCGACCGAGAGGTCGAGTACGGCCTCCTGCATCGGCGTGAGGGCGATCGCTCCCTGTTCGAGTCCGCCGATCGCCTTCGCGATCGCGAGCGTACGCGCGAGGGCGCGGCCGGTTGCATCGCGTTGGATGCCGATCGCCGTGATGAAGCCGACTCCCTCCCGGAAACAGCTGCGCACCTCGGGGCCGAGCATGCGCGGTGCGACCATCCCGAGGTCGCCCGGCTCCGAAAAACGTTCGAAGGCCAGCGTGTAGCCGCTTGCGACGAGCGTGAGCTGGTCGTCCGTCCGTTCGATCGGAAGTCCGGGGATGACGTCGTCGGGAACCAGGATGCAGACCACGTCGGCGTCGCTCGCGGCCTCGATCGGAGCGACTTCGAAGCCCTCTTCCGCCGCGCGTTCGCGCGTTTCGTCGGCGCGTACGCACACGCTGACGGCGAACCCGGAATCCCGCAGATTCAGCGCCCACGGGCGGCCCTGGTTGCCGTAGCCGACGACGGCGATGCGGGCTCCTTCGAGTTCCGCGAGGTCGGCGTCTTCCACGCCGTAGATGGTCGTCATCGTGTGCCCGCTTCCTCCATCGTCTTCGCGCGGTTCGTCCGACTTCGACGATCTGCGTATCCGATCCTCTTCGACGCCTCGATCATCTCACAACGGCTCGCGGCCCGGTTCCGGAATCTCGCTCCGAAGGCGGTCGACGAGACAGCTCGGCGTGGGGAGCTTCCGAAGCGACCGCGCCGCGAGCGCTCCAGCCGAGTCAGATCGCTCGCGTATCCACCGGCATCCAATCGCGGAGGGGGCGGATCTGCCGGCCGTCCGGGTCGAAGTTCGCGGGGTCGAGCCAGCTTTCGAGCGCCACGCGGATCGCCGGCCACTCCGCGTCGGTGATCGAGTACCAGGCGGTGTCGCGGTTTCGGCCCTTCGTCACGACGGCGTTTCGGAAGATCCCCTCGTAGCGAAAGCCGAGCCGATGGGCGGCCGCGCGGGAAGCTGCGTTCAGGCTGTCGCACTTCCATTCGTAACGGCGATACCCGAGCTCCTCGAAGACGCGGCGCATCATCAGATACATTGCTTCCGTGGACGCCGCGGTTCGCTGCAGTGCGGGCGCATAGCAGAGATGCCCGACCTCGATACTGCCCATCTGGGGGTCGATGCGGAGATAGCTCGCGACGCCGCTCGGTCTGTCGTGCGCCCGGTCGACGATGACGAAGAATTGCGCATCGTCTTGCGCCTCGCACCAGCGGGCGAAGCTCGCGTACTCGTCCGCGGATGCGAACGGACCGTACGGAAGGTAGGTCCAGTTGGCGCCTTCGGGATCCTCGGCGTATGCGGTGTGAAGCGCCGTCGCGTGGCGTGCAGCGCTGAGAGGTTCGAGTCGGCACAGTCGACCGTAGAGTGGTTCGCGTGGCGGAGCAGGGCGGGCCGTCCAGCCCGGGACGGGCTCACCGATCGGTTGGCCGAGGGGATTCGTTCGCTGGGGCATGGATCGCGGTCTCTCCTGCTCGCTTCCGGCTTCGCAATCGCGACGGGCGATGGGGTGGATGCATGGTACCGTCGCTCGATGAAGAGTCACCGCGGAGCGGACAGGCCGGGCCGTGTGCCGGAGCGTGCCGGCTGCGCATGGTTTGAAACCGGATCGCGGCTTTCCGCCGCCGTCTGCCTCTTGTGCCTGTGTTTGCTCGTCGCCGGCTGTTCCGGCGGAAACGGGGCTCCGGCCCGGCGTCCCGACCTGATCCTGATCCTGCTCGACACGGTGCGGCGCGACCACATCGGCGCCTATGGCTACGGTCGCGACACGACGCCGGTGATCGATTCGCTGGCTCGTGACGGCCTCGTATTCGAACGGGCGGTCGCGCAATCTTCGTGGACGCTGCCTTCGTTCGGCAGCTTGATGACGTCGCGCTATCCGCGCGAGTTCCTGGGCGAGACGGGGACCGCATCGATCCCGACGGGAAACCTCTACAGCTTCGCGGAGGCGCTGCGCAACGGTGGATATCGAACCATCAGCGTCACGACCAATCCATACAACCACGAGATCTTCGGTCTGATGCGGGGTTTCGAGCATCCGAACCATCTCGGAGTGGTGTCCGCGGATGTCGTGGTCGCCCACGCAATCGAACAGGTCGATCTGGCAACCGGTGGGGCGGGGGAGCGCGACGAGACCCCGTACTTCCTGTTCCTCCATTTCATGGACAACCACTTTCCGCTGGAAGTTCCGGCGCCGTACGACACGCACTTCCCCGCTCTCGACGGCGCGCCCCACGACGACGACATGCGAAGGTCGCTGGGCTTCGGTCTGCCGGAGCAGGCGCACGGCGACGATTTCGAGAACTACCGCAGCCACACTCTGTCGCTGTACGACGGCAGTCTCTATTTCACCGATTCCCAGCTCGGTGAGCTGTTCGCGCATCTGCGGGCGAGGGGATTGTTCGAGAACGCCGTGATCGTCGTCGCCGCCGATCACGGCGAGGCCTTCTGGGACCATGGCCGCGAGGAGAAGGAGCTGGGACTGGAACACTTCCAGCGGAAGGGGGTCTTCGGTCTCGGGCACGGCCACACCCTGTTTCCGGAGCTGATCCGGGTGCCGCTGATCGTCTCCGGTCGCGACGTTCCCCGCGGCCGCGTCGAGATGCAGGTGCGCAACCTCGACATCGCACCCACCCTGTTGTCGATCGCCGGCATCGACGATCCCGCGTTCGTGGGACGCGGCGTCCCGCTGCTCGAGCGTCTGGCCGACGGCAAGCTCGGCGACCTGCCCGCGTACAGCGAGACCAGGACTCGATCGGCCGCGCAGTGGACGGTCTGGGACGGGCGTCGTCGCTATCTCCGGATCGGCGAACGTGAGCTGCTCTTCGCCGAAGACGAGTCGGGCCTGACGGACATTGCCGCGAGCGAGCCCGCGGCGCTCGAGCGCCTGCGGGGTGAGCTCGACGCGGTCCTGCGCTCCGCCGAGCCGCCGCCCGGTCGGCGCGATGTGGCTCTCCCCGCGGAGACGGTCGATCTGCTGCGAGGGCTCGGCTACGTCGAATGAGGCGATTTCGGATGTCGTGCTCGGGTGCGCCGTCGGCCGGCTCAGTCGGGCGCGAGCTCGACCGGGATGCCGTTGAGGGCCGCGTTGCCGGAGATTTCGTCGATGAAATCTCCGGGCGCGATCGCGTTGTTGCAGACACCCGCGTGCCGTGACGCGACCGACAGCCGCGCACCCGGCTTGTCGTGGCCCCAGCCGTGCGGGAGGCAGACGACGCCGGGCATCATCTCGTCGCTGATCTCGACCGGAACTCGAAGACTTCCGCTCCGCGACGAGACGCGCGCGATCCGGCCGTCTTCGAGTCCGTGCTTCTTCGCATCGTCCGGATGGACGAGTAGGGTGCAGCGATCCTTGCCGGACACCAGGGCGGGAACGTTGTGCAGCCAGGAATTCTTCGACCGCACGTGGCGGCGACTCACCAGCACCATGCCGTCTTCGCGACCCAATCGCGCCGCGAGCCGGTCGAGGTCGTTCGTGATGTACCGGGGCGCGAGTTCGATCCGGCCGGAATCGGTCCGGAGATTTCCGGGCAGGCGCGGTTCGAGCGGGCCTTTGTCGATGCCGTCGGTGTAGGTCATGAGCTTCGCGAGCGTGAGGCCATCGGGGTCGGCTCCGTAGCGATCGCCGTAGGGTCCCGTCCGGATCTGGAAGTCGAGGATCCGCTCCGGCCCCACCCCCGTCGTCTCGGCGACGATTTCGCCGGGATCGCGGCCCTCGACCGTCGACCCGGGGATGCCGCAGACGAGGCCGACGATTCCCGCGAAATACAGCTGGTCGACCTGGCGCACGTCGATGTCGGCGGCCTTCTGCCCCGCGCACAAGAGTCCGAGCAGAATCAGCGACTCCCACTCGGCGCGAGCGTCGGCCGCGGGTTCGAAGACCGCGTCCGAATAGCGTCCGCCGTTCCGAACCGACCACGACCAGAAGAGTTCATCGTAATGGGGCTGCTCGAGCGCCGACAGCGCCGGCAGGATCACGTCGGCGTGCCTCGTGGTTTCGTTGACGTAGTGGTCGAGGCTGATCATGCAGTCGAGCTTCGGCAGTGCGGCATCGAGGGCTTCGGATTCCGGCAGGCTGATCACCGGATTGCCCGCAATCGTGATCAGCGCCTTCAGCTGCCCTCTTCCTGCCGTCGCGATCTCCTCCGCAAGGCATGCGGCCGGAAATTGGCCCAGGATTTCGGGCGCGCCGCGCACCCGACTTTGCCGACGCGCGAACTCGAATCCATCCTGCCACTGCGGGTCGGGCAGCGAGACCATCGACCAGGCGATCGGATTCGAGAACATCATGCCGCCGCGGCGGTCGAAGTTCCCCGTCACGATGTTCAGTACGTCGGCCAGCCAGGAAGCAAGCGTGCCGAATTCCTGGGTGCAGGTGCCGATCCGCGCGTACCACGCGGCGCTCGGCGCTGCGCAGAATTCGCGCGCAATGCGGCGGATGTCCTCCGCGGCGATCTTGCAGGTGCCGGCGACTCGTTCGGGCGGCCACTGCGTCGCGATTTCCCGGACGCGATCGACGCCGTCGAGATACGGGTCGAGGTGCCCGTGGTCATCGAGATTCTCGGCGAAGATCACGTGCAGCACGGCGAGGAGCAGCGCGGCGTCGCTCCCGGGGCGGATCGCGAGCCACTCGGATGCGCGTTCTGCGGTGCCGGTGCGGCGGGGATCGATCACGAGCGTCTTGCCGCCGCGTCGATGGATCGCATCCATGCGACCCAGGAAATCCGGGGCGCACATCAGGCTCCCCTGCGACGCGTGCGGGTTGGCGCCCATGATCACGAGGTAGTCGGTGTGGTCGATGTCCGCGACGGGGATGGTCCACATGCTGCCGTACAAGAGCGCGCAGGCGAGATTCTTCGGCCACTGATCGACGGTGCCGCTCGAGTAGATTCCGTCCAGTTGCGAGAATGCCACGAAGGCGCCGATGTAGCGGCTGAGAGAGAAGTTCGAAGCGGTCGGATTCCCGATGAAGGCCGTGACGGCCTCGCGCCCGTCTCGTTCGATCACCGGGTGCAGCAGTCGTTCGCATTCGGCGAAGGCCTCGTTCCACGAGACCTCGACGAATTCACCGTTGCGCTTTACGAGCGGTTTGCGCAACCGATCCGGGTCGTGGTGGAGGTCGCCGATCGTGGTGCCCTTGGGGCACATGTAGCCGCGGCTCCAGACGTCTTCCGGATCGGGCCGGATGCGATCGACACGGCCGTCCCGCACGTGGATTCGCAGGCCGCACATTCCTTCGCAGAGCGGGCAGGTCCGCCGGTGGATGCGTTCTGAAGTCTTGCTCATGCTTGCCTCGGCGATTCTCCGGCGCGGGTCGGCGTCAGAGCTTGATGGGTGCGCTCATGCTGAACGCGAGCTGTCGGTTCCAGGTCGCGAGCAGCGGACGACGCGGCAGGCCGAGCGCGCGCAGCCGCTCGGACAGCGGGTGGCTTCCGAGCTCGAGGCGCCCGCCGCCCGGGTGATGGCCGGTGCCGCTGTAGCGTTGTGTCAGGATGCTCACGTGCGGCGCGTCCTCGAAGATCGAGTAGACGGGCGACGCAACCGGAGTCGGTGTCTTCGTTCCGCTCGCGGGAACCGAATATCGCAGCGCCGGTTGCCCCTGCATTCGCAGCCGGAATTCGGCGCGCCCGCCCGAGCGTTCGAAGGCGATCGAGTCGTGTGTCTTCGGGAAGCCCCACATCCGAATCCCGCAGTCGCGCGAGAGGGTGGTGTTGACCTGGAGCTTCCAGGTGAAGCTCGCAATGCGGCCGCGCAAAATCGCGCTCCAGGTACTCCAATACGGAATGTGCGTCTGCCCGACACGTCGGACGAAGAAGGCCTGCGCGGATTCCTCGTAGGCGCCGCAGTCGGTGTCGGTGTATCGGACGCCGGTGAGCGCGAGCACCGCTCGCCCGGGTGCGATTTCCGCGACGCGGAATCCGCTGTCGGCGATCAGCTCGTTTGCGACGCGCGACCGGACGGCGAACAAGCCGCCGATGGAAGAACCGTCCCTGAACTGCGTCGGATAGCCCAGGTCGCGTCCTTCGATCCGGAAGCGGCGGGTGGCGTGCGGGGAATCGCTGGGATTCTGATCTTCCGGGGGCACGACCACCTCGCTGGTGCGGTTTCCGACTTGTCGGGCGATCCGGAGAATAGTACACATCGCTCATCGACGGACTCAGCGTCGTGTCGCGCGCGTCTTCGAGACGGATCCCGACTCGGGCCTCGATCGCGAATCAGGGTGCGAAGGCGGCTGCATCGAGTTCCATCAATCCGGCGGCGCCCGCGCGCGCCGCAGCCGCGTGCGCGAGATGACGCGGCAGCAGTCGCTGGAAGTAGAAGCGGGCCGTGACGAGCTTGGCACGGTAGAAGTCGTCGTCGGCGCTCTCGGTCGCGAGTGCGCGCTGCGCGACGAGTGCCATCCGCGCCCACAGATAGCCGAGTACGACGTAGCCGGAATGGAAGGCGAAGTCCACCGACGCCGCGCCGAGTTCGTCGAGATTCCGGGTCGCCTTGGTGCTGATGTCGTCGGCCAGGCGATCCCAGGATCGGTTCGCGGCCGCGAGCGGCACGATGAACTCCTGCATCGCGGCGTTGCCGCGCTGCTCCTCGCAGAATTCGTCCACGAGCTGCGTCACGTTGCGCAGCAGTGCGCCCCCGGTTGCCAGGACCTTGCGGCCGATCAGGTCCAGCGCCTGGATACCTGTCGTCCCTTCGTACACGGTGGAGATCCGTCCGTCGCGCACGATCTGCTCCATGCCGTTGTCGCTTATGTAGCCGTGGCCGCCGTAGATCTGCACGCCGAGATTGGTCACCTCCTGGGCGTTCTCGGTGCAGAATGCCTTCGCGACCGGTGTCAGTAGTTCGAGCAGGTCGGCCGCGTGCTGTCGGCGTTCGCCGTCCGCGTGTGCGACTTCGTCGACGCGATGCGCGAGCCAGTAGATCAGCGCTCGGTTGCCTTCGACGAACGCCTTCTGGGTCAACAGCATCCGTCGCACATCGGGATGCACGATGATCGGGTCGGCCTCGCCTTCGGGATTCTTCGGGCCGGTGAGCGACCGCATCTGGAGTCGTTCGCGCGCGTACTCGAGTGCGCCCTGGAACGCGATTTCGCCGAGCGCCAGCCCCTGCATCGCGGTTCCGAGTCGCGCAGTGTTCATGAGTTTGAACATCACTTCCAGTCCGCGATTCTCCTCGCCGATCAGGAATCCGGTTGCGCCGTCGAAGTTCATCACGCAGGTGGCGGAACCCTTCAACCCCATCTTCTTCTCGATCGATCCACAGTGGGCCGGGTTGCGTGCGCCGAGTGAACCGTCTTCGCCGACGAGGAACTTCGGAACCACGAAGAGCGAGAGGCCCTTGGTGCCGGCGGGCGCGCCTTCGACTCGCGCGAGCAGGGTGTGGATGATGTTGTCGCTCAGATCCTGCTCACCACCCGACACGAAGATCTTCGTCCCGGTGATGCTGTAGCTACCGTCGGAATTGCGGGTCGCGCGCGTGCGCAGCAACCCGACGTCCGAGCCGCAGTGCGATTCGGTCAGGCACATGGTGCCGGCCCACTGCCCACTGAGCAGCTTCGGCAGATAGGTTCGCTTCTGCTCCTCGCTGCCGCCGTGCAAGAGACAGGTGACGGGCGCGAGCGCGAGGCCCGGATACATGCTCCAGGCCCAGGAGGCCGATCCGATCATCTCGGCGACGAACTGTCCCAGCGACGGCGGCAGGCCCTGGCCGCCGTCGGCGACCGGAACCGTGAGCGCCTGCCAACCCGCTTCGCCGTAGAGCTTGAAAGCGGTCTCGAAGCCGTCGGGTGTCTTCACTTCGCCGTCGCGGAAGCGGCAGCCCTGTTCGTCGCCGACGCGGAACAGTGGCGCGATCACCTCCTCGGCGAACTGCGCGGCTCCACGCAGCACGTCGTCCTGCAACTCGGGGTCGAGTCTTTCGCAACCGCTGAGCGATGCGTAGTGGTGGTGGCTGTCGAGCAGTTCGTCGAGGACGAATCGGATGTCGCGAAGCGGCGCTCGGTATGTGGGCAAGGCGGTGGTTTCTCCGGGGGGATCGGTGTCGGATTCGGGGCGGACAGCTTACCCGTAAACGGCGCTCGCAGCCGCGACCGGTTCCGATCGCGCCGGATGTCGAGGGTCGCGCGATTCGCGGGTTTCGGCCCGCCACGATCGCGCCCGAGCCGTCAGGCTCAGGCGCGAAATGATCGAGGCGTGGGGGTCAGCCGGGGTGGTGTGCGAGCCGCAGCAATGCAATCTCGCGCGGGCAGTTGATGCGCAGCGGCAGGCCCGCCATCCCGATCCCGCGGCTCACGTAGAGCGTCGAACCCAGCGAATGGAAGACGCCGCGAGTCCGGTTCGAGATCAGACGCGACGGGTTGAAGTGATGCGCGAGGGGCAGGGCGACCTGGCCGCCGTGGGTATGCCCCGACAACACGACCGAGAAGTCGAGGCGGGCTGCTTGTGCGAAGTAGCTCGGTCGATGGGCGAGCAGCAGGTTCGGAAGGTCACCGGGCATCTCGCCCGCGAGCCGGTCGAGCACCTCGCTCTCGCTGTCGCGTTCGGTCCAGCCGTGCCCCGGGTCCTCGATCCCCGCCAGCACCATCTCGGCACCGCCGATTTCGAGGAGCTCCCATTCATCGCGGAACAGACGGATCGAAGTATGGCGCTCGATGCCGTCTGCGACGATATCGGCGCCGGTGTAGACATCGTGGTTTCCGAGCACGGCATAGACGCCGTGCCGTCCGCGCAACCGCGCAAGCTCCGCACAGCCCGCGTCCACGTAGGCAGGGTCGAAGTCGAAGATGTCGCCGGTGATCATCACGAGGTCGGGCTCGAGTCGGTTCACGCGGGCAACGAATTCGGCAACACGTTCCGGCCGTAGCAGCGGCCCGATGTGCAGGTCGCTGATGTGCGCGATGCGCAGATCGCGGTGGCGCTTCGTGAACCGGCGTGCGGGCAGCTCGACGCGATCGATCCGTACCCGGTAATTGCCGACCGAAGCGCCCCAGAGCACGCTTCCGAAGCCGAGCAGGATGCAGGCGCCGCCGGTCCAGGCGATTGCGGTCGGCGCGGCGCCATCCAGGCCCGCGGCCTGGAAGCCGCCCACCAGCGCGAATCCGGCGACGAGCAGCGCGGCGGTCGCCAGCGCCGCGACGCTACCGAGCAGCCAGATTCGGGTCAGGACGAGCGAGACCCCGCGGCTGTGAAGGCGCTTGCGCGCCCAGCCCAGCGCGAGGAAGTTGAACACGCCGAGCCCGATCAGGATCGCGAGGGCGGCGATCGGGCGGAGGCCGCTGTCGCCGAACGTGAGCGACCACCACTGGAACAGCAGCACCTCGCCGGCGGACAACAGCAGCACGGTGAACGCGAGCACGCGGAGCATTCGGGAGCCCATCACGGCGAAGTTATGCGAAGGCCGCGGCGCGCGCATCGGGCGCCGCCCCGCGGCGGTTCGCCACCGGATCTAGATATTAACAATTATTGACAATTCGAACAGATCTAATAATGTTCAGGAATGGATTTGACGGCGCGGACCCTGATCCTCGACTTGCTCACGACCGTGCGGCGCGGTGCAATGCCGGTGCGGGCGCTGGTCGAGGCGGGTGATCTCTTCGGCTTCGCGGAGAACAACGTGCGCGTCAGTCTCAGCAAGCTCTGCGCTGAGGATCGGGTCGCACGCGACTCGCGCGGTCGTTACCGCCTGGCGTCGGCGGGAGCCGAGCTGTCGAAGCAGCTGCGCAACTGGCGCCGGAGCGACGAGCGGGTCCGCGCCTGGCGAGGCGGGTGGATCGCGGTTCACTCGTCGCGACGCGGGCGTGCTGCCGGTCGACGTCGGCTCGAGCGCGCGCTGGCCGTGCTCGGGATGCGCGAGTTCGAGCCGGGCCTCGCACTGCGGCCGGACAACCTGCGGGGCGGGGTGCCGGGGCTGAGGCGAGATTTCATCGCCTTCGCCGGCGACGAGTTCTCGGATGCCAGGGTCTTCGGGATTCGCGACCTGGATCGGCCGAGCGATCTTCGAGCGCGCAGCCTGTGGGATGCCGAAGCGCTCGCGCAGAGTTATCGGGCTTCCATGGCTCGACTCGAAGCGAGTCGAACTCGGGTGGCGCGCCTCGCTTCCGACGCCGCGATGGTCGAAACCTTCCTGGTCGGTGCCGCCGTCGTCCGGCAGCTGCAACTCGACCCGCTGCTGCCCCGAGAAATCCTGGACCCTGCGCCACGACGTGCGCTCGTCACTGCGACGCAGGCCTACGACGAGCTCGGCCGCTCGCTCTGGGCGGAATTCCTGGCGCGCCACGACGTGCCGAACTTCGGCTCGCGACGCGGCTGGCGCGCATCTCTCGGCGCCGTCCCGAGCTCGGCCCTCGAGGAGATGCAGCTTGAGCAGTGAAATCCCGGCAGCGCGTGCGGCGGCTTCTCCGCAGGGAGCATGGCGCGACTCGTTCACGCGGGAGGAATTCGAGTCGTTGCTCGAGCTCCGACCCTGGCGCAGCTGGTTCACGGTCGCCTCGAACTGGGGGATGATCGCGGGCTACTTCGCTCTGGTAGCGATCTGGCCGAATCCATTGACTGTCTTGATTGCGATCGTCGGTCTGGGGGGACGTCAGCTCGGATGCGCAGTGATCATGCACGAGGCCGGGCACCGGACCTTGTTCCGCAACCGGCGGCTCAACGACTGGGTGGGGAACTGGTTGGGCGCCTATCCGGCCTGGTCGGGCGAAGTCGAGCCGTATCGTCGCTACCACGGCGTTCATCACGCGCATACGGGCACCGAACGCGACCCCGACCTCGAGCTCGCGATGAGTTTTCCGGTGACACGCCGCAGCCTCCGGCGAAAGATCTGGCGAGACATCTCGGGCCGGACGGGCGTGAAGCAGGCGAAGCTGATCGCCGCACGCGACCTCGGCCTGTCGGAACGACGGACCCAGCGGACGCGAGGCATGAAGGTCGGTCAGCGCCCGGACGTCGGCTGGCACAAGCTCGCCCCCGTGATCCTCACCAATGCGGTGATCTTCGGCTCGTGTTGGGCGGCGGGCGCACCCGCGGTCTACCTCTTGTGGCCGCTCGCGTGGCTCACCAGCTACCGACTGGCGTTGCGCATCCGCTCGATCGCCGAGCACGCACTCGGCGATCCGGGGGGCGATCCGTTCCGCAACACCCGGACGACGCGCGCGCGCTGGTGGGATCGTCTGTTCCTTGCGCCGAACCGGGTCAACTATCACCTCGAACATCATCTGCTGATGACGATTCCGCACTACAATCTGCCCGCATTCCACCGGATGTTGCGCGACCGCGGCTTGCTCGACGGTGCGTTGATCGGCTCGAGCTACGCCGCGGTGCTGCGAGACGTCAGTGCCGAGGCGGCCTGAGCGCGATTCGCGCCGCTTCCGAACCCGTTCGCGAACCTTCCACGGCGGGTTTCGCGGCCTTTCCGGGCTAGAGTAGGTCCGACGCGGGAGGCGGGAGGAGAGAGGGATGTCGAGACGTTACCGGTTCGCGCCGGCCGTTCTCGGGCTGTTGCTGGGCGCCACGGCGACGTTTGCGGACGAGCGGACCCCGCTGCAGAAGGGCGACGCGGCGCCCGAGATTTCGTTCGTCGACATCACCGGTAACGCCTCGGAGACCGGCGCGTATCGCTCCTGGGTCCAGATCCTGACTTTCGCCGATCGCGAGAGTTCCGAAGTGTTGAAGGAGTGGATGCGCCCGGCTCAGATCGCGGCGACCCGGGCACATCCGGAGCTGCGCGTGGTCTACATGACGTTCGCGGATCTGACCTCGATTCCACGCCTGCTTCGGGGCCTGGTGCGGCCCGTTCTCGAGAAGACGTTCGAGGACTCGAACGAGGATCTCGCGGCTGCGTATCGCGAAATCGGGATCGAGCCCGACCCCGACAAGGTCGCGTTCATCTTCGCGCCGGACTGGGACGGCGCGCACCTCGAGGCCTTCGGACTCGAGGACGCGAAGGCCTACCACTGTTGGATCGTCGCGGACGGCCGGGTCGTCGAAGGACTCGATGCATCGACGCCCGATCAGGAAGGTCGTTTCGAAGCTGCGTTCGACGCGATCGCTGCGGCAGCGAGCGCCGCCGCTCCAGCGACTCCGGCCGCGCCGGAAGCCGTCTCGGCGGCCCCGTCCGATTGAACGCGGTCGCGCCGCCGTACCCGGCTCAGCCCGGTGCGTGGTGCGAATGCGAGGCCGGGGATCCCTCGCGGCGGTCGGCTGCGCCATGGTCGTGCCCGCTCGGAAGCACGACCGCGATGATGGTCCAGACACCAAACGCCACGAGCAGACCGCCCGCGAGCCGGCGCGTGCGAACGGCCGACTGGAGCGCTCGCGATGCGGTGCCGGCCGCGAGCAGCGCCGGCAGCGTGCCGATTCCGAATGCCGCCATCATCGCGGCGCCTTCGGCGGCGCCCCCCGATGCGGTTGCTCCGGCGAGCGCCGCGTAGACGAGGCCGCACGGGAGCCAGCCCCACACCGCGCCCGCGGCGAACTGCTTCCAGGCGCGGTCGAGCGGTTGCAACCGCCCGGACAGCGGTGCAATGCGCCGCCATGCGTGTTCGCCGAATTGCTCGAGTCGCGCCAGGCCGAGCCACCAGCCCGCGAGGTAGCAGCCCGCAGCGACGAGGAACGCTCCTGCGAGGATTCGCAGCCAGCGCGATGCATCGGATCCCAACAGCGTGAGCAGCGACAGCCCGAGCCCGCCCGCGGCTGCACCCGCGAGCGTGTAGCTGCTGATGCGACCTGCGCTGTACAGCAACTGCGCCGCGATGTTGGCGCGGCCGGATCGCGAATCGATCCGGGCATCCGCGCTCGCTCCTGCAAGGGCGGATACGATGCCGCCGCACATTCCGATGCAATGCAGTCCGCCGAACAGGCCGAGCAGGAAGCCGCCCGATAGCGAGAAGTCGGGGCTCACCCGACGTCCCCGTCGTTCGTCTCCGGCGCGCTTTCGGAGTCGGCTTCGGGATCCGGTTGGAGATCGTCGTCGAACAGGATGCTGTGCGCGGCGCGGTCGAACTCGTCGAACTGGTCGTGGTCGACCGCCCAGAAGAACGCCCACACGGCGATCGCGAGCAGCATCAAGCCCAGGGGGACCAGCACGAACAGGATGTTCATCGCCGCCTCCCGGTGCGGGCCAGGCGCCCCGCGTTGGCGACGACCAGCAGCGAACTCGCCGACATCCCGAGTGCGGCCCAATGCGGCTCGATCCGACCGGTCACCGCGAGCGGCAGCGCGGTGGCGTTGTAGGCCAGCGCCCAACACAGGTTCTCGACGATCACCCGGCGGGTCTTGCGCGAAGCGTCGAACGCATCCGCGAGCGCGCCGAGGCCGTCGTCCACGAGCACCGCGTCGGCGTGGATGCGGGCGAGGTCGCTGCCGCCTCCCATGGCGATCGACACCTCTGCCTGTGCGAGCACCGGTGCATCGTTGATTCCGTCGCCGAGCATGGCGACCTTCGCTCCGTCTCTCTGGAGCTTCTCGACGAAGGCGAGCTTCTCGCCGGGGCCCGCGCCCGCAACCCATTCGTCGACGCCGACAGCGTTCGCGACCTGGGCGGTCGCGGGTGAGGGATCACCGCTCAACAGCACCGTTCGGATCCCCCGGGCCGACAGCCGTTGCACCAGGGCGCGCGCGTCGGGGCGCAGCTCGTCGCGCAGCACGAACCAGGCCAGCGGCTCGCGATCGCTCGCGAGCAGCAGCTGGTGTGCGGATCCATCGGGCGGCGCGGGCGCTTCGCCATGGTCGAACCCGGCGAGCACCCAGTCGGGTCGACCGATGCGGTAGCGCCGACCGGCGATCTCCGCTTCGACGCCGAAACCCGGTGCATTGGCGCGCTGGCAAAGCGTCCGCCGCAGGCCGGCCGCGCGGGCGAGTCGCGCCGGGTCCTCGCGATCCGCCCGGAACGCGCGCGCGATCGGGTGCTCGGAGTGCTCTTCGAGCAACATCGCGATCGCAGTGCATTCGGACTCGTCGGCTTCAGCGAGAGTGCGGATCGCGACGATTTCGAGGGCGCCGAGGGTCAAGGTGCCCGTCTTGTCGAGGACGACGTGGCTCGCGCTCGCGAGTCCCTCGAGCACGTGGCCGCGCAGGACCAACAGTCCGACACCCGCCAGACCATTGGTGGCGGCGGCCAATGCGACCGGGGTCGCGAGCGAGAGTGCGCACGGGCAGGTGACCACGAGAGTCGCGAGAGTGATGCCGAAGGCCGCCTCGGGCGCGATCTGCCACCAGTATGCGAACGTGAGGCATGCCGCGGTCAAGACGGCGCTCACGAAGTGACGAGCGACGCGGTCGGCGAGCTGCGCGACTCGCGGGCGCTCCGATTGCGCGCGATCGAGCATCG
>Ga0210064_1000426_pt1 | contig 20283 bp, 19 predicted proteins | sample Muzzi_CordC_D2_FD_185531 | JGI IMG/M metagenome (GOLD analysis project Ga0210064, IMG submission 185531) | Wetland microbial communities from San Francisco Bay, California, USA, that impact long-term carbon sequestration - Muzzi_CordC_D2 (SPAdes) | ecosystem: Environmental > Aquatic > Marine >...
GAGGACGCCGGATTATTAAAGCACGAACTGCGCCTGCGCAAGGAATTCATGTATGCCCTGCAGAAACGTCTGGACCAAAGGGGCTACGACATTAAGACCGTATCGCAGAAGGCACAGGCCCAATATGTGCTCAAGCTGGCTGACGCGGAATACGATCAGCGGGGTTTGGTGGGCTCCATCGGCTTTACCGTAGAGGTTCTGGAGAACCGGTCGGACGGGTCACTGCTGGCGACGGCCTACGGATCAGCGGACGCGTCATTGCAGACCACCGAAGTCGCATTGCGCAAAGAACTGGCAGAGCGCGCATCGAAAAAGGTGGCCGCGGAATTAAACCGGAAGTTTGAGGAACTTGCGGCCTCAAGCCCGGCTACGGAAATCGTGTTTTACGCCTCAGATGCGATCAGCAGGGGACGGGTGAGGCTGTTATTGATCGCTGGTCTGGCGGATATCTTTGCCATCCGCACAGACGACCAGTTCGACCAGTTCATGGACACCCTTAATGAACAGGTGACGAAAGAGGCGGGTCGAACACTTTTCTCTTACCGCATCGTCGGCGATTACCAGGTTTCACACCGCCATTTGCGGGAGGGGCTGTCGAATCTTCATGCTGAGGTGCTTGGCGGCGAAAATGTCCAGGTTTCAACCGCAGCGGCAGGCAGAAAGTGGCTGGTTTTTGACGATGCGGACAGGCCCAAGGGCATTGGGCCGGTTCAAAGCGAAGAATCCTGGATGGTGACCACCGAGGCGTTGATTCGTGCCGGAAAACTGGATAACCCACCAGGTGTCAACGCCAATGCCCTGGACACCGTCAGACATCAACTCGGCAGGAATCCCGCCAATTCTCAGGCACTGGATCTATTGGCACGGATTGCGGATGTGTATGTGAGACGCTCCTATGAAGCCATGGATCGGCAGCAATCTGGACAGGCCAGTCGTTATCTGAACCGCGCCGAGTATGTGCTGGGTGATGTTGAAGTCAGATCTCTGGACGAGAGTCGGCTCAGGATCAAACAGGCGCGCGAGGCCTTGTCGAAGATCCCTGCTTTTTCGCAACAACAGGGCTCGCCGGGTACCGTCCTGGTTTCGACCGACATACCGCGGGATGCGCAGATTGTGTTTCCTGATCTGGAAACACGATTGCGTGGCCTGCAACCCGTGAAGGTCGCCCAGGCGGTGGTCGCTCTGGCCGCTGATGCGGACGGCATCAACCGAATTGCTGCCAATAATAAGGAGATCAGATTCAGGCCGGTGGGCCATCAATATGGCGCCTACCTGGATCTGCCGGGCGCGGAGACGCAGCAGTTTTCACTGCCTTACAGTCTACAGAACGGTACCGGTCGTATAGAAATCAGCGTGATTGACAGCAAAGGGAATACCACCAGGCGGGCAGTGCGCATTGCCAACGGTCGGGCGAGCGTGGTGATCGAGAACCTGAGTGAATCCGGTCGCGACGTTGTGGAAAAAGGCCGTTACTGGGCGTTGTTGATCGGCAATCAGAACTATAGCAACGGTCTGGCTATGCTGGCCACACCTCATCATGACGTCGAACATCTGAAACAGGTGCTGGAACGGCATTATGGTTTCTCGGCCAATCGTGTGGTGATGGTCAAGGATGCGACCCGCGAGCAGATGCTAGTGGCGCTGGATCGTATGCACGACCGGGTCAAGGGCAATGACAGCCTGTTGATCTATTACGCCGGCCATGGCTACCAGGACAAGGGGTTTGGCGGTAAGGGGTTCTGGATCCCGGTCGACGGGATGTCGCCCCTGGCGACTGAAAAATCACCGCGCACCACCTGGCTTCCCAATAGCCGGGTGCATGATATTCTGCAGGCCAGTCGCGCCAAGCACATACTGCTGATCAGCGACTCCTGCTATTCCGGCACTTTCAGAACACGGTCCATCAGTGCGCCATCGGGTTTTGCGGCCAACCTGGAGTTTTTTTACAGACTCGCCGGCAAGGAGTCGCGCCGCGCCATTACCTCCGGTGACCTGGAACCGGTCGCAGACGGGGGGGCTGAAGGCCATTCGATCTTCGCTTATCATCTGATCGGGCAACTGGAGCACTCGGCCGGGGCGGTGAACGGAGAGCGATTGTTTCAGCAAATCCGCGGACCGGTCGAGGACGGCTCAAAACAGCACCCACAGTACTTCACCATTCAGGGGGCCGGAGACGAGGGGGGTGATTTCGTATTCATCCCACATGGTTGAGCGAGCAGGTCAGTCACAACATTAACAACCATCATCTTCGACGACGACATCACCGGTTTCGGGGTCATGCAGCGGCTTACCCGTGTCATCCGTCAAAATGGTACCGGTAAACATCATGGTTTCAACCCGATCGAACTGTTCATCCATGGCCCGATTGATGTCGGTGTCTTTCATTCCGTGATAAATCATCACACGTTGTTTTTGTTCGCGTTCGATCTGTGCCGGGCTCGGCTCAAACAGATTTGTCATTTGCCAGGTATTGTCATCTGCATAGGCAGCCTGCAGGGTCACGGCGAACAAAATGACTGTTGCTGGAATTACGGATCTGCGCGTTTTCATGAGTGTGTCTCCTCTTTATGACGTGGATGCCTGTATCTCAAGCACGGTTCCAAGGTACAAGGGAGAGGTTCTTTATGCTGTAATGCATTACGCTGCAATTTTGTTAAATATTCACGCTGTGACTGGCCCGGCAGAACCGGCACGGGCAGCGGCTCTTGGAATTCAGGCATAAAATCCGGCTATAATTAAACCGGCAATTAAATACCGGAGCCCATGACATGCAGGAATGCCTGGCGACGACAGTATTCGAGAAAGTCCCTCTTTTTTCCGGACTCAGTGGATCCGAGCTGGCTATTCTGGCTCAGCATGCAACTATCCGGACTTACCCGAAAAACACCATAGTGATTAATGAGGGTGATGAAGCGAACGCGCTTTATGTGGTGATTTCCGGCCAGGTCAAGGTGTTCCTGAGCAACGAGGAGGGCAAGGAAATTATCGTGAACATGCAGGGGCCCTGTGAGCATTTTGGAGAATTGGCGCTTCTCGACAGCACCCCGCGTTCAGCCTCTGTCATGACAACCGAGAAGACAAAACTTGCCGTTGTTTCCAAGCCTGATTTCCAGCGGATGCTTGCAGACCATCCTGGCATTGCGCTCAGCCTGATTCGAGATTTGACGCAGCGGGTGCGTGTTCTGAGCGAAAACGTCAGAAGTCTTGCCCTGCTTGATGTTTATGGACGCGTTGCGAAGACTCTGTTGGGAATGGCATCCGATCGTGATGGCACGCTCATTGTGGAAAAACGACTGACGCAGCAGGATATAGCAAACCGTGTTGGCGCCTCACGCGAAATGGTCGCGCGCATCATGAAAGACCTTACCACCGGTGGATACATCAGTGTTGCCAACAAGCATATCGTGATCAACGACAAACTCCCTGAACGATACTGACCCGCAATATAGAAGTCCGGTACCGGATCGCCTGGCAATGTGAATATTTCACAAAACTGGTGTTATTCGGTCACAGCATTAAAGCCTCCGTCTTCGTAAGCTGATACTCAACAGTTAACAAGTTGTTTATCAGGGAGAAAGAAAATGGAGAGATCACGTTTTTTGCACACTGTTCGGTACCTGGTCCACGCCATGGCGGTTGTTGTGTCCGTGCCGGCTGAGGCAACAACAGCGGTGGATACGGGTGCAGCGAAAACGTTTATTAATGAGGTGCCATACCGACTGAACGATTATTTCACGCCGGAACTGGTACTGCTGGGTGGTTTGGTGCTGCTCGCCTTCGTGCTCATCGCCCGCAAGCCGGGGGCACACTGATGGAACCGGTAACCCTTCTCATCGCCGGAGTCGCTGGCTGTTTATGCCTGTTCATTCTGTTTTATGGCTGAAACCCTTTTTGCCACCAGAGTGACAACAAGGGCACATAGGTCACGAGGACAAGCCAGACCAGCATTATTCCCAGAAAGGGCAGGGCGGCACGAAACAGGCCCAGGATGGGCTTTTCAAAACGCTGGCTGGCAATAAACAGGTTGATGCCAACGGGCGGGGTGGAATAGCCGATTTCCAGATTGGCCAGGAAAATAATACCCAGATGCACCGGATCGACGCCGAAGCGCTGGGCGACGGGCAGTATCAGCGGAACGATGACCACGGTTGCCGAGAAAATATCCATCATGGCGCCAACGGCTAACAGGAAAACATTAAGAAGCATCAGGAACTTGAGCTGGCTGTCTATACTACCTTCCATCCAGGCCAGAAGCTGCATGGGTAACTGGGCGTCAATCATGAGGTTGGTCAGGCCCATGGCCACACCGAGAATAATCAGAATGCTGCCGACCAGCACGGCGGTATCGGCAAGCAGGGGGACCAGATGGCTTTTCAGTGATATGGAGCGGTGAATAAAGCCCTCCTGTACGAGCACATATAAGGCCGTGCAGGCAGCCGCTTCGCTGATGGTGACAAAACCGCCGAAAATTCCGACAATAATCAGTATGGGCAGCAGAATATCGGAGTAGGCGCTTCGCATTGCCCGGATCGCAACATGCCAGGTAAACGCATGGTGGTGAACGCCGAATCTGGCACCGGTAAAGCCAGCGTAGATGCCCAGCATAATCATCAGCACAGCGCCGGGTACGATACCGGCCAGGAACATCTTGTCAATGTTTACCCCCGCCACGATACCGTATAGCAGTATGGCGAGACTTGGGGCGAACAGCAGTCCCAGTGAACCGGAGGTCGTTAGCAGGCCCAGCGCAAATCTCTCCGGGTAATGGACTTTTCTGAGTACCGGGTACAGCAGTCCTCCCAGCGCCAGGATGGTCACACCCGATGCCCCTGAAAACGAGGTAAAGAAGGCACAGGTTGCGATGGCTACGATGGCGAGACCGCCGGGTAACCAGCCGAGCAAGGCATTAAAAAGCCGTATCAGTCGCTGTGGTGCCCCGCCGGCGGCGAGAGCGACACCGGCGAAGGTAAACATCGGAATGGCAGTCAGATTGGGGGATGTGGCGAGCCGATTGAGTTCAATGATCAGTAAGGCTGAGTCCAGATCAGCATTTTGCGCGAAAAACAGGCTGCCGGCGCCCAGCACCGCAAACAGCGGCAAGCCAAACAGTGCCAGCAGGACCAGGACGATTACAAGGAACAGCATGTTTCATCCCGACCGAGTATCGCGGCCAGAAAAAACTGTATGGTGAGTAAGACGAAGCCAACCGGTATCACCAGACCAACAAGTACCAGCCAGCGTTCGTGGTCCGGCGCATAGAGCCATCCATCACGCCAGAAACGGATGGCGCCATGGGCAAGAAAAGCACAAACCACGGCAGCCATTATCTGCATGGGGCGATACAGTTGTCTAAGCATGGCGGGTGACAGCATGGTGCAACAGACATCAATCTTTATATGGCGATCACGTTGCACCGCCACCGCTGCGCCAAAAAAAGTGACGTATAAAACCAGGTAACGGGTCAGGGTGTCGGCTGCGGCGATGCCGGTGTCAAAAAGATTGCGTGCCAGGATTTGCAGCAGTGCCAGCGCGAGCAGCAGAAACAGACTGCCGGCGGCCAGCCAGGTCTCAAGTTGTATCAATCTGTTATGAAGACGTTTTATAACCCGCATAATCACTGGACAGCCGATCAGATCCGGCATTACTCCTGGTTATTGCTGTGGAGGCGTGTGTCCACTGGATTGTCCGCTACGGTATTGCTCCAACAATATGCGGGTTTTTTCGAATAGGGCTGACGGCAGGTAATTGCTTTCGACAAGCTGAGCCGCGGCACGATCCCGTATTGCCAACAGGTCAGCTTCACCCATCCCTTCGCCGGGTTCGACAAATATCATGCCGCGTTGCTTGAGTTCATCCAGGGCTTTCTTATTATCTATCCGTGTTGCGGTCACCAGTTTTTCACCGATCTCTTCCCCACTCTCACGCAGTATGGCCTGCAGATCAGCGGGTAGCCGATCAAAGAAACGCCTCGAGACAACAAGTCCGCCCATGCCGTTGGTCAGCGAGATACTGCTGACGTATTTGGTTTTAGTGAACCATTGCAGGGCTATGGCGCCCAGCGGAGGGGCATAGGCGGTGTCGATCAGGCCGGTTGACAGGCTGGTGTAGACGTCCACGATAGAGAGGGGGATGGGTGAAATGCCGCTGGCTTTGAAAAATGCCTGGCCTATGGGATCACCTTGCCACAACCAGACACGCCGCGATTTCATTTCCTCAAGCGAGCGAATAGGCTGATTGGAAAACATGTGTATGAAACCGACTTCCATCCAGCCGACTAACTCGTAACCATTATCCCGGAAGCCTTTTTTGAACTCGTTCATGAAATGAGCGCGTACATAGTCAATTTCTTCGACATTGCGGAACAGGAACGGCAGTTCCATGACGCGCGCCGGTGAATACATGCGGCCGATCCCATAACCGGTGAATGCGCCTCCCTGCAGCTGGTTGAAACGCATTTTTTTCAGCACCTCCGGTTCGTCACCCTGCACACCACCGGGATAGAATTTGAAGGCAAGGCGGCCGTTGCTTCTGGTCTTGACGTTTTCACCCCATTCCTCGAGCAGGTTCATCCAGGCCGTGCCGGGCGGAGCGAGAGTCGCGAATTTGATAAGATAGTCCGGTGGTGTGGCAAGGACGCTCAAAGGCGCTATCATAAGCATCGAGAAGATGACCGCCCAGTGCTGAATCCCTCTGATCATTTCGATTTTCCCCGTCAAAACCAGTCGGCTTCCCTGTCCAGCAGGTACTTTGCCCGCACTCGTGCAACCTGGTTGGCCAGCGCCATTTCCGGGAAGCTGCCGACCGGGTCATCCACAACCCGGGTCAGCAGGCGGTGAAAGCGTTGCTGGTCAAGGCGCTGACGTTCCAGGTATTCCGCCTGCAAGACATCGACCATGAGCAGCTTGCCGTCGGTAAGCGCATTGGCGCTGGCAAAATTCTGCCCGGATTTGGCGAAATCCCCACCCAGCATGGGAGCACGGCTGCCATAATAAACACCATAGTAGACGTAGGCTCCACCGTAATAATAGTCAGGCTGCAGTTCCAGAACGCGATGCATGAGGCGTTCTGTGGCTGGCAGCTGGGCAATAGAGGCGGGATCTGTGCGCTTCAAATCGATCTGTTTGGCCCAGTTGGAGGCGGTCCAGAACAAGGCGGGGACCGTCCCTTTGCGGAGTTTTCCGACCGCCGCATCAATTTCCTCGACACTGGCCGTATCCAGGTCGATATCGAGGCCGTACGATTGCAGGGCACGCTTCCCATAATCGGCTCCACGGCCGTACAGGGCTTCGGCACGCTGCCTGTCGCTCAGTTCGACGAAACCGAATGCGTAGCCGTAAAAACCCTGGGCGGCGTAGGCGAGCAACTCGGTGTTATTCGGGTCTTCCTGTATCAGTCCCTCGATCAGTTTGAGGTTGGCCGGCATCGAAGCTTCCGCCAGAGCCAGATCGGTCTCCCGGTTCATGGCTTCGACATTGCTGTCCATGATGCTGGTGGATGTGCGCGCCACCATCTGTCCGGTGCTGCAGGCACCCAGCCAGGGCAACAGCACGGCCAGGATAAGGTATTTATGTGATTTGCTCTTCATTCCCGCTTCCTTGGGTTTGCCAGGGTGTACAGAAGTTAAGTTAACAGCTTCTCCAGTATTCTGCGATAGATGGCGGACAATTCATCCAGCGCTGCCACCGCCACGCATTCGTTGACCTGGTGAATAGTAGCGTTTATCGGTCCCAGTTCCAGCACCTGTGCGCCGGTCGGTGCAATAAAACGTCCGTCCGAGGTGCCACCGCTGGTCGATAAGGTTGTTTCGATGTCGATCACTTCACGGATGGCTTCGCGCGCAGCATCAACCAGCTCTCCCGCCGGGGTCAGAAACGGTTCCCCGGACAACCGCCATTCCAGTGTGTAATCCAGTTGATAACTGTCGAGTATGGCATGGATACGGTCGCGGATCTTGCGCTCGGTGAGTTCGGTTGAATAACGCAGGTTGAACATGATACTGAAATCACCGGGAATGATATTTTCAGTGCCGGTTCCGGCCTGCAGATTGGAGATCTGAAAACTGGTGGGTGGAAAATGCGCGTTACCCTGGTCCCATTCGATACTGACGAGCTCGGCGAGTGCGGGTGCCGCCAGATGAACCGGATTGGTGGCCAGATGCGGGTAGGCGACATGCCCCTGTTTGCCGTGAACAAGCAGTGCGCCGTTCAAGGAGCCACGTCGGCCGTTTTTGATGACATCACCGACGCGCTGGCTGCTGGAAGGTTCACCGACAAGGCACAGGTCAATATGTTCGCCCTTCTTGACAAGATGATCGACGACTTTCAGTGTGCCGTCGACAGCCGGGCCCTCTTCATCACTGGTAATCAGGAACCCGATCGAGCCCTGATGATTCGGGTGTGCCGCAACAAAGGCTTCGCAGGCGGTAATCATGGCGGCCAGCGACCCTTTCATGTCCGCTGCGCCACGCCCGTATAACATACCATCGCGGATGTCAGGCGTGAACGGGTCGGAATGCCATTGTTCCAGCGGGCCGGTCGGTACGACATCCGTGTGACCGGCGAACACCAGTAGCGGCCGGTGGTCACCACGCCGTGCCCAGAAATTGCTGACATTACCGAACGTCAGATCCTCACTGCGAAAGCCGATCGCTTGCAGGCGTTCACGCATCAGTTTCTGGCAGCCGGCGTCTTCCGGGGTCACCGATGCGCGGCCGACAAGATCTTTCGCTAACTCAAGAGTTTCGGACATTCCGGCCAGTTTACTTGGATTACGGGCAGTGGGCTAAAAAAGTTGCCCGTAGTGTTCCGGTTTGAATCCCACCACGCGTCTGTCACCCAGGTCGAGCAATGGACGTTTGATAATGGCAGGATTGTCCTGCATAAGCTGCAGGGCATTGACCCTGTTCATACTTTCACGTGACATTTCCGGCAGTTTCCGCCACAACATGCCGCGGCGGTTGAGCAGTGTTTCCCAGCCGATTTCCCTTTCCCAGGCTTTGAGCAGTTTGCTGTCGAGTCCCTCCTTGCGGTAGTCATGGAACCGGTAGTCAACGCCATGCTCATCCAACCAGCGCATGGCTTTTTTCATGGTGTCGCAGTTTTTGATGCCGTAAATTGTGATCATCTTGACAGACCTGTTATCTGGCGCGAACGGTGCTAACCGGTATTCGTGTCCTTTTTGGCGAGAAATACGGTGTTTTTCAGATACCCCTCAAAAGCTCGTTTATGCCTACCTTGCCGCGGGTCTTTTCATCGACTTTTTTGACGATGACTGCGCAATACAGGCTGTATTTTCCATCTCTGGACGGCAGGTTGCCGGATACCACAACAGACCCCGCCGGAATGCGGCCGTAGAGGATTTCATCTTTTTCACGGTCGTAGATACGTGTACTCTGGCCGATGTAAACCCCCATGGATATCACCGAACCCTCTTCGACAATCACACCTTCGACTACTTCGGAGCGTGCACCGATAAAGCAGTTGTCTTCGATGATGGTCGGAGCCGCCTGAACCGGTTCCAGTACACCACCGATTCCCACGCCGCCGGAAAGGTGAACATTTTTGCCGATCTGTGCACAGGAACCAACTGTCGCCCAGGTATCAACCATGGTGCCGCTATCGACGTAAGCGCCGATATTGACATACGACGGCATCAGTACCACACCCGGAGCTATGTAGGATCCGAAACGGGCAGTGGCAGGGGGTACTACGCGAACACCGGAAGAGCGGAACTCGCGTGCATTGTGATCGGCATACTTGGAATGTACTTTGTCGTAATAGTTGGTAAAGCCACCTTTCATGAAATCGTTGTCTTCAATCCGGAATGACAGCAGCACGGCTTTCTTCAGCCATCCGTTGACCACCCAGCTGCCCTCCTTTTTTTCAGCGACACGGACTTCACCGGAATCGAGCATGCGAATCGCTTCAAGGGTGGCCTCCTTGACGTGGGTTTCCACGCTGCGCGGGGTAATGTCGGCGCGGCGTTCAAAAGCTTCTTCGATAGTGGCTTGCAGTTCGCTCATGTCAATTTCCTGTCATAATTCATTGGCTGTAGGAGTGGCCAGGAGCACCACCTGGCCTGGGTTGTTGCTCGCAACCTTAACCATAATGGACACAAAGGTCACTAAGGAACAAGCGCTTGAATGTTCATGGCGAAAACTTCACCAGGCATGGCATGGGATTCCGCGTGCCTGGGGTAACGCCGGATACTTCTTTAATTTAATGTCCCTTGTGACCCCGGTGTCCTTCACGGTGACAAACGATGCAGACTCGTCATTCAATTCAAACTCTCGACAAATGTTCGAATGCGGTGTGCAGCATCAACACATTCGTTCAGTGCGGCGACCAGTGCCAGCCGTACATGGTTCTTCCCTGGATTGCCGGCGTCGGTATCGCGCGACAGGTAACTGCCAGGCAGTACGATAACGTTCTGCTGCTGATAAAGACGCCGGGAAAATTCCTGATCGTCAATCGGCGTCCGCGGCCAGAGATAAAAACTCGCCGGTGGCGTCTGCACCTCGAGCACCGGCGCCAGTATATCCGCAACCGCTGAGAACTTTTCCCGGTACAGGCGCCGGTTTTCCAGCACATGTTGTTCATCCTGCCAGGCACGGATGCTGGCATCCTGTGTGGCGGGCGGCATGGCGCAGCCGTGGTAGGTACGGTAGCGGAAAAAGGCATCGATCAGATCGCTGTCACCTGCGACGAAACCGGAACGCAGGCCCGGCGCATTGGAGCGTTTGGACAGGCTGTGAAACACCAGGCAGCGCCGGTAACTGTCATTACCCATAGCTGCCGCTGCCGACAACAGGCTGGGCGGCGGCTGGTCTTCCATCCGGTAAATTTCCGAATAGCATTCGTCGCATACAATAACGAAGTCATGCTGCTGCGCGCGCTCAATCAGGTCTTGCAGTGATTGCAGATCGATGACGCGGCCGCTCGGATTGCCGGGCGAGCAGATATAGACGAGCTGGCAGCGATCCCAGGCAGCCGCTGGAACAGCGCCGAAGTCTGGCAGATAATCGCTGTCGGCGGTGGTGTTCAGGAAGAAGGGTTCTGCACCTGCCAGCAATGCGGCCCCTTCGTAGATCTGATAGAAAGGGTTGGGCATTAACACCAGGGGTTGATCGCCGGGATCGACAACACACTGTGCGATGGCAAACAGCGCCTCACGGGTGCCGTTGACGGGCAGTACGTTACGCGCCGGGTGCAGACTGTCAGCGGGCAAGCGGAAGCGTTTCACCAGCCAGTCAATGATGGTCTCGCGCAGCCTGTCTGTACCGCGCGTGCCGGGATAAACCGATAGGCCGTGCAGATGCTCGATGACCGCTTCAGCGATAAAACCGGGTGTCGGGTGTTTGGGCTCACCAATAGACAGGTAGATGCTTTCAAGCTCGCCGGGTGGCGTCACGCCCGCATGAAGTCTAGCCATGCGCTCGAACGGGTAGGGGTGCAGACGTGCTAAATTAGGGTTCATGAAGAAACGGGACACTGAAAAGGAAGCGGAAGTATACGGAATCTCATGAAACGGTCCAGTCATCATATCCTGCCGGTGCTGAGCCTGTTGCTGACGGCCAGCTTATGGGGGCTGGTCTGGTATCCCTTGCGTCTGCTGGAGGGGCAGGGACTGAGTGGTCTTTGGGTGACGCTGTCCAGTTACGGTGCGGCGCTTGCGCTGGGGCTGGTCTGGCTGTGGCAGAGCCGTAGCGACTGGCAATACAAGCCGTTAGTGCTGGGCATGATGGCGCTGGCGGTTGGTTGGTGCAATGTGGCTTTTGTACTGGCTGTGCTTGATGGCACCGTGCTGCGGGTGTTGCTGCTGTTCTATCTGTCACCCCTGTGGGCGCTGCTGCTGGGCTGGGTTCTGCTTAAGGAGCATCCCGGCGCAAGTGGCTTGCTGGTGTTCGTGCTGGCGCTTGCAGGTGCGCTTACCATGTTGTGGGACGCGGATATGGGTATGCCCTGGCCACGCGACCGGTCTGACTGGCTGGCGGTATCCTCAGGTTTCGCCTTTTCCCTTGCTAATGTCATGGTGCGAAAAAGCCAGAGTATCTCGATGCAAACCAAGTCTGTAGCCAGTTGGCTGGGCGTGGTATTGGTGGCGGGGGTCTGGATTTTAATCGTTCGGGAACCGTTTCCGCTTGTGCAGCTGTCAACATGGTTCGCTGCGGCGCTGCTGGGTTGGCTCGGTTTTGTCGTTATGACAGTGACCGTAATTTACGGTGTCAGTCACATGCCGGTACACCGCTCGGCGGTGATCCTGCTGTTCGAACTGGTAGTCGGCGCCGTGTCCTCACTGTTGCTGACCGATGAACGGGTATTGTTGCAGGAATGGCTGGGCGGTGCCTTGATTTTGACGGCAGCTTATTTTGCCGCACACGCACACATCGGGGAGCACTAAATGACAGAATTCCTGCAAATCCATCATGCCAGTGTCGTGGTCGCGGACAGCCGGCGTGCGCTCGCATTTTACGTCGATATACTCGGCATGCAGCTCGATCCTTCGCGGCCCGATCTGGGCTTTCCCGGCGCCTGGTTGAGAGTGGGTGAGCAGCAGATTCATCTGCTCGAGGTGAAAAACCCGGATGCCGTTGAAGGGCGCCCGGCCCATGCCGGGCGTGACCGGCATACGGCTTTGCAGGTGCATGGTCTCGAAGAGCTGGAACAACGGCTGAAAACCGCCGGCGTTCCCTCTACCCGCAGCCGCTCAGGACGAAAGGCGATTTTCTGCCGGGACCCGGATGGCAATGGTATCGAGTTTGTGGAAGTCGTTTCCTGACCTGAACAGGCTGAAATCAAAAAATAAATCGGTGAGAAATCGGGGTTAGGCAGAGGCATCAAGGGCGCGAACAAGCGCCTCCCGCAGTTCGTCTTGTTGTTGCCCGGTCAACGGCCTGTCGTCCCTGCCGGTCACGTAAAAAGCATCTTCTGCCTGGGAACCGAAAGTTGCAATCTTGGCATTCTGTAAAGAAACGTCCGCGTCATCGAATACCCGGCCAACGATTGATAACAAGCCTGGATAGTCGGTGGTAAACAGTTCGACTATGGTGCGCTGGCTCTTGTCATCGGTGTGAAAATAGACCCGTGTCGGGACCTTGAACTGACGCACACGACGCTCGGCGGGACGCGATACCGGAATTGATGTTGTGTCCTTTGATTGTAACTCTCTTTCCATGAGGGTTGAAATCTCTTCCAGCTGATAATGGTCCACAATGGGTTCACCGGCTGCGTTGAGTAACAGGTAGGTGTCGATTGCGTAATTACGATGTGTGGTGATAATGCGCGCATCGGTTATCGTCAGGCCTAACCGATCGAGCAGTGCAGTGATGCGGCTGAACAGCCGGTGTATGAGCGGGGTATAAATGAACAGCGCACTGCCACCGCGCGGGGATTGTGGGCACAGGTCGACACGGACACCTTCTCTGTCGCCCTGTTTCAAAATGATTTCCGCGTGCCAGATAACTTCGTCCACATTGTGGCGAAGAAAGTATTCTTCCGGGAATTCGTCCCATAAAGCCTGCAACTGCGCGGTTTCAACGCCTTTACTCGCCAGTGTCGCCATTGCAGCAGTCTTGATGTCGAGAATCAGCTCATCGCGGTGCAGGGGGTTTTCCAGGCCGCGGCGTAACACTCGTTCTGTCGCGACATACAGATCCCTGAACAAAGCGTCCTTCCAGGTGTTCCAGAGTGTCGGGCTGGTGCCACGGATGTCGGCAACGGTCAGCAGATACAGATAATTCAGACGCATCCGGTCACCAACCTGCTGCGCAAATTCATTGACGACATCGGGATCTGATATATCCCGGCGTTGGGCGATATGAGACATCAGCAAGTGATTCTCGACCAGCCAGGCCACCAGTCGCTGGTCATACGGGCTCAGGTCGTGCCGTTGCAGAAATTTTTGCGCTTCTACAGCTCCCAGCTCCGAATGGTTGCCACCGAGCCCCTTGGCAATATCATGAAAAAACCCTGCCAGGTAAAGCAGCTCGGGCTTGGGAATGGTCTCCGAGATGCGGCTGCATAGCGGGAACTCGTGGGCATGTTTCCTGATCGTGAAACGCCGCAGATTTCGTACCACAAACAGGGTGTGTTCATCGACGGTATAGGCGTGAAACAGATCATGCTGCATCTGTCCGACAATGTTTGCGAATACCGGGTAATAGGCAGCCAGAATACCGTAACGGTTCATGCGTCTGAGCTCATGGGTCAGGCCCCGTGGCTGACGAAAAATTTCCATGAACAGGCTGCGTGAGCGAATGTCTTTGCGGAATGCATCGTCGATTAAATATCGATGGTCACGCACCAGTCGAATGGTGGAGGCCGAAACACCTTTGAGTGCGGAATGTTGCTCCATTAACAGGAACAGCTCGAGGAGGGCAAAAGGATAACGTTTGAAAATGTTATCACTGGTGACTTCAAGAAATCCCTTGCGCGCCTGAAAACGACGGTTGATGGCGATAGCTTTACCGGGGACATCACTATAGAGGATCACTTCCTTGAAAAGCTGCAACAGCAACTCGTTGAGACGGCTCAGTTCCTGAATGGCACGGTAGTAGTCCTTCATAAACCATTCGACCGCCAGTTTGTGTTCCTTGTCTTTGTAGCCAAACTGTTGTGAGAGTGTCCGCTGGTGATCGAACAGGAGGCGATCTTCACGCCGCTGGGTGAGTTGATGCAGGCCGAAACGCACCTTCCAGAGAAAGCGCTGTCCATCCATCAAGGCACGGTATTCAACGTCGGTGATGAAGCCCCTGGCGACCAGGTCTTCCAGGCTGTTTGAGCCGAAATGCCGTTTTACGACCCAGCCGATCATCTGGGCATCGCGCAGACCGCCGGGGCCTTCCTTGATATTAGGCTCGAGGTTGTAGACTGCATCGTTGAAACGATGGTATCGGTTCTCCTGTTCCCTTAATTTGGCCGTAAAGAAATCCCGGCTCGGCCAGACCTGGTCCGGGCCGACACGTTCACGCATGGACTGGAACAGATCGTCCGACCCGATTATCAGCCTGGCTTCCATCAGATTGGTAGCGACCGTGATGTCCGCTTTCGCTTGATCATAGCAATCATCCGGAGTTCGTACACTGTGACCGACCTCCAGCCCGATATCCCAAAGCAGCATCAGGAACGTTTCGATTTTCTCTTTCGTACTTTGATCTTCCGCTTCGGCAAGCAGCAACATGATATCGATGTCCGAACCCGGTAGCAGTTCATTCCGGCCGTAGCCGCCTACTGCAACCAGCGCACCGTTAAAGCCTGCCAGCATCCTGTCCCAACAGCGGTTCAGCACCTGGTCTATCAACCAGCCGCGCGCGCGTATCAAATCTTCGATGTCGGTACCGCACTGGAATTGTCTGGCCAGTTCCTGGTGCGCAGTCTTGAGAAATTCCCGGCATACCGGCAGGGGTGGTGTGTCGCTCTGGAAAGACCGGTCCAGTTCAGTCAGCTGAAACCATTGTTCGAACTTTTCACTACTGTCTGTGTCGGCAGCCGATAATTGCTGATTGCCGTCAGCAGACATCAGATTTCTTCATCGCTGCGCAAGGTAAGTACTTCATAGCCATCCCCGGTAACCAGTAAAGTGTGTTCCCACTGAGCGGAAAGACTGTGGTCCTTGGTCACCACTGTCCAGCCGTCTCTGAGTACTTTGGTATAACGCTTGCCGGTATTGATCATGGGTTCGATGGTAAACGTCATGCCCGCTTGCAGAATCAAACCGGTGCCTGGTCTGCCGTAATGCAGGACCTGTGGGTCTTCGTGGAACTCACGGCCAATTCCATGGCCGCAATACTCCCGCACCACTGAGTAGTTATGGGCTTCGGCGTGGCGCTGGATGATGTGGCCGATATCGCCCAGCTGTGCACCCGGTTTCACCGCCCGTATACCCAGAGTCATGCATTCGTAGGTAATGACCGCCAATCGCCTGGCAATGAGCGGAGCTTCGCCCACAAAGAAAATTTTGCTGGTATCGCCATGGAAGCCATCCTTGATGACGGTGATATCGATATTCAGCATATCACCGTTTTTCAGCCTGCGATCCCCCGGGATGCCATGACAAACCTGATGATTCAATGAGGTACAGATCGACTTGGGAAAACCGCGATAGTCCAGCGGAGCCGGGATCGCACGCTGTGTGTTGACGATAAAATCGTGACACAGGCGATCCAGTTCACCGGTGCTGGTGCCCGCCTTGACGTGCGGCTCGATCATCTCCAGCACCTCAGAGGCCAATCGGCCGGCGACACGCATTTTTTCGATTTCTTCGGCTGTTTTTATCGATACCGTCATAGCTTCCTGTCCCACGCCCGACTCGTGAAAATTGAATTGCGGTTAGAATTCAGTGCTCCGGCAGGCCCCTCATTCGCCGAAATGATTGCTGTTACCTGCAGTGTATGGTATAAAACGCGGCTTGTTAACAGTCTGTTGTACATGGGTTTTGTGGCTGCATGTCACAGAACCTGAAATTAAATCCACACATACGCCGACACATGCGGTCGGGTGCCTGAATTATCGGGTTTCTGCATGGGGCGTATGGAGGCTTAACCCTAAAAGAGGTTCTATATCATGTCGAGCGTAAATATGCGCCAGATGCTCGAAGCTGGCGTGCATTTCGGGCACCAGGCCCGTTTCTGGAATCCGAGAATGGCCCCCTACATTTTTGGGGAACGCAGTAAAATCCATATAATCAATCTCGAAAAAACCCTGCCACTGTACAACGATGCCATGAACTTTATCGGCAAGTTGGTGGCCAACAAGGGCACGGTGCTGTTTGTCGGTACCAAGCGTTCTGCACGAGATACCGTGCGTAGCGAGGCGGCACGTTGCAAGATGCCTTACGTCAACCATCGCTGGCTGGGTGGCATGCTGACCAATTTCAAAACCGTTCGTCAGTCCATCAAACGCCTGAAAGACCTGGAGGCGATGGATCAGGATGGTACGTTCGACAAGATCGGTAAAAAAGAGGCGCTGATGCGAACCCGCGAAAAGGACAAACTGGATCGCAGCCTGGGTGGCATTAAGGACATGAATCGTCTGCCCGACGCTATGTTTATTGTCGATGTCGGCCATGAAAGAATCGCCGTTGCGGAAGCGAAGAAACTGGGTATCCCGGTTATAGGTGTTGTTGATTCGAATAATTCACCGGAAGACATCGATTACGTGATCCCGGGCAATGACGACTCGATCCGCGCGATTGAGATTTATCTACAGGGTGGTGCAGATGCCGTGGAAGAGGGCCGTAACGCAATGGCTCAGGTCGGTGGCACCAGCGAAGATGAATTCGTCGAAATCAAAGGTGGGACCGAGGCTCAGTGAGCGGAAATCACCCCGCTTTCAACATTATTCAGTCTTTTTAAGAGGTGGAGTCATGGCAATTACAGCAGCGCAGGTTAAAGAACTGCGTCAGCGTACCGGCTGCGGCATGATGGAATGCAAGAAAGCCCTGGTGGAAGCCGATGCCGATATGGATGCGGCCGCGGAGGCCTTGCGTAAATCAGGCCTGGCCAAGGCAGACAAGAAGGCAGGCCGTGTAGCGGCCGAAGGTATTATCGTCGTTGAAGTCAGTGGCGATGGTAAATCTGCGGCGATGGCGGAAGTCAATTCCGAGACCGATTTTGTCGCCAAGAAAGAAGAATTCCAGAATTTTGCACACGCCATTGTTCGGCGCGTGCTGAATGATGTGCCGGCGGACATGGACGCTTTAATGGCCATGTCGCTGGACGATGGTGGCGAAACTGTGGAAGAGGCACGTCGCGGCCTGATTGCGAGCATTGGCGAAAATATTAACGTACGCCGTTTCGTTCGTCTTGAAGTCGCTGGCGGGGTACTGTCCAGCTACCTGCACGGAAACCGCATCGGCGTTCTGGTAGGTGTGGAAGACGGTGACGCCGATCTGGCCAGAGGCATCGCCATGCACATCGCTGCCAGCAGGCCGGTGTGTGTTGACGAGTCGGGGGTGCCCCAGGAACTGCTCGACAAGGAGAAGGAAATATTCTCCGCCCAGGCGGAAGCCAGTGGCAAGCCGGCTGATATCATCGAAAAGATGGTCAGCGGTCGTATCGGCAAATTTCTCGGTGAAATCACCCTGTTGGGCCAACCGTATGTGAAGGATCCCGACCAGACGGTTGGTAAACTGCTGCAGGCTGCCGGTGCCAGGGTGCAGGTTTTTGAACGTCTCGAACTGGGAGAAGGGATCGAGAAAAAGACCGAAAACTTTGCCGAAGAGGTCATGGCGCAGGTTCAGGGCAGCTGATTCAGGGACGTGAGGCCTGCTTCCCGGTATGATTTATGGGGTCGCGCTGCGGCCCCATTTTGTAACAGAATAAAGAAAGGACTATGCAAAAGAGCCAATTTGCCTACCGCCGGATTCTGCTGAAACTGAGCGGTGAAGCCCTTATGGGCGATACTGATTATGGCATCGAACCCGCGGTAATCAGGCGTATCGCAGAGGAAATTCATGGGCTGAGCTCGGCGGGTCTGGAAATTGGTCTGGTGATCGGCGGCGGCAACATCTTCCGCGGTGCCGGGCTGGCCCAGGGTGGCATGGATCGGGTCACCGGCGACCACATGGGCATGCTGGCGACAGTGATGAACTCGCTGGCCATGCAGGATGCCCTGGAGAAAGTGGGTAGCCAGTGTCGTGTCATGTCGGCTTTGAAAATAAACCAGGTGTGCGAGGACTATATTCGTCGCCGTGCAGTACGGCACCTGGAGAAAGGCCGTGTGGTTATTTTTGCGGCCGGTATTGGCAGCCCGTTTTTTACCACGGATTCCGCCGCCAGCCTGCGCGCTATCGAGATGGGTGCGGAAATCATGCTGAAGGCGACCAAGGTGGATGGCGTTTATACGGACGACCCTGTCAGCAACCCGGAGGCCAGGCGTTATGACCGATTGACTTACGAAGAGGCGATTGTCAAGAAACTCGCGGTCATGGATGCCACGGCATTGGTGTTATGCCGAGATCAGGGCGTGCCTATCCGGGTCTTCGATTTACATACGCCAGGCAATCTGGGCCGGGTGGCTGCTGGCGAGGACGTAGGTACCCTGGTGGAGTGAATGAGATGATTGAGGAAATAAAAGACGATGCCAGAGCCCGCATGGGTAAAAGTATTGAGGCGCTGAAGAAGGAACTGGGGAAGATTCGCACAGGACGGGCCCATACCAGCCTGCTGGACCACATCAGGGTCGATTATTATGGCTCCGAAGTGCCCTTGTCCCAGGTTGCGAATATTTCGGTCGAAGACTCCCGGACACTGATGCTTACCCCGTGGGAAAAGCCCATGGTAAAGCTTATCGAAAAGGCCATCATGAGCTCGGACCTGGGTTTGAACCCAAACAGCGCGGGAACCGTAATTCGTATCCCGATGCCTGCTCTGACAGAGGAACGCCGCAAGGATCTGGTGCGTGTGGTACGCTCGGAAGCAGAGGGCGCCCGGGTAGCGATCCGGAATATCCGCCGCGACGCCAATAATGACTTCAAGGAACTATTGAAAGAGAAAGAGATTTCCGAGGACGATGAGCGGCGCGCCCAGGATGATACTCAGAAACTGACCAATCACTTTGTCGAAGAGGTGGATAAACTGCTGGCCGCCAAAGAAGCGGAGCTGATGGAAATCTAGTACCTGTCATGGCACAGCAAAACGTCCAGGCGGAAGTACGGCCTAAACAACCGGCGTTGCCTCGTCATGTTGCCATCATTATGGATGGTAATGGCCGCTGGGCTAATAAAAAGAATCTCCCGCGTTATATGGGGCATCGTGAAGGTGTAAAAGCGGTTCGCCGCATTGTTTCCGCCTGTCAGCAGCGCGGTATCGAAGCGCTGACACTGTTTGCTTTTTCCAGCGAAAACTGGCGCAGACCCAAGACTGAAGTTGGACTGCTCATGGACTTGTTCGTTCACACGCTTAAAAAGGAGGTTAATCGCCTCGATAGAAACGGTGTGCGTATGCGGTTTATCGGTAACCGCACAGCCTTCGATCCCAAGTTGCGTTCGCTGATGAGTGCCGCGGAGCAGCAAACTGCCCATAACGATCGGTTGACACTGGTAATCGCTGTAAACTATGGCGGCCGTTGGGATCTGGCTGAAGCGGCCAGGCGTCTGGCGGCCAAAGCCGTGGTTGGTGAACTCGACGTGGAAGATATCGACAGCGATGCATTGGGCGGGGAACTCTGTATTGCTGACCTGCCGGAACCGGATCTTTTTATCCGTACCGGCGGTGAACAGAGAATCAGCAACTTTTTGTTATGGCAACTGGCCTATACCGAGTTGTATTTCACCGATCTGTTATGG
>Ga0210064_1000427_pt1 | contig 20256 bp, 13 predicted proteins | sample Muzzi_CordC_D2_FD_185531 | JGI IMG/M metagenome (GOLD analysis project Ga0210064, IMG submission 185531) | Wetland microbial communities from San Francisco Bay, California, USA, that impact long-term carbon sequestration - Muzzi_CordC_D2 (SPAdes) | ecosystem: Environmental > Aquatic > Marine >...
CCTTGCCTGAGGATGTAACATAATCATCCCCGTGAAAGGCGTTTTCGGTGGAATCCTTGTAAAGCCCGGAACTTTCCGCGAGGTGCCAGACCGCCTTGTAGTTGGAATCCCATACTCCCGCCGGGTTTTCGGTCGCAGCGCTGACGTCGCTGTCCCCGCAGTACATGTAGATCAGCGTGTTGTCGTTGTAATCCAGCGTGGGTATCCGCACCCAGGCCCACAGGTCGCCGTTGGTTGGTGCCGTTGTACTCCTCCACTTCGTGGTCGAGCTGATTCCCGTTGGCGTCTTTGAAGATAATATCCCAGCCGTCGCTGCTCTGCACGTGACCGGTGGGAGCGGTTTTCAGATCGTTGTCGCCGCTAATGCTGATCAGCACCGGAAAGTTTGTCAGATCCGCACCGCAGGTGTCGGGTATCTGGTTTTCCTGGAGGGTAATGGGCTTGCGGTAGGAGTAGCTGCCAAAAGAATCGGCGGTGTGTTTGACGCTGGTGGCCGCGCAGCCGCCCACCGTGGTCCCGGAAACGGTAATGTCGGAAGGTTCAAGGGCGATGGTCAAGGTGTCGCCTCCAGCCAGGTTGCTGAGATCTCCTGTCAGGATGCAATTGACCGTGGCGCCGGCGGAAATGTTATTAAAAGTGCCGTCAAACGTAATGGTGGTCTCCCCCTCGTCCACGTATCCGGCCCCGCCCTCCGTTGTAGTCTCACCTGGATCCACGAAACCGTCATTGTCGACATCCACTACGATTTTGAGGTTGGCAAAATCGCTATAGACAATTCCCGTGATTGCAGGAAGCTGAAACTGCACCTTTGTCACAGTCAGCGGTCCGCTGGTGTGGTTGGTCAACTGAAAGGCAAACAACTTTGCCTCTGTGGCCGAACTGAGGAATTCGAGTGCATCTGGCTCCTGTCCGGCGGTGCGGTCGGCCAGCCCGATAGACGGCGTAACCGCAAACTGAAATCTCGACCAGCCATCGCTTGCCGTACCGCTGACCGTCACTTCGCCGGTTGAACCGTAATAAGTTTGCGATTTGGTTCCCCAGGAACCGGATGAACCATTACCGGATGTGTCAGCTCGAATTTCCTTTTTCTCTACCCAGCCCGAACCCGCTTCGGTAAAGGATGTGCTGTCACCGCCATCAAAGGAATGGATATAAAAAGCCAGGCATTCGTCGGTATTTCTAGTAATACCGGAAATCACGATGCTGGTATCCACCGTATTTGCATCGCTGCCAACAGCATTTATTGGGTTAGTGGGATCAACTCCAGCGACACGAATATAAAATCCCCAGTAATTAACGCTGGACTGCGCCGGAACATTTATGGTCGCACCCTCTGATCCATCTGCAATTCTGTAAAATGCGCCCGTATGGGTATCGGTGGAATCATTGCCGCTTTCGTTTATAAGCGTGAAGCCCGTAGGCTTATGAGTCGTATTATCCCACTCGGCCGAGCTGATAGAGGACTCATTGCCTACTAGAATAAGCAACAAATCTCCGATCGCCACATTGGATGGCTTCGTCAGTGTAAGTGAATTGGAGGTGTCAGTGTTTTGTGTATAATCTTCAAAAACATAAGGGGCGGCATAAGCTGTCTTGCAACACGGTAGAAGAATAATGACAGCGCATGCTAAACCAAGAATAATTAATTTTGCTGATTTTAATAGGTTCCCTACCATTACTCACTCAATGAGGCGTTTTGCGCGTCTAAATTTACCGTCTTCCTCTTAGATCTCCACCTCCGGCAAAACGATGACATAATAAACCCGTATAATATTACGCAATAATTATACCAGAGATGGCTATTACAATGAGCCATTGGAATAACAGTTTTTTTTAAGTAAATAGCAAATAAGTTTCTGAAAAAACTGACAAAATCTGCTGCATCTCGGGACAAAATTTGTCAGGTACAACTTATTTCATGCGCCATTATGATCATCGTAATTGCAGGCAATATATTAGTCTTCGGTAATTAGGAGGAAATCCTTGAATGGAATTAAAGAGAAAAGGTTAAAGGAGAAAGGGGCGAGGAGGAAAACCGGGTATACGGGGGCTGCGATTTCCAGTAAGACGTTTAGCGGGCAGCCGCGGCTATGCGTATATGCCGGACCGAGTTAATCGCGTTTAAACCTTCGACAAGCTCAGGTGGGCAAACCGTTCCCACAATCAATTAAGACAACATCTTTAAACTTTTATCCGGTTCAAAAAAGTTTGTCGCTCTCCCCTTTTTTAAAAGCGGAGTTAGAGGGGGTTTCCCTTTCGATCAGACTGGCCGCGCTCCTTGGCGGGTAAACCCCGGTGGCCAGCGGCGGTGCTGAACCCTGCTTGTGGGAGTCGAAGCCCCAAACCCTTGAACCCTGAACGTTGAACCTTTTTCTCCAGTAAATCACATCTGCTGGGTAAAGTCGGTGATGGATTCCAGGTCGTTGTTGCGATAGCTTTTGCCGGCGCCGGCGCCGGCCTGGGCCTTATAGCCATCCATGCCGCCACTGTCGGTGGTGCCTTCAATTAGTGATTCGATGGCACAGACGGAGCCGCGCGGTCCTGTTGCAACGGTTCTGACCATTATTCTCCCATCATTGTCGACCTCGGCGCTGCAGGCTCCGGCGTCGTCGTAATTGTTCCAAACCGTGACGGTATATGATATGCCTTCCAATTGGGCATTCAGCAATTCTACGCCCCCATCGAAGGTGCAGTCCGTGGCCTTCTCGAGCCCCGGGATTACGCCACTCTGGTTTAGCACAAAGGTCCACCTGCCGGGGTTGCCCAGTGCGATGTTGGATTGGTTCTGTTCGGTATACGGCACCTTGAGAACGCCTTTGGCATGCTCGAAACCGGCTTCGGCTGCATAAAAAGACCTTTCATAGAGCAGGGTGTTTGTGGCTAGGTGCTGTTCGGTGGTGCTGTTCTTTGTCGCCGCAATGCCGACAATCGTGAGCAAAACCAGAATCATGATGGCCGCCACCATGACGGAACCCGCTTGATTTTTAACGAGATGTTTTGCAGTAAACATGGCTCATTTCCTCCCGGGAATGACTAATGACAATTGACGAATGACTAATTAAAGTATTCTGTCATTTTAATTTAACAGCCTTCTTTAGTATTTTCATCGTTTGCCTCGTGCCCTTAATCTTAAATCGATAGAATTCATTCATTAAACATTTGTCATTCGACATTCGTCATTCTCCCTTACCATTCCGGACCTCTGATAAAATTAATCCTGACCGTCTTGGCATGCGGATTATTCGCGGTCACCCAAACCGCAATCGTCTTACACCAGCTGATGGGGGATTCATCGGTAACCGACCAAAAAACCGTGTATGCTCCCGCCTGGTATTGCTGTGGGTCGACACTTTCATCCAAATCCGGATGCTCGTAAGGCAGACTCATCAGTCTTTCCATGCAGTCCACGGCGGCGGTTGTGGCCTCGCTTTGCAATCTGGCCGCCGAATTCAAATTAATGGATTTGATCTGCAGGCCGGCGATTGCCAGGATTCCAATGGCAAATATAGCGACGGCAATCAATACCTCTATCAGGGTAAATCCCGCGCCGGCTGCTGCGGTATTTTTGTCAGTCATGATCAGACTCCGTAATGTCATTTTCCCCCCTAAAACCTCAGATTGCGGCAATACACGGTGGCAGTCTGCAGCGTGCGTCTGTATCTGGGATCGTATGTCCCGGGACCGATTGCCTGACTTCCGACCTGGTAGGTTCGGGTATCTGCGTCGCCTTTGATGGGTTGGGCTGTCCTGGCCAAAAGCCATATTCGGACGGCGCCGATTACCGGATCGCCCCCGGGTGTTACCAGCATCGGCCCAAACATCGCGACACCGGTTTCCGCATTGGTATTGAGTATTGGGGGACCAGCTCCATTGTAATACGCCCAGATGACATTACCATCCGACTGGTTGGTGTCCGTATCAAGTGACCCATCCGGATTAATACCGGCCTCATCAAATGTAGACACATCATAGGCATAACCAAAAGCGATGGCTTCAATGTCATAGGCCAGAATATCCGTTCCGGTGCTGGTAATCCGCACCAAATCCGTGCCGTCACCGGCCGCGTTGGCTTGAAGTTGATAGGTGATTTGCTCGTTGGCATCGTCTGGAAGGCCGTCGTAGCACTCGTCATATTCATCAATCAGACCGTCAGCGGGTGAATCATTATCAACGCCATCATTACAATCAGCGGGATTATCCGGCAGAATATCCATTCGAAACATGATCTGGTCCCGCAGGGCCGTCATCACGCCGATTTCCTGACCGGCCTTTTTGCCGTTTTCATCGTCATCATCATCGTCAATATTGCCGTCACCATCATTGTCAATACCATCGGAGGCCGCCGGCTTATAACCGGCCATACGAATCTCCCGTTTCATCAGTGTCAATGCCGCCCGGGCATTCTGCTGCATTTCAACCACCAGTTGCTGAGTGACCTGAGCCTTTTGATGGGTCCGAAATACCTGATAGATAGACGCCATTACCAAAATACTGATCGCCATGGCAATCATCAGCTCGATAAGGGTCAGACCGATGTTGTTTTTTCCATATGTTCTCATTTGCCTTAATTCCTGAAAATTTTTGAACTGCCGCTCAAATTAAGCCGAATGCGCCGCGGGGTGCTGGAACCGCTTCCGTTCACGCGAATATCGACAGAGGGGTTGGCCAGGCCCCGGCTGTCGAAGGCAATGGAACTGGTTGCCGTAGCCGTGCCGAGGTCGGTGACCGATGCCAGGTCGACGCCGACCGGCATCTGCCCGCTGCGAACGGTGCGTCCGTTGACCGTTACGGTGTAGCTTTCGGCAGCGATGTCGAAGTCGACGGCGGCAGCGGAATTTTCTCTGAGCGCCCCCAGCCTTGCCATATGCAAGGCGCCCTGGATATCACTGGCGGCGCCGGCCAACTGCCTTTCGGGTTTCCAGCCGAAAAAATTAGGTATGGCCACGGACAGGATGATGGCGACAATAGCGACCGTGACCATCAGCTCGATTAGGGTAAAGCCTGATTGTTTTCGCATAAATCTCATATCCCTGCCTTTGAAATACCTTATTTTAGATCAAATTTTGTTAAATACACCTACATTTACTTTTATCGGCACAACCGTGGTTTAACTTTAACAACTTGTCGATTCAAGGTTCAGAGTTCTCGCTTTAAAGGTTTTAACTTTCTGATATTTATAGTTTTAACTTAATTAAATCGATAAATTCATTTAATAAATTCCCCCATTTTTCCCTCAAGCCACAACCGACAACATCCAACTCACATCGGCTTTGGGCCGGCTGGCGGAAGCCGGCCGGCCCCTGGCCGCTTATTAGAACAATTCCCGCCACCAGTGGATATCGATTTTGGGAACACCGCCCTTGCGGATTTTGGAGTTGTACGTTCCGGAGCCGAACGAGTCGATATCGCCGCCGGCCGACTGCACGTAGATGTGTTTGTCTTCGACCACCGGGGCGGTCAGCACATTGCCCACCACCCGTTCCAGCAGCGGGCCGTCGGCCGCGTTGTCCAGATCGAAGGCAAACAGTTTACCCGCATTGGGGTCGAAGTTGACCCCGGAGTTGGAGGTTGTGTCGCAGGGATCCTCGGTTTCGCCCGTGGAGGTCCCAAAATAAATGTTGCCCGCCGCCGCAAAGGCCGAGGCGTAAATGCGATGGCCTTCGGGCAGTTGGTAAAACCAGTCCAGCGACACCTGGCTGGGGTCGCACATCCCCTTGGCGGAGGTGTCGCGGTAGGCGTAGAATAAATAGCGCGTGTCGGCCCAGTTGATGTTCTCATCGTAGTAGGGGCTGTCGCCGGTACCGAAAAAGATGAGGATTTCGTAGGTCATATGCCCGTAAATATCGACACTGTTGCTGGAGACCACCGCCGGTGAGCCGTAGACCGGCTGATAGTGCCATTGGGCGGGCACTTCGTTGCCATCGCGGTCGGAGAAATCCGTGTTGATGACGCAGTGGTTGATGCCGTATTTGACCGATTCCGGGTCGTCGGGCATGTTGACTTTGTACAGCAGCCCCTTGTCCGAGGCGATGTAGAGCCGGTCCACATAGCCGTTGCCGTCCGAGTCCACGATGGTGGGCTGGCCGCTTAAAATACCGCCCGCCCCACGGGTGTCGGCATCCAGGTAGATCTGCTCCACCACGCTGCCGTCGCTCAGGTCGATCACGTAAATGGACGGATACAGGGTGTCGTCGTAGGTTTTGCCGGACACGAAAAAGGCCACCCACTTGGTGCTGCCGTTGTCATAAATACGGCCGATTTGGGCCACCGAGGGCGACGAGCGTGAGCGGAACAGTTCCGGGTCGGCAAACTCCCACATGAACTGTGGTGCGTCAGGATCGGTGACATCCAGGCAGAAGATGGTGTCGCCGCCGTTGCCCTCGGCCGACAGCAGCAAGGTGCGCCAGGCGCCGTTGACGTACACGTCGGCCAGGGCCGGGGAGGCATCCACGTAAGCCTGGTCATCGCCCTGCAGGTAGTTGTTTTTAAGCCGCGGCAGCAGGTTGGCCGGGATAAAGGCCCACAGCTCCTTGCCGGTGCCGTAGTCGGGACAGTCGTTGATATCGGCACACCAGGTCGGTGCCGGTGAGCGCGTCGACAGATCATCCCAGTCAAACAGGCCCCGGGTTTCTACCACGCCCGTGTCATTGTCTTCGTCGATCCAGCGAAATGCGCCGGCATCAAAGGCGTGTAGCATGCCGTCGCGCGCCCCCACATAGACTATGCTGCGACGTGTTTTATTCGCATCGCGAAACGCGCGGTAGCCCTTGCGGTCGTTTGCGGAGCCGATTTTGTCTTCGGGAAAGGCCGTGCCGTAGTACCAGGGGGCTGCGGCGGGCGGGGTGGCAACCGCTGCCGTCGAGTGGTCGACGGCCCCCAGGACCCATTCTTTTTCAACGCTCTTGGTGCTGCCGTCTTTGTAGCCTCTGACCCAGTCCACCAGCCAGTCGCCATCATCCTCGTTAGGCTCCCCGTCTGAGTTGTCAAAACCATAGACATAGCCGCTCGGAATCACATACGTGCTGTCGATTCCCAGCTCGGCATTGGACACATTGGTCGGGATAAATTCCCGCAGGGTGCCGGTGCTGTATGTAAAATAACTGTAGGTGGCCGTGATGGGCTGATCCACATTGGGGGCATTGTTGAAGGTGATGCGGTATTCGCCCGTAAAGCGGTTGATCCAACCGCTGCCGCCCAACCCGCCTGTGAGCTCATCGGTGTGCTGGTCGGCAAAGGTTTCACGCTGGTCGCTGATGCGCACCATGGTGGCCAGCAGCGGATAATGGGCCAGCCGGCCGCTGAAAGCCGTCTTGACCCCGTCGCCGACGGCCAATTCCTCGGCAATGCCGGCATCCACCACATGCACGGTCACATCCGGCACGTAAATTTTGCGCTGGCTGGGCTCCATCTGGTTTTTGAGCACCTCGCCGGCATCCCACAGATCCAGGTTGCTGGTCTGGCTGGGGTCGGTGGGGTCATAGATGCGGGTGTTTTTCAGATGACCTCTCAATTCTCCCCAGGTCCAGTCCGCAGCCGGGGTTTCCATGCTGCCGCTGTACATCACGTTGGCCAGCACCGTGGGGGTGCTGCGGGAGATGTAGCCGGCAAGGCCGATGGTCAGATCCAGGGACATGTCGATGATCTTGGGCTCGCAGGCCTCCTGCTCGCTTTTTAAATCCGCGCCCCAGATCAATTCATTGCCGCTTAAGCCCAGTTCGGTAAAATCCACCCGCCGGGTGCGGTAGGTGTAAGCCGGGGTGCCCGGGCTCCAGTTGGTGACCGGATCGCCCAGAAATTTTCGGCCGTCGCCCAACAGGGTGTAGTCGTAGACCTCGTCCCAGCCGTCGACCTCCACCCAGTGATCCCCGGCATCTATTGACAGATAGTAGGTGATGTCGGTATCGCCCTCGCAGGGCATGTAGTCCCAAACACCGATGGTCACCCCGTTGATGTTTTCGTCACCGTTACCCGAAGGCTTGAGGGCGGCCTCGGGCTTGAGCTGTACTGAACCGCCGGTCTGACGCTCGATAAGGAAGATCATGTCATTGTGGTCGGTGTCTCCGGCGCCCACCAGATCCTCCCAACCCAGCACCCAGGCGTTGGGGTTGTCGGCAGGGGCGCCCACTATCACGTGGCCAAAGCGCTGCCCCTGGTTGATGGTCAGCGTGGCGGCGTCGTCATAGTCGAAGTTGAGCCCGAAAATATCGCCGACACGGGTCAGGGCAGTTGATTTCATCCAGTTGCTGGACGTTACACATTCTCCTTCCTGGAGGAGAGCCCGGCCCAGGTAATAGGTCTTGTTGAGCGGGTCCTCGGAGCAACCGCCGCGGTAGATGTCCTGGTTCCAGGCGGTTTTGGTGTAAAAGTATACCTGGTCGGAGGAAGAGGCATAGTCCAGGCTGTCGTTATACTCGTCCTCATCGACTTTCAGGTAGAAGACCAACTCAGTGCCGGCATCGAAGGTGCCGAGGACCTGGCGGTTGTCCAAGGCGTTTACCACCCCGTCGCCGTTGACGTCCCCATATAGGTTGGTGGATACGTCTTTGCTTATATCCAGCACGCCATTGTTATTATTGTCATTGATATTCTGATAGATTTCGTGCTTGGTGCCGCTGGTGCCGTCAGCAGCCAGCAGCCAGCCGAGATCGTTTTCATCATGACCCGCGCCTTCGTATACAAAGTATACCGCCACTTCCTGGCGGAAGGGGATTACGATGTTTTCCGGGTCGATGGCCTGATTGCCGGTGTTCAGGGTAACGTAGCCGTCACTGTCCACCGAGGTGTTTACAACGCTCAAATTGGCGGTGTTAAAGCCTCCGGAGTAATCATAGGCAACGTTAGTCGAACAGCCCGGCGGTACTTCCTCTTCGGGCTCCGGTTCGACCACCACCGCTTTGAAGGTGACGGTAATGCTGGTGTCGCCCGCCACATTGGAAAACAGGTACTGCGCACCGCCATAGGACTGGGCCGCACCGCCGCCGATGGTGACCGTGTCCACCTGGTATCCTTCGTCGGCAACCAGATAAAAGTTCTTGGAACCGCCTTCGTCCACGGTCACCGCGCCCGCCGGCGAGATGCTGCCGTTGCTACCCGCCGAGGCCGTAATCGTGTAGGTGACCCCCTGGCTCTCTTCGGCGCCCAGGCTGATGAAAGCCGCAGGGTCGTTGTGGTTGCTGTACTCGGTTTCGATCCAGCAGGCACCGCGGGCCGTGTTGGAGATCCGGATTTCATCGATTATCCCGTCGACTTTGAGTGCACCGGGATCCCAGGGGGCTCCCCCGACTATCAAATTGCCGCTGTTGGTTCCCAGATTTATGGTTCCGGCTGAAATGCTGTTGACCACACTTCCATTCACATAGCCGGTCATACTGCCGTATTTCTTCCAGGTAACCACCAGATGGGTCCACTGGTTTGAATAGATGGTACCGGAACTAAATGAATATCGGGTGCCGGAACTGTTCCAAAATTCCGGGTAAAGTCTATCGTCTACTCCTAACAAAAAGCCGGTGCTGCTTAACGGTCTTTTTCCGATAATCTTCTGGTCATTGTTGGCGTTCGCCAGCTTAACCCATGTCTCCACCGTCATTTCGGCCGTAATATCCAGACTGTCATCATCCGGGATTTGGATGTAATCATTGTATCCGTCGAGATCAAAACTGCCCGCGATCTTGCCGGCAACCTGATCATCGATAGCCATGCCGGATGTGGTGCCGTGGTTGGCATTGGACGTGCTGTCTTTGATGTCCCCCGTGTCGCCGTCTATGTCGGTTTCGTTTAAGTGCCAGACACCCTTGTAATTGGCATCCCACACCCCGGTCGGATTTTCGGTCGGGGAGCTGATCAGCGAATTGCCGTAATACATGTAGATGGTTTGATCCTGGCTGACGGACAGGCTGGGCACCCGCACCCAGACCGTCATGGCACCGCTCAGCTTGTCGTAGTATTCGATCTCATGGGCCAAAACAACGTCTGCGGTGTCCTTGAACACGATATCATACCCGTACTGGCTTTCCACATTACCCGATGCACTGACACTTTTTAAACCGTCATCGCCGGCGATCTGAATAAGCACCGGAAAGTCGCTCACATCCGAGCTGCAGTTTGCGCCCAGCCTGGTGTGATCAATGACCAGCGGCCGGCGGAACCCAAAACTGCCGCCGCCGTCCCAGCCGTAGTCGCCTCCGCTGTGCACAAAGTTGACCTCGATGGTGTGCGCACCGGTGACGTTTGCAAAGGTGTACTGGCTGCCGGTCAGCGTGGCCGATACCCCGTCCACCAGCACCTCGTCGACCTGGTAGCCGTAGTCGGGCGAGACGTAATAGGTTTTGTCGGCGCCCTCGGCCACCGTCACGCTGCCCAGCGGCGAGATGGTTCCGCCCTCGCCGGCCGAAGCGGTGATGGAGTAAGTGGCCCCGCTGCCTTCCTCAGAGCCCACCGAGATGTATGCCGCCGGGTTGCTCATGTTGTTGTAGGAGGTGTCGATCCAGCACACCGAACGCGGGGCACTGGCTAGGCGCACCTCGTCCATAATGCCGTCCAGGCCGGTGCCGCCCGACCACGACCCGCCGATGTTCAAGGTCGTGTTGGTATCGTAAGTGGTGCCGGTAACGGTGGCGCTGTCGGACCCCTGGACGCCGTTGCCCCTTAAATAGACCCGCAGGCTGCCGGCGTCTTTGACCGCCACCAGGTAATACCACTGGCCGGTGTCGACCTGGGTTGAAAGCGTCAACGTGGTTTGCTGGGCACTGTTGTTGTTCCAGATAAGCACGGGTCGGCCGTCGTCCAGCACTTTAAAATAGTAACTGAACCAGGGGGCACCGGAATGCTGCTTGTAAAGCAAAAACTGCTCGGTGGCGATCGAATCGAATTTGGCCCAGGTCTCCAGGGTGAAATTCGAGGCCAGCGTCAGGGTGGCGTCGTCGGCCACCACCACCCGGTCGTTCTGATCGTCGACAAAACGGTCGGCGCCGGCCATCAGACCCGTCACAGCCGTGCTGCCGCCGCCGCCGTCCTGAAAATCCATGGCCGTGCCGTGGTTGCCGTTGGAGGTGGCATCGGCGTGACCGGCGACCACGCTGTCACCGGGGCTTTCGTTTAAATGCCACACGCCCTCGAAGTTGGCAAAATCCCAGACCCAGGTCGCGTTGCCCTGGGGTGAGCTGATCGCATCGTTGCCGTATAACATATAAATGTTCGTGTCAGTATTGTAAGCCAGGGTCGGGATGCGCACCCATGCCACCAGGCTGCCGGTTGACGAATCGTAATTTTCCACATCGAAGTTGAGCGGGGTGCCGTCTCCCAGCTTGAACACGATGTCGTATCCCTGGCTGCTCAACACGTGGGCTTTGAGCTGATCGTCGTTGTCGATTTTGATCAGCAGCGGAAAATTTTGCTGATTCGCCGAACAACTCGAACCGGGCAGCATGCTGGAGCTGACGCTGATCTGCTTGCGGTAGTCAAAATCACCTTCCGACCAGTTAAACTCACCTTCCACCAGTTCAAAGGTCACATAGATGATGTGATTTTCGGAGACATTGGAAAACGTGTACTGGCCGTTGGTCAGAGTGACCGATTCCACCTCCGTTAACACCTCGCTGACCTGGTAGCCGGGATCCGGCGTGATGGTGAAAGTCTTGTCGGCACCGGGATTTACCGACACCTGGCCGTTCGGCGAAATCAACCCGTTGGCGCCGGCACTGGCCGTAATGGTATGCCCCAATGACTCCTCGGCGCCCAGACTGTAAAAGGTCCCCGGATTGTTCTGGTTGCCGTACTCGGTCTCGATCCAGCAAGTCGAACGAACGCTGTTGTATACTTGCACCTCGTCGATGATGCCATCCATTGTTTCCGTAGCGTTGCTAATTTTATTAGTTCCGGGCGGGTCTAAAGCCCCAGGAGGGGTCTGACTGGCCCTTTCCTGGCCATTTAAATACACTCTCTGAGTCGTGCCATCCCAGGTTCCGGCGACATGATACCAGGTATTATTTGTCAGGGCACCGGTCACTCTAAGGTCGCGGGCGATACCACCTCCGGTCCTGATATAAAAATGCAATTCACCGACGTCATGCCCGCCATCATGTCGAATAACGACATCGTTACCTAAGTCAACGTACCTCTCTCTTGCTGTTGTCAGATTCCCAGGTTTTACCCATGCAGATACCGTAACTTGGTTAGGGCTGCCGAGGACACTGCCAGTATACACATAGTCATCGGCCCCGTCAAAATCCAGGGCATAGCCGATCTTGCCGGAGGTTCGGTTGCCGGACATGTTGTATGAGGTCCCGTGATTGGCGTTGGAAGTGCTGTCCTTGATGTCGTTGGACCCTCCCGGGTTTTCTTTCATATGCCACACGCCCTGGTAGCCTGATGTCCACACCCCTTCCGGCACGGCCGTGGGGGTGCTGACCGTGCTGTCGCCGTAAACCATGTAAATCACCGTATTGGTAGTGTTTGACAGCGTGGGCACCTTGACCCAGGCCACCACCGTTCCCAGCGTCCCGTCGTATAGTTCCAGATCGTGGTAAAGCGCATTGCCGTCGCTGTCGGTAAAGGCGATGTCATAGCCGCTGCTGCTTTGCACCTTGTTGGCGGCCAGCTTCAAATTGTTGTCGTCTTCAATGGCGATCAACACCGGAAAGTTGGACACATCCGCGCTGCAGTTGCCGCCCAGGCTGTCGGCCGGGATCGTGATCGAGCGCCGATACCCGCAGGTGGGGCAACCCGGCGGTCCACTCAGCGCCGGAGCAAAGGCCACAACGAACTGAGCCGCCCGGTTAAAATCACCCCCGCCGCAGGTCTCTGTTAAGGTCACGGAACCCGCGGTGGTCGGAATCAGGGTGGCGCCGGCATGATGGGCACTAACAGGCTCAACATACCACTGCCGCGTCCAGCCCGAGGGGGGTGCGGCCCATCCATTGTCGGCGCCATGGCCGCTGGTGCCCACCACCAGGGAATCGGCCTCCGGTGCGATTACGCTGGTGGTAATCTGATTGCCGAGGACCTGGCCGGTGCCGGCGATGGCGCTTCCCGCGGGTACCTCCTGGCGCAGCCCGGACCACAGCATGGCCGCCACAGAGGGCTGGTTGCCGCCGTTGACTACGATGTCGTAAGCGCCGTCGGCCGGCAGGTCCTCGTCCAAAATCACCCACATCGAGGTGGAGTTGCCCAAACCATCGGTCTCAGTATACCTGCCGACAGAGGTCATGGGAATGCCGACTTGCACTGAAAAATCGTCGGCATACCCGGCATCGTAGGTGGGTTCCCAGACGTTGAAACGGATTTGCACCGAGCGGGTGCCGAGGGGAATGGCAGACCCGGTAAGGCCGCGCTGGATCCAGCCGCACTCATTAATGATCGTTCCGGTGTCATACCGGCTGGCGGTGATCTCGGCATTGGAACCGTCATAAAATCGGACCTGCATGTAATATCGATCTTCCCACTGGGAGCATTCGCGTGGTTTAAACCAGCCGGTCGCATTGATGAACGCGCTGCCGGCATCGATCAAGGCCGCATAGCCGGAAACATCCACATTCTGGTACAGATAGTAATTAGCGTTGGAATTGTTCCAGTAAGTCATATACGATCCCGTGCGCGGATCGGAAAAGGCGGCAGTGCTGATGTTAACGTTCCCGCCGCCGCCGTTGCTCCAGCCGGTGGCATCACCGGTCTCGAATCCGGGGTTGGTGAGCAATTCGCCCGAACCCGCCGGAGTCAGCATCACCGAGTTGACGATTTTGTCATTTTCATCTTCCTCCTCATCCGTCGTCACGATTAAAATCCGGTCCGAACCACTGCTGATGGTAAAATTGGACAGGGTATTACCGCCCACGGTAGTACCGTCGACGGCAGCCGTGGTCCCCAGTTGGGTCGGCACCGCCGCGGCATTCTGAACAGCGGCCAGACAAAAGCCGGCTGCCAGCAATAAGGCCAGTGTAATCCGCATCATAGATCGGCCGCTGCCAGCGGATTTCCTGCCGCGAGGTCCTAGCCCCGATATGTTAAAGCGGTTTGAATCTTTGGCTTTGTGATTCGTTCTTTCCGGATTACCCATGAGTATGTCTCCCATATTTTTATTTTTTATGCGTTCTTCCGTGCGTCGGACTCTATGTTTTTAAGTTACCCGACAAACGGTTTTTTCTTCTTACAAGGGATATCAGCAAATTGCATGCCAGCCGGATTTTGACGGCCTATCTAATCGCGTCGCCGGGTGCCAACCTTTTGCGGTGGTTAAAAAAATGAAATGATATCATTTGGTTAAAAAATTTTGAGCCTGAACCAGTTTCTGGTAATTGTTGCACTGATCCGGCCAAATTAATGGCGCTGTTAAACTGATTTGGTATTAAATTCTTTTTTGCTCCTATTAAAATATTTTAGACCCGATTTAATCCTAATTTATCCGCCCTAAGACTATCTCATCGAGCAGTGTAAATTCCTCGCTTGAGAATGAAATTGCTGCTTGTCCGAAAGCCCGCGGATAAATTACTTTATGCTGTGCATATTTATTGGGGTTGAGCCGCTGATGTAAGGCCCCACTGGCCGCGGGTGTTGATTGTCGGTTGTCGGTTATCCGTTACGGGTTGTAACCAGTACGTATATCGACCGATATCTGGATAAGTTTAGGGGAAGATTATGAGTTGGCAAGTCTGTAAGTTGATGAGCCCGTGAGGAAAAAAAGGAGAGCTTCGTCCCAGTAAAATATTTTTTTGATTTCACGGGGTAAACATTCCATTATATTTTTCAACAATCTTGACAACCAAACACACTTGGTATACGGTTTTGTCATAACGTACACGTACGAGGTGCTTTTCTATGGGCAAGATTGTGACTGACAGCAGCGCATTAATATTGTTAGCGAAATGCGGTTTGATTGAAAAATTTTGTGATACATATGAAATTATTGCTCCGAAATCTGTAATAATGGAAGTGGCTTCGGAAGAAATGAAAAAAAGGTACCCTGACGCTGCATTAATCGCAGAGCTTATCTCCAATGAGAAGATAAAAGAGCAAAATCCGGAAAAGGTTAAGTTGCAACTACCTGTGACTTTGGACCAGGGGGAAAAGGATGCACTTTTTTTGGCCGGGGAGTTGGACGGTTCCATGTTTGCCACGGATGATGGCAAAGCGATCAAGGCAGCAAAATTTTTTAAAATTTCATTTATCGTTACACCACGAATTGTCATAGAATTGTTCCGACAAAATAAAATCTCGTATCAGCTTGCCAAGCTAGCCATTGAAAAACTGAGTATAATCGGAAGATATACCCCGGATATTATCGCCAACGCGTTACTTACATTGACTGAGGAAAAGAAATGACAAAACCAACCACTATCAGGCTACCAGAAGATCTTGTGAGTGAGATAGATCAGTATGTTCACGAAGCCAAGTTGGATCGATCTATTTATTTGAGGGAGATCCTTAAAAAAGGGTTTTCGATAGACAAGCAGGAAAGAGTGCTGCAAAAGTATGCAGCCGGAGAGCTGAGCCAAATGGAAGCATGCCGGGCTCTCAAGTGGGACCCCTGGCAATTTTTTGAAGAATTAAGGATCAGAAATCTCCACCTCAACGTTAGTTTAGAGGATTTTCTACATTCGTCAGAACTGCCGGGCAAATGAAGGGGCAGCAGGATCTCGACAATTCAGAGCGCCTAAAGAAAGCCGGCCCCGATGGAGGGCTTGCCAGTCTGGCCGGTGGTTGGAACGGCTCGGAAGAGTTGGTGCAAATTCTTGATGGATCACAACGTTTTGCTGGAATTGCTCAGCGGTAATTTGCGTCGTTTCTCTCATATTGCCGATCTCAAGCTCAATCATATCCTCTCAAAAAGAAGAAATCGAAGAAACCCGAATAAACTGATTGACAATTTACGTTCGGTATACCATATTTTAACAAAACGTATACCGCCCTGGAGACTATTATAATGGCTAAAGTAACTGCGAAATATCAAATCACCATTCCACCTGAAGTGCGGAATGATCTCGACATCGTTCCCGGCAGCGAGGTCGATATTCGCAAAGAAGGGGACTGTTATATTCTACTTGTAGACCCCATTAAAGGACTGAAAAAACGCTGGCGGGGAAAATTTAAAAGCAAACAGACCTCTGATGAATATATGAATCATATTAGAGGAGAACTGGAGTGAAAATTTGCATTGATACGGTCGTCCTTATTGATATTTTGAAAGATGAATTCAGAGATTTTCAGGAGAGGCTCTATGCAGCTGTTGCCGCAAAAGAGACGCTGATTGCGCCTGCCGTTGTTTATGCTGAACTCATGCCCCAGTTTGCCGGCGATGCAAAATTGGTTGCATCCTTCCTCAAGGAGCACAAAATAAGAACCGCACCGCTAGAAATCGAAGCGGTCGGCATTGCGGGAGCCCGGTGGATGAGATATTTGAAGCGTAAAACAAAATCAAAGTGCCCAAACTGCGGACAGAAGCTGAGTAAAAAAGAGCATTTTCTCTCTGATTTTTATATCGGAGGATTTGCGTTGGCTCAATGCGATGCGATTTTGACCCGCGACCGCGGTATTTACAAAAAGTATTTCCCGGAACTTAAGAATTATGTGAAAAGGCAGTCATGAAGAGCAACAAGAACTTAGAGATTCTGAGACAAGCCATATTAGATAATCTGGCGCATGTGCCGGAGGTCGCCTTGGTCTATCTTTTTGGATCACAGGTAGAGGGACATGTCGGACCGCTTAGCGATTATGATCTCGCTGTGCTGGTGGATCGGCCTGAATCCGGTCCTGATGTGCGCTCACGGCTTGCCTTCGAGCTGGGTCGAAGAATAGCGGCAACAAAAATAGATATCGTTCTGTTAAATCACGCTCCGATTGAATTGGCCTTTGCCGTCATTAGCCATGGTAAACTTTTATATCAGCTCGGTGACGCACAGCGGATTGAATACGAAGCGCGGGTCATGGGGCTATATTTTGATTATTTACCGGTGCTGAGATCCCAGAGGGATGATATTCTAAGAGGAGGAGAATATGAAGCCAGAATTCACAGGTATCGAGAAGCGTTTGGACGAACTGCACGAACGCTTGTCAAGATTAGAGCCTCTCAGGAATAAGTCGCGCTCTGATTTTGATAAAGATGCATTTTTGCGTGATATTGTGGAGCGCAATCTTGAAATTGCGGCGCAATGCTGCATAGATATCAGCAATCGGATCATCTCGTTGGAAAGGGCTAAAAAACCCCAAGATTATTATGAAGCTTTTATACGACTGGGTGAGTTGAACGTGCTGCCTGAAGAATTTGCCCGAAATTTGGCGCCCATCGCTGGTTTCCGAAATGTCCTGGTTCACGAATACCTGGGTGTAAATTGGGATGAAGTCTACAAAAATTTGCAGGAGACGGATGACCTGGCCCGATTTGCAGCGTTGGTTCGAGAGTGGTTGCTCCGGAAAATATCTGCCCCGCAGTCGGATTAATACCAGTCCTCAATTTTCAACCCATCAACCCTTTCGAATTCTCTCGTATTATGAGTAACCAATGTGCGGTTGTTGGCCAAAGCAGAAGCTGCAATTAAAATATCATAAGGTCCGATCGAAAGACCTTGCCGCTCCAGTTTTATACGGATACCCGCAGCACATTTCGCTTCTGATTGACCGAAAGAAATTATGGTGACAAGAGATATAAATTCCTGAAGCTGTGTGGTCCTTTTACGAGGAGATGAAGATTTCCCAATGCCGACTTCCAATTCAAACTTAACGATCGCGGGAATAGCAATCTCGCCGGGAGCAACGGTCAGCATTTGGCTTGAGAGATTTCCCAGGCCTTTAAAGAAATAAATCAAGGTATTGGTGTCCAAACAGTACTTCACAGCGGCTCTCTTTTCGCATCATTACCCGAACCGGCCCGAATTTCCTCGGCAGTGGGCAAATCCTTCCAGGCTCCTGCCACCTGCGTGATGTTTTTTCCTTGATCAGATCAGCAATCCATTTGCTCTTGGATATTCCGCTTTTTTTGACAATATTGAGCAATTTTGTTTCCGTTTTTGAATCCAGATAAATAGTGACCTGTCCCATCAGAGATCACCTCCATTCACGATTTGCATATATGTTAACATATAATTTATATTTGTCAATATTTGCTTCTTTTTTGTATTTTATGCCTCCGTTTATAACGAATAATTAAGTTGTCGGTCAAGGTTTAAATTGAGGGGACAAGTTAAGAAATCCCCCTCGATCCCCCTTTTAGAATAGGGGGGAAGAAAAAAAGGGCAGAACCGGATCGGTTCTGCCCTTGTGAGTTAGCTTATTTAATTTTAAATCCCCGGCAATTGAGCGCTGGATGGCTCATGGTTGCCGGGACGATCTCCATAATTTATTTCCTCCTGGATTTTTTGGTGTGTTTGACTATTTTCTTTTTCTTGCCGATGACCTTTATGGTCTTCGAGCCTGAAAATTTTTCCAATTCGCCGTTTTTAAGCACCTGGCCTTCCAGATTCAAGACCGTATTTCCCGAAGCCCCACCCAGCGCTTTGATGACAGCCTCTCGGTTGAACTTGACGGTGAGACTGCGCCGGCTGCCGAATTTTTTGAGAAATTTTTTGATAAATCCGTGTTTGTTGCTGGTATAGGCATTTACGGCGGGTCCGTCGTTCGGGGCAACCTGCACGCTGGCAATATCGATCTTCCGGGCGTTATAACCGACGGGCACTTTAATCGTGGCCGTGATCCATTTGCCCTTGCTGTTACAATTGAGCGTGCGCGGATTAAATACGACTGTGAAGGGCACGATGACGGGTGCGGCCGCCACGCGCACTTCCGCCTGAACACTGGCGGTGGCCCCTTTATCGTCGGTTACCGTCAGGGTTACGAAATACATGCCGGCCTCATTATAGGCATGGGCTATTCTGTCGGTTCCGGCATCGAACCCGGCGACTTCAGCGGTTTGCACGGCGGCAGCGGCCTGACCATCATCCCCGAAGTCCCAAGCGTAGGCGACGATTTCGCCGTCTTCATCATAGGATTGGGAGCCATCGAAATCAACTGCCTGGCCGACCGTGACTTCGTAGATTGTGGGATCCAGGACGGCAACCGGCTCTACGTTTGGCGGCGCCTCATAGGGCGGGCAGGCGATAGCATTCAGATCTCCGCCGGTGCCGCCGGGATAAGTCGCATCAAGGGTGAAGGTACCGTCTTCATTACCCAGTAAGACGGCAACGCCGTTGTAAGCCTCGCCGAAGTTGGCAGCGACTAAATCCTGGTAGCCGTCGCCGTCAAAGTCATAGTTGTCGATCGATGATTGGTTCAGTTCGAACCCATAAGTGGCCGACCATTGAAAGGTCCCGTCACCGTTGCCCGCGTATATGATCAGACTATCGTTATTGGCGGTCGCAATATCCGCTATGCCGTCATGGGTAAAGTCGGCCGCGGCGATTCCATAGGCCACATTGCCGTCCTGAGTATTGAATGTCAGCAAGGAAAATGTCCCGTCGCCGTGGCCAAGGTTCACATAAATCTGATCCGGAGAATTCGGCGCAACTACAAAGTCGACAAATCCGTCATTGTTAAAATCAGCCACATCGATACCGGCGGATTCGATGGGTGCGCTGTCTGTCAGCGCATAATAGGTAAATCCGAAATTACCGTCACCCAGATAGAGTCCGGTGGTACTGCTGTGCATATATGACATGACAAAGTCCTGGTTGCCGTCTCCGTCAAAGTCGGCTACGGCCAGGTCCATCGGGTAATAACCCACACCCCATGTCGCCGCTTCCACCGGCGGTGCAAAATTATTTCCGGCCGCAAGCTTCTCGAAGACATAAATATAGCCTCCCCCGTAGCCAAGGCCCGCGATGTAGTCGTAATCGCCATCATTGTCGAAGTCGCCGATCCCATTGCCGTAAGACAACGGGTAGGCCGTGATTCCGCTTTCCAACGTGCGTTGCAAAATTTCCATTGCAGAAAATGAGCCGTCCCCATTGCTGACCATGTAGTTGGCGTCGCCGTCAAATTCCGCGCCGACCACATAGACCTCAGCGTCGGCCCAGGCCGGAACCGCGAGGGTGACAGCAGCAATTACACACACGATTAGACTGATTAGTCCCCCCAATTTGTTTTGCATGTTTTCCCTTCCTTTTTTGTTGTTTATTTGTTTTTAGTTGATTTAAAAGCTTATTTTGTAAAACTTTGTATATAATTTGTATTACATTTAGGTCAAAAAAAATTGCCGTTTTAAGCGTGGCCGGTTATCAAATTGATTTTGAGCCGTATTTCAACCAGTTTCCCCCTGTTTGAATTTAAACAAAATAG
>Ga0210064_1000428_pt1 | contig 20222 bp, 17 predicted proteins | sample Muzzi_CordC_D2_FD_185531 | JGI IMG/M metagenome (GOLD analysis project Ga0210064, IMG submission 185531) | Wetland microbial communities from San Francisco Bay, California, USA, that impact long-term carbon sequestration - Muzzi_CordC_D2 (SPAdes) | ecosystem: Environmental > Aquatic > Marine >...
AAAAATGGCTTCAGACGTGTGGCAGCCCGACGTAATTTTCCGCCAGGCTTCGTGCGGCGGCTTGCGAGCTGCAAACGTAATTCAGTTGTGCACGCTGCAGGCGGCCCCGGAACCCGTCGTCATCGGAATAGCGGTGCAGCATTAAACTCATGAAAGAAGAGAAGTCCTGAACCCGCCATACCCGGCCCAGACAATTCGCAGAATATTGTTCCAGAAGTTCGTTGGTACCCGCGCGAAACCAGGCGCTGAAAGCTTCGGCAAGTTTGTGCACATCATGTACTGCCAGGTTCAAGCCTTTGGCTCCCGTGGCGGGCACAATGTGGGCAGCGTCTCCCGCCAGGAACAAACGTCCGAACTGCATCGGCTCGACGACGAAGCTTCGCATGGGAGTGATGCCTTTCTCCAGAACGGGCCCGCTTTGAAGGGTCCAGCCGTCATCAGTGGCCATGCGGATGCTGAGTTCCTCCCAGATACGATCATCAGGCCAGTTGTTAATATCCTCGTCTGGTTCCACCTGAATGTACAGTCGGCTGATTTCCGGCGATCTGAGGCTGTGCAGGGCAAAACCGCGATCATGACTGGCGTATATCAACTCTTCGGTCGATGGCGCAACGGCCGCCAGAATTCCGAGCCAACCGAACGGGTAGACGTGGTGGTATGTGCGCAGAACGCCGGCCGGAATTGAATCCCGTGACACACCGTGGGAACCATCGCATCCGGCAATGAAATCGCAAGTCAGTTTGTGGTCACGGCCGTCCCGGCGGTATTCAAGAACGGGGCGGGTTGAGTCGATGCCGGACAGTTTGACTTCATCCACTTCGAAGTGGATCGTCGCATCCGCCGCCAGCCGGGCATTGATCAGATCTTTGACGACTTCCTGCTGGCCGTAGATCCAGATGGCACGGCCGCCGGTCAGATCGCTCAGGGCGATCCGATGACCACGTCCGTCGAAGCGTAGTTCGATGCCGTGGTGCACCAGTCCTTCGCGGCGGAGCCGGTCACCAAGGTCGGAGTCGCACAGCAAATCGACCGTGCCCTGCTCAAGAACACCGGCCCGGACGCGTTCTTCGACGTATTGGCGGCTGCGGGATTCCAATATAACCGAGTCGATGCCCTGCAAATGCAGCAAATGGGAAAGTAACAAGCCGGACGGACCGGCACCGATGATGCCAACTTGAGTCGTGTTTTTCATCGGAAGAACTCCGTTTCTGGAAAGGGTTCAAGGGTTCCCCGGTTAAATTCGCTACGCTCCATATCTTCGATATATTTAACGGGGCAAGCAGGGTTCAGAGGTTCACAGTAAAGGTTCAAAGGTTCTGGGTTCAGCGTTCAGAGGTTAAAACCTTAACTGGCAAGCTGGTAAGCATTCTGCACCCGATTTGTTTCGTTGATAGTGCGGACTGACTATCGATCGGGTTTCCCTACCACTAAATTCTTAACTTCTTATATACGCATACATTCTCCCCCCCGGTCAAAAAAACAACGGTAAAATTTCGACCCAAAACCCCAACCTTTGAACCCCTGAACCCTGAACCTATTCATTAAACATTTTCGTGATAAAAGTCAACTTCTTGATTTTGCTGGCATTCAAAAATGCGCTCTTGCTTGGGAGAAATTCTATTTTGGCCACTTGATAATTCTTCGCTAGTGTTTAATTTGCTATTATATTTCTTCGTTTTCTTCAATCAGAGCTGTTTTTTCTCCTCTTTGAATAACCATCTTCGAGTATTGTACTCGGATGGCCGTTAAAACGGGATAGATATTCAAACATGCCATTTATCCGAGTCGATAAAGTTGTTCACTATTACACTATCGAGGGCGCCGATGGTGCTCCGGCGCTGGTATTTGCCAATTCGTTAGGATCCGACCACCGCATCTGGGATCCGATACTCCCCCATATTAAAGATAAATTTCGAATCATTCGTTATGACCAACGCGGACACGGACTTTCGGATCTTGCCCCGGCGCCATACTCGATTGGCGGTCTTGCCAACGATCTTGGCGGTCTGCTCGAGGGGCTCAAGATCGACAACGCCGTTGTTTGCGGATTGTCTGTCGGCGGCATGATTGCGCAAGGTCTGGCGGCATCTCATCCCGACCGCGTTCGCGCATTAATTCTTTGCGACACTGCCATGCAGATCGGTCCCCCCGGCATGTGGGATGAACGGATTGCCGCTATCCGAAAAGGGGGCATCGGGGCCTTATCCGGGCCCATCATGGAACGCTGGTTCACCCGGGAATTTCGCGAAACCCGTGTCACCGAGTTCCGTGGCTATCTCAATATGCTGGAAAGGACTCCGGTTGAAGGGTACATCGCTACGTGTTGTGCGACCCGGGATGCTGATCTGCGAAAAACCGCGGCCTCAATTGACCGGCCGACCCTGGTTTTATGCGGCGATCAGGATCTGGCAACGCCGCCGGAGCTAGCCGCAAAGCTTGCTGATGCCGTCACCGGCGCCGGCTTTTCTTTGGTAGAAGATGCCGCGCATATATCCTGTGTCGAGCAGCCCGAGATATTTTCCCGTCTGGTGATCAACTTCGTGGAGGCGATCGGCAGTGTCTGACCAAAAATACACAAAAGGCATGCAGATTCGCAAATCCGTGCTCGGTGAAGATCACGTTGCACGGGCCGAAGCCAATAAGTCGGATTTTGATGCTGACTTTCAACGCCTCATCACGGAAACCGCCTGGGGATCCGTCTGGGCCCGGCCGGGTCTGGATAAAAAAACCAGACACTTGCTCACCATCGCCATGCTGGCAACCCTTGGCAGCCATGAGGAATTAGCCATGCACATCCGGGCCACCCGCAACACCGGTGTCACCCGGGAAGAGGTCAAAGAGGTGTTGCTTCAGGTAGCAGTATATGCAGGCATTCCGGCCGCCAATGCGGCGATTGCCATTGCCAAGCGCGTGTTTGTTGAGATGGAGGGAGAAGAGAGGAGGTAAACCATGAATTTAAAGATCAAACGCTTCGGACCGCGGGACTGGAAGGTGCATCCGCCGTATCTTTACGAACACTATCGATCAACACCACCTCGTTCGCCGCGCAAGCCGCTCATCCCGCTCATCCAGACACTTTCCGAGCTCACCGGTCCTGTTTACGGCCAGGATGCCGTTCAACCGGGTGACAGTGATCTGACGACCAATGCGGGCAGGGGGGGCGAAGCCATTGGTGAGCGGATCATCGTCACCGGTCGCGTGCTGGAAGAAGACGGCCGCCCGGTACCCAATACGCTGGTTGAAGTATGGCAGGCCAATGCTGCCGGGCGCTACTTCCATAAGCGTGATCAGCACGATGCACCCCTGGATCCCAATTTTTCAGGTGCCGGCCGTTGCATGACCAACGCAAAGGGTGAATATCAATTCGTCAGCATCAGACCGGGACCGTATCCGTGGGGCAACCATTATAATGCCTGGCGTCCGGCCCACATTCATTATTCGCTTTTTGGCCAGGCTTTTGTGACCCGTCTCGTCACCCAGATGTATTTCCCGGGTGATCAATTGCTGCCGCTGGATCCCATTTACAATGGCGTTCCGGATGAGAAAGCCCGGCAAAGATTGATTGCCAAATTTGCGCATGATGTGTCCGAACCCGGCCGGGCGCTGGGTTACCGGTTTGATATTGTGCTCAGGGGGCGCGAGGAAACCCCGTTTGAGGTGCGAAAATGAAACATTATAATCCGATGATGGTTCAAAGTCCGTCCCAGACGGTCGGCCCCTATTTTGCTCTGGGGCTGCTGCGTGAAGGCGATAAAGTATTCACCAATGTCCTAATTTCCGGGAATACGGAAGGTGAGCGAATCCGGATCGAGGGATGTGTTCTGGACGCAGAGAGGCGGCCGATTGAAGATGCCATGATCGAAATCTGGCAGGCCAACTGCCACGGGCGTTACAATCACCCGTTAGACGAGCAGGATAAACCGCTTGATCCGGAATTTATGGGGCATGGACGTGCATCCACTGACATCAAGGGGAATTACCGGTTCGAAACCATCAAGCCGGGATCGGTTCCGGGATCCGACAATAGCACCCAGGCGCCACATATCAATGTCATCGTGTTTGCGCGCGGCATGCTGTCGCATGCTTTTACCCGGATCTACTTTGAAGATGAAGCCGCCAATCAGGATGATCCGGTTTTGACGAGCATCGCGGACCCGGCACATCGCAATACTCTGGTTGCCAGGCGGGAAGAAACGGAAGGCGTAATTATCTACCGATTCGATATACAATTCCAGGGTGAGCATGAAACCGCTTTTTTTGATGCGTAATATAAAAAGACAGGTTTCCAGCTTTTAATGAATGGATTCTATTATAAATTATTATTTGTAGACAGGATCTGCAGGATTTACTGGAAATATTTATTCTTTGTTTACTGGTGAAACAAAGAAAACCGAATCGCCTTCGGCGAAGTAGCCGGTGATAAAGACTATAGAACCAAGTTTTGAAATTGTGCATTTCTTCTTTCCACCGCAGGTGGATTGTGTTTTATCAATTTCTTCCGGAAATTGATAAAAATATAAAAAATCCGGACAATCCTGTCTATCCTGTCTAATTTAAATACAAATAGAATCCATTCCAATGAATTTGATTGCTTTATCAGGAAACTCTATTTGCTCTCAGTTTTTGTGGAGAGATGGATGAATCTGAAATGACATTAGCTCTCGATTCTGAAATATTCGGTCCGCTTTTCAGCGATGAGGAAGTTGCCGGGCTTTTTGATGACCAGGCCTTTCTGGGGGCCATGCTTGAGGTTGAGGGTGCTCTGGCAAGGGTTGAAGCGCGTCTGGATATTATCCCGACCTCGGCGGGAGAGCGGATTTCTGAGATCTGCCGGACGGCAGTGTTGGATCCGCAACATATCGGGCAGGGCACCCGGCGCGATGGTGTGCCCGTGATTGCGCTGGTCAAAGCCTTACGGGAGGCTGTCGGAGAGCAAGCGGCACCATACGTCCATTGGGGCGCAACGACTCAGGATATTGTCGACACAGCGACGATGCTTCAGACCCGCTCGGCCGTCCAAATCATGGAGCAGCGTCTGGCTGCGATAATTGATCGTCTCGCCGATCTGGCAAACCGGCATCGCACAACGGTCATGGCGGGAAGAACCCACGGGCAGCAGGCGCTTCCGGTAAGCTTCGGTTTCAAGGTTGCCGGCTGGCTGGCGCCACTGCTGCGACACCGCCAGCGTCTGGCTGATCAACGTGACGGTCTGCTGCAGCTGCAGTTCGGCGGCGCGGCCGGCACTCTGGCGGCGCTTGGCGAAAAAGGGCTGGCAGTCATGCAGGGGCTTGCCCAGGAGCTGAGTCTGGATCTGCCGATCATGCCCTGGCACAATCAGCGGGATGGAATTGGTGAGTTCGCCGGCTGGATGAGCATGCTGACAGCCAGTTTGGCCAAGATGGGTCAGGACATTATTTTGCTGGCGCAAAATGAAGTCGGAGAGGTTACAGAATCAGGCCGCGGAGATCGCGGGGGGAGCAGTTCCATGCCCCAAAAGCGCAATCCGATCGTCAGCGAACTTATTATTGCTGCGGCCCGCACCAATGCATCGCTTCTATCAGCCATTCACAATGCCATGATCCAGGAACACGAGCGGGCCACCCATGGCTGGCAGGTTGAGTGGCTGACGTTTTCCCAGATGATCCTGCTGACCGGCGGTGCGCTCAAGAACGCCCGGTTTCTGGCCCGGAACATCCAAATCAATGCGGCCAGGATGCGGCAAAATCTCGACCATTCAAATTATCTTGTATTGGCGGAAGCCGCGGTTCAGGCCCTGACGGCGGAGATGCCCCGAACCGAGGCTCACGCGCTGGTCAAGCAGGCCTGCGGGGTTGCCGCCTCTGTTAATCGGTCGTTGATCGATGTTGTCAGTCAGCAGTTTGGCGCGATTTCGCCGAATAATAAAATAGACTGGGAAAAACTGGCCAAACCGGAAAACTATCTCGGTCAGACCCAGCATTTCATCGATCGTGTTCTTGAACAGGTCAAGAATATAAACCCTACAGATCCTGTCTTATAAAAAAAATTTAAATAGAATCCATTCCTTTTTATTTAAAACAAAGAGGTCCTTGCTATGCAAAAACTGATTATCACCGCCGCGATCACCGGCAGCCGGATTACGCGCGACATTACGCCCCATATCCCCATCACACCGGAGGAAATCGTCCAATCAGCCTATGAGTGCTGGCAGGCTGGGGCATCTATCGTTCATATCCATGTGCGGGACCCGAACACAGGCCAGGGAACCCAGGATGCGGAGGTTTTCAGACGGGTAGTCGAACCGCTGCGGGAGAAAACCGATCTGATCCTGTGCCTGACCACCAGCGGAATTCCGGGTCGAAACCTTCCCACCGAAGAACGACTGGCGCCGGTGGATTTAAAACCGGAACTGGCCTCTTTTGATGCCGGCTCCATCAATCTGGGCGGTACGGTTTTCATCAATACGCCGGAGTTTTTGGATCGCGCGGCAGAAAAGATGAGAGAAAAGGGGGTTAAGCCCGAGATCGAGATATTTGACCTCGGCATGATGATTACCAGCCTGCGCATGCGGGATCAGGGAAAATTAGATGAACCGCTCCATTTTCAGTTAGTTCTGGGAACGCCCTGGGGTGCACCGGCAACGCCGAAATCATTTCTCCATCTATATGAACATATTCCGGACAATGCCACCTGGTCAATCATCGGAATCGGACAGGGACATTTACCGATGTCCATGATGGCACTGGCCATGGGGGGGCACATCCGGGTCGGTCTGGAGGACAATATATACTATTCTAAAGGTGTTCTGGTCGAAACCAATGCTCAATTCGTCGAGCGTATCGTTCGGATATCCAGGGAGTATGGACGTGAAGTCGCGGGTCCTGATGAGGCTCGGGAGATATTAAGCCTCAAGAAAAGTTAAACTCATTTCTTTTTTCGAATGGTTTGCTTCGTTTCGTCCTTTTGAGCTAACTCAGCCAGTCCGCCTTCGCCGAATTTCTTAATTTTCACCCCTCCGGAAAGTTTGGGGAAATCCTCCATGATACAAAGCTCGTCGGGCAGCTTATGCGGAGCGATCTGATCCTTCATTATTTCCCGAATTTCTTCCAGGGTTACGGTTTGACCCGGCAGGGGGATGACACAGGCGCAAATGGATTCGCCCAGGACGGGGTTGGGGGTGGCAACGATGCAAACCTGTTCGACTTTCGGGTGGTCGACGAGCATGCATTCAAGTTCATAGGGATATATTTTGTATCCGCCGCGGTTAATCAGGTCCTTGGTGCGGCCGTAGATCTTCATATAGCCGTTATTATCCCTGGATGCCAGATCTCCCATGTGCAGCCATCCATCAATAATTTGCTTTTTGGTTTCGTCCGGATTTTTCCAATAACCTTGCATGACATGCCAGCCGGTGAGGGTCAATTCACCAATTTCACCATCTGCCAACTCCCGGTGGGTGACGGGATCCACCACCCGCATGCGGGTGTCGGCCGCAGGTCGGCCGATGTACTTTTCCCGGATTTCCAGCGGCGAAGGATAGGGACACATGGTCCCCAGGCCCGGACCGACCTCGGAAGCCCCCCAGAAGGAGGTTATATAAACTCCCATCTCTTTTTCGACCCGCGTTATCAGGCCTTCGGGTGCGATCATGCCGGCGATCATGCCGGCTCGCAAAGAGCTAAGGTTATATTTTGAGCGATTTTTATTATTCAGTTCAAGGATATAGTGGGTCGGAGCGCCCAATTGCAGGGTGACTTTTTCCTGTTCGATAAGTTGAAACGCTTTTTCCACGTCAAATTTATCCATCAATATAACAGTTGCCTGGAGCAATATGGGCTGGATCAGAATCGAACCGCAGCCATAAGAATGACTCATGGGTAAAAAACCGATAAAGATATCTTCCGAACAAGCCTGTACACCCAGCGAGTATTCCCATCCCGCCCTTACCGCTGCATAATGGGTGATCATTGCCCCTTTGGGTTTGCCCGTCGTTCCGGAGGTGTAAAGCAGCATGGCAAGATCTTTTTTGGGATCGACGGCTGCGGAAGGAATTGTTTTATCCCTTCCCCTGTGGATTAAATCATAGAAGGAATACACGCCCCGGCTTTTATTGGCGCCCACAGCGAAAATAAACTCCAAATCAGGCAGTTCGTCTCTGAAGCTTAGAAGGTCATCATGAAAATTTCTTTCATCCCAGTCGTTAAAAATAAACACCGCTCTGGCTTCAGAATTCTTAAGTATGAACCGGGCTTCTGTTTTGCGGTATATCGGATTCACCCAGGCGACGATGACGCCTAATTTTTGCATGGCATAAAAGGCAATCATGAACTCAATGGAATTCGGCATATAAATAGCGGTTCGATCCCCTTTGGTTAAACCGATTTCGGCCAGACTGACTGCCAGGGCGTTGGCCATGGAATTCAACTCGCTGTAGGTCTTCCTGTCAGCTCCATCGACTACGGCGATTTTATCTGGAACCTGAGCCGCGCCTCTTTCTAAAACCTGTCCCACGGTAACCGATTCATAGATCTTCATTTTCTGACCTTTCGCAATTAGGTTCAGGGTTCAGCGTTCAGGGTTCAGAGGTTCACAGCAAAGGAAGATTCACTTTTATACGCAACCTTTGAACCCTGAACTACTGAACCCTTGAACCCTTAAATCTTCAAATATCCCAAGTCCGACGATATCGATTCGCTTGTTTTTTTCACTAAATCGATCGTGCGATCCAAACTTTCATTGATATTGCGTTGACCGACAGGTGAGGCAATCCCCAGTGCTGCTACGACCTGCCGTCTGTAGTCCCTGATGGGGGCGGCAACGCCAATCAGTCCTTCGACGGCTTCTTCTTTTTCGACGACATAACCTTGAATCCGAATTTCTTCCAAACGCAAACTAAAGGCATCGACGTCGGTAATTGAATAATTTGTGTGTGCCTCCAGGGGATAATTTTTCAGAATCCGATTAAGCTCGCCGGTTTCTATGCTGGCCATCAGCACCATCCCCAGCATGCCATAATGCAGCGGACGGCGCCAGCCGACATCCGATGTAATCCGGATCATACCGTCGCCTTCACGTTTATCGACGTAAACCAGCTGATCATCCATTCGGACCCCGAGCAGTACCGTTGCGCCGGTTTTATTCTGGAGTCTGGTCATCGGGTAGGCGGCTGCCCGGCGTAATGAAAAGGAGGAAAAAACCACTCCGCCCAATTCAAAAAGTCGCATGCCCAGCTGATATTTTCTGGTTTGGGGGTCCTGCTGCAAATAGCCGCGGGTTGTTAGATTCGAAATCAATCGTTTGGCGGTTGTTTTGTTGAGTCCGGTTCGACTTACTACATCGGACAGACTCAATTCCCGGTTCTGGAAATTGAAACAGTCCAGAATATCCAACGCCCGCTCCAGGGCCTGGACCCGGTATATCGAGTTTTCCGCAATCGGAGGTTTCATATCGTGAATCCTAAGTTTAGTATACGAAACCTACATCTATTTTTTTTAAAGGTCAATGTAAAAATTAAGGTTCAGAGGTTCCGGGTTCCAAGGTTCAAGGTTCAGAGGTTCAAAGGTTCAAAGGTTGGGGATTGGCGTCAATACTGAGTTTTGAATTGGTATTTCGAGAGTAAGCAATTTAGTGAAACCAAATTGTTAATGATTTCGAGGCAATTAGCAGTGGGATAAGATTTCTTCTGTTAGGTCTACGGAACAGGTTTAATCCAGTCATATAGCAGCCTGGAGCCTGCATTCCTTCTAAAGCATGAATCGCGATCACCGAACAGTAACTCCTTTAACCTCTGAACTATTGAACTCAGAACCTCTGAACCCTCTATTAAATTTTATTGTTGACAACAAAATCCGGATTATATTAAAAATGATTATTTTGAAACTTTATTTCACGATATGAAACAATTACTCATCGCTTAAATTGCTGCCGAATGATCAGGTCAGGATACTCACTGAAATTGCGATGCGATATGGAATTGATTATTTTCAATTAAAATGCGATAGCAATCCCTGCATTATTCATTATTCAATTTACAATTTTCAATTCAGAACGGGGGGCAGTTGTGAGACTACCAAAATTTGAATACTTTGAACCAAAGGATATTAATGAGGCTGTTTCCATTCTGCAAAACGAGCCGGCAGCCAGAATACTCGCAGGGGGAACCGATCTTCTGGTCAACATGAAACACAGAGTTGAATGTCCTCCGGCTGTTGTCAATATAAAACGCATAGCCGATTTGAACTATATCCGGCAGGACAATGGCGATTTTCGAATCGGAGCCCTGACGCCCCTCAAACGACTTTATACGACTGCTCCGGTCAAGGACCTTCTGCCTGGATTTGCTCAGGCAGCCTCCGCTGTGGGTTCGTATCATCATCAGGTCATGGGAACTGTCGGTGGGAACATTTGCCAGCAGAACCGCTGCAAGTTTTTCAACCAGTCCCAATGGTGGCGAAGTTCGCGGCCGACATGCTATAAGGCGGGCGGTGAAATCTGTCATGTAGTCAACAAAAAAGAGATCTGCTATTCGTCCTACTGTGGTGATCTGGCTCCGGCGCTTCTGGCGCTGAATGCCGGGATCAGAGTGGCGGGAAATGGGCACGAACGTGAGATTTCTATCCAGGAGCTTTTTACCGGCAATGGTAAAGCCCCTCTCAACCTGAACGGCGCCGAAATAGTCACCGAGATCCTGATTCCCGGGGTGTCAGCCAAAGGGGTTTTAACATATATGAAATTTGCCAATCGGGAGAGCATCGATTTTCCCATCGTGGGGATTGCCTTCTGGGCCTCCACAGAGCAAAATGAATACCGGGTTGCCTTTACGGCCGTGGACCGCAAGCCCTTGCGAGGTTTAAACATTGAAGCCAGCCTCAACGGCAAAGAACTCAATGACGCAAACATCACAGAAGCCTGTGAACTCGCCGCCAAGGAGGCTAAGCCGGTTAAAACTTCAGTTTATTCTGCTTCCCATAAACGCAAAATGATGGGATTGCTGCTGCGCGCTGCAGCTGAGAAGACAAGAACCCAGATAAGTATGAAATAATTGCCACAAAGGCACTAAGACACAAAGCAGAGCCGTTAGTTAAAAACCTTTTAGGATCTTCGTGTCTTTGTGTCTTGGTGGCGAATATGTTTTTCCATAAAACGCTCTGAATATACTTTTACGAACTGAGGAGAAAAATATAGTGAAACGGGCGATAGAACTCAATGTCAATGGCGATACCTACGAATTATTGGTCGCTCCAAACCAGACCCTGCTGGAGGTGTTGCGGGAAAAATTAGGTTTAACGGGCACCAAACGCGGTTGTGACTTGGGTGCCTGTGGCGCCTGCACGGTTCTTATCGACGGAGAGGCTTATTTGTCCTGTTTAATGCTTGCGGTTGATGCCATAGGAAAAGAAATAATGACCATCGAAGGTTTGGCCGCCGGCGGTGATTTGCACCCCTTGCAAAGCGCCTTCATAGACCAGGGAGGCCTGCAATGCGGCTTCTGCACGCCCGGCATGATATTGACGGCTGAGGCGATCCTTAACGAAGACGAGCACCCGACCGAGGATCAGATCAAGAAAAAGATGGCCGGCAACCTCTGCCGCTGCACCGGATATAAGAAAATTATTGAGGCGATTATGAGTGTAAGCGAGCCGGGAGAATCTGTTTAAAAAAGTAGTTATATAGAAAATATGATGGCATATGGTGCTTCAGTCGTCTTTCTGCGGCTTTAAATGAACTAAAATTAAAAATGACTAAAATGATCTAAAATTGTGGAATTCTATCATCTTAAGGGGAGTGGTTACCATCGATCTTAGCTCCACAAATTGGGCTAAATAAACTCCGAAAAGGATTAAATTAAATTATTAAATTCAAAATTTCTGATCCCAAGATATCTTTATAGTGATTACCCGATAATAAATTGACGGAGCATAGCGACTCCATAATTTTAGGCATTTTAGACATTTTAGCTCATTTTAGGCATTATCAAGATTAGGGGGGGTAAATGGAAAAGGACTTGAAGGTTGTCGGAACCCGCGTGCCCATGCTGGATGCGGCCCAGAAAGTTAAAGGTGCGGCCCTGTTTACGGATGATCTCGTCCTGCCGGGTATGCTCCATGGAAAGATTTTGCGAAGCCGGGTTGCACACGCCAAGATTCTCCATATTGATACCTCCCGGGCCGAGAAACTGCCGGGTGTCAAAGGTGTTGTGACCGGCAGAGACATTCCCGATCGGAAGTACGGCATCGTTCCCATGGCCAAAGATGAGTATGCTCTGGCCCGGGATAAAGTGCGCTATATCGGAGACGATGTTGCCGCTGTTTGTGCAATTGATCCCGAGATTGCCGAAGAAGCGCTGGAGCTTATTGCGGTTGATTATGAAGAGCTGCCGGCCGTGTTCGATCCCCTGGAGGCGAAAAAGGATGGTGCGCCGCTCATTCATGACGGCGTCAAGAACAACACCTCTTTTTTTATCAAAAAGGAATTCGGCGATGTGGCCCAAGCCTTTGCCGAGAGCGATGCGGTATTTGAGGACACCTTTTACTCCCAGCCGGTCAATCATGCACCTCTTGAGCCTCATGCGGCCCTGGCCCAGTTTGATCCGTTAAACGGCGATCTCACCATCTGGTCATCAACCCAGATCCCGTTTTTTCTGCGGCGGAATCTATCGAATACACTGCAAATACCGGAAAGCAACGTGCGGGTCATCAAACCCAAGGTCGGCGGAGGATTCGGGCAAAAGATTGATATGTTTGCCAAGGATTTTTGTGCGGCCTGGTTTGCAATGCGTCTCGGCCGGCCGGTAAAATTTTTATACGAACGCGAGGAAGTCTTCATTGCCACCCGACAGAGACACCCCATGTATATCACAGTTAAGACCGGCGTGAAGAAAGACGGTACGATCATGGCGCAGGATTTTAAAGCCTATGCCGATGGCGGTGCTTACAACAGTACGGCGCCGACCATGATTGCCCTGTCTTGCTTTTTTCTTATGATTCCTTACCGTGTACCGAATTTAATTTATGAAGGCTCACATATTTATACCAACAAACCCGTGGGCGGGGCCATGCGGGGCCATGGCATTCCCCAGGCCCGTTTTGCGGTGGAACGACAACTGGACATGATCGCCGATCGAATCGGTGTGGATCCGGTCGAGATTCGAATTAAAAATAGTATCCATGCCGGGGAACCTCATCCCGCCGGTTTTGTGATCAATACCTGCGGATTTTCAGAGTCGGTGGCCAAAGCCGCCGAGGCCATCGGCTGGAAAGAAAAGCGCGGGAAATTGCCGCTCGGCCGGGGAGTCGGTTTGGCCGGAGCGTCATTTCCCAGCGGCGTCAGCAATATGAGCCATATCAGCTCCGGGGCGGTGGTCCAGCTGGGTCGGGACGGCGCCGTCAATGTGCTGTCGGGCGCAGCCGATATTGGACAGGGCGCGGAAACCGTGATCAGCCAGATTGTGGCCGAAGAACTTGGCGTACGCATCGAGGATATCCGGATTACGGCCGCCGACACCGGGATCACGCCCCTGGATCCGGGAACCTTCGGCAGCGGCGTGACCGTCAGGGCCGGCAATGCCGCCAGACTGGCGGCGATTGCCGCCAAGAGCAAGATATTTGAATTTGTGGCCGAAAAACTGGAAGCCAATGCGGCCGATCTGGTCGCCCGGGATCGCAAAATTTATGTCAAGGGTTCGCCGGATGCGGGAATGAGCCTGTCGGAGGCGCTGAAAGCTTATCAATACGCGGATCTTCCGATGCCGATTGTGGGTCGAGGATCCTGGATGGCACCCGCTTCCGAGCCGACCACCCTGTTTAAAGAGCACGGCAACTTCGCGCCAAACTACTCCTTCATGACCCAGGCCGCCGAAGTCGAAGTCGATCTCCAAACGGGCAAAGTCAAACTTCTAAAGATGGTGACAGCCCATGATTGCGGCCAGCCCATTAATCCGATGCTGGTGGAAGGGCAACTCGAAGGATCGGTTGTGGGCGGTATGGGTCAGGCACTGTATGAAGATGTCATCGTGGAAAATGGCCAGGTGATGAATCCCTCATTTCTGGATTACGGCTTTCCGACGTTTCTGGAGATGCCGCAAATTGAGGCCATCGAGGTGGTAACGGATGACCCGATCGGACCCTTCGGAGCCAAGGAAGCCGGGGAGGGTACCCAGCTTTCACCGGCCCCTGCGATTGTCAATGCCGTCTATGACGCCATCGGCGTTGATTTCATGGAGCTTCCCTTAACCCCCGCGAAGATCCTTGACGCTTTGGCGGAAAAGAGAAAAGAGAAGCCAAAAGCATAATCCCAATCAGTTAAAATTTATTGATTACCGTCACCCCCGTGCCGGCAAAATTATTCATGTTGGATAGTTCTTCGGCCGACTCATCCAGGCTGATCGTTTTTCCAATCAAATTTTCAGGGTGTAATTTTCCTGATTTGATCATTTCCAGCAGTCTTGAATATTTGTGGGCCTGGATTCCGTGGCTGCCTATAATTTCAAGCTCATGGGCGATGACTATATCCATCGGCACGCGAGGATGGCTGTGATCTGCCAGCATCAGTCCAACCTGCACATGCTTGCCGCGTTTTCGCAAATTGGCGATTGAGTTAAAACAGGTAGCCGGGCTGCCAAGTGCGTCGATAGATACGTGAGCACCGCCGTTGGTCATACTTTTCACGCTTTCAACCACATCTGTTGATTTCGTGGCGTTGAGGGTTGCGTACGCGCCGACCGACCGGGCCAGTTCGAGTTTTTCATCAGCAATATCAATGGCGACCACGTTTGCACCCAATGCGTTTGCAATCATTACTGCCGATAACCCGACGCCACCACATCCATGGATCGCAACCCATTGCCCTGCGGAGACTTTTCCCTGGGCAACGATTGCCCGAAACGAGGTTGCAAATCGACAACCCAAGCTTGCGGCGGTTACATAATTGATTTCATCCGGCAAGCCGACCAAATTGATATCAGCGTAATGGATAGCGACAAACTCTGCAAAGGATCCCCAGTGGGTAAATCCCGGCTGAAATTGACGGTCACAAACTTGATGATTGCCCGACATGCATTCAGGACAATCACCACAACCACAAACAAAAGGAAGGGTGACCCTGTCGCCAGGTTTCCATTTTGCGACATTTTTGCCGACGGCTTCAATGACCCCGGCGATTTCATGCCCGGGCACATGGGGCAGCTTAATATCCGGATCATGCCCCATCCATCCATGCCAGTCGCTGCGGCATAAGCCGGTTGCCATCACCCTCAGAACAACGCCGTGCGCTTCAGGGGACGGGTCCGGTACATCTTCGACCGTCGGCAGCTTTGCGAATTCGTCATAGATAACGGCTCTCATCCATCTGCTCCTTAATGAAATATTGGTCTGTTTTTCTCCCCACAAAAAATATCATTTCATTGCGATCTCAGCGCGGCATCAGAGTTCTTTTGAAATTTCGGTACTGGTGGCCTGCAGCAGTTCTGCAAATTCCAATATTTTCGTTAAAACTTCGACCCGACAAGACGACGGGACAGGACGACCCGACAAGTCGCTCGTTCGACTGACGCAGACAATATCCGGCCGACCCCAGAGAAACTGGCTTCGCGTTTCACAGGGCAGGCGTGGCCGGATAATATTCCCGTGGCCCTTCGGGCAAATCTAAAACCATTCATTTTTTATTATCAATCCGGATTCTTTACTTATAAACGCCGTATTCCTTGCTAAATTCGACCATTGCCGTGATATTTTCCGGCTTGGCATGATCAAAGAACGCGCCGTTGCCCATGACAAAACCACCGCCCTGGCCGGCCGTATCGATGAGTTTCCGGCAGTATTCCTTCACCTGGTCGGGCGTGCCGATTTTCAACAACGAAGAGGGCACATTGCCGAAAAGACAGAGGGTGTCACCGACGATTTCCTTGGCTTTGGCCATGTCGGTCTGATCGAACATCCATAAGGTCTTGCCTTGGGGAATGTCTTTGATATCCTCCAGGCGGGTGTTGTAACCGCCTTCCGCCGCCAGAAACGGGATGCATCCGCCCTCAATCAAACCCAGGATAACATTTTTGAGGGTCGGCCAGTAAAACTTCTTGAACTGCTCGTCGGACAAAAAGCCGTCGGCACCTTTGTGCAGCGGCATGAATATTACGGGATTGCCGGTCTGCCGGGTTGCGCCCAGCCCCATGCCGATCATGATCGGGGTGATGGCATCCAGGGCTGCCAGAAGCTTATCGGGCTGGCGGTACATATCCAGCATGATCCCTTTGGTGCCGCGCAGGGTGTCGCCGATGGTGTCGAAAGGGGCTTTGGTAAATCCACCGAGGATATTCGGAAATCCTAAAGTTGCCATCTCAGTATTGAAGCCGCTCAGCGCGCCGGCCCATTTCAAGGCTTCGGCCCCGGCTTCAAAAAGGGCCTTGAAGGTATTCTGGACGGGGGGCAACCCAAAAGGTATGAAATTGAAGGCAACGCCGTACATCTCGAGTATGTTGGTCAGCGGAGGCAGCATCGCAAAACCGTCTAACGCACCGAAAACACGCGGCAGATAGAAATTTCTGAAGAAAAATGACGGGTCGGTGATCAGAAGATCATACTCCTCCGCCATCATGTATTCCTTTTCAAGGCACTGGTAGCCGGCATCGGGTGCAACGCCGTGGCCCGGCCAGGCATACAGCTTGTAGTCCAGAATTTCATAGAACTTTCCGGGGCCTGGCGCCCCGGCGCCAAATTGAAGGTCCGGCTTGAAGTCCAGAACGAATTTTTTGAATGCCGCCATGCATTTGTCGTAGTCATACATGGCCGCTTCCATCGTCATCCCGGCATACGATATCGGGAACATGCCGGGAAATAGGCAGACCGGAACCCGATCCTCCGGTTCTTTAAACTGAATGGCATTCTTTATTCTTTTGATGCTTGCTTGATAGGCCGCCTCTGCTTGCGGGCTTTGAAACTTAAGGTCATTGCCTTCAGGGTCTTTCGGCGTAAGCAATTTTTGAAACTGGGCCTCCTGCTTTTCATCCGTCGACAGCGACTCCCATGACTTTTCCATTGTCTTACCCTCCTATCCAGCCTTGGGCCAGTTTTACGGCCTCCATCGCGTTATTGCCATAGGCGTCAGCTCCGACATAGCCTTTGACCTGATCGTCAATCTGGCCGCCACCGACCATAATTTTGACTTGATCGCGCAGTCCGGCAGCATTGATTGCCTCGACGGTGTCTTTCATGGCATCAAATGCCAGGGTCAAAAATCCGCTGAGTCCGACCACCGTGCTGCCGCTTTCTTTGATCGTATCCACGAATTTTTGCACCGGCACGTCAACACCCAGGTCCAGGACTTCAAACCCATGGACATCGAGCATAAAGACCACCAGATCCTTGCCGATGTCATGGATATCCCCGGCAACTGTCCCAATTATTACCTTTCCGAGACGTTTTGCCTCTTCATCCTGCTTGAGGTGGGGTTCGAGCACTTTGACGATGCCCTTCAGGATTTCACCGGAAAAGATAAGATCCGGGATGAAGTAGTCTCCCCTGGCAAACCGTTGGCCGACGATATTCATGCCTTCCTTGGCCTGACCGAGTAGATCCATAGGATTGACCTTTCCTGCCAGAGCCTTTTCGACATATCCCAAAGCCTCCGGTTCCTTCAAATCCGACAGCAATTTTGCCAATTCGCCTGACATAGCGGTAACCTCCCTTGCAAAATATTAATGATAAACTGGGTGTGGACACGCAATAATTTATAGTTGCTCGATGCTGAACTCTCCTGGCTTTTTATAAACAACCCCGGCCTTAATTTCCATTTTTCAGCTCCCGGGTTTGAATGATTGGCCTTTTTTGAAGTTTCGAAAATGAGCAGAATCAGGTGGTGCTGCTTTTGTACATTCCATTTTTCAGGACGCTTCTGACTTTGTCCACAAGATCCAGTTTTTGGTTTTCGGATAAAGTATTCAACATCAACTCCAGCCGCTTATCTTTCTCCCTTTTAATATTCTTCAGGGTCCTTTTTCCCTTGGGGGTAATTTCAAGGATGGTTACCCGTTCATCTCTATCATCGGATTTCTTGATGATAAACCCGTCCTTTACCAGCCCCTTGGCCAGACCGGTAATATTTGCTCCCGGGACCAGCATAATTCGGCTCACATCGCTCATCTTGTTTTGTCCGTTGCTGGAGGCTTCCAGAACCCTGAGCACATTGTACTGTGGAAACGAGAGCCCGTAATTTCTAAAAACGGCGGAATGGTTTCTCTTGAAAACCTCTGCTGCCCTGACGATGGCCATCAGGACCCTTTCGTCGGTGCTCAGATCACTCTTGTAAATGCGTTCGACCATAATACCGTTTGCCCTTTTTATTCTATCGTAGATTAAGCCAATATGTATTATATCAACACATTGACTATATTGTTTACCGTAAACCCTTCCCGTATAATATGCCTTAAATGGGAATTGCAAGAATTTTTTCATTGGACAGACGCACCCGGCTTGATGAACAGCCTGGACGCCAATCACTAATGTTGATTTATCCAATTATCTTAAATTGTTAAAAAAAGTATTGACACCTAAATTAAGTTTGAATATTGATAGTCAATAAATTGAGTTTTTAATAGCGGGAGGCAGGGCGTATGACAGGCAAACTTGTACTGCAGGAATTAAGCCGCTATCAGATAGGGACCTTTGCAGACATCATTTATCGCAATGCATTGCTTCACCCGGAGGGTGAGGCTTTTATATGCGGTTGCCAACGAATAACATTTGCACAGTATAATGACCGGGTAAACAGTCTGGTTCATGCACTGCGCTCATCAGGAGTCAAAGAGGGAGATGTCATCGGCATTCTGTCATGGAATTGTCTTGAATTTGCCGATGTTTATGGCGCTGCAATGAAAGGGGGATTTATCGCATCTCCCTTTAATCCCAGGCTGCATCGCGAGGAGCTTGAATACCTCATTAATTATTCAGAGGCCAATACCCTCTTTATCGGCTCGGATCTGCTTGCGACTGCCGACAGCCTGCGCGCTCGCCTTCCTGAAGTAAAAAACTATATCTCCTTCGGGGATTCGGTGCCGGATATGCTTTCTCATCATGAGATGCTCGCCGCCCACCCATCGCATGAGCCGGATCTGAGTGTGGACCGGGACGATCCCTATCTGATTTTTTACACCAGCGGTACCACGGGGGTTCCGCGCGGAGCCCTCTATACTCATTTTCGCAAGCTGGACAACACCCGCATTAAAGCCCTGGAAATCGGTGCCAAGCCCGAAGACCGGCATGTCCTTGTGCTGCCGTTTTTCCACATTGGTGGCGATTGCCATGTGTGGCCCTTTTTCCTGGTCGGGGCCTGTAATGTGATCATGCCGCAAAAATCTTTTGATGCGGCTGCCGTTCTGCAGGTGATTCAAAATGAAAAAGCGACCGATATGCAAATTGTTCCCACCCAGCTTAGTGCCATATTATCCCGCCAGGACCTTAATGACTACGACCTGGGAAGTCTGAACCGGATTTATTATGCGGCATCCCCCATGCCGCTGGAGTTATTGAGAAAGGGCCTGGAAATATTCGGCCCGATTTTTTCACAGGGATATGGACAGACCGAATCGGGACCCCAAATTTGTGCCCTTCCCAGGAAGGCGCACCAGGTCCTGGACCGGTCCCCGGAAGAACAAAAAGTGCTAACCTCCTGTGGGCAACCCAGTCTGGGTGTTCACGTCAGAGTAGTTGATGAAATGGGCCTTGATGTGGCGCCGGGCACCGTCGGTGAGATTATCGCCCAAAGTGATTCCCTGATGGTAGAATACTGGAACCGACCGGACGAAACCCGTGAGGTTCTGATTGATGGGTGGCTGCACACCGGCGACCTGGGATACTATGATGAAAATGGATTTATATATATCGTCGACCGCAAAAAGGACATGATTGTGAGCGGCGGCGAAAATGTATATTCTCGCGAAACCGAAGATGTCCTGTATCGACATCCCGCGATTGGCGAAGTTGCGGTGGTGGGTGTCCCCGATCCGGTATGGGTGGAACGCGTTCATGCGGTGGTCGTTTTGAAAGCAGGCGCCGTTGCGGCGGAAGATGACGTCATCGCCTTTTGCAAAGCGCACCTGGCTTCCTACAAGGCGCCCAAATCCATTGAGTTTGTTGAATTTCTTCCCAAAAGCCCCCAGGGGAAAATTCTTAAAAAAGACATTCGTAAACAATATCGGGAGCAGAAATAATATTGCAGACCAGGTATTTTCAGGAGGATTAAATGGCTGAAAT
>Ga0210064_1000429_pt1 | contig 20220 bp, 18 predicted proteins | sample Muzzi_CordC_D2_FD_185531 | JGI IMG/M metagenome (GOLD analysis project Ga0210064, IMG submission 185531) | Wetland microbial communities from San Francisco Bay, California, USA, that impact long-term carbon sequestration - Muzzi_CordC_D2 (SPAdes) | ecosystem: Environmental > Aquatic > Marine >...
GATTCCAGAAGCCCAAAGATATAATCAGCAAAATCAATAGCCAACTGCCAAACTTCGAGCTTCTCAAAGGGAAAAATATATCTGTCGTCATCATTTTCGTTCATCTATCGAATTTCTATATAATTGTATGCTGTTTCAAGTCCTGCATTACAGGACGCTCATCAAGGCACGCAGTGCCGCTCATCAATTCGCCGAAGGCGAAACTCATATAGCAAAGCGCTCCTTCAGGCCTTCGGCTGTCTCCATCATCTCCTCATACCGACTGCCCCCAGGACAATACTCACACGCCCCGTGTGGGGCGATTGGGAGATCTAACGCATAGCTTCTTAAATGCGCAACCCGGCAGAGGTAATCAACAGGCGCTTCTGAGTCTGAGCATTCAAGTTCGCTGTTGGCCGGGCACATTCCGCACATGGATTTAATCCGACAGCTGGTGCATTTTGTAATTCGTGAGGCTTTTTTTTGTCGCTCCGATGCCAGATAAGTCTCCCATCCTTCCTTAAAGCTGCCTTTTTTCAAATCGAAGGAGTCATTTGAGGATAAAACACACAGACGCAATTTTCCGTAAGCATCAAGGGCAAATGATTGATTGCCTGCTCCACAAATATAAAGATAGGTTGGGCTGCGACTCTCAATTGCCGGATTAGTGAACCGATCCGCAAAATCCTTCCATTCACTTGACCGGTCAGGATATCTCAAATCCAGTTCAACGACTTCAGCAGGAGTTAAACGAACATCAAGCGGACTTTGAGAACAGTCCAGACGGGGGTTGATTATAGGGTCAAACTTAAATTCCAAACCTAAATCTTCTTCGACAAATTGCTTCATATCCTGGATTTCATGTCTGTTGGCGGTAATGGCCATGGTCTTAAGCTTGAGGGGCAGTTGGTGATCCATCAACAGTTTGATACCATGGATGCAGCGTTCATATGAGCCTGCAATTTCTGTAATTGATTCATAAGTTTCTTTTGTATACCCGTATATCGTGATCTCAATTGAAAACGGGGAAATTTGGGCCAACTGATTTGCTATTTCCGGACTGATCAGGGTCCCGTTGGTAAAAAGGGTAATTAAAAATCCCTTTTGCCTGGCATAGGTGTAAATTTCAAGAAAGTCTCTGCGAATAAAGATTTCCCCACCGGTGAACAGCAGCCACAGACAACCGGCATCGGCAATTTCATCCAGGATTCGGCGATATTCATCGAAGGTCAGTTCCTTCTCTCTGGCTTTTTGATTCCCGGCAGACAGGTTGTTATAACAATAAATACATTGATTGTTGCAGCGTTGGGTTAATTCAATAGTGCCGCTAATCGGAACCCGCTTGCTGGACAGGCGCTGGTGAACCCCGAGGCTCCAGTCAGCGTATTGCTGTTCTTTTATCATTCGCTGAATGCTCTGTTTTTTGATCTGCAATTAATGACCGGTAGTAATCACCCGATTCCAGAAGTGATCTGGGGCTTCCGATATCAGATATACCATTTTCATTAAACAAAAGGATTCGATCCGCTTGCATAATGGTCGATGGCCGATGGGAAGCCACAAGTACCGTTTTGCCCCTGACCTGAGAAGGCAGGGCGTCGAAAAGGGATTTCTCCGTCATGCTGTCCAGTGCGGAAGTCGGCTCGTCCAAAATGAGAATATCGGGCTCCTTAACCAACGCCCGGGCAATCGACAATCGCTGTTTCTGACCTTCGGACAGGCTAAGACCTTTTGCGCCGATCATGGTTTCATATTTATCCGGCAGTTTTTCGATATCATCGTGAATAGCGGCTATCCGGGCCGCGTGAATGATTTTATCCCGGGTTGCATCAGGCTGCCCATAGCAAAGATTCTCCAAAACAGTACCCGATAAAATTCTCGGATTTTGGGACGCATAACCAATGCGTTGCCTCAGCGACCGGGTATTATAATCCGATGCCGGCCGGCCATCGAAGTAGATCTCTCCAACTGTTGCGCAATAAAACCGCAATATCAGGCTCATCAAGGTTGTTTTGCCGATGCCGCTGGGTCCTGCAAGCGCCACCCGTTCCCCGGGACGAAGGTGAAGCGAGATATCTTTTAAAACCGGCTCGTAACCATTATAGCCAAAAGAAACGTTTCGAAACTCTATATTGCCCTCCAATTTATCGACCTTGTAGCCCTCTTCCCGGTTATCTTCGACAGCGATGTCAAAGATCGCCGACACACGCTCAAGGGCCGCCAGGGCTTTTTGAAATTGCAAATTGGTGGATGCCAGAATTTGGGCCGGACCGAAGACATATGCCAAATAGGCCTGAAATGCCAGCAAGGATCCAATGGTCCATTGATCTTTGATGATCCAAAAAGCGCCAACCACCAGAGTCATGATGCGGGCCAATCCCGGTATAGCATTAATTGAAATTCCGGCAAGAGAATTGATGACCCGTTGCTCCAGGCTTATTTGAAAAACTTTTCGAATCGAGGACATCAGACGATTCCGGGTGGCATCCTCATTGACATTTGATTTAATAAGGGTGACCTCAGACAGTGACTCCTGGGCCTGGCCGGATACGTCAGCCTTATGCTCCATGGCTTGATGACTCAGACGATGATTTCTGCCGGAGAAAAGCCTCATTAGCCACACAAGCCCCGGTAAGAATATCAAGACGGCAATGGACAGCTTCCACTCCAGATAAAATAAAAATACAATACCACCTAAAAATCGCAGCGCATTGCTGATGGCATGGACAATCGTACTGGAAAAAAACCATCGTATTCCATCGACATCTTCCGTTAGCCGTGACTGCAGATAGCCGGTTTGTTTATTGTCAAAAAAAGACTTGGGAAAATGCAGCACCCGGTCAATTAAATCTTCTTGAATATCGAGGGTGACTTGCTGCTCAAAACGTGCAAAATAAAACTCCTCAAGCAAACGGGCAAGTTTTTCAGTTACCAGGCAAATGGCCAGCAAAAGTACAGCGCCAGTCAGAAGGCCAATCTGGCGATCCAAAATGACATCATCCACCAAATAGCGGGTAATGAGCGGCGGTGGAAATGCAAATAAAGTTGCGCCGGCAATAAACACACACCCCAGCAAACCCCGGCGCCAGTGACGCTTGAAATAGGGCAGCAGGTTTTTCAGACTGGCCTTAAGGCTGCCATAACCTCGAATACCTGAGATACCGTCTTCGGGCATCTTTTGCGCCAGCCCTTGCTTCAAATATTCGAACCAGGTATGCATTTTGTCAAATAGTTGATTTGTTGAATAGTTGAATCGATCTATAGTATGGAAGCATAGGTTCGTTTCACGATAGCTCGGAATAAAGTCGATCAATTTTTTCGATCATCGATTCTACGCTGAATTGATTGCATAGCTCTCTGCCGCGCTGACCCATCTTTATTGCCCTTTCCGGATCATCGATGAGCTGTCGAATGCCGGCTGCCAGAGCCTTTTCATCTCCCGGCGGAACCAGCAGGCCATTTTCGCCATCCTGCACAAGGTAGGGAATTCCGCCGACTTTGCTGGCCACTATCGGCTTTCCGGCGGCCATGGCTTCAACCAAAACGCGGCCCATGCCTTCATTGAGAGACGGCAAGACGAAAATGTCGAATATCGGCATGATCTCATGGATGTCGTTGCGCCAACCCAAAAAATTAATCTTACCATTCGCACTTGTCTTTAAGGCCTCAGCCCTCAGATCGACATCCAGATCGCCTTTTCCAATGAAAACCAGAATCGTATCATCATGATCCTGCCAGACATCCTCCATGGCCTTGAGCAGATGCATAGGCCCCTTAATCGGAAGCAGCCAACCGACAAACCCCACTACTGACCCATTCTGATTCATTCCTAAAGAGCGTTTTTTTTCAACCGCGCTGGCCGGGATCTGTTGAAATTTTTCAATCTCAACACCACTGTGAATTTTGACAAGTTTATCCTTGGAACAGACTTTAAAGTCAGTATAATCCCTGATTTCACCATCGGTTAGCGCGACAACCCAGTCTGTCAGAGTTGCAAAAAGCCTTTCGATCGACAAAAATACCCTGGACAGCACCGGACCAAAGTGTCCGAAGAAAACGTGTCCGTGAGGTGTATGGACAATGAAAGGCACCTTCGAAATTTTAGCAGCTAATCGACCCAGTAAGCCGGCTTTGGAGGTATGGGTATGGACGACATCCGGCTTTTCTTTTTGAATTATCCGAACGAGATCATACAGGGCCCGAATATCATTTAGCGGACTGATTCGACGCAACAAAGCAGGAATCTGGACAATCTTGACTCCCTGCATCCGGGCATCATTTATTTGCCCATCAACCTCCTCCCTTTCAGCGTCGGCCATGTTAGATTCCTGCGAAAGGCCGAAAACCAGAACCATCTCGAATTTGCCGCTTAATTTAAGGCAGGTTAGCAGGGTATTCTGAGCCGAGCCACCCATGTCCATACGGGTTATGATGTGGAGAATTTTAAGCAAAACTATAAATGAATTTTTTTAACCACCAATTTTGTTCTAAGAATCCAATACGCCTATAAAAAGAAGTAAATAATAACTACAGTAAATACTCTCTACAACCTTCATAAATATCTTCTGCAGTAATGTCTTCAATGCACTTTGCGATGGTACATCTCTTTGGCCTTTTAGGATATAATCCATTGCAGCAGGAAAGTCTGGAATGAATAGCTTTAACATTTGCACCAGGAGGCATATAAGAAAGTGGTGTATTTGTCATTATCACTACGGAAGGACATTTAACAACACCGGCGACATGCATAAGGCCCCCGTCGTTTCCAAAAGATAGTGATGCTTTTGAAAAGATAGCAGCAACAGCGGAAATTGATAGTTTTCCAGCAAGATTGGCATCAATCATATTGTTCGTATCATATCGATCCCACTCAATTCCCTCGCCGGCTGACCCGACTACTATGAATCTTCCAGGAAAACCTCCCTCTTTAATCAGCTGGCAGGACTTAACTAATTTGCCAAGCTCTAGCCTTGGCCGGTGAGGAAGTTCTGAAGATGGATAAACAATTATTAAATTATCCTTGTCCAGTGAAATACCGAAATAAGAAAGAGCGTTCCTTGCCTCTTGAAAGGATTCCGGATATGTGGGAAAGAAAAAATTCTCCTCACTTGCACCCTTGTATAATTGGGATGCCAGAGAAAGGTTGCACAATAAATCAGTAGGATATTCTGGCGGAGAAGGGGCGAGAAAAATATTTCTAATGCCAACAGTGATTTTCAAAAGCGCAACCAATCTGCGGTTTAAACCGGTTGCGAAAACACCGATGTCAATGCCTCCTTTTAAACGATACTCTATACCGAACCGTATTAATTCTATAGTTTGCCTGACTTTGTTTAGGCTATTTAGCGGCAACAATGTTGTCTTATCAACTTCTTGACAGATACCGTAGGCTTCTTGTGCAAGAGGGCTGGCTACCAGCAAATGTGTTTCAGCATTTATATACCTTGCTCGCAAAGCTTTCAGTACGGGGGAAAACAGGATAGCATCACCCAGACCACCTATAGTCACAACAAGAATTCGTGCAACTTCGCACGGGATAGCTGTTCGCTCTGATTTATTCATAAAAAATTTGGAAACTTTTTAAGAGCCATATAGGATAGCTAAAGAAAATAAAAAAGCTACTAAAGAATTTTATTTAGGCGGGTTTCTCACTATTTAAAAAGAAAGATATTTTCTCCTCTTTTAACTTTTTTATAGCCATATGGTTCTATAGCTTTGTTGAAGGTCTTTGTGCAGTCCTGAATTAATCGATCATGTAATTCAATAATCATCATGTCAATTTTTTTTAGCCAAGTGTGGCAATCTGAAGAAAATATTTCTTTTTCAGCACCTTCTACATCTAGTTTTAGCAAAATTATTGAATTCTGCTTACTGATTTCAAGCAAAGTATCAATCGTAAGCGATTTAAAAGATACTGGATCTTCTTTATCAGCTTCTTTTACGACAATCATCCATTTTTCAGCCTTTAGATCTTCGGCTTTCAAATAACAATTTTTATTCCAAATTGCTGATCTATTAATTCGGATATTCTTATAATATCTGACATTTTGTTTAAGAATTCCGAAATTTGATAAATCCGGTTCCACGGCGACAATTTCAGCTTCTGGAAATTTGTTGGCAAATATAATCGATGCAAGTCCAATATTTGCCCCTCCATCAATAATTAAGCCTGGATCATTTGGAAGCTTAAAATCGTATTCCCTATTAACAAAAATCTGTTCAAATACATTTACATCAGATGTACCAGCTCGCAAATAGAGAGGGTGCTGCAGTCTCGGAATATCTATTCTGATAATTTCACCTGCTTGTACTCTTCTTAAAAGCGGTAGAAAAAATTTTAAATACCAATATTTATTATGGAAAAACAATGGTATTTTCGCGATAGTCTTTTTATTTAAATTAATTTTCGTATAATTACAATTGAACAGTGAAACTAGTTGTGTTAAAAGAAATTTTGTAGACGTTAGAAAAAAGCTCTTGAGATTTTCGATTAAAAACATTTCAATATTTCACTATGTTCATTTCTGAACTAATTCGTCCAGATAATTTTTTACTTTTTTACCAGAGATGTTCCAGTTGAGTCGAGAATAGTATTCATCATAAGCAGAGTTGGCCAATTCTCGGTAAAGGGAATAATTGTTAAAAATCCTTAATATGTAGTCGCAATAGTCTGCGATTGAAGCATAGGGACTGAAAAGTTGGCCATTAATGCCGCTTTTTATAATTGATGGAATTCCGCCAATAGTTGTAGATATACAAGGTACACCATAGGAGTTCGCTTCCGAGAAAGCAACTGGAGTGCACTCTGCTCTCGATGGCATTACAAAAAAATGAGATTGAGCATAGATCTTTTGTATTCTTTTTCTTCCTTCTTCGGTTGATTTATCAATATAACCATAATTTTTTACGAACTCAGGTAACTCCATGGCAATTTGAGGTTCACACCCTGCAATTATCAAATTTGTTTTTAAACCTAATTGATTACACTTATTTGCAATTTTAAGTGCTTTGTCACCACCTTTTCTATGCCAATCGACTCCTATAAAAAGTAACGTGCATTCTTTATAAGATCTATCCGCAATATCTCTCTTTACCAGATCAAAATTGGTCATAGATTCGAAGTTGGCACCGAAGGGCACCACCCTGATTTTAGATTGATTAACTGAATAATGTTTGATGGCGGATTCAGCGGCCCATTCTGAGGTATAAACTGCGAGAGAAGTCCTTTCTAAAGCACTTTGCTCTATTTGATTTCCGTTGCGAATAGATATTTTGCTTAGATTTTTGAATTGGGGATAGAAATCAACCATTCCGGCAAATGTGGCGTCCGTCCAAAAAACTATTGGTGCCCTGAAGTTCACAAATGAGATTGGAATCGTCCCGGGGCTAAATACAATATCGGGGTTGATATTAGCTAACGCCTGCTCAACTTGATAAGCATAGTATCTTGCAGTATTAAGGTCCCTTTCCCGTAAAAACGTTTTATTAAAGATTATCCTGATTAATCGCTTCTTTGCTCCCAAAAAGTATTTAAATCTTTCACGCAAAGGCCCTATAAGCTCTATATGCAATCCTTCCTCTTCTAGAGCCTTTAGGATATGATAGCCTAACCCAGAAAATCTATATTTTTCCAGTGGATTATATGTTGTTACGTAAGCTACTTTCAACTGATATGTTTATACCAAACTTTCCTGGTATTCAGCCTAAATTAGGCTACTGATCCATTAATTAGGTCCAAATATGTTCTTTCAATCTTTTTAACGGTATTCCTGACATCATAGAATTTTTTAACAGTATCCCTACCCTTTTTTCCAATTTTCGCGGCAATTTGGGAATTTTTAAGTAAAAAATCGATTTTATTTGATAGAACATCTGAGTTCATGGCGGGTACAAGGCACCCATTGATATTGTCGCGAATGAAATCAGACGGTCCTCCAGTGTCGGTAGCAATAATTGGAACACCGCAAGCCATTGCTTCAAGCAATACAAGACCGAAAGGTTCTCTTAAGGAAGGTAATATAAAAATATCTAAAAGAGGATAAATCTCTTCGATGTCAGTAACTGCGCCGGTAAATACACAACAGTCCGAAATACCAAAGGTAACAGCTCGTTGTTTAAGCAGCTCTAGCCTGGGACCATCCCCAACAAAAAGGCATTTAATATCGTGCCAATCTCTTTTTAAATTTTTTAATGTTTCAATTAAATACACTTGACCTTTTTCGGTAACCATGCGACCGACTGTTCCTATTATGGGGCCTGAACCATTTAAACATAGTGCTTGTTTCTTTTGATTACCTTTTTGGAGTTTAAAACGTTCTAAATCAATTCCATTAGGGATAAGAACCAATTTATTCTTATCGACGCCAAGTTTTATTGTATCGGCTTGCATTGCCTTAGAAATACAGATGAATTTGTTAGTTTTATAAGCTAACAATTTTTCAAGAAAAATGTAAATCCATTTTTTAAGTTTAGGAGTATCTAAATAGTCATATAGAGAAACGTGTGTTGTCGTTATATTTTTTTGATTGCTATACATGCAGGCTATGCGGACATAAAAGTTCGCTCTATAACCGTGCGAGTGTACAACATCAAAACTAGTGTTTTTGATAATTTTTTTTAGTTGCAAAAAAGATCGAAGAGAAAATTTCTTTTGCATGTCGATAATTAAAAATTCATATCCTGCTTTATTTAGTAGTTCTTTAAACGGTCCGTTATATGGTAAAATAGTGGTATGCATGAATCTTTTATTAGAAAATTTTATTAAATCGTAAAGATGGCGTTCTCCGCCTCCAATTTCAGCAGAACTAATCACATGCAGAATATTTATAGTTGATTCCAATTTAATAAGTATTGAGATCCATATTTTTGGCTTTATTTACTTTTATATTAATTTTTCGAATTCCTTAAAAACTAATTGCGCATTGCTTTTTCTATTAAAATATCTCAAAATAAATCGCCTAGCATTATAACCCATACATTCTAGTCTCTTTTTTTCACCTATCAGCTCAATAATTTTAGAGGATAGCATTACGTGATTTTCTGGCTCCACTAACGATATCGCACCGCTTTTTTCGAAAATATCTGTAGTACCTTTTATCTTCGAGGCTATTACAGCTCTCCCGCATGCCATATAATCAAAAATCTTCACGGGAGATCGAAGACCTGCTGAACTAAGATACGGAGCGATGCAGATATCGGTCGCACCAATCCAGGTTGGCATTTCTTCATAAGAAACTTGCCCTGCAAATACAAAGTTTTGACAGAGGCCTTCCTTTTTTACTAAACTTTCCCACTCATTTCTTTTAGGTCCTTCACCTATAACTAAAAAAATTGCATGGGGTATTTTTTGGATTATTGTCGGAGCAGCTTTTATCAGGATTTCAAGTCCTTGATGGCTAAGCAGAGTTCCTGCAAATCCTATAATTTGAGTATCAATTCCCAAATTAAGGTGAGTTCGGCACTTTATTTTATTTTGTGGTTTTAAAAGTTCAGTATTTGCTCCGCTTGCCATAATACAAAATTTGTATGATGGTAGGGAGGGATTGGATAAAAGAATTTTTTGGACTAATGGGTGACTAATAACGAATGCTTTGTCACATAGCCTAATATTAAATTGATCCTGCAAAAATGAAACTACTGACCTAAAAAAAAATATAATTTTTAAACCTTCCTCAGTTTTTTTTTCATAGGGATCATCATTGATTTCATAAATAAATTTCGCTTTGCTGAGCTTTGCGTATAAACCAGGTATCACAGAATTCATACGGCGCACATAAACGACTGAAGGCTTTACAAGTGATAATTTGAAAAGTAAATAAAAAGCTAGAAAAATATTAAAAGATATGGATCGCAGAAATGGTAGATTTATAACCGGTATTTGAACTAATTTATGCTCGAAATCATTCTTTTTAAAGTGATATTTTGGCAGAAACAACACGACGTCATTACCCATTTTGGAAAGGTTCTGGGCTAAGTCTTTTATTTTAACGCTCGCCCCAACAAAACCGTTCCATCGCGGATCGTGCCAGTAAGCGAAAAGATAAAATATGGGTTTGGATATGAAATTGAGAGATTTCATTGATCAGCTTATTTTTTGATGAATAAAACTTCAATTTCAGCGACTGTTAAGTCATCGAAACAATCAGTTTTGCTTTTAAAGCATGAAGGGTATTTAGCAATCAAATCGAGGTGAGAGACATTAATATGCTCATAGTATTTTTCGAGATGCAGTTTTTGAGAATATCTATCCCAGAGATTGCGGTATTCGGTTAAAGACCAATTATTGAGTGATTTATAATTCGGCGGATTAATATTTTTTTTCTCGGCAAAATCAGTAATCACATCAGGTGAAAAGAGTACCTGGCAATAAGGTACCGGAATCGACCTATAAACATGAAGACCAAATGGGGACATATACAGGGGACCAAAATTGAAATAAATATATCCTCCACTTTTTGTAACGCGAATAGCTTCCTTCAAAACGTTTTCAGGCTCTTCAAAATGCTCGAAAGCAGCATATGAGAAAACAAAATCGAATGTTTTGTCGTGAAATTGAAGATCCGCGGCATTCATTTTAAGAAAACTCACTCCAGAACTCTTTCCGCGCTGATCGAAACCTTCAGCCTGAATATCTATCGCAGTTGTATTTTTTTTGCTTAACTGAAGCGCACAGCTTACCATTCCATCGCAACATGCTAACTCTAAAAAATTAGAGAATTCAGGTTTCCGATTCTCAATAAATCTCAGAATCTCTGCGGCCCTTTGTTCTCCTCGGAGTCGCAACGTTTCATGCTCATAGCCGTATTCAGATGGAAAGGTGTATCTTTTAAAAAGGTTCTCAAGTTCCATGCTATTTAGCCAAGAAGGTGTTGAGCTTGAGTGTTTAAATATTTTTCGTGCTTTTATGGACCGCAAATTTTTCAGTGATTTTTGGATCTGATAAATTGTATCCTTGGGAATATGTTTCTTGATAAGTGTTTTTAAGATTTTTACCATTAAAAATCGACTTTTTTTAGATTATACTTAGAGAAAATCTGGTATCTGAATTTAAAAAATTAATCCTTAAAGAAACTTAGCTAATTCATAGTCAAAAATATTTTATTCCACATTTTCGAAATTGTTTTTTCCGGCCTGGTTCTATTCTGGTTCAGTTTTAAAAATACTTGATCCTTTTAAAATAAATCAAACTTTAATAACTCTTACCTGTAATTGAAAAAATAAACTTATCTCTAAACTTGATTGATTCACTAATATTATAGCTGTGAAAGACCTCTTTATAATTTTCGAGCGTTCTCGATTTTTCGTAAAAACTATTCTTTTTGTATTTATCCAACCACGACGTTACAATAAACAAACTATTTCTATTTAAACTTTTTTTAATGTTTTTTAAAGCATATCTAAACTTAGCGTCAGAAGTAATGTGTTGAGTAACATCAATCATTAATATAAGATCATATTTACTTGCTAATTTAACTTTAGTAATATCTAATTTATCAAATCGATATTCTGGAAATTTTTCTCGTAAAGAGGGAAATAGGCCGTCGGTTATATCAATACCTCTATAACTGACACAGCCCATTTCCTGCAAAAATTTGGTATAAAATCCATTGCCACAGCCAACATCGAGAGCTGATATGGTATCAAAACTAATTTTATTCTGAGTGCAAATTGATCGGATTATATTTTTCGCTTCGGTATATTCTTTTTCATTTTTTTCTTTTGAAAGACTTTTGTTTCCGACTCCTCTTATATCTAAGCCAAATTGTTGGTGCCTCTTAGTCCAATATTTTTCTGCATTGTATCCGCTCTTTATCAGAAGGTTAAGTTTAGATAAGGAATTATAAAAAGTTGTAAACATGTTGAAAACTCTTACTGTTGTAGTAATTCCGAAACCGCTTTAACGACCTCATCAATTGGGATTTGACGTAAACAGGGTTTTTCTTCCCCGCAGGAAAGCCACCAAGAAGTATAATGGCAAGGACTACATTTAGCATTTTTGCTATATATCAATTTATTATTTTGGTCACATAAAAAATTTTTTTCTCTTACCGTCGGACCGAAAATTCCGATTGTTTTAATCCCCAGGGCTGCGGCAATATGGCGCAATCCACTATCATTTGATAAAAAAAGATCACAGCAGCTTATTTTCGCTGCTGTCTTCCGGATGGATCCATTTGCCATTACAAGGTGGGATTGAGAGTGATAAATATTTTTTAACTTTAGATATAAGTCTTTATCTTCAGGTCCAAAGAAGAATAAAGGGACCGCTATATTATTAATAAATAGCTTTTCAGATACTTTGACGAAATTATTTAAATCCCATCGCTTCCACTTCTGAAACTCGCCGGATCCAGGATGGATGCCTAATAGCTTAAGCTTCTTTGAAAAATTTAGCATACGGATCCAATTTTGGGCCTCAATAATTTCATTATCGGTTAAAACGAGTCTCGGCCGCATTATATTTTCGGTCGGACGGAGAATAGAAATAATCTCAATATTTTGTTCTGATTCAGGTATTTTTAGATTTACCGCAATTTTTTGCGTGTATAAAGCCCCTTTTCCGCGCCAATCTTCTCCGATGCGACATTTCGACCCACTCAGGAAAGATATAAAACCCCCTGCAAACGGATCTGTGCCGGCAGCCGATAGGACCACATCGGGGCGAAATTTCCTTAGATATAAACCGGCCAATAAGTATTCATGCAGTGATCGCATATGACCGATGTCCATTATATGCAGTGAAGTAATGATAGGATCATGTATCAGCAGGTCTACACAGGCTTTTGAGCTAGCAAAAAATACAATATTAGCATCTGGGAAATTTGTTCTCAACGACTGAAGTGCAGGTGTTATTGTGACGTGATTGCCGATTCCACCAAAACCTAAAATTATAATTTCTCTAATCTCTTGCGGTATTGTTGGAGTAAAAAAATATCTATAAATATTGAATAAAATTGATACAAATTCAAAAAATGCAATTTTAACTATATACTTAATCACGTATTAACCACTTCATTAAATATTCCAGCTAATTTTCCGATAAGCTTTTTTTGGCTGTATTTTTCAATTACTTTTTTATCCGGTGTATATTTATTAATACAATTATGCTTCCATTCATTATATAGTATCAAAAAAGAACTTTTAATGTTTTCGATATCGTCAAACTCTACAACCAATCCGGCATTCGTCTTTTTTATAAGCTTTGCAACTTCTCCATTCTTAGGAACCAATGCTAAAATCGGCTTTCCTGAGGAAAGGTATTCAAAAGTCTTGCTCGGAATAACGTCTTTCCCTCTTTCTTTGCTCAATAGTAGTAATAAGGCATCAGATTTAGATGCTATTTTTATGGCTTCCTTTCTTGGCAGGAAACCTGTAAATTCACAAATCCCGAATTTATCGACTCCATTTAGTTCTCGCTTCGAATTAGCACCTACAAAATTTACAGTTACGCCCTTCTTTGGAATCTTTCCCTCAGCTATCAAATCTGTTATCGCTTTTATCAGGGGTTTTGGACGGAAGGTATCATAAAATAATCCGGTAAATACAAGCCGAAAGGTGTTTGTATTTTTGTTGGTTAATTTTGGTGAATTGTTTGGAATAATATCATCCGGATCAAAACCGGCCTGTATGGTTTCGAACTTACTCTGAGTATTCAAATGCTTTGAGAGTAGTTCATTGAAAACGGGTGCCATACTTATTATTTTATCAGCATTTTCGACAATTAATTTTTCAGCTTTATAATGAATTAGCTTATGCAATGGAGTAGGAATGACCAGTTTGGGATCCTCTATCCATTCATCTCTGAATTCCGCAATCCATGGAAGGCCTGTTTTTTTCTTTAACAAATAGGCAACCAGATGACAAGTCAACGGTCCAGAAGTAGAATAAATAATTTGGGGATTGTATTTTTTTACAGCTTTTAAGACCGAAAAATAAGTGTGTGGAAGCCATCCTATATGGACATCCGGCAGCAAAAAATATACCCTGATAACCTCATCTAATTTTTTTATTCGTAAAGGATTTAGTACTCGATAAATCCAACTTGATTTTATTGCAAACGTTTTTAGGATTGCCACATTGGAATCAAGTTCCTTCAAAAGTCCAGGGTCGTGAGCATAATACCAATCTGGATTTTTCACCGTGATGATGATCGGATCCCACCCATAATAACTAATATATTTGGCAATTTTTAAAGGCCGTAGAGCCCCTGATCCCCCTAGCGGCGGGAAATAATATGCGATTAACAATAACTTTTTTCCCCTGCGCTCTGGTTTATCAAATATATTTATCATTTAACTTTAGAATCGGCCAATTCTTGGACACTATTTTCTTTGCAGGCAAATAGTCGTCTGGCTTGGCCAATAATTTTCCATTCAAATATTAACCAGGGCGTTTTCAAAATCATTTTTATAAAATATTCAATTGCTTTTATACGTCCTTCTTCTTTCCACTTTATAAATACCTCTCCGTACTTTATTTCATTTTCCATTCTTTTTTTCCATTTTATTTCTTTCCATCGCGAGATACCACAGATCCTGCTATGTTTTTCTAGTATGCGAATAGATTCTTCATGAAACTTTTTAGAGTTGCTTATGGTCTTACTGTTTGGATGTTCTCTGAAACGAGCCAAAGCGGATTCTATGAAAAGTGGCTCTACTCCCAAATGGCCAAATCGCAAAAAAAATTCTCGATCTAAACAATAATTTAATGTCTCATCAAATCCTCCTATTTGGATGAAACTTTTTCTATCCCAAAAACTAGCCGGTTGAGCAAATGTAGAACTATAAGTTTTGCTTAGGAAGTAAGAGAGATCATTCGGCCAGTATGGCCTAAATACTCTTTTAACCTTATCATTCTCAAATACAAGGCAGACGCCTGCTACTAGAAACGGTATATTGGTCTGCAAGAATTTTGTTGCTACGGCACTAAATGAATCGGGTTCATACAAATCATCGCTATTAATATAACCAAAAATCTCTCCGGATGCCAAAGAAAATCCCTTGTTAATTGCATGGCTCTGTCCACTATCGGGCTCGCTCACCCAATAGGTTAACCATTTTTCGTATTTCTTAATAATATCTATTGATCCATCACTGGATCCCCCATCAATAATTATATATTCAAGCCTTGGGTATCCCTGCAAAAGAACTGATCGAATGGTTTCTTCAATATATGGTGCTTGATTCAAGCTAGGGGTAACAATACTAATTGTCGGCCATGCTATGGAATCTTGTTTTAATTCCATGGGCTTGGGGTTGGGATCAGTCCAAGGCCACCCAGATTTATAAGGCGGGGGAGCGGGAAAATCTTTCGCCGTAAGATTGCACATTATTTGATACTTTTATTACAAAAAATTCTAATAAAAAGTGAAATTATAAATTTTTTCTCATTATAGGTGTTAGTGGATTGAATTAGCATTTATATTCTATTATTGATTAATCTTCTTTGATAGCGCAACAAGGATAATAGGCTCATACTGACATACCATGCATAAAATACACTGAGAAAAATACCGACTCGCCCACCAATAATTCCCTTGTAATCAAAAAGATTAATTTTTAAGCCATATATCGTTTCCTTAGCCCATCTGCGGAACGTAAACCTTTCGCCATTGTTGTATCTTGATTTGCCATCTACATTTATTCGTAAATATCTGAGATGTTTTTCTATGAGTTCCAGGTAAGAGTCAACCCAATAGTGCTTAATATAATATTCATTATTCCTCTGTAGGCTTAGGCTTGTGTAACCTTCGAGCAAGCTGACGCCTCTGTGTATATTGGGAGTATAAGTATTTCGGTATTTATGGCTCAATATAGCTTTTTCCTTCTCAATTCCCCATATAGTAGAATTAAGTGGTTTTCCTTTAAAGTGAAATATCCACGGTAGGCTAATAGAGCCAAGCTTCGGATCCTCTCTTATATGCAATCTAAAAGTATCCTCTATTTTATCGGGTAATATTTCATCAGGATCTATAGATACAATCCACTCGTTTTTGGCACTGCTTATGAATTTTGGCCTAACTTCCTCCTGACAAAATACTCTTTCGTGTCGGATCAGTTCCGCACCGTATGATGTTGCTATAACCGGTGAGGAATCTGAAGATCCGAGATCGATTACAATTAACTGATCACAAAACTTAAGACCATTTAGACAGTCAGATAAATAGCGCTCTTCATTAAAAGTTACGATTATTCCGGTAAAATTAATTTGGGATTCCGATTTATACGGGGCCATCTTCTTTTAAAATAAGTAGCTTTAATCTTGCTTGGTAGATAATTCTATGATCAATTTAAATTTTCCGAGTCACTTTTGCAGGATTTCCCAATGCGACGACATCCCTATCAATGTCCGTTCTCACGACTGAGCCTGCCCCTATTACTGCCCCTTCACCAATACTGACACCTTTCAGAATAATTGAATTTGCACCTATCCATGCTTTTTTTCCAATTGATATGGGCTTAGCTTTCGCATCCAGGATGCTTCCTGGTCCATCAGTTTTCCGGTCCGTAGAATGAAAATCAGTATCATATACGCAAGTATTAACACCCAAGCCTGAATTTTCACTAATGATTATGGAGTTCGTTGCACAGACTGAGGATCCCGAAAGGCCACAACCCTTTTTTAATGTTATTGACGCATCTGCAGCAAGGGTTGCAAGAATTACAGGATGGTTTACGCCAGCCACATTGCCCTCAGATTTTGAAACCAGTGTAACATTTTTTTCAATTATAATCTTGGAATTCGGGTATCTTCTTATCAATGGAAATCCAACTAAATTTACGTAGCCAAATTTTGTTTCTACACCATGATACCTTAGGTAATTATAATTAAGCGCCTTTTGAAAAAAATTAAAAAGACGATTACAACGAAGGCAATTTATCATCCAAAAATAAAATCTAAAAAAGAAGAGTAATATATAGTTTAGCAGTTCAATCATTCTAATTCCCAATTGAGCATAGGAAATACTGAGCCAGGATGGTTGCGCTCATTTAAAACAAAGTGGAATTCCGATCTACTAGAATCAAACTTTACCCTGAATTTGAGTACAGGTATTTTCTCTTTGATCAGACCTCTAATCAAATGAATTGAAAATTGTGGCACTATAAGATATTCGCCATTGTTTAAAAAATCAGGTGGTATTTCACAGGTTAATAAATGTTTACCCACAGAAAGATTTTTGATCTTCTTCGGTGAATCTACTTGCTGGGATCGGAAAACAATATCACCATACTTAATCAAATCAAATCCCAATTTAAGGTTTGGATTGGACTCCCTTACATGCACAGTAAATGCTATTTGTATACTTTCGCTGCTCAAAAATGAATTTCTACGCTTTCTAACCTCGTCATGAATTTCTATTTTTTCGATATAGGCAATTTCGTCTTTTTCTTTGGAATTTGGGTTACACCATATATTGCCTGCTTCATTAACTTCAATATTCTCATAATCTGATATTACTTCTTCAACTTTTCCTGTACAATTTACTTTTCCCAATTCAAGCCATATAGCTTTACTACACAAATTCCGAACTGCTCCCATGTTGTGACTTACAAATAATACAGTTCTCCCCTCATGCGACACATCCTCCATTTTTCCTAAGCATTTCTTTTGAAAGGAAAGATCACCCACTGCAAGCACCTCATCAACCAATAGGATCTCCGTTTCAAGATGCGCCGCAACTGCAAATGCTAGGCGCATATACATCCCGCTAGAATAACGTTTTATAGGCGTTTCAATAAATTTTTCAAGTTCGGCAAAAGCAACAATCTCATCAAACTTTTTCGTAATTTCCCACCTGTCCATTCCTAGGATAGCACCATACAGATAAATATTCTCGTGCCCTGTCAATTCAGGATGAAAACCGGTGCCGACTTCGAGCAACGAGCCAACTCTGCCTCTAAGTTCGACTCTTCCTCTCGTCGGTTCCGTAATTTTTGATAAGCTTTTTAGCAGTGTACTTTTGCCGGCTCCATTTCTGCCGATCACTCCCACAACTTCACCCTGCCTAACTTGAAATGAGACATCCTTCAAAGCCCAAATTGTTCCTAAATCAGAATTGCAAATTTCAGATTGAGATTTGGATCCGTTCCTTCTTCGAAATGGTACTTTGGCAAGTTTCGAAAATACTTCACGAATAGTTTTATAGCTTTCACGCTCACCAATCCGATACTGTTTCGAAAGATTTTCAACTTTAATGACAGGCGTATTCATAACTTTTCGATATATGAGCTATATGAATTCGATTTGATTTACTTTTGTATTTCCCCTGGTCCTTATATCTTGTGCGTTGTACCTTGCACTTTATACAACATCCGCAAAAGTTCTCTCCATTCTCCGAAAATAATGCAGACCACTTATAAACAATAATATTATGATGACCGTCGAAATTCCAAGCAAGGTCCAATCTACCGGTTTATGTCCTAAGATGACGGCACGGTATGCGTTGATAACACCACCCATTGGGTTAATTGCTAACAACCATTGATATTTTTCTTTAACCATGCTGACGGGATAAATGACGGGTGATACAAACATCCATAACTGAATGAGAAAAGGGATTGCATATCGGATATCACGATACTCTACATTTAGAGCAGACAGCCATAAACCGACACCGACAGCACACATGAATGTGAGTCCCACTAAAATGGGAAAAAGAAAAATACCGATCCCGGGCAAGAATTGATAGTAAGCCATCAAAACCCCCAGAACGAGCATGGCAATAAAAAAGTCAAGCAGCCCTGCCAAAGATGCTGAGGCCGGAATTATCAATCTAGGGAAATATACTTTGGTAATAAGATTTTGACTTCCTACGAGGCTGTTTCCAGATGCGGTAAGAGCGTTGGCAAAATAAGTCCACGGTAGTAGACCGGCATAAACAAAAAGCGGGTATGGTATGCCATCAGATGGTACTTTTGCAAGCCTTCCGAAAAATATGGTAAACACAATCATGGTGAAGACGGGTTGTATAATGGCCCAAAGCCCTCCCAGGACGGTCTGTTTGTAACGAACCTTAATATCCCGCTTTGTCAAAAAATATAAAAGTTCACGATACTTCCAGATTTCTTTAAAATCGATCGGTATCCATCCCTTTTTGGGTTCAATTATTGATAGTTTATCTGCCGTATTTTCCATATTTCGCTAAACATAGTCGTAATTTTAAAATTGGCTTTCGCCCGAGACCAGATCCAACAGGGCCGGCAATACAGCTCCGCCCGGTCGATTACATCGAACCAAATTGTGTAATCATATATATTTATTGGTTTTTTTTTGAAAATTTTAATCAGACAGCTACAATCAATTCAGATCAAAGATGAATTGAGCAAAGTCGAAACCAAAGTTAGGCATTGCACAGCAGATCTTTAAAAATAGGGACTTTTCGTAAAATATGCGTCTAAAAAGACTACAAATCATAGAAATTATTGCAAATTGCATGCCTATTTCAGTTTGTGATCTATTTGGGTTGGGAGGTTATCTGTCAAGAAAAATTGCAAAAAATAATAATAGTATAAGCCATTGTAATCATATGCGTTAAGTGCAATATCGTCCCATTGTGAGCCCTGAGGAATGAAATTCTTTAGACCGCATCCCTCGCCGGAACGCATAGATAATTAAACGATATCGTCGGAATTATTTGCAATATCTTTACCGAAGGGAACTGAGCTCGGAATTAAAATACGATGATAACCGAAAGAATACTCGCAAGTTAATTTTTTAACATGATTTTAATAGATTATAGAATAAATGGATGGATCAATGTAAACCCAACTCGGGGAGTGATTCAACCGCCGAACTCTGAAATGAAAATGGAATCAAGGATATTAACGACATAATATTGACGCTGTGATTGCCGTGTTCGGCACCACGAATTCGTGTCAAAAAAAAATTTGACCACTGCCGGTACCCCTGGTTATTATCGTTTGTTAACTCCACAATCAAATCGGCTTTTTCTTACCCCTCACGGATCCAGCCAAGCATCAATAAATTTCAAAATTAGAATCCATTTCCTGGTTGGTATTCCAGCGGCTTTTTTATTCCGGGTATTGCCCTCCTCCACTTTGTAGTCTGTTTTCCTAAGACCGGTATTAAATCATTTAACAGTTCAAAATTATTTCAGAAATTGTAAAAAATTTTGAAATTCTTCTTGACACCTCCAGAGATCTGGGATTTAATGGGGAGCAAAGTGGATAAATGTGGAGTATTGTGGGGTAAATGTTTCGAGGCAGCTCAAATCATACAATT